>OATG01000162.1_pt1 | contig 81878 bp, 70 predicted proteins | sample 1516581 | NCBI WGS metagenome assembly OATG01 (sample SAMEA2579930, study PRJEB22360) | human gut metagenome | biome: human gut; feature: human-associated habitat; material: faeces | place: Denmark | collected 2008/2010
TGCATTCGATCAGCCCGCCTACAAATTTCTGCATGGCTTCAAGGGTGTTGTCCAGATCAATCTCCTTTGGCAGCTCCATTGGCAGGAGCGCAAGGACTTTGATTTTTTCTTCTTTCATTGTGTGCCTCCAAATAAAAACAGGACAATCCACGCGGACTGTCCTGCAAAAGTAAAGGGAGAGCATCCGAAGACACTCTCCCAGTTGTACATATAATTTTTTGCTCAGCTGATGCCAAACTCTTTCATCAGCCGAGCACGGTACTCCTTATCTTCAGAAGCCCGCTTTGCATCTTCAATACGGTTCTGATCGAACAGCTTCTTCATCAGCAAAGCCAGCGTATCTTCCCCTTCGGCTTTTCCCTTTGCAATGCCACGGTTTTCCACTTTATCAAGCACATCGCACATATTGTGTGGGCCTCCAGTACAGTGTTTATTTTTTGCGTACCATACAACGCTTTTTGAAGAATGCGATGCCATAACAGAGGATGTCATCATAGTCATCCCGGAAGTCCGCTGCATACATCCGGTCATTGATTTGCTGAATGGCAGTATCGCAGGCATCCGGCAGAGCATCCAGAGTTTTGGCATACTTGGCTTCAAAAATTGCCACACGACCATTGCGGATATCCTTTACAATAACATCGCTGCGTCCTTCGCCATGCTCTTTGTTGGATTCTACCACATAGCCAGCACCAGTAAAGATGCCTGCAAGGAAAGCGTGGTAAAAATCCTCCCGATAGTCATGGTAGCTGATAGTCATACGCAGCAGCTTGGTCATCTCTTTTGTCAGAGCTTCGTTGTTTCCGCTCCAGACTGCATCAAACAACGGGCTGCGGTTCCATGCCTTTGCACTGTCGTCAAACCATTTGCTTACAGTGGTTTCAAAAATTTCCCGAATCTCTGCATTGGGAATCATCAGCGCAGAGCAGCCATCCGGCAGCGAATCTGTCAGATCCTTATCCCGCACCTTGGTCAGATAGCCTGTCAGATACAGCACACTCCAAAGATTTTCCTCAGAGGAGTGTAGATAATCGTAGGTCAGGTTTTCTTCAATATGCTGAACAATAGAGTCACCAGCCATCAGAGTTTCGAGCTTCGTGGTGATACTGTCACCTGCATAGTCGATAAAAGAACGGATAATAGCATTATCGCTGGTGTTTTTCCAATAGCTTTTCGGCTTCTGTGCTACACCATACTGGAAATCTCGCAGATAACTGATCACATCCCACGGACAATAAATGTCTGCATCGCCAAAATGATAACCGTCGTACCATGCCTTGATTTCAGCAGACTGCGATTCAAGACCAGCATCTTTCAGCATTTGATCTACATCTGCCTGTGTGAAACCAAAGGATTCGCTCAACCGGGGAGAAAGAATCGTATCCGAAACAAAATTGTTCGTCCCGGTAAAAATGCTTTCTTTGGCAATTTTCAGACAGCCGGTAACAACAGCAAAGTCGAGCGAAGTATTGTCTTTGAGCGTGGTGCTCATCATAGCCCGCATCACGTCCAGCATCTGCGAATAATATCCGTTGCTGCTGGCTTTTGCAATGGGAACATCATACTCATCCAGAATGACGACCGCCGACTTTTTGAAATGGATTTCCAGCATCCGGGTCAATAGCAAAAAGCAGCTTTTTGTTTCATCCATTGATGCAGTGCGTCCCAGAATCCGCTTAAAGATGCTTTTGTCATCGTCAGAAATAGCATCGTCATCCAGAAGAAACTGATAATCCTGAAATGCAAATGCCAGCTTCATGCACAGCATTCCATAGGCACTTTCAAAGGTCAGACCGTCCGTATCCTTGAAAGAGAAAAATACCACAGGACACTGGTTCATCCATTTTTTGCAAAGCTCTGTATTTTTGGAGATCGCCAATCCCTCAAACAGTTGCTTGCTGTCTTTGCGGATGTCCAGAAAATTTGCGAGAGTGCTCATACCAAGTGATTTTCCGAAACGGCGAGGACGAGTGATCAATGTTACTTCAGCGATACCACCGCTAAGAAGTTCAGAAATCAGATTGGTCTTGTCGATATAATAATACCCGCCTTCTCGAATCTTTTCAAAATTCGAGATTCCGACAGGAAACTGCAAATCTTTCATGCAATGCTCCTTTCCGCTCACAGAGGAGAGCTTTCAGAACTCACTACTGTAAGTGTACCATGAAATATAGAATCATACAAGAATCAAGTGACATCGAAATAGAGCAGTTTTATTATGCTACGTTCAATCTGGTGGCTTTATAGCAGTCAGCGCACATTCCCTCATGGGTGGCTGCAAACTCTGCCGCCTGCATGATGGAGCCATCTTTCAGCTTGACCCTCTTGATAGGCTGGTTGCACCGGGCACAGATGCAGGGCACAGGCGGTTGTTCCTGCTTCGAGGTAGAGGATTTCGGTTTCGGCTGCTTTTGAGGTTCAGCCTCCAGCTGCGGTGCAGCATCTTCCGGCAAATCCTCTCCGGCGTAGACATAGAGACCAAGGCCGAACATAGCAAGGTTCTTCACCAAACACCGCATGATAGCCTTATTCACATCGAACATGGAGGCTGCTTCTACGGTGCGCTCTTCCATGCCGACCTTTTCACGGCGGCGGGTCTGAGGATTGTAGTCCCATTTCGGGGTGGTATAGGTGTAAGGCACAGCTTTCATGGCTTTGTTTGCGCCATCCAGTACAGGCAGCCACATTTCGTGCGAAACGCCCTCAATCGTGACCGAGGTATACACCATGAAGCCGGTTATGGGGTCATAAACATAGGGCAGGCCGTTAAATTTCTTGACTTCGTAGCTGGCAGAAGGATACAGCTTCTTTACCTCTGCCCAGGCATACGCCCAGCTTACATATTTCAGCTCCGTGTTGCCGGACTTTTTGACTTCCAGATGATCTTTGAAGTCGATAGCAAATAATTTTACGAATGGATTTTCCATAAGAATGCCTCCAATTCTGATAAAGAAAAAAGGGCACAACAGCGTCAACTGTTGTGCCCCATGATGTGAAAATTACGGATTGAGCAGAAAATCAATGATGTTTCGATGAATGATTCCGTTTCGGCTTAAATTCACCAAGTCACCACTGATAACATACTTAGGATAGTTGTCGTGCAGCCGCTCAAGATTACCGAACTCCCGTTCTTCATCGGCGGGAGTGATCAGGTAAGCAACCTGAATATAGAGCTTTTCATCTCCACGGTAGCAGATAAAATCAATTTCGGTGTCGTCCAGCTTGCCGACCTGAACTTCATAGCCACGGCTCCGCATTTCCAGATATACGATGTTCTCATACAGCTTGTTGCTGTCAAGTTTTTCGCTTTTCTTGATAACGTTCCGCAGGCCAAGATCGACTGCATAGTACTTTTCTGTGCTGGACAGGAGCGCTTTTCCTTTGATATCATAGCGGCTTGCATTCAGAAGGATAAAGGCTTCCTTGAAATAATCAACGTAGTTCAGTACGGTAGCAGTGGTTGTCTTGATTCCTTCCGAAACCATGCGTCCACTGATATTACGGGCAGAAAATGGATTGCCGATATTATCCAGCAGGAATGCAAGGACATTACGTAATGCGGTCTGTTCGCGAATATTGTGGCGCAGCATGATGTCACGGACAATGATAGCCTCGTAAAGATCGTCCAGATAGGTGGTGATTGAATGATCGTCAGGGAGGAAGAAACGCTGCGGAAAACCGCCGTACTTCAAATAGTCTGCGAAGAGCTTTTCATCCGAAGTATAGGTTCCGTTTTCAATGCATTGCTGTTTTGCTTCGGCCAGCGAAAAGGGGAAAACCTGAATCTGGATGTATCGTCCGGAAAGATAGGTTGCCAGTTCGCCGGAAAGCAGCTTGGAATTGGAGCCGGTCAGGTAAATATCACAATCGAAATCGACACGAAGAGAATTGATTGCAATCTGCCAGCGCTCCACCTCCTGAATCTCATCCAGAAGAATATAGATTTTGCCGGTGCAGCCTTCCGCTTTTTTTGCGATGTAGTCGTAAAGCGTTTCTGCAGTACGGGTGTTGCGGAAGCGCATGGACTCAAAATTGGCCTGAATAATGTTCTGTGCGGGAATGTTGCGCTGGAGGAGCACGTCCTTGATCTGACCGAGAAGGACTGTTTTTCCACAGCGCCGGATTCCAACCAGAACTTTGATCAGATCCTGATCGATAAAAGGAATGATCTTATCCAAATAACTTTTGCGCAGAACCATCGTGCATCACCTCATATTCTTATCTTAGCATACAATTATTGTTGTGTAAACAGTATTGTGCTTTTCTATTAAACAAAAATAGCTGAAGAGCAAATTTTGTGTGCCTATAGGCGTACAAAAATTATGCTGCATGGATAATGGTAAACCTGCGGCTGCTTACATTCTTGCTGTACCGATTGAAAATATCGGGCTGTTCTTTCTTCAAACGCTGGGAATCCACACGCTTGCTTTCGGAGGATACCCACGATACCTTATAACCCGGTGCTGTGCCATAGGCAGCATCCTGCATTTGCAGCTTGACCTGCTGCTCGATGGCCGTTTTCTCCTGTTCCATCTGCTCGATTTGGGTGGAAAGCTCCTGTCGCTTGTCCAACAGATTACGGATGGGATTTAGATCGGCAGTTTTGTTTCGATCATCTGCAGAGTATAGCTGATTGATCTGCTGTGTATCCCCCTCGCTTCCGGTAGGTACAGGCGGAATTTCGGGCATCACGTTGTATTTCCAGAAGTGCTCTTCCTTGGCAATGAGGTTGTTCAGAACTTCTTTGTCGGTTGTGATCTTGTGAATCACCAGTTCCTTCCCGAAAATCAGAGCAGCAATGTACCAGCAGTCAAAACCGCTGACAGCCAGATAGTGATTGACCTGAGCCATGTAATGTGCAGGGATTTTTCCATCAGCCCACTTGTCCGCAGAAAACGGCGAAACCGTTTTGCACTCTAATCCAGCTTTTTGCCCAACGATCAGGCGGTCAAAATCTGCCAGAAGCAGCGGATGTTCCTCGCTCTGGTAAATGGCATTTGCACGGCGTACCTTCAGACCGGTGGCCCCGGTGAAGCGCTGCGCTACATAATCCTCCAAGTCACGGCCCTGCCGCATAGCCTCATTATCGATGTTCTCAATAGTTTCGCTGTTTTTGTCGCAGTAAACCTGAAAAGCAGAACGATAGGGATTTACACCCAGAATGGCACCTGCATCGGTGCCGGTAATACCGCACTTGCGGTAGCGGAGCCAATCCTCTTTGGACAGGTTCAAAGTTGAAATCAATCTTTTCATGCGCTTTGCATCCTTTCTTTCATAATAGATTCGGCAAGAATGAAGTCATATTCCACCAAGTCTTTCATGATGGTGGAAAAGTCGCTTGCCAATGAATGGCAAGATCCAACCCACAGGTCATAAAGAAAATCCAGAATATTATTTTGTACCCTGAGATGGTTCCAGTAGCGCTCCTCCAGTCTGCCCTCGGATTCCAAAACAATAATGGCGGTGCTGATGGTACTTTTCATCGTGATCTCATAAGCCATGGTAACGCTGATTTCAGAAGCACTCTTCTCAACGTTGTCAAAGAATTCCGTGAATTCCCTGAAAATGCGGTTATTTACATCATTCATGGCTTGCTCCTTTATGCTGCTGCCAGCACCATCTTGTAAGCCTTGTCGATCATGGGGTTGCCCTCTGCGGTGCGCAGGAACAGGTTCTCGTTGTAGTTTTTGGTCTTGCGGAGAGGGTCTGCGTGGGTAGCAAAATCAGAGACTGCGTTGATAAAGCGCCAACCGTTCTTGCCGACCCATTCCAGATCCGGTGCGTTGTAATAGCGAGCCTTCAGATCTTCCTGCAAGCGCAGATTATTCTTCCGCTGGCAATCGGACAGGTCCTCAGAAATCGGGAAAAACTCATTGATGAACTCCTGCACCTTGTGATCGGATAAATCGATGCGAGCCAGCTCTTCGCCACGGTTGCCGAGTTCAACCATATAGTTGCTGGCCAGCTGCAGGGTCTCACGGGCATCCTGCACCCGCAGCAGAACATTTTCGGTGTGGCGTGCAGTCCAGCTACGCTTTGCTGTATTCAGCGCAAGGTTCAGAGTATTCTGGCAGACCACACGGATCGGAGTCATGGCCACTTTCACACCAGAACTTCCGTCATGACTGTTGAAGATTACAAGATATGGTACTACCTGATCTCCAGCGATAAGATATTTCCTCGGAAGCCTTGCCAGCATCCAGACCTTCTTGCCGCCCTGCAAGGAACCGGCAGTTTCGTAAGTGACGCCCTCGCCCAACAGGTCATCCGTGAACTGAAATGCTTCTTCGTTCTGCACAATGCGGTAGCGGTCGGATACCACACCCAGAACAGCATCATCGGTGCTGCGGACATTTGCGCGATAGCCGGGGATCATAGCACCCGTGCCGGAATAGATATTGCGGCTCTCCACCTGCCAATCCAGACCGGCCAGTTCCAAGGCTTCACGGCTTGCAGGGGCATCCATGATGATCCGGCCAAGGCCGTGCCAAGGGGTCTCACGGACAGAGAACATCGTTTCAACATTTGCGGGCATAGTAAAATCTCCTTTTCAGTGTATTTTGCTCAGTCGTTGTTTTCCATTTCTTCAGCGATGCGGACGAGGACTTCCACCAGGACGGTGCCAACCTCTTTGACGATTTCGGACCAAAAGTTCATAATGCTTTCTCCTTTCTGCGCAGCTGCGCTTTAAAATACGATGGTAATAATGATAGTGATGGTGCGGAATAACAAAATGCTCACCTCCAGACATAAAAATAGCCCCTGAGTCTTTCGACTCAGAGGCTTTGGATCATGATTATTATATCTGGGTGAAAAATGGAAATTTGAGAAAGCTAGAGATAAAGATGCCAGACCGGCATGAAGGTAGCTAAAAGAAATTTGGAAAAGTGGCATAATCGCTGAAAAATTCATCAATCACTTGTGCAAAGTGTGATTGATGAATGAGCGATGAAATGATATAATTAATTAGAATGGAGGGGAGGAAAAACAGATGCAGAATAAAAAACCGCCATTTACAATTACAGAAAAAATTCTCACAGATGTAATGGAGATTTGTGAACTTGTTGGAAAAGTGAGCTCAACACAACATCTTTCATCTGACCCTGTTCTGCGTAGGCAGAATCGGATTAAAACAATTTATTCCTCTCTTGCAATTGAACAAAATACACTATCCTTAGAGCAGGTAACGGCTGTACTATCAGGAAAACGTGTCCTTGCACCGCCAAAAGACATTGCGGAGGTGAAGAATGCGTATGAAATTTACGACCATTTGAATGAATTGAATCCATACTCAGTGGGAGACTTACTGTTGGCTCATCATGTGATGATGCGAGGGCTGGTTCAAGAAGATGGTGTGTTTCGCTCAAAGCCAGTAGGTGTGGTTGACAGTCATGGAAATGTACTTCATTTTGGAACACTACCGCAGTATGTGCCTCCTCTGGTGGAAGAACTGCTCAAATGGACAGAGGACAGCCCGCTTCCGATGCTGATCAAAAGTTGCGTGTTTCACTATGAATTTGAAGTAATCCATCCGTTTGCAGATGGAAATGAAAGAATCGGAAGGCTTTGGCATACGCTACTGCTCTCCAGATGGAATCCGCTGTTTGCATGGCTTCCGGTGGAGTCTATTGTTCATGATCATCAGCAGGAGTATTATGAGGCTATCAATACATCCAATGCCCAAGGTGAAGGAACTGCATTTATTGAATTTATGCTAAGTGTGATTGAAGAAGCACTTTTGAGTGTAATCCCAGAAAACTTCCAAAAGAGCATGATGCCTACAAGTGGAAAAGAAAATCGATGGAATATTCTTGAAAAATACTTGAAAAAAGAGAAGATTATTCATAACAGTGATGTGCAACAGTTGCTGGAAGTCTCTTCAGCAACGGCAAATCGAATTCTAGTTTCTTTTGTAAAAGAAGGTAAACTAGAGAGAGTGAGAGATGGTCGCTATTGGGCGTATCAAAAGTTATAAATGGGAGTTGCATAAGCAATGCAGAATACAAACAGAGCACAAGAAAGTGGATATAAGGCTTCTCTGACAAGAGAACAGTTTTTATTCCACGAAATGCGAATTGTAGCGAAGCAAATGGTGCAAGGAGAGGATCTTGCATCAATGATACAAATAATTGCCGCCAATAATCTCTTCCAGTATCCAACTGAACGCATGACAGCTGGTATGGTTCGGGCGTGTTATCGGCGGCTAAATCTTTTGAATAGTGAACAACTGCTTCGGAATATTGCAGAGCATTCCGTGGAAGAGGCAAAACAAATTTGTCTTTACGCGATTATGAAGGATAATAGACTTGTCTGGGATTTTATGGTAACAGTTATTGGAGAAAAATATCGAAACCAAGATTTCAGCTATGGAAAACTTGACATGACAAGTTTCTTCATAAGATTACAAGAGCAAAATGATGCTATCGCAGATTGGAGCGAATCTACAGTCAAAAAGCTGAAATCGGTTCTAAATCGAATTTTAAGAGAAAATGATTATCTGGATAGTATAAAAGCAGGCCATTTGAACCCGGTTTGGCTTTATCCGGAATTGGAAAATGTGATTCTTACAAATGGGGATCAGGCGGTATTGCCCGCATTTAACCGTTTTGAGTGAGGAAAATTTAATGGGTGACATACAAAAACGCCTTGATAACGTTCGGCAGATGATTCAGAGCCAAGATTTCCTAGAAGGAAAAGGTCTTAGCAATGAAGTGAATATTCGTATCTTCTGCTATGAACCGAGAGATGAAATGGCGGTTCGACATTTCATTGAACAGCTATCTACAGATATGACACTGGGCTGTCAGTTGCGGATCTGTAATTTATATCAAATCTTCCTAGGGATTTGTGAAGGCATGGATATTTTAGATGCAATCCCCGATATGGAAGAAGAGGACGGCCATGATTATCTGTTGGAACAGCTTCAATCGACAATTGGAGTCGATGAAATTGTACAGAAAATTCAGAGCGAGCCGTTCCAGCCGGGAGAAGTACTGGTTTTGACTGGCGTTGGAGAAGCGTTTCCATTTATGCGAATTCATACGTTACTGGAGGCATCATTGTTTGCAGAGAGGCCAGTGCTTGTGTTTTACCCGGGAACATTTAACGACCAGCAGCTGCGGCTGTTCAACTGTCTGAAACCGAACAATTACTATCGTGCATTTAACGTTGTGTGAAGGGGGAAACAGAGCTTTGGTTATACAGAATATGTTTGTAGAAGACATCAACCGTAAAATTAACGGTGTTGTCAAGGTTGACGAGGACGAGAACAAGGTCCTGGAACAGGAACTGAACGAGTACGTTATTACACGAGAGCTGAAGCGGCATTTTGCAGACTTTTTCAATACCTATGCAGAAGCATTTGACGAACCAACGGCAGATACAGGAGTCTGGATCTCCGGCTTTTTTGGCAGCGGTAAATCTCACTTCTTGAAAATGTTGTCATACTTGTTGGAAAACAAAGAGGTTAATGGCATTCGTACGGTGGAGCGCTTCCGCAAGAAATTTGAGGATGACCTTGGTACCTTTATGCAGGTGGATCGTGCAACCAAAGGTGAAACTGAGACGATTCTGTTTAATATCGATTATGAAGGCTCTATCAATAAGGATAAAACAGCCGTTTTACGTGTTTTTGCTAAGGTGTTCTATAATCATCTGGGATTCTTTGGCAGCAATCTCAAAGTTGCTATGCTGGAGCAGTACATTACGCAGCAGGGCAAAATGGATGAATTTTGCCGTCTGATTGAAGAAAAGAAGGGCAAACCTTGGACTGAAGTGCGGAAAGCATTTGCATTTAATGGAAAATTCATTAAGCCTGCACTGGCGGAAGCATTGGACATCAGTGAAGAAGATGCAAACAACTGGTTTAACGATAAGAGTGCAACGGAACTCTCTGTTTCACAGCTTGTAGAAGACATCAATGCATACGTCAGCACAAAACCTGCAAACTTCCGCCTTCTGTTCATGGTGGACGAGGCGGGGCAGTATGTTGGCACGGACACGGATATGCTGCTGAATCTGCAGTCTTTGGTGGAAAAAATCGGCAGCGAATGCAGAGGAAAAGTCTGGGTGGTCTGCACCGGACAGGAAGCTATTGATGAGATTATCAAAGTACGAGCAGATGAATTTTCTCGAATTCAGGCTCGTTTCAAAACTCGTCTGAGCCTTTCTTCCTCTTCCGTAGACGAAGTAATCCAGAAGCGCATTCTGAAAAAAACTCCAGAAGCAGAAAAAACGCTGGATGCGGTCTATGAGAAAGAAAGCTCCGGGATGCGCAACTTGTTCAGCTTTACAAATGCAATGCCGGACATCAAGGGCTTCTCTGGTCCGGCACAATTTGCAGAGGACTTTCCGTTCGTTCCATACCAGTTTCTCATCATGCAGAAAATTTTTGTGGAGATCCGCAAACACGGCAATGCAGGTAAACACTTCTCCGGCGGCGAGCGTTCCATGCTGAGCGGATTTCAGGAAGCAGCACAAAAAGTGGAAAAGCAGAACGAGTTTGCGTTGGTGCCGCTGTTCCGCTTCTATGATACTGTACATTCTTTCCTGGATGGTTCCATTCGCAATGTGATTGATCGCTGCAGCAAAGCCGTAGAAAATCACGATGGTCTGGAGCCGATGGATGTGGATGTTCTGAAGCTTCTCTATCTCATTCGATATGTCAACGAGGACATGCCGGCCAATCTGGACAACCTTGTGATTTTGATGGCAGACGACATCCGTCTGGAAAAGGTCGCGATGCGCGAAAAGCTGCGCGGCAGTTTGGATCGACTGATTGGGCAGAATTACATCGGACGTACTGGTGATACCTACAACTTCCTGACGGATGAAGAGCAGGACATCCAGAAAGAAATCAACCTTACACAGGTGGATACGGGCGCTATTGTTGGGGATATAGCAAAGATTATTTTTGGCATAATTTATGATGCAAAAAAGTTCCGTTACGGCAAGTGTGACTTCCCGTTTGATCAGATGGTGGATAACACTATGTACGGCATCGCCACAGGCGGCATGCGCCTGCGCTTTTTGACGGCAGCTTCTGATGCAACGGAAAAAACGGAATTTCGCCTGATGAACAGCTCCAAAGGCAGCGAGGCGATTGTAGTTTTGGGCGATACGCCGTATTATGAATCACTGGAAGCATCCATGAAGATCCGCAAATATGTCAAACAGCGGAATGTCAGCCAGATGCCCAAGAGTGCTCAGGATATTATCCGCGGCCAACAGGAAGAAGCAACCAAGTATGAAGCTGAAGCCAGCAAAGCTCTGGTAGAGGCTATTGAAAACGCAAAATTTTACGCCGATGGTGAACATCTGGACATTAAGAGCGGCAATGCTAAGGCCAAAATTGACCAGACGATGGAGTATCTGGTCTCGCATGTTTACAGCAAGTTGGACCTGATTGGGAAAAACGCAGATACCGATGCTGACATTCTGGCAGTGCTGTCCGGTGCGGACTATATTCTGCCGGAGGCAGATCCGAACCGCGATGCAGAGGCGGCGGTGGAAGAATATCTTGAGATGCAGGCAATGCATCACCTGCCGACCTCCATGGCGGATGTACAGAGCAAGTTCAGCAGTATACCCTATGGCTGGAAGGAAATCGACATTGCTTATGTGGTGGCGCGTTTGATCGTGAATCAGAAGGTAACCATCAAATATGCAGGCACTACCATCCAGCCGGACAACGCCAAATTACCTGACATGCTCCGCAAAAAGAGTGAGGTGGGTAAAACATCCATTAGCAAGCGCGTGGTGGTATCGGCAACCAAAATGAAGGCTGTGCGGGACCTTCTGCGGGATTACTTCGATGTCATGGATGTTCCTGCGGACGAAGACGGTTTGGTTAAATTTATTGCCGATGAGTTCGGAAACCAGCTGCAGCATTATAACAAACTGAACGAGAAGTACGATGATGCCCACAAGTATCCGGATCAAACAATGGTGCGCAACGCTATTACTGCAGCGCAGGAAACGTTGAACCAGAAGAAGGACAACATCGCGCTGATCGACTATCTGCTCAAGAAAGAGGACGACCTCTTTGATCAGAAGGATGCCATGGGCAATGTAGAGACCTTCTTCAAGAGTCAGGTCGGCACCTTTGATGATGCTGCACGGCTGGAACACGAGATGCAGGCGGATCTGGACCGCATTGCGCAGGATGCGGCGGCATACGAGGCCCTGAACAAGATTCGGCTTATCATCACAGTGCCATCTTTTGGGCAGAAGTTCAACTACAAGCGCATTCCGGAGCTGAATGGGTTGATGCAAACGGTGCGTACAGCCCATGACCAGATGCTGGATGACAAACGCTCTGAGATTCTGGAAACAGTGCGTCAGTGCATGGAAGCGACCCATACCGCTGCAAACGGAGATCCAAAAGCATTGGACATCGTCCGCAAGTCGGATGCTTTCTTTGATGGCTATAAGGCAAAAATTGCAAGCTGCAAGAGCCTTGCGCTGCTGGATGGTATGATTATCCCGCTGAGCCAGTACAAGGATGAGACCGTCAGCAGCATTGAGATTGCGCTGGCCCCTCCGACACCGAAACCGGTGGTAACGAAAAAAGATGTCAATATCCCGGCCGTAAAGTCGAAAAAAGTAAAGTCTTACAGCCGCCAGATCCTCTTCCCTGCTAAAACGCTGCGGGATGATGCGGATATTGATGCCTATGTGGAGAAGATTCGGGAGCAGCTGCGGAACCTGTTAGACGGCTGTGATGAGATAAAGTTGAACTAAAGGAAAATACATGGAAGATTCAGAAAAGAATAAGTTATTGGCTCAAAATGAGATTCAAGAGATTCAGCGCAGAGCGAACGGATGGAATTTTAACAAACCAGTGAACCCATACCGTGAATTTTTTCAAGAAGTAGTAGGCATTAAAAAGCCGCTACTTCCACCAGAAATTGTACAGGGGTATGCTCAGTCGATTAAGGCACTCAAGGAGTTTCAACTGTGCACAAGGCAAATTCATAATGCAATTGAACCTGAAGTTCAACGAATTCTCCCAGCCGTAAATGAAATACTGAAAAATTATAAAGAACTGACAGACGAAATTCGCATATTTGAACGGTCGCTCCAGTCGATAGTGAACTCTATCGATTGGCGATTGATTATGGTTCCGGGGCTCTCAGAAGAGGAAAAGCAAAAGCGAATCGATGCTTTTCGACAGTGGGGAGCATACGGCTGGACCATGATTCCGCATGCAAGCTTTAAATATTTCAATGCAAAGCCAATGTCTAAGAAGGAAGCGAATAGAAAAGCGCTTGCATGTTTCAGAACCAAAAAACAGATGGAGGAGTTTTGGCAGGCATTTGAGAAAAAAGAAAAGCTGAAAAAAAGCGATTTTGACGAGGCAGTGGTGGATTTTAACAATCGTCGCTATAAGTCTTGTGCGATGATACTCTATTCTTTGATCGATGCCCGCACAATTCGTCTTCAAGGAAAGCCAAAAGATAATCCTTTGACGGATGCGAAGAACAAACGAAAGCGTTTTAGAAAGAGTGGATCTGCTGCATCAAATATGATAAAGAAAAAATATGACCAGATCCATGAAAAAGATATGCACGCCATGTTTTTTTCGTACTTGGCGAGAGAAGGATTGTTTTACGCATTGGATGTCTTCTACAAAGGCGGCGATGACTTTAAGGAGCAGCCTGACATTATGAATCGAAACTTTGTTGACCACGGAATGCTTCATCGAAAAGTGCGTAGAATAGACTGTATTCAACTTTTTCTTGTGTATTATAATTTTCTTACGTTTGAAGAGCAACTGACTGCGAGAGATAGAAAGGAATTGAAGAAAATTGAGTGAACTATGACCAACTCGATTTTGAAGGATATGGGCTGGACACAGAAAACTCTGATTTCTTATGTGGTACAGTCCACAAAACTGTGATGTTACGAAAATTGGATGATAGAATAAATATATATGAATGAAGAACTTTTTGAACGACTCGTTGTTGCAATTGAAAAGCAGTCTACTGCATTTCCTTGGGATAGTTTGATTTCGGCATTGGCACTCATTGCCTCGTGGATTACGATTTTTTTGCTGTTAAAAGAACGTGCTGAAAAGAATAGACCGTATATGCAAGTGTCCTTTGAACTTATACGAGGCTCCCTAGCCTGTATTGTTATTCGTAATACTGGTTCTGTTCCTCTTGAATTACGGAAAATGAGGTTGCAACCTGACTTTGTTCGGCAACTCCCAGATAAGGCACAGCAGCGAATCGCTAAAAAAGAAAACTTGAATATCACGATTTTTCCGGAACAAAAATGGGTTTTGGGGTTAGATATCAGCGTTACAAATATCATCAACAGTTTTAAGCAAAAGTCCCTGAAGGTTGAATATGAGTATTTAGCACATAATAAACGACATCGGAAATACATAGAAAGCACTACGATTGATTTTGAAGATTATAGTGGATTTCTTGTGTACATTTCAGAACTTGACGAATTCAAAAACAGCGTTGATAAATTGCATGATACTGTCAAAACTCTCGGATTTCTAAACAGTTGAATTTTCAAAGGAGAACCATCATGGATAAAACCGCCATCAAGAAATATGCGGTCTGGGCGCGGAAAGAACTGATCTCCCGCGTGGCGCAGAAAGCCCAGCAGTACGGCATTATGGAAACGGAAATGGTGGACGCCGGTGCTGATAGCGTCAACGGCAAAGTGTTGTCTGCAGAAGAGATGCAGCAGCGCAGGGCACTGATCGCACAGATTAATGAAAAGGGCTACCAGCAGGTTATGGAAGAGGTGGCGTATACATGGTTCAACCGCTTCTCGGCACTGCGGTTCATGGAGGTTAACGGCTATCTGCCCAGCCATGTGCGTGTGTTTACGGATGAAAACAATGCGTTCAAGCCCCAGATTCTGGCCGAAGCCCTGCATCTGGAATTGGATAAGCTGGATAAGGACAAGGTCTACGCCCTGAAAGAGACCGAGCAGACCGAAGAACTGTACAAATACCTGCTCATCGTGCAATGCAACGCGCTGAACAGCATTCTGCCCGGAATGTTCCAGACCATTGCGGACTACACTGAGTTGCTTCTGCCGGACAACCTGCTCCGAGAGGGCAGCGTCATCGAGCAGATGATCTCCCAGATCCCGGAGGACAACTGGCAGGATGCCGTCCAGATCATTGGATGGCTGTATCAGTACTACAACAGCGAGAAAAAGGACGACGTGTTTGCCGCCATCAAGAAAAATGTCAAGATCACCAAGGAGAATATCCCGGCGGCGACCCAGCTGTTTACCCCAGACTGGATCGTGCGGTACATGGTGGAAAACAGCCTTGGACGCCTGTGGGTGGAGGGTCACCCGGACACCAAAACACAGCTGCTGCCCACACCGGAGGAACAGGCTGCTTATACTGCCGGAAGTCGTGACCCGGAGGACACCAAGTGGCACTATTATCTGGAGGAAGCCCAGCAGGAGCCGCAGGTACAGGCCCAACTGTCCGAGATCAGCAAACAGTATGCCGACCTGACCCCGGAACAGATCAAGGTCATCGACCCTTGCTGCGGCAGCGGCCATATTCTGGCGTATCTGTTTGATGTACTGATGCAGATCTACGAGAACTACGGCTACACGCCCCGCGATGCTGTGGCCAGCATTTTGCAGAACAACCTCTATGGTCTGGACATTGATGACCGCGCTGCGCAGCTGGCATATTTTGCGGTGATGATGAAAGCTGTCCGCTATGATAAGCGCTTTCTGAAACGCAAAGATGAAGATGGAGAACCGGACGTTCCGCAGCCTCATGTGTATGCCATTGAGGAGAGCAACCGCATCGAAAAGCCAGATGTGGAGTATTTCTGCAACGGCAAACCGTCATTGACGGATGCTATGCACACTATCCTCACCCAGCTTTACGATGCCAAGGAGTACGGCTCCATCCTCACCATCCCCCCGCAGGACTGGGATGCCCTCTATGCCCGGTTTGATGAGGTGGCAGACGAGTCCTCGTTCCATCGAGAGAGTATTCGCAAAAATTTACTCCCATTGGTGCGGGTGGCACAGACGTTGGCGCAGAAATACGATGTGGTCGTCACTAATCCGCCGTATATGGGTGCATCTAATATGAACTCGGATTTATCTGAGTATGTGAAAAAATACTACCCGGACAGCAAGAGCGATCTGTTTGCCGTGTTTATTGAAGTATGCTCCCGTATGGCGAAACAGAACGGTTATCAGGCAATGATCACCCAGCACGCATGGATGTTCCTGTCCAGCTTTGAAAAGCTGCGGGAGAAGATGATGCTGACTGAAACCGTCAGCATGGCACATCTGGGCGCACGCGCATTTGAGGAAATCGGCGGCGAAGTGGTACAGACGACTTCTTTTGTTCGTGTCCGGACACATATTGACAATTATAAAGGCGTGTATTGCCGTTTGATTGAGCCGACTACCCAACAGGGCAAAGAAGAAATGTTCCTTGCCGGAAAGAATCGCTACACTGCCAATCAGGATAACTTTGCAAAAATTCCAGGAAGCTCGGTGGCGTATTGGTTAAGCCGAAATTCATTAGTAAATTTCGACAAAGTATTTCTGGAAAATTTCGCCAATTCTCGTGAAGGTGTTACAACAGGATGCAACGATCAATTCCTTCGCCTGTGGTATGAAGTTGCTTTTGGCAATATTGGTTGGAATGCAAAAGCGGCAAATGATACTATCAACTGTAATTTTAAGTGGTACAAACAAATGAAAGGTGGTGATTTCCGCCGATGGTATGGAAATAGAGAATATGTGATAGATTGGGAAAATAATGGCGATAGAATACAACATTTTGCAGATGAAAAAACTGGAAGAATTCGCTCACACAATTATAACTTGGATTATAATTTTCATGAGATGCTTACATGGACAAATATATCTACAGGAAAGTTTAGTCTAAGATACGTTGAAGAAGGGTTTGTGTTTGATACAACTAGTTCTGCGATGTTTTTGTCCCATCGAAATGTATTCTACGTTTTAGCTTTAATGAACTCCTGCGTTGCACAAAACTATTTGAGCGTTCTTTGCCCAACCCTAAAATATCAACCCGGAAATGTGGTCAAAGTTCCATATATCGAAAAATCTAAAGGTGATGTTGAAGAACTTTCAAAAAAATGTGTGGCTCTCTCTAAAGATGATTGGGATTCCTTTGAAACCTCTTGGGACTTTACCCGCCACCCCTTTATCAAGGCCATTACCAAGTACCCCAACATGATGGATATTGGAAACATTTACCTTGCTGAGTGCTATGACATTTGGGCTGGTGAATGCGAAGAACGCTTTGAGAAGCTGAAAGCCAACGAGGAAGAACTGAACCGCATTTTTATTGATATTTACGGCTTGCAGGATGAACTGACCCCGGAAGTAGAAGATAAGGATGTGACCGTGCGCAAAGCGGACCTTGGCCGGGATGTGCGCTCCTTTATCTCCTACGCTGTGGGCTGTATGTTTGGCCGCTACTCTCCCACCTATGATGGTCTTGCGTATGCAGGCGGTACATGGGATGATGGCAAATACAATATCTATAAGCCGGATGCAGACGGCATTATTCCCATCTGTGACGACGAATACTTTGAAGATGACATGATGGGCCGTTTTGTGGAGTTTGTGCGGGTGGTATACGGTGATGGCTCGCTGGAGGATAATCTGCGCTTTATTGCAAACGCACTGGGCGGCAAAGGCCAGCCGAAAGAGGTCATCCGCAACTACTTCCTGAACGATTTCTATGCCGACCACTGCAAGATTTATCAGAAGCGCCCCATCTACTGGCTGTTTGACAGCGGTAAGAAAAATGGCTTCAAGTGCCTGATTTACCTGCACCGCTACCAGCCGGATACCATTGCACGCATCCGTACCGATTATGTGCATGAGCAGCAGGCACGCTACCGTACTGCCATCGAAGGTTTGGAAAAACAGGTGGCCGCTGCCACCAGCACCAGCGAGCGTGTCAAGCTGACTAAGCAACTGAACAAAGTGCAGGCGCAGGACACTGAGCTGCATCAGTATGAGGAAAAAGTTCACGCGCTGGCGGATCAGATGATTAAGATTGATCTGGACGATGGTGTGAAGCATAACTATGAGATCTTTAAGGACGTGCTGGCGAAGATTAAGTGATAAATAATAAACAAGAGGTGAAATTGGTGATGAAGCAGAAAGTATTAAAGGGTTTAAAAATAGTAACACGATGGCTTGCATGTGCGAAAAGCGCTTTGGTACTTGGTGTAATTGTGGCTTTGATTACATGGGGGATGCCATTGGCTACGCCCAAATTTGTTGCTAAAGTAAATAGACTTCTTTCTGCATTTGATGGAGACACGGACGTTGTTTCTTTGATGTTTTCGTCAGTTATCTCTTTTGTAGGAATATTTATATCAGCACTGCTGGTTTATATTCAAGTTTACATAAATAGATTTCCGTCAGAATTGGTTTTGAATCAGATAAAACCTCGATATGCCAATTTTGGTACAGCGATTGCCTTATATCTTTTTTTCTGCGTTGTTGAAATGGTAGTGAAAATGGGGCGATTCTCTGATGCTGTATTATCTGTTTGTGGAGTGGGTATATTTATTTGGCTCTTTTATTTTGCATACTCGCTACACTATAAAACATCTTTGACGGAGTGTACCCGTACATATGTTAAAGACATTTTGAATACAGAGAGTTTGCTGGAGGATTCTAACGCACTAAAAGCCAAATTAAAGATTCTTGAAAAAACATATAATGAGTGTATTGCTAGAAATGAACTGTATGTATGCCAAATCATTTGTGAAGAAAGCAATAAGATTTTCCTTGAGTCAATGAAAGCAAATCAAAAATCTATTATTGATGGAACAGAGAAATCAAAGAAAATTGCAGAATCAATGAATGTGATTTTTGTCAATTCGATTGAATTAACAAGAGATGCAGAGATGACGGCTGATCAAAAAACACAATCTGTTGCAGTCAAAAATGTTGTATCTCAGTTGATTTTATGTATTAAGTTAGGACTGGTAGATCAGTATAAGAAGTATTGTAAACAACTAAAATATGAACTTGAAATATTAGTGAAAAATCAAAATAAAAAACTTGTTAATAAGTATTATACTGCTCTGTTGGAAATTGTTGATGTTAGTCATGGATTAAAAACTTCGAATGATTATGTGAAATCCTTGCTGAAAATGCTAAGAGAGGAAATGGTATATTTTAGTAGCATGTCCAGTCAAGAAGCAACTGTCGGATATCTTCTGGCGTTAACTTATTGCCTTGAAAAAGATAATAATGGAGACTATTTGAACGAATTATGTGCCTTTTTGCAAGGTGCAATAATTAACATGCCGGGGTTTGAAAAAAATGATCAGATAATAGAATTGATTCGAAATGCGTTTTTTACATCGATAAATAATTTGCAGGAATCCAAAGATGCAGTGAAATTATTGAAATCGGTAGTGCTTTTGGCAGAAAAAGATGATAAATGGATGAAAATTTATATTCAAGCACTTGTTGCTATGCAGCAAAATACAAATGCTGAAAATTTTGAAAAAGTGTTTGATATGCATGTGAACTTACTTGAACATGCAGTGAATAATTGCACTGGTAAAGAAAACCCGATTATACCATTTCCTGATTTTAAGCGATATGCATTAGAGATTGCTAATAATGAAGACAAAGAAAATAGTTTGTGCCGAGTGATTAGTGGATTACTTGCATCGTCCTATAATGACAATGTTAAATATATTTTTGTGAGCCTTCTTGACGGGTTGAACGAGTGCATTGAACTAAAGATAAGAAAAGAATTTCGTGATAAGTTAATCAAATTATATAGTGTGGTATTATGTGAAATATCAATAGCAAATGAAAGTGAATTACAAGAAACGGCGCTATATTTTATAGAAAAATCGATAGAACAGTTGGATCAAAAAAATTTGATTTCAGAACAAATTGGACTTGAACTTATAGGAAAGATAATAGATATATGCACAGCAATCGATTCTGGCATACGGTCAAAACAGAATATCTCTAAAATGATTTTTAGCTGGTACAATAAATTCGAAAATCCAAAAAATTTTGTACTAACTAGTAAAAAAATTCGGGAAAAATTAGTCGATGGAACGTACGCCGTTGCCATGTCGGCGTTAGAAGAAAATAATACGAAACTGCTAAAAGGTACATCGAATAGTATAGGGTGGATGCTGGTACAAGCGCTTCAACAAGATTATTCGGAGTCGAAACAACTGCTTAACTATGCAATCGATATTTATCAGAAAGCTGACGCTTTTGGTGTGGCGTTTAATATTAGAATTTATTTGCTAACGTTATTCACGACAGTAGGTGCATTTTGCCAAACGGACAGTAAATATAATCCTACTGGAGATGCTGTGATTTCTTTTTTGAAGGAAATACCACATGATATGATTGATCTCGCTATCGATGTTAGAAAAAATGATTATGATGGATGGAATAACGATGAATTCGGAAATATAAAAAATGGAGTAGCAATACTAAAAGGCAAACTGGCGACCTAAAAACACAGGGGCATTTGTAGACAATTAAAAAGGATGATATGTTGTGGAAACAGATAAAATCGTATTAGACCTCAACCGTCGGTTTGCGGTACCGCTGCCGGAATTTTATGAGCGCCGGATCATCTTCTGGCACGATGAAGAAAAGGAGTATGCGGACAAGCTGGATGAGATCCGGCTTGAAAATGCTAAGCTGGTTGCACTGACCGGCAGTAATACCTTTGCGGTCAAAAAAATGCTGTCGGTGGATGACCTGACGAGCAACTATGTTGTCTACTGCCCCATTTCCTACGAGCGGCAGGAGGATGACTGGCTGTTGGATATTGAACTATACAGCGAAAGCTACCGGACGGATGCTGTTTCCAACTGGATGCAGGAACTGGATATCTTGGACAATCCCTCTATGCGCAAGCTGGTGAAGCACTACCGGAAGTTTTTTGGTGCACAGGCTCGTCGTGCCAAAATCATGGCACAGGATAAGATACCTGCCACTCCGGCACAGCTGCACATGGCCGTGATGGCGGCACTCTGCGGTATGAAAAAAGCACAGCCCAATGAAATCTTGCTGAACGTGCTTCGTGGTGGACTGGATAAAGCGCAGAATCCAATCTATCAGAGTTTTGTGGATTATAGTGCAGAAGAAGCTTTCTGGGCAATGGTTCGGCAGGGCTGTGGCTATGCAGAGGAAGAGCCGGATCTTGGGCAGCTGGCAATTCATCTTCTGTTGACAGCTTCTACGCGAACACTGCGCCCGGAATTTCTGGCAGGGTTGGAAAAGTTCCTTTCCATTCCGCATCAGGCGTACTGCTACGAGCTGGTGTCGGAGTGGCTGCACAGTGATGATTTGCAGCAGCTTTATGACGTGGCCCGCTATGTGGAAGATGAAGCACATCTGCCGCAGAGGCTGGAAAAACTGACGGTTGATGATCTGGCGACAACGGAGTGTTTCCCGTGCATCAACGAGATCATCCTGAGCAAGCTGATGACGGAGATCAGTGACCATATCATTGATGTGGATGTAATCACAAAGACGGTGGAAAAACGTCGCACCTGTGTCTGGTACGAGTACTTCCACAATTTCTACGAGGGTCTGTTGCAAGTGGCCAACATGCAGGAGTTCTTCAAAGAGCACTCCGCAGGGTTCCATACCCCGGACGCAAAGCAGGTCTGGAAAGAATATGCGGAGGACTATTACAGGATGGACACCTATTATCGACTGTTCCATCTGAGCTTCCAGAGAAGTCTGGAAACCTCCAATATCAAACTGGACGACCTGTTCAAGCATGTTGTAGATAAGGTAGAGGGGCTGTACTCCTACTGGTTTCTGGGAGGCCTCGGCAAAAACTGGTCGGATGTATGTGCTGATGAGATGGCAGAGCATGGCCGCGTATTGGAAATTCCGCAGCAGTCGGATTTCTACAATGAGCACATCCGTCCGGCAGACAGCCGCGTGTTCGTGATCATCTCGGATGCTATGCGTTACGAGGTGGCGGCATCACTGGCAGATGAACTGCGCAGAGAAACGCAGAGCAATGTGAAACTCGGCAGTATGCAGGGCATCTTCCCGTCTATCACGAAATTTGGCATGGCGGCACTGCTCCCACATAAGGCGTTGACGGCTGAACTGAAAAATGAGGTACTGAATGTTCTGGCCGATGGGCAGTCTACCGCAAGCACGAACCGGGATAAGGTCCTGAAAGGTGTAAATCCGGCCAGCGTGGCGTTGCAGTATAAGAACATCATCGGGATGAAACGTGCAGAGCGTGCGGCACTGGTCAAGGGTATGGATGTAGTCTATATCTACCATGATACCATTGACGAAGCAAGCCATACTTCGGACACCTCTGTGTTCCCGGCATGCGATAGGGCTATCAGTGAACTGAAGAATATGGTGCGCATTATCGTCAATGACTTCGGCGGGGCGAATATTCTGATTACGGCAGATCATGGCTTCCTGTACACTTACAGTCCGCTGACCGAGGATGACAAAGTGGATAAAACCAGCTTCCATGATATGGAAGTGGAATATGGCAGACGCTATGCAATCATGCAGAAGGAGGCAGATCCGCAGTATTTGCTTCCTGTAAAATTCCTGGACGGAAAAACGGAATACACTGGATTTGCTCCACGGGAAGGTATTCGCATCAAGATGAATGGTGGCGGGCTGAATTTTGTGCATGGCGGTATCAGCCTGCAGGAAATGACGGTTCCGGTGATCGAATATCATTATCTGCGCAACGGCTCTATGGAATATCGGCGCAATAAGCAGAAGTATGATACGCTCCCCGTAACAGTGAGTTTGCTTTCTTCCAGTCGGAAGATCAGCAATATGATCTTTTCACTGGATTTCTACCAGAAAGATGCGGTAAGTGCAAACCGTGAGGCTGCTACTTATCTGGTGTGGTTTACGGATGAATACGGAAAGCCTATCAGCGATACCCAGAAGATTATTGCGGACAAAACCAGTGAGAACGGCGCAGATCGTACGTTCCATTGCAACTTCAACCTCAAATCGATGAAGTTCAGCAATACAGCAACCTATTATCTGGTGATTGCGGATGAGCAGGGTCAGCAGATGCAGCAGCGGGAACAGTTCCAGATTGATATTGCATTTGCGATTGATGAATTCGATTTTTTTAACTGATGGGAGCAGGAGGACTATAAATGGAGCCGAATGCGGAAAATAGCTGCCGTCGAGACGCAATCAAGGAAAAATTACGGCAGAATTTTGATGGAAAGATCGTTCGCAAGGATCTGACTAAAAAGATCAAGGAAGGTGCGAATGTCCCGGTTTATGTGCTGGAGTTTTTATTAGGCCAGTACTGTAGTTCAGATGACGAAGCTATTATTGAAAAAGGCGTGCAGAATGTAAAGCACATTCTGGCGGACAACTTTGTACGACCTGATGAAGCACAAAAGATTCTTTCGCAGCTGCGGAAAAAGGGCAGCCACACCATTATCGATATGGTGACCGTGCATCTGGATATCAAGAAAGACTGCTTCTTTGCAGAGTTTTCCAATCTGGGACTCTCCAATGTGCCCATTACGGACGACTACCCGGAAAAATTTGACCGTTTGCTCTGCGGCGGCATCTGGTGCATCGTTCAACTGGAATATGAATCCGAAGGTGACAGCAGCTTTGGAATAGAGGACTTTGATAGCGAACCCCGGCAGAAAAAGCAGAAGGATGTTTCGCCTATCAGCATCCGCAAACTGACCCCCATCCAGATGCCTCATATCGATATTGAGGAAGTACGCACCGGGCGTAAAGCCTTCACGCAGGACGAGTGGATGGATGTCATGCTGCGCTCTTGCGGTTATGAGCCGGAGCAGTTGAACCAGCGGGAGAAATGGCTCCTGTTGGCACGTATGCTGCCGCTGGTGGAAAACAACTTCAACCTCTGCGAGCTTGGACCCCGCAGCACCGGTAAATCCCACATCTATAAAGAAATCAGCCCTAACAGCATTCTAGTGTCCGGTGGACAGACGACTGTGGCAAACCTATTCTATAACATGGGACGAAAGACCGTTGGTTTAGTGGGTCTGTGGGACTGTGTGGCTTTTGATGAGGTTGCTGGTATCAAGTTCAAGGACAAAGACGGCATCCAGATCATGAAGGACTATATGGCTTCCGGTTCCTTTGCCCGTGGCAAAGAGGAAAAGGCAGCCTCGGCCTCGATGGTCTTTGTGGGCAACATCAACCAGAGCGTAGATGTACTGCTGAAAACCTCTAGCCTGTTTGATCCGTTCCCGCCTGAAATGGGAACAGACACTGCATTTTTGGATCGCTTGCATTGTTACATTCCCGGCTGGGAAATCCCTAAATTCCGCCCGGAGCATTTCACCAACGACTACGGCTTCATCACGGATTATCTTGCTGAGTTTATCCGGGAACTGCGTAAGGAGCAGTACGGCGATGCACTAGATAAGTATTTCCGCCTTGGTAAAAATCTGAATCAGCGTGATACGATTGCAGTGCGTAAGATTGTAGGCGGCTATGTAAAGCTGCTGTACCCGGACGGTGAGTTTACCAAAGAGCAACTGGAGGAGATCCTTGTCTTTGCACTGGAAATGCGCCGTCGTGTGAAGGAGCAACTGAAAAAGCTGGGTGGCATGGAGTTCTATGATGTGAATTTCAGCTACATTGATCTGGATACCTTTGAAGAAAAGTTTGTGTCGGTTCCCGAACAGGGTGGCGGTAAGCTGATCCCGGATGGAATGTGCAATCCGGGACAGATCTACACTGTTTCGCGTGGAAAAAGCGGCATGATCGGTGTGTTCCGGTTGGAAAGCCAGATGTTGCCGGGCAGCGGAAAGTTTGAGCGCACAGGTCTTGGCAGTGACCGTGACTGCAAAGAGTCAACGAATACGGCGTTCAATTTCCTAAAAGCAAATGGAAAACGCATCAGCGGAGGCATCAGCACTGCATCTAAAGACTACATCATCAATTATCAGGATCTGCAAGGCATTGGCATGACAGGAAAATTAGCATTGCCTACGCTGATTGCGCTGTGCAGTATTGCGCTTGGACGGCCAACAGTCAGTACCCTTGCTGTTCTGGGTGAAATTAGTATCAGTGGTACAATTCTAAAGGTAGACGAGCTTGCAAACAGCTTGCAGGTATGTCTTGACAGCGGAGCAAAGAAAGTCCTGCTGCCGATTACAAGCGCCGCTGATCTTGGAACGGTGCCACCCGAATTGGTAGGAAGTTTTAATTTGATCTTCTATAGTAGCGCAGAGGATGCGGTATTCAAAGCATTGGGTGTTGAATAAAGGGGAAAGTTTATATGGCACAATTTGGTGTTTATGGGATACTCGTCTAAAAGATTATACTGTAATATTTTTAAGATGGATTCCTTGCTAACATGGTCGATATGAAATACAAATTAATGTTTTGATGTAAAAATGAGGAGGTATCTATGGAAGATAGCGTTCTAAAGTATGATTTGTTTCGAAAAGCATATAAAAAATTGAAATCAACTGCGTATTATGACAAGACAAACCTCCATTTGAGAGATCGGATTGCGGAAGCGGAAAACACTCTCAATATAACGATAGAGGAACGCTTGAAGGATTTGCAGCAAGCATTTGTAGCGTCAGATAGCACGAAGTGGGAAAGGAAAAAAGAAGATATTTTGAAAAGCATTTCCTGTCGTCTGCTTCCGAAAAAGATTATGGATACAAAGGAAGAAAAGAATTGTTCGGACGGAACAAAAGGCGTTTTGATTAGTGGAGTGCCAGCAAAACAAGTCAAAGTTGATGAGATACAATATTTCATTGACATGAAGATTGAGGGAATGATTCTTGGCGTTCTATGGATTATGATGATAGGATGGCAGTTAGATAAATCCTATACCAATTGCTATGGAAATCGTATACGAAAGACGCTATATAATGAATTTTCTAAAGAACCGACCTTTTCCCCAGCGCTGTTTGAGCCGTATTTTCAGAATTATGAGAGTTGGCGAGATCAGGCATTAACTTTGGCACAGAAGTGTATGCAACAAGATGACGTTCTGATTTTTACGCTAGACTTTAAGCGCTACTACTACTCCGTGGATGTATCAGAGGAATTCATGAAGGAGATTCTTACTAGGGTAAAAGGAAAATCTGACTACAATGAAGAATATCTGAGTAGGATAAATGACTTTGTGTACTGTGTGATCAAAAGATATTCACAAATCTACAGAGAGCATAGCGGAGAAGAGCGGATTCGCCGTATATTACCAATTGGGTTTCTGCCATCGGGGGTTTTAGCAAACGAGTGTCTGAAAAAATTTGATACAGCAATTTTGGACGGATGGAATCCACTTTACTATGGACGGTATGTAGATGATATATTGCTTGTGGAAAAGGTGGAAGAGGGAAGCCGAATCGCTCAAAAAGCGCAGGATGGTAAACTGGAATTCTATGAGGCCTTTGAATATTATACGGTAAATAATTCACGCTGGACGGGTAAAGAAAACCGGAATGCGAGGGCTGTTTTCAAAAAAGAAGAAGACGAATGTGGAACTTACTGTATTTTGCCAGAGTTTACAAAACCATTGGGAAGCGCCACGAAAATCCAATTACAGGCAAGTAAAATTAAGTTGTTCTACTTTCAGCGTGGACAATCGGATGCATTGATCACTTGTTTTAAGAATAGCATTGAAAAAAACAAATCGGAATTTCGCTGGATGCCGGAAGATGACGCTGTGTTTCAGGAGGACGATTATTCGGAGGTTTTTGAACTAAGCCACCATGGAGTGAATAAACTTCGTGAAGTGGACGATATAGCTGTTGATAAATACGCACTTTCGAAATATCTGGGGAAGTTACAAAGGATAAATGGACTGATTTCGGAGAAGACGAAAGGAGAAGAGTATAATTTTGTCCGTGACATCCATAAAATATTTACGCCAAAAACAATAATTGAAAATTATACACTCTGGGAACGAGTAATTGCGATCTTATTTGTAAAAAAATCCTATAAGGCACTACTTAGGTTTATTGCCCTTGTCATAGACACGCTTGATAAAACAAGTTATGCCATAGAAGGAGTGGATGGTGATACCGGATTTGTAACAAATGCATTGCGAGAGGCACTGCAAGAACATCTCATTTCCAGCATAGCTCGTCCGATGGCACTTCATGATGGGGAGACTTTTGAGGAATGGAAGTTAGAAGATGCGCAGAGCCTGCTCAGCGAACAGATGAAAGAACTTTTGACAAAAGCACAGAATCGTTCGAAAGGTTATTTTAAAGCTAAAATGCTGGATAAAAATCTGTGTGTTATCTGGCCAGAACTAGTGAGTTGTGGTGGTGAGAATCCGCAGAAAAAGGATCTGACCAATGAAGATAATGTAGTGGAGCTTCTGAAAAAAGAAACCTGCACAGAAACTTTTCAAGAAAAAATGAACAAGATTATAAATCAGAGATACATCTATTACCCCTACCTTATCAAACCGGCAGATCTGATGCTCGCAAGATTGATGTATGATCTTGTTCGTAAAAAAGATCTAGAAGATTTGAATAAAATCGAGGAAATTTTCAAACAATGCTGGCAGTTGAACTATAGCCCACTTCCATTTGAAGGTTGGACAAATAATAGATTTATAGAAGAAAATATAAAAACTGGTGAACTCAATAAGCAGCCCGTTTTTCAAATCGGAAAGCCGAGCTTTTCAAAGATTAGGGTAGCCGTTGCCAATATCCAAATGGACATTTCAAACTTTGACCAGGCTGTTATGCGTAAACCGAACAGAAGCTACCGAAGATATCAGCAGATAGCAGAACTGGTGAATACTGCTGTTCGGGAAAAAGCAGATATGTTGGTAATGCCGGAAGCGTGTACTCCAAAAGAATGGCTGCCAACGCTGGCTAGAACTTGCGAAAAAAATCATTTGGCAGTTGTAACAGGGGTAGAGCATATTATTGAGGATAACTGTGTTTATAATCTGACAGCAGTGATTCTTCCGTATGAAGAAAAGTGGACAGGTCAGTGGCACTCTGTGATTCTGTACCATTCAAAGAATCATTTTGCACCTGAAGAAAAAAGGATGATTGAAAGCTTACATCTAAGAGCGATGGAAGGAATAGAAAGTTCTGAAGCTAAATGTGATGCAAAGTATGAGTTGTATAGCTGGAACGGATTTTGGTTTACAGTGTACTGCTGCTTTGAGCTTACATCCATTCGAGATCGTTCGATTTTTCAATCCTATATTGATGCGTTGATCGCAGTCGAGTGGAATCAGGATGTGAACTATTATAGCAATATAATTGAATCACTAAGTAGAGATATTCACTGCTACTGCATCCAGACGAATACCTCCGAGTATGGAGACAGCCGAATCACAAAACCGTCTAAAACCGAAAATAAGGACATCCTGAGAATAAAAGGAGGAAGTAATGCAACAGCACATGTTGGAACTATTGATTTGGAACAGCTTCGGGAATTCCAAATGAAAGCATACAGTGGTCAAAAAGAAGATAAAACTTTCAAACCGACTCCGCCAGACTTTGACTATAAAGGAGCATATGAGCGTCGGAAAGGAACGATGTTTGAATGCTTTTGTGCGAAGAAAACAGCAGATTAAATTTGCTGTTTGTAGCAGATCTGTAGCAAATTGCTTCAATTTAACGAATCATCGTTCTAAAAGTCGAAAAGTCATCATGCATCACACGCAGGGGGTCTGGGGTTCGAGTCCCTAATTCTCCACCAAACAGTTCGTACTCGAACCCGAGAGGGTTCGGGTGCGTTTTTTGTTTATCGGAGGGTTTGCCTGCGCAACAGAGCGGCAAACAGGCAAAGGCAGGGCATCGCGCACGACACATATTATAAACAAAGCAGGGGCTGCTGCACAGGGAAGAAACCTTGTGCAGCAGCCCCTTATATTATATGTAAGAAGGATCAGTCTTTCTTCTCTGCGGTGCGGGCAAAGAAGTTGGCAAGGACAGCGCCGGAAATGTTATGCCACACCGAGAACACAGCGCCGGGGATGGTTGCCAGCGGATACTGTGCAAAGTGGGCAGCAGCCAGAGAGGTGGCAAGACCGGAGTTCTGCATACCTACCTCGATGGAGATTGCGCGGCACTTGGTGGAATCCAGCTTCAGCAGCTTGCCCACGCCAAAACCGGTGAGGTAGCCCAGCAGGTTGTGCAGGATGACCACGGCAAGGATCAGCAGGCCGCTGGTCATGATCTTAGCGGAGTTGGCAGACACAACGGCGCAGATGATCAGCACGATGGCAGTGGTGGAGATCAGCGGCAGCACCCGGACGGCGTTCTGGGTGAAGGCGTGGAAGAAGTGGTTGACCACAAAGCCCAGTGCGATGGGAACCAGCACCACCTTGACGATGGACAGGAACATATTTACAGGGTTCACATCCACGCGCTGGCCGGCATACAGCAGGGTGAGCAGCGGGGTGAGGAAGGGTGCCAGCACGGTGGAAACGGCAGTCATGCCGACGGACAGTGCAACGTCGCCCTTGGAAAGGTAGGTCATCACGTTAGAGGAGGTGCCGCCGGGGCAGGTGCCCACCAGAATGACGCCGATGGCAAGCTCGGTGGGCAGGTGGAACAGCTGCGTCAGCGCCCATGCAAGGAAGGGCATCAGGGTGAACTGTGCAATGCAGCCGATGATTACGTCCTTCGGGCGGCTGAACACCACCTTGAAGTCCTCCGGCTTCAGGGTAAGACCCATGCCGAACATGACGATGCCCAGCAGGGTGTTGACCCACGCGGTCTTTACCACGCTGAAGGGACCGGGGAACAGCAGCGCCAGTGCCGCCACCACAATGACGATGACGGCCATGTACTTGCCCACAAAATCGCTTACTTTTTCCAATGTTTTCATGATGATACTCCTTTTTCCTTGGGTATATCTGAAAAGTCGAAAATTTAGTCTATTTCTACAAGCACAGCTGGATTTTGCGTTAAACAGCCTTGAAATCCACAAAGGATTCCTGCGGCTATTTGCCTTAAATCCCGCTTGTGCTTGCGAAATATTCGTTATTTTCTTTGTTTTCAGATACACCTTAAACACTTATTTTTGCGGATGTAAAGGCAATGAAACATCCGGGAAATGGCTTTCCCGCAAACAAAAACGCCTTTGTCCCTTACGGTTCGTAAGAGACAAAGGCGTATAAACTCCTCTGCGGTACCACTCTTATTGCCGGTGCAAAGCCCGGCCCCTCAGTGCGCATCCAACAATGCGCGGCTCGTGATAACGGAAGCCTGCCGTTCCCGCTTACTGGGGCGTATACACCGCCCATTCAGCAGAAAAGCTCGGAGAGGATCTTCCCACGGACGCCCTGCACTGCCTTGCACCAGCCGGCAGCTCTCTGCAGCATTCTTTCTGGGTACTCTTTCTCGTCATAGCCGAATATTTCACTGCCACGGAGTATACTCCCCCTAAAGGCGGAAGTCAAGGGATGCGGCCTGTCTGCTTTTTCACCTGATTCACATCAAAGGTGAACACAGCTCATGCGGTGCTGCCTTGACATGGGCTGCGCCGCGCAGCGCGGTGCAGCTTGCCAACTTTTTACAAATAAAGCAAAAACTGTCGTTTGCTATATAAAAGTAAACGTTTAAGGCGATTTTGCTAAAGAATACAACATGAAATATGAAAAATAACCGGACCACGACAGCAAGCACCAATGTGGAATATGTTGTTACCGCTTCTTACGAGTGGAGCGTACCTTCCAAGATTACATTTACAGACACAATCGCAGAAGTAGAAGCAAATGCGGATACCGGGGATACCCAGAAGGTGAAAGTTACAAAGAACATTATTCCGAACAAGAAGAAGCTACAAATCACCGTTAGCCCGACTACCACTAAAGAAGAGGGCGGCGTAACGAAATTCGCTATCAAAACAGATGAGGATGCCTACTTGATTTATGCAATCAAAAAAGGAACCACTTACGATGATGAAATTGCTGTGGGCGGTGAGGTCATGAGTGCTGATTCCGGTAAATATGCGGCAGATACCCCGCTGAAGTTTTTCTTGACAAAGGATACTGGTACAAATGTGTCCGAAAAAGCGGGCAGCTACTCTGGCGTAGCGGTCTTTACGGCACAGTTGGTTGCTGCCACCTAACCCACCCACCCAACCTGAATCAAACCTGAATCCAAAGGGGAGACGGGAGCTGTTCCCTCTCCCCTTTTTTGGGCTTTACGGCAAACCAGACTCCCTCAGTCTGCTGCGCAGACAGCCCCCTCTGGGATGGGACCCTTGGCAGAACGGGAAGATTTCTGGCTAAAGCACAAAGCTTTCGGTTTCGCCAGAGACTCCCTCCCCGAGGGAGCTGTCAAAGCCGTCAGGCTTTGACTGAGGGAGTTCCCACCCCAAAAGCAGCCACCCCACACAAGGAGGACACATGATGAATCACTGTGCAAAAAAACTGCTGGGTCTTGCGTTTGCGCTGGCTCTGTGCCTTGCGGTGGGTGGAACTGCGCTTGCCCAAACGCCGGTATTTGCCGATGTGCCGGACGCCGCCTTTGATGCAGACCCCGACCCGCTGCCGGAGGAACTGGACGACGCCTTTGGCGTAGACCCCGGCGGGGACACGGACGCCCCGCTGCCGAGCTGACAAAACAAAAAGGTGAAGTGATCTTTTGATCACTTCACCTTTTTTGCTTGCACGTTTTGCCGGAGACAACCGCTCAGAGCAGCTTTACAGCCAGCGCTTCGGTGGTGCGCTCCTGCGCTTCGGTGCTGCCGGGCTTGTCGTCCAGAATGTACCGCAGCACCAGCACCTCGGCCACATACAGCACTGCCACCTTGATGGGGATGCTGCCGGAGTCCAGCGGGCTTTCCTGTGCGCCGCACAGCAGCACAAGGTCTGCCAGCTTTGCGCCGGGGGAGTCCTCGTAGTGGGTGATCAGGATGACCTTTGCCCCGTTGGCCTTGGCGGCGCGCAGGGTCTCCATCAGGTCGCGGGTAGCGCCGGAGTAGGAGACGAACAGCACCACGTCCTGCTCGGTCATCAGGCTGGCAGCCATTACCTGCATATGGCTGTCGGCAACGGCGCGGAACTTGTTGGTGATGCAGGCAAACCGGGCGCAGATCTCGTTGGCGGCTGCCATGCTGCCGCCCTGTCCCATGCAGAACACCTGCCGGGCACTGTGCAGCAGCGCCACGGCCTGCTCCACCGCCTGCGGCGAAAGGGCGTTCTGGGTGCCGTTGATGGCGGTCATGAACAGCGCCGAAGCGTGCTCGCACAAAGTGGCGGTGTCGGCGTCCGGGGCGGGCTCCTGCTGGTTCACCAGCACGCCGGTGGCGTTGGCCTGTGCCAGCGCAATGCGCATTTCATGGTAGCCCTCAAAGCCCAGCGCCCGGCAGAACCGGAACACCGTGGCTTCGGCCACCTGACACTCTCTGGCCAGCGACGATATGGACAGATACTGTGCCTCCGCAGCGTGCTGCACCAGATAGTCCGCCACCGTGCGGCCGGATCTTGTCAGGTCGCCCTGATGCTGCTGCAGCAGCTCCCAAAAATTCGTAGACATTCTTTTCCTTCTCCTGACTTGGGCCGCCGGCGGGTGCCGGTGCCGTGTTCGTGCTTACCTTCTTATATAAAAGTATAAGAGAAACCGCGCCGCTGTGCAAGAGGCGTAATGACCACATTTTACCCGCCGGTTCTGTGCAGAGGGCACAGTTTTGGCAGAAAAAACGCTTCAAATTGTGAAAATGATTTTCATTTTTACAATTTGAGCTCTGAAAGTTGTTTTCAATATAACAGCGGGAAGTGTACCGTTTTGTAACTATTTTGACAAGTGAAGTGTGCAAAATTATTGTGTTTTTTCTGATATCCCACAATTTTGTGCAGGCTGCTGGGTTTGAAAATGAAAATTTATGAAAAGAATGAATGGACAAAATGAAAATTATTTTCTATAATTAGGCTACAAACAACGGCTGCGGACACGAGCAGCCGCTACGAGCAAAACGGAGCACGATCCCTGATGGGTCGAAGAAGATGAACAAGGAGAATCTACCATGAAAAACTGCATTTCCCGCCGTTCGTTCCTGAAGGCTGCCGGTATTCTGGGCGCTGCCGGCGCACTGGCCGCCTGCGGCGGTTCCGCCTCCAGCAGCACTGCTGCTTCCTCCACCGCTTCCTCTGCTGCTAGTGCAGCCAGCACCGGCGCAAGCATCAAGCTGTGGACATACCCCATCGGCGGCTGGGGCAATGACGATACCGTCCAGAACCTGATCTCCAGCTTCAACGCAAAGTACCCCGACATCAAGGTGACCGTGGAGTATCTGGACTACACCAACGGCGACGATCAGGTGAACACCGCCATCGAGGGCGGCAGCGCACCCGATCTGGTCATGGAAGGCCCCGAGCGTCTGGTGGCCAACTGGGGTGCCAAGGGCGTTATGGCTCCGCTGAACGATCTGTGGACCGATGACGCCAAGAAGGACATCTACGCTTCTGTGGAGTCTGCCTGCCACAACGAAAAGGGCGACTACTACGAGTACCCCCTGTGCATGACCGCACACTGCATGGCCGTGAACATGACCAAGGTCAAGGAAGTGGGCGCTGACCAGTACATCGACACCGACAAGCACACCTGGAGCACCGACGGCTTCCTGAAGACCGTGGACGCACTGTACAAGGGCGGCTACGAGAATGTGGCAGCCATCTACTGCAGCGGTCAGGGCGGCGATCAGGGCACCCGCGCCATCATCAACAATATGTACGGCGGCACCTTTACCGATGCAGCCCACACCAAGTACACCGCCGACTCTGCCGAGAACATCAAGGCCATTCAGGCTCTGTACGATGCAAAGGGCGTCAACTTCGATCCCTCCATCAACGGCGGCGAGGAGATCACCCTGTTCCGCAACGGCACCCTGCAGATGGCTTTCTGCTGGAACATTGCACAGCAGCTGAACGCTGACACCGCTGCCGCAGGCCAGACCATCAGCGGCGACGAGATCTTCCCCATGGCATTCCCCACCGAAAGCGGCGACCCGAAGCTGTGCGGCGGCATCTGGGGCTTCGGCATCTTTGATAACGGCGACGAGGCCAAGATCAAGGCTGCAAAGACCTTTATCGAGTTCATCGCTGCCGACCCCTCTCAGGTCAAGGACAGCGTGCTGGCTTCCACCTACTTCCCCGTCCGCACCAGCGTGGGCGATATCTACGCCGGCAACGAGGTCATGAGCGAGTACAGCAAGTTCATGGGCTATCTGGGCGACTACTACCAGATCACCCCGGGCTGGACCACTGCCCGCACCGAGTGGTGGAATATGCTGCAGCGCGTGGGCTCCGGCGAAGCCGTCGAGACTGCCGTCAAGACCTTTGTGGACAACGCAAACGCAGCCGCTGCTGCCGAGGCATAAGCGCCAGTTTCTCTGAACTGCATCACAGCTGAACCGCAAGGCCCCTTCCTCCGGGTGAGGGAGGGGCCTTTTTACGGAAAAAACACTCTCAAACGAAAGGTCTGGTGATCCTCTTGGCTGCAAAGACGGCAATGAAAGAGCCCAAACGCAGCAGTGCGCTGGTACGGCGCGAAACCTTCGCCTCCTACTGCTTCCTGCTGCCCAGCCTGATCTTCTTTCTGGGCTTCGTCATCTACCCCATGATCCTCTGCGTGGTGACCAGTTTCTTTGACTCCACCATGAACCGCGCGGATATCTTTGTGGGTCTGGCAAACTACAAGACCCTGTTTGCCGACCCCATCTTCCTTGGTGCATTAAAGAACACCTTCGTCATCGTCATCGTGTCGGTGCCCATCACCTGCATCTTCTCGCTGTGGGTGTCCTCCGCCATCGTAGACCTGCCGGAGTGGGCGACAAGCCTTTTCCGCTGCGTGTTCTACCTGCCCGTGGTCACCGGCTCGGTTGCCGTTACCGTGGTGTGGAAGTGGATGTACAATAACTACTACGGCATCTTCAACTATCTGGGCAAGAGCCTTGGTATTCTGGACAAGAACATCAACTGGCTGGGTGACGAGCGGTTTGCACTGGGCTGTATCATCCTGATTTTGCTCACTACCTCCGTAGGTCAGCCCATCGTGCTGTACGTTTCGGCACTGGGCAACGTGGATCAGTCCATCGTGGAAGCTGCCGAGGTGGACGGCGCTACCGACCTCCAGTGCTTCTGGAAGATCAAGTGGCCCGCCATTATGCCCACCACCCTGTACATTCTGGTCATCACCACCATCAACTCCTTCCAGTGCTTTGCACTGATTCAGCTGCTGACCTCCGGCGGCCCCAACCACAAGACCGATACCATTATGTACTACATCTACTACACCGCCTTCAAGCAGTACAAGTACGGCTACGGCAACGCCATGGGCGTGGTGCTGGCGGTGATCATCGCCATTCTGTCTGCTGTCCAGTTCAAGCTGGGCAACAAGGATAATTAAGGAGGTGCGGAACAATGCGTGCAACTGCTGCAAAAAAGCAAAAACCGTTGAAGCGCCATCCCAGTAAACTGAAAAAGATGAGCGCCTACGCCATTCTGGCCATCATCCTCATCAGCATCATGGCGGTGCTGTTCGCCTTCCCGCTGTACTGGATCATCACCGGCTCCTTCAAGACCGGTGCCGCCATCAACGCCACTACCCCCGAGTGGTGGCCCAGCCAGTGGGTGCTGACCAACTACCAGAAACTGTTTGCCGGGAAGCGTGCCCCGCTGTGGCAGCTGGCTGTGCCCTTCGGCTCCAAGTTCAGCGCCAACGGCGAGCCTGTCTACTTCTCGGTGGGTCCCATGGCTCCCGCCGCCATCCGCTGGATGATCAACACCGTGTTCATGGCAGTCATGTCCATGATCCTTACCTGCCTGACCGCCGCCATGGCCGGTTATGCGCTGGCAAAAAAGCGCTTTGTGGGCCGCAAGCTGCTGTTCACCCTCATCGTCTGCGCTATGGCACTGCCCAAGCAGGTCATCCTGATCCCCCTGCTGCGCGAGATGAGCGCACTGAACCTGTACAACACCATCTGGGCGGTCATTTTCCCCATCGTGGGTTGGCCGTTCGGCGTGTTCCTGATGAAGCAGTTCAGTGAGGGCATCCCCACCGAAATGCTGGAAGCTGCCCGCATTGACGGTGCCAGCGAGGCGCGCACCTTCGTCAAGATCGTGCTGCCCATGGTCAAACCCGGTATCGGCGCACTGGCCATCTTTACCTTCATCAACAGCTGGAACGACTATTTCATGCAGTTGATCATGCTGTCCAGCACCAGCAACCTGACCATCTCGCTGGGCATTGCAAAGCTGCAGGCAGAAAACAGCACCGACTTTGGTCTGATCATGGCAGGTGCTGCACTGGCTGCAGTGCCGATCATCATTATCTTCCTCATCTTCCAGAAGTACTTCACCAAGGGCATCGCAATGGGTGCTGTTAAAGGCTAAAATTTCGACCGCGGCCTGCGGCCGAAACAGGGAGAAATTTTTGGCGCAGCGGTCTGCAAGACGCGAGACCCGCCCAAGGGTCGAAGCGGATGCAGGGCACCGCAAGAGGGCGCTGATGCCGTTACCCGAACTGAAAAGCGTACGAGCTTGATGTTCAGGGAGCAATTTTTGGCGCAGCGGTCTGCAAGACGCGAGACCCGCCCAAGGGTCGAAGCGGATGCAGGGCACCGCAAGAGGGCGCTGATGCCGTTACCCGAACTGGAAAGCGTACGAGCTTGATACAACTTACAATTATAATTAAAGAAGGGCTTGAAACATGAAAGATATCAAAAAATATCAGGGTGTCATCCCTGCCTTTTACGCCTGCTATGACGCAGAGGGCAACATTTCGGTGGAGGGCGTCAAGGCGCTGACCCGCCACCTGATCGCCAAGGGCGTCAAGGGCGTGTATGTGGGCGGCTCCTCCGGCGAGTGCATCTACCAGCACGTCGATGAGCGCAAGACCGTTCTGGAAGCCGTGATGAGCGAGGCCAAGGGCAAGCTGACCGTGATTGCCCATGTCGGCTGCAACAACACCGCCGACAGCATGGAGCTGGCACGCCACGCCGAGAGTGTGGGTGTGGACGCCATCGCCTCCATCCCGCCCATCTACTTCCACCTGCCGGAGTACGCCATTGCCAAGTACTGGAACGATATGTCCGCAGCAGCACCCAACACCGAGTTCGTCATCTACAATATCCCGCAGCTGGCGGGCACGGCGCTGACCATGAGCCTGCTGAACGAGATGCTGAAGAACCCCAACGTGGTGGCTGTGAAGAACAGCTCCATGCCCACGCAGGACATCCAGATGTTCAAGGATGCCGGTATCGCCGCCCGCGGCGAGGGCAACTTTGTGGTGTTCAACGGCCCGGACGAGCAGTTCGTTTCCGGCCGCGTCATCGGTGCAGACGGCGGCATCGGCGGCACCTACGCCGTGATGCCGGAGCTGTATCTGGCTATGAACGCCCATCTGGAAAAGGGCGAGATCGCCGAAGCTCGCGCCATCCAGTACGAAGCCAACCGCATCATCTACAAGATGTGCTCTGCCCACGGCAACCTGTACGCGGTGCAAAAGGAGATCCTGCGCCGGATGTACGGCTTGGAACTGGGCAGCGTGCGCGCCCCGATGCCCGGTCTGATCCCCGAGGATGAGCCCATCGTTGCCGAGGCACAGGCCATGATCGAAGCCGCTATCGCAAAGCTGTAACAGAATAAAAGCGCCCCTCTCCGTCTCTTTTCCAGAGGGGAGGCGGGCGCTTCTTTTATTGGAGGAAACGCGAATGATCTGCGATACCCTGCAGCATCTTGGCCGGTACAGGGGACTGCACCCCAACTTGGATACCGCCATTGACTATCTGCTTACCCACGACCTTGCCGCTCTGCCGCTGGGGCGCACCGAGGTGGACGGGGACAAGGTGTTCATCAACCTGATGGACGCCACCTTGCACCCGGATGCGGGCTACCACCCGGAGTACCACAAGCGCTACGCCGACTTGCAGGTAGACCTTACCGGCAGCGAGGGCTGGGGCTACACCAATCTGCCCGGCGCGGAGATCGGGGAGTTTACCGGGGACTGCGGCTTTCAGGACAGTGCCAGCGTAGTGACCGGTGCACTGGGCGAGGGCCGATTTGTACTGTTCTTCCCGGAGGAACTGCATAAACCCGGCCTTGTACAGCACGGCTGCGTCAGCGTGCGCAAGGCAGTTGTCAAGATCAGAATGGAGGAGTAAGACCATGGAAAAGGAAAAGCTGTTTGCACAGATCAAGGGCGGACTCATCGTGTCCTGTCAGGCACTGGAGCACGAGCCGCTGTACACCAAGGAGGGCGGCGTGATGCCCCTGATGGCGAAAGCTGCCGCCATGAGCGGCGCTGTGGGCATCCGCGCCAACACCGTGCGGGATATTACCCAGATCAAGCAGGTGGTGGACCTGCCGGTCATCGGCATCATCAAAAAGGACTACCCCGGCACGCCCATGTACATCACCGTCACTATGAAGGAAGTGGACGAGCTGGTGGCCTGCGGGGTGGATATCCTTGCCGTGCAGGGCACCGGTGCGCTGCGCCCGGACGGTTCCACCTCGGCGCAGTTCATCCGCGCCATCAAGGCAAAGTACCCCGAACAGCTGGTGATGGCGGACTGCGATAACTTTGAAAACGCCATGCTCTGCGCCGAAGCCGGTGCCGACTTTGTGGGCACCACCATGCGCGGCTACACCCCCGAGACCACCGGCATTGATGATATCGACTTTGACTTCATCCGCAAGCTGGCGGCAGAGTGCCCGGCAAAGATCATTGCCGAGGGTCACATCCACTACCCGGAGCAGGCGGTCAAGGCACTGGAAGCCGGTGCCTTTGCGCTGGTGGTGGGCGGTGCCATTACCCGCCCGGCAGAGATCACCGCACGCTTTACCGGTGCCATCAACGCCGCAAAAAAATAACACAGGGGAGTGCCTGCTATGAAACACTATCTTGGTATCGACATCGGCGGCACAGCCGTCAAGCTGGGCATCGTGGACGAAGCCGGCATGGTGCTGGCGAAAGCTGAGGAGAGCGTAAGTTTTGACGGCTACCGCACCCCCATCCTGACCACGGTGCTGAAAGCTGCACAAGCCTTCCTTGCCGCGCAGAACATCCCGGCAGAAAGCCTTGCGGGCATCGGCGTGTCTGCCACCGGGCAGATCGACAGCCGCAAGGGTATCGTGGCGGGTACCTGCGGCAATCTGCCCAACTACATCGGCGCACCTATTAAAGCCGAACTGGAAAAGACCTTTGGCCTGCCGGTCACGGTAGCCAACGACGCCAACTGTATGACGCTGGGCGAGGTGTGGGTCGGCGGTGCACAGGGCTATACGGACGTCATCGGCGTGACGCTGGGCACTGGCGTGGGCGGCGGCATCCTGACCGGAGGCCGTCTGCTGGAAGGCGCGCGGGGTCTGGGCGGCGAGCTGGGACACTACCGCACCCACGCGCTGGACGGCGTGGATTGCACCTGCGGCGCAAAGGGCTGCTGGGAGCGCTACGCCGCCACCACTGCTTTGGTGCGCGCCGCGCAGGAGAAAGACCCGGCATGGAAGGATGGCCGCGCCATCTTTGCCGCCGCAGAAGCGGGCGACAAGACCGTGCTGGCGCTGCTGGACGCATGGACGGACGAGATCGCGCAGGGACTGGCGGGCATGGTGCATATCTTTAACCCGCAGCTGATTTTGATCGGCGGCGGCGTATCTGCCCAGCAGAAGCTGCTCATCGACCCCATTGCCGCCAAGGTAAAGGCTGCAGTCATGCCCGCCTTTGCCGAAGGGCTGGAAATTCGCGCCGCGCAGCTGCACAACGATGCCGGAATGGTAGGCGCTGTGTACTACTTCCGGCAGACGATGGAAAAGGAGTAATTTGGTTATGAAAAAGCATATTCTCTGTCTGGGTGATTCCAACACCCACGGCTATTGCGCCGACCCCAACGACTGCGCCGACCACGGCATCCGCTTCAACGAGGATGAGCGCTGGACCTGCCGTCTGCAAAAAGCGCTGGGCGAGGAGTATCTGGTCACAGAGGAGGGACTTTCCGGCCGCACTACCGTGTTCGTGGACCCGCTGCATGAGTCCATGGATGCGCTGAGCGTGGCCTACGCCCTGCTCAAGAGCCACGAGGTCATCGACTTGCTCATCATCATGCTGGGCACGAATGACGTCAAGGAGCGCTTTGGCGCAAACGCCGCCTGCATCGGCGCGGGCATGGAGCGGCTGCTGCTCAAGGTCAAGAGCGTGGATTGCTGGGGCGGCAAGGCACCCAACATTCTGGTGGTGGCACCGCCCTGCATCAAGGATGGCTTCCACGATGCCGTCATGGGTGCAGGCTGCGTGGAGAAATCCCGCGGCGTCGCCGAGCAGCTGCGCATCGTGGCCGAGCGGCAGGGCGTGCACTTTATGGACGCCGCCGAGTGCGAGTTCAACGAGGTGGACTTTATGCACCTGACCTGCAAGGGTCACGCCCGGCTGGCAGAGCTGCTGGGCGCAGAGGTGCCAAAGCTTATCTGAGCAAAAAGATGTCAGAGCGATCCCGGAAGGTCTGCGGACTTTCCGGGATCGCATTTTCATGTAAGCAGGGGAGAGAGCACGATTTCCGGGACAGCATGGAAAAGGCACACGGCAAGCGCCGCTTTTTCCTCCATACTGCCGCCTTTTTTGTTGACAAGGCACCGGCTTGCTATTATAATAGTGTAGTCAAAATGGCATTCCTGTGCGGCTTTGTGGCTGCGCGAAACAAATACAGCTAATAACAAGGAGAGATTCTCAAATGGCACAAGAGATCAAGATGTCCGCTGCCGGTCTGAAGGCAATGCAGGAGGAGCTGGAATACCTCAAAACCGTCCGCCGCAAGGAGCTGGCTGAAGAGATCAAGGAAGCCCGCAGCCACGGCGACCTGTCTGAGAACAGCGAGTACGACGAAGCCAAGAATACGCAGGGTCTGGTGGAGAACCGCATCACCGAACTGGAGCAGACCATCAAGAACGCAGTTATAATCGACGAGAGCGAGCTGAGCGTGGATAACGTCTCCGTTGGTACCCACGTCACCATCCGTGAGACCGGCGAGGACGAGGCCGAGGAATACGATATCGTGGGCCGCACCGAAGCTGATGCCTTCAACGGCAAAATCAGTGACGAGAGCCCTGTGGGTCATGCCCTGATGGGCAAGGCTGTGGGCGAAAAGGTCGAAGTGCTGCTGCCCACCGGCCAGACCGTGGAATACACCGTGCTGGCCATCACCCATTCTGCAAACTAAGTAGGAGTAACCATGGAAGAGCAAAAGAGAAACCCCGCTGCGGGTCTGTCCGAGAGCGAGCAGGTACAGGTGCGCCGCCAGAAGCTGGCCGACCTGCAGGCCGCCGGCAACGACCCCTTTACCCTGACCAAGTTCCCGCAGGACGCGTATTCTGCCGACCTGAAGGAAGAATTTAAGGAACTGCCCAACGAGACCGACAGCGGCAAGCTGGTGGCACTGGCAGGCCGTATGATGTCCAAGCGCGTTATGGGCAAGGCAAGCTTTGCCCACCTGCGCGACGACAAGGGCGATATCCAGCTTTACGTCCGCCGCGACGAGCTGGGTGACGAGGCCTACGCTGCCTTTAAAAAGCTGGACGTGGGCGACATTATCGGCGTGAAGGGCGAGGTGTTCCGCACCAAGACCGGCGAGCTGAGCGTGCGCGCCACTGAGCTGACCCTGCTGGCAAAGAGCCTGCGTCCCCTGCCCGAGAAGTTCCACGGCCTGACCGATACCGAGATGCGTTACCGTCAGCGCTATGTGGATCTGATCGCAAACCCGGAGGTGAAGGACACCTTCATCAAGCGCAGCCGCATCCTGAAGGAGATCCGCGCTTATCTGGACGAGAAGGGCTTTTTGGAGGTGGATACCCCCATCCTGACCCCGTTCGAGATCGGTGCTTCTGCACGCCCCTTCTACACCCACCACAACACCCTGAACATGGACATGGTGCTGCGCATTGAGACCGAGCTGTACCTCAAGCGCCTGATCGTGGGCGGCATGGATCGCGTGTACGAGGTGGGCCGTATCTTCCGCAACGAGGGCATGGACCCCAAGCACAACCCGGAGTTCACCACCATTGAGCTGTATCAGGCCTTTACCGATTTCCACGGCATGATGGATCTGGTGGAGGAGCTGTACAAGCGCCTTGCCCTCAAGATCTGCGGCAGTCTGGTCATCCCGTATCAGGGCAAGCAGATCGACATGAGCCACTGGGAGCGCCTGACCATGGTGGAAGCCGTGAAGAAGTATTCCGGCGTGGACTTCAACGACTGGCAGACCGATGCAGATGCTATCGCTGCCGCCAAGGCGCACAACGTGGAGCTGCCCGAGGTGCCCACCAAGGGTGCCATTCTGGCCGAGTTCTTCGACGCCTTTGTGGAGGACAAGCTGATCCAGCCCACCTTCATCTACGATTATCCTGTGGAGATCAGCCCGCTGGCCAAGCGCAAGCCGGATGACCCCGCATTCACCGAGCGTTTTGAGTATTTCATCGACTGCACCGAGTACGGCAACGCCTTCAGCGAGCTGAACGATCCTATCGACCAGAAGGGCCGCTTCGAGCGTCAGGTGGCCGAGCGCAAGGCGCTGGAGCCCGAGTGCAAGGCACAGGTGGACTACGACTACGTCAACGCACTGGAGTACGGCCTGCCCCCCACGGGCGGTCTGGGCTTCGGCGTGGATCGTCTGGTGATGCTGCTTACTGATAGCGCCTCTATCCGCGATGTGCTGCTGTTCCCCACGATGAAGCCCATCGACCAGTAAGTTGCAAAAAACAAGCGATAATACGAAATATTTATTTGCTGGATTTCTTGCAAAAGCTGTGGCATCCCCGTTTTGACATCAATTTGACAGCAAAATCCCGAAGAATCACGTCCCGTTATGAAGCGTGACGGATTTCAGATAAAAACGCACAAGGCTTGAACAAAGCTGTAAGAGCACTTCTTGGAACCATCCGAGAGGTGCTCTTTTCTTTTGCTCCTGCGGCCAACTTCTGTCAGACAGTCACAAAAAACGGAGGATAAGATTATGAAAAACGACTACAAGCCCATCAAACCCATGAAAGAAATCCCTGACCAGCTTCGCAAGCTGCGCCGCCAGTTCCTGCGCTACCAGCAGGCAGAAATCGTGTACAGCTTATCCCACAAGAAGCTGCTGGAGCTTGCCAGCGATGCCGGGGCAATCTACCGCTTCGACAGCACGGTGCTTATCAACCGGGAGATTTTTGATGCCTATTTAGAACGCTTCCACGAACCTGCAAGAAAAATTACCGTGGAGGAGGTCGAGGACGAGTGAGCGGCAGTGTGTGGATGTTCTCCGACCAGATTGACGATGAAGATATGGATTTTATGCGGCATGAGTTCGTGACTTACAGCATGGCAAGCGATTATTATGGGCTGGGACTGAAACCAGTCACCCGGATGGCACATGAATGTGGGGCTGTCTATAAGATTGGCCGGAAAATTTTGATTCGGAGAAGCATTTTTGAAGAGTACCTGCGCCAGCAGAGAAAGATTTGAGGTGTGCAATGGAAAAGCCGAACACTAGATTGCATGATGAAAATAATGGGCTGGACTATGTGCTGGTCGGAGATTACTATTTTCCTGCCTTGATTCTGGCAGAGGATTCTCGTCCTGTTGGCCGCTGGGGTAGAATGTACAAACGGTATCTCAAAGAACATCATTCAGCACGGTATCAGGCCCTCCTGCTGTCTGGCAGATTGAACAGCTATCTGGCTGACATTGATGCACAGGCAGAGGAACAGTTGGAGTTGCTTACTCAGCAGATGGCTGAACGTGAGGGTGTGAACGAAGAATTGAAAGCTGCAAATCAAATGGAATGGGTGCAAAGGATGAACAGAATCCAGAATCGAGCGGAGGAAGTTATAAAAACGACTCTAATTTATCACTAAAGTAAAAATCCACGACTGGTATATGCTATTTGCGTTTACAAGCCGTGGATTTTATATTATTGACTGTCAGGATTCACCTAACATCATTTTTGATTTTGCACATCATCGATTTTTGCACGAAACAGGTCTTGAAAGACATTTTTCAACCGCTTCGCAGTTTTCATACGATAACGCTTGTGTTTGTAGCAATAATAAGCCGCTCGACTGGTTTTCTTCTCTATTCTTTGTTTGCGCCTTTTTCCACTTCGTCACAAACCATTCTAACAACGAAATTGGCATCCTGTTTGCACTTGGAAACAATATAATCTTTTGTTCCATAGGCAATCCCGTTCATTGTATACAAATGGCGTATGATTAAATTTTTGATATATACGCTATCAGAATCTATAAGATTCACTAGCTGGTGGTTTACAATGCCATAATTATCCGGATTGCGAGACATCGTGAAAAGAATGCGTGTAGCATTCCATCTTATATCTGTATATTCTGAATGGAGCCACTGTAAAACATTCTGAAGGATAATAGCCTCCACTCTGGATGGCAGCATAACCGCATCTGAGGTTTCCAAATATTCAACGATCAAATGAGTTACTGCGATTGTTGTTGCAACATCTCCTTGAATATACGGCATTAATTCGAGTATGTTTCTGTATACATTTTTTCCTATCGAGGCAAACAGAAGTTGCAATCCGATTTTCAAAGAAACACGATCGATATTGGATGAAATAATCGAATTATCGGAAGTTTCAATCGTACTCTGCTGCTCATACAGTTTCTCAAATACACATTGATTTCGTGCATAATGTTCAGGATATTTTACCACAATGCATATGAGAAGTGCTATTGCGTCAAGTTTTGTGGAGATTTCTTCTTTAGAAATCAAGAGGGTATCTGCAACTACAGATATGAGCATGTCCATAGTACCTGCATCATATGCGAGCTCATTCTTTAACAAAATAGTTCTGACAGTTGCAATCTCGCGTGTGCCATGTCCAAAATAAACGCCATTTTTTCCCTGCTCTTCATTGCTTGTTCGAATACGCTCGGTGTATTCTTGTATAAATCCAGGCATATCTTGGTTTTCGTTTTCTGACGTTTCTAATTTATAGGCTCCTCCGTAATAGTTTGGTAAGTATTCGGCTATTTTTTTGTCCATGTCCCCTGTGATAGCACGATCTTGCTTTCTGAGAACGCATAAGAAGAACGGAGAATAATTAACTTGTTTTCGCTCCTTTTCGTTATCAAGCACACAATTAATATGTTCAACAAGTGCTTTTGCAGATTCATCGCTCATTTTCCGAAGATCAATATGATTTGCGATGAATTTAAACATATCCATATACCAGCGACTATAATGTCTGTCGATGAATTGGCAGCAGATTTCGCTGAGTATATCTTGTGACATACGATAGGCTACTCCAGAGAGACACCCGAATATGTCTTGCCCTATATCCACAACAGCAGTATCACTATTCAACCACGATTTAATTTCGTCAACAATAGATTTTTCACAAGATTTATAGTGTTTATCATCCAGAAAATATCCTACTGAGCCAAATGCTCGCAGTTGACTCCTTAATCGCTTATATTTTATCGGATGATTTAGGCAAAAGTCCATGATAGACTTTGCTTCAGCAGCAGTTAGGTTATTCAGAACCTCAGGGAAAGAGTTCTGTATTCCCTTAATTTCCTTTTCGTCTCCTGCGAAAATCGCAAGTTTGTACAGGTTGAGTCTAAGATTCCAGTCATCATATTTACAGCTCAGGTGGAATACAAAGTCCCTGATTTTTTCATAGATAAGCAAAATATGAGTCAATGAACCATTGTACATAGATACAATAAGTGAACTTGCAAGCATTTCACCATATTGATCTAAATTATTGCCTATGGTGACTGAATAAGGTGATTCTATTTTCTTTTTATACAAACCCTCTATGTATTTTTCATGTAGCGATTCATGGATACGGTCAAGAATTGGATAATAGAGTTCTTCGCTACTTTCCGTTAATTCTTTTTGTGCGGGTATATCAGAATACTCATTTCTTATAATACAACGGGTCAAGGACTGATTGCGCAGGTCTACCAGAATATCTTTTATAACCCATGTTGGTTGATTCGTTTCTTTTGCAAGACTTAACGCTGATTCAAGATATTCCACACACTTTTCGATATTTCCAGCAAAATACGCCTGAATTGCTTGCCAGCGAATTTGAACGACCTGATAATGTCCATTATCTTGCTGCACCTTTAATGCATCCAGATACATTGCTGTATTAAAGTGTTTGATTGATTTGCCTTCAAACAATATCGGGAGAAACTGGATACCCCAATCATCAAATTCACTTGTATTTTCCGTTTCATCCGGGTATCTGCCTCGGGAATATCCAAGAACAAACTTCAAAAAGTAATCTCTACATTTATCCACATTTTTTAATGTAGATTTGGGAATTGTAGGAAGCTGATACTTTTCTGTACCAACAACGTCCACTGCTTGAATTTCATCATTTTCACCGGAGTTCAAAACTATTTTTCCGGTACAATAGTAGTGATATACAGCAACGATGTCGTCTATCAACGCCTGAGCCCCATCTTGGCTCAATTCACTAAAATGGTGAACGGTTTTACTTTTGGCAAAATGTGCCCCCATCAAGCTTTGTTCCAGTGCTGTTTTTTCTTTTTGCGTTTCATCACAGAAATAGTACAAAGCCTTAATATTATGTTTTTTGACAGTGTCGATCTCTGCCTGTACTCCTGGCTTTATTCCATCTGTATTATCTATTAAGAAAATACAAATGTCACTATCCTCTAACGCCCATGTGTAATGATTGCCCGCAGGCAATGTAGACGCCTCTTTACTCTCAAAAGTGTAGACATACGCTAATTGTGTGCGCTCAATAGCAGTTTTTAATTCATCTCGTACTTTATCATATTTTTCCACACCGCAAATCGAGCTAATGAATACTTTGATTTTTTGTCTAGGAAATATCGACAGAGGAGCGGAGCGCTCCGCTCCTTTGGTATATTCCCATGAAACCCCACCTACAGGTGTGCTTATACCCGTTAACCTTACGCCCATAACGCTCCTTCTAAACGAAAGTATAATTTGCTCCTAGTAACTATTCTTGTGCACCCTTTTTCAAATTGCAGTCGCGGCAAAGCATCTGGCAATTATCCGGTGTTGTTTTTCCGCCTTTGCTCCACGGAGTAATATGATCGGCATGCATCTGTTCAAACTCAAATTCTCCGCCGCAAATTGCGCATCTATGTTTTTGTTTTTCATACGCCGCAAGAGCATCACGGCGGTCAAAAGCACGAATGGACAGCTTCTTTTCTTCTCCTGTCAGCAGATATTCATAAATGCCAGATTTCTTTGTGACATCTTCATCCCCCATAAGGCGTTGAATCTCTGCCTCCAACATTTTAGGGTCGAGGTCTGTTCGCTTGCCGTGTGTGTTGTAAAACAATCCCCAGGGCAGCCCTTTCATCTCTTTACGTTTTTTAGGAAAAATAGCCTGTACCCAATCGATCACAGAACGGAAATAGTTCCAAAGGAGAACAGCACTTGGGTCGTTCTGATGCTGGCCCATGTATGCTTCAATTGTTTTTCCCTCGGCACTCGCTGCCCATGAAATAGCAGTTTCCAGATACTCCTGACGGATAGAAGCGCCCTTTAAGTAATCACCTGCAAGAGTATCGGCAGCACAACCGGTCTTTGAAAAATACCGTTTGGCATCCGAAACCCAAGAACCAGCGTAAACCGCATTTCGTAGTTCCTGATCGGTAAGCTGTTCGCCGGCAATATTGATGATTCTAAACCAATCCAACTTCTCGGAATCAGTTCCATCACACACATAAACGAACAAAGGATAGTCTAAAATATGTTTCTGCTTATCAGAAGGCAGGTTATAAAAGTACTTATCATCAACGGAGAATGTACCATCGACATACTCACAAACGGAAATAGTACGTTGCTGCCCATCTAAAACCTCAAAACCGTCAGAACCATCCTCTTTTTTGACCTTACACCAGTAAATCACATTTAGAGGCAAACCTTTCATCACGGTACGGATTACCTCGTCCCGCTGCTTGTCTTTATAAACGAACTCTCGCTGATACTTTGGGCGAATATCAAGACGTTCATCGTAACCAACAACGCCTTCTTCAGCATCGTTGAAGTAGCCCTCATAAACTTGCCCAATAGTGACCTTTAATTCTTGAATTTCCATTACACTTGCACTTCCTTCGGCGTTTCGGGATGTTTGTTCCGAACGAATATTCGGTGGTAGGTTGTTTGCACCCTACGTCCATCTTTTTCATAATAGGGGTGCTTCTTGTCGTCCATTTCTATAACAGGACATTTTCCAAATGTTGACCCGGTACGTCCATTAGGAACGCGATCCTGCGAGTAACCAATATATTCGCTATAATCTTTTCCCAAATTCAGTGTCTCAGGATTACTAGGGGCACTTTCCGGTCCAATAATTTCAAATTGTTCCGGACAGTATTTATCTAAAAAAGTAATTGGAACGCCCATCATTCCTGCGTAGTCGCAAGGAATATCTGCTGTGATGTTAACGTTTATTGCATCATAATTATCAAAACGAGGGTACAATTCAGGAGAATATCGCTTGACAAGTATTAGTTCCTCATGTCTTTGCTTATGATCCAAATTTGTGTACCAGCGAACGCCCTTAACTCTAATAAACTTTCTCCCAGTGCTTTCATCGATGCCGCAACCAGCTGCGTCGAGTGGATAATCATCGGGAACATAAAACGCACGGTCTCCAGAATGGATACTTGCACCGAGCCACATTTTATTATGCTGAATCAAGGGGAATGTTTCCTTGTATGTCGCTGCATTTATATTACCAATGATAATAAACTTTTTGTCATATTTTATCAATGTTGAAACATATTCCCTGAACTTGCTAAACGGTGGATTTGTTACAACAATATCGGCCTCTTGTAACAGTTCTAAACACTCATCGGAACGATAATCTCCATCGCCGGAAAGTTCCGTAAGCTGATTTTCTCCAGACCGGAATAATTCTGCTACATCGAACATATCCACACCGCCGTCGCCGGTTTTATCATAAACTACAGAAACTACTGCTTTGTAAGGACGTTTAGTATTGTTGTCCGCAGTGAGTTCACTATCAAATGATATATACATCTGTCCACTGGCGTCCATACAGTATTTTAGCTGACTTCCCATAATTGGGGAAGTCGCATAACACGTGGCAATCAGCTTTTTTAGTTCAAGCCGATTGAAATTCAATACAAAGTATTTGAAAAAATTACTTTCGAATGGGTCATCGCAGTTGCAAAGGACGGTTTTTCCTTTGAAGTGCTTACGATAATATCGCATTTCTTTTTCTATATCAGTAAGTTGAGTGTAAAATTCATCTTTTTTAGCTGTTTTTGCTGCACCTAACTCATTATTGCGAGCCATTATCCTTTCACCTCGACTTTCTGCTGTTCCTGCAACCACAAACGGATTAACGCAGAAACTGTAATATCTTTATCAAGCGCAAGTTGCTTTAGAACCTTGCTTTCTTCTCTTGTCATAGTAATTGTAAGATTTACCATATTTCTTTCAGGCATATCCATGTACCTTCCAAACACGCTTATCTGTGTAATAGAGTACCACAAGATGGATGGAAAAACAATGGCTCGCTGTGGATTATCAGTGAGCCATTGTTTTTAATAGATGCCGTTTGGACTTGCGCGTTCACTTTTTTGATTTGTTTGAGTTTCCTTTTGACAAGCAGTCAGCAGGTTTTTGTCTGCGTTCCTCGCTGTACGGAGCAGTCAGACAAAAAGAAAATCATTCCTTACGGATTTCAAACTCCATATAGCCTGTGTACAGGTCTGCATCGGTTTGGCACACTCATAACGAGCCTAATCATTGTACCACTCCACAATCAATTTATCCCCGTAGAAAAGATCTGAATGTGCAAAACTGCATACCTAACTACCTTACAATCTCGTCCAAGAACGGCAAAGTTTCATTGCAAACTTTGCCGTTTTTCTTTTTGCTCTAAATTGTGAAATTTTCAAAATGGTATTCCAAAACGGCCCTATAGATTCATATTGGTGTAAGAAGTTTTCCAAACAAAATTTGAAAATCAGGTTGCCAAACACCCGTTTTAGAATGTTATAGGTATAGGAGGTTGTTTGAAAAAGTGAAAATTCCCCAAATTTTCATAAGACCCCGTTTAAAAATACCCCTTTAAGTTTGTATAGGGTGTAGGGACTACTTTCAGAAACGAACCCCTTGGCATTTTGGAAAGTCCACAACTTCTTACAAAACCACACTGTACCTTGACAACAACATGATCGGCTGCAAGTTAATATGCTTTTTCGGAGAAGTGCCGCCACGACAAGAGCGCACCAAGAAGAAGCCATACGCCGGAGGGAATCGGGCAGGAACAGCTTGCGGGCAGACCGACACCGAAGAAGAACCGGGCAAGCTGGCAGAGAGGACTTCACAAGTCTTGTCTGTCAGGTTGTTCGGCGCAAGAGTGCAGAGATCGCAGATCTTTGCGCGGGTCAAGGGCGGCAGCCTTGCCCAGTGGATGTGATGCCCTGCGTCATATCCTACTGGGTATTATCTGGCGCATAGCAGGCGGCAGATTTGCAGCTTCGCTGCACCGCGTTGCCCCTACCCCGCGCACGGCGCTCTCTGCGTGACCCCAGAAAGGAGAGATGGTCGCTGAAACTGACCCGACACAATGGCCGCGCCGGAAAGCACGGCACTTATAACCCAAAGCACAATGACCGCAGTTTTGAAATTGCCAACAGCGAGCATATCGACCCGGAACGTGTCCAGCAAAACATTTATTGGGATTGTTATAACGGCATCCGTTCTGCCTTGCAGCCCAAAGATGTGGATAGTCTGGCTGACACTTTTGAAGAAGTTGAAAAGCTCTACTACAAACTGCATTACACCAACTTCACCGAAAGACAGAATGAGCGCAACGCCAAAATCCGGCACACGGAACGAAACCGTTCTCCCGAAGATTTGCTTACCAGCAAGAAAACCTGCCCCGAAGAAAGCATTTATCAGCTTGGAACGCTGGAGAGCCACGCTTCGCCCAAAGAACTTTTTCAAATCGCCACAGAATTTATGGACGAGTTTCATGAGCGTTTCGGCAAACACGTTCACATTTTGGATTGGGCTTTGCATCTGGATGAGGGGACTCCGCACATCCACGAACGCCATGTGTTTGACTGTGAAAATAAGTATGGAGAGATTGCTCCGCAGCAGGAAAAGGCATTTGAAGCACTGGGTTTTGAACTGCCAAAACTAGACAAGCCCCTTGGACGCTACAACAACCGCAAGATCACATTTGATGCAGCCTGCCGCACGATGCTATTCGAGATTGCCAAACGCCACGGCTTGGAACTGGACGAAGTGCCAGAATACGGCGGACGGGCTTATCTGGAAAAGCAGGATTACATTCTGAAAAAGCAAAATGAACGGATCGCAGAACAGAAGAAAGAGCTGCAAGAACAAAGTATTCAATATGTCGGATTGCTGGAAGATTGCCGTAACCAGCGAGATGAATATGCTGAACTATTCAATCAGGCGATAAGGCAATCTGAAGAGATTTCGAAAAACAATGAAAAAATTAAAAGCCAGGAGAACGAATTAGAAGAGCTGTTTTCGCAATGGGTAGATGTAAACGATTTGTTTAATGATGCGGTAAATGGTTCTTATGACCAAGCGGTCCTTGCGGTTTCCGATGTTGGATTAAACAAAGCATTACAGGAAGCTGTAAATGAAATTGATCAACATTTGGAATGGTTAATGGAACCAGAACGAATTGCAGACTTCCGCACCAGAAAATATGCAGAAGAACAAATACTCTGCCTGCGGAAAAATATCATTGGGGCAATCAAGAGCCTTCTTTCAAGAGGAACGCAGTTCTTCTATATCCCAGAGGTGAAAAAAGCAGCCATGGAGCAAATCGAAGAAGATTCCCGTCCGTCTGTTCTACAAAAGCTGCATCGGCGGCAGGAAGAAATCAATCAGCGTGAGCAGACATGCACCAAACCGAAGAAGCGCAGTCATGGCATGGAACTGTAAAGGAGGAAAATCTTCAAGAACAACAATTTATTTGAAATCGTAAAGCTGAATATTACCGCCCGACAAGCCGCAGAAGCCTATGGTTTTCGTCCAAACCGCAGCATGATTTGCTGTCCATTCCATGCAGACCGCAATCCCAGCATGAAAGTGGACTCTCGGTTTCACTGCTTTGGCTGTGGAGCGGATGGCGATGTGATAGACTTCACCGCAAAATTGTTTCAACTGTCCCTGCTACAAGCGGCTGAAAAGCTGGCTGCAGATTTTGGGCTTTCTGCAACAGATAACTTTCAACCACTTCCCTGCAAGCCGGTGGAAAAACCGCTAAGTCCGAAAGAGCAATTCTACAAAATCCTGTGTGGCTATCGTTCTCTGCTAGCAAATTGGCGCATGACCTATGCACCCAAAAATCCAGAAGCATCCCTGCATCCTTGTTTTGTAGCAAGTCTGCACTATGCAGACCGTGTGCAATATCTGCTGGATATTCTTTTGCTGGGAAGTCTACCTGAAAAGCAACAATTACTCAACGGAAAGGAAGTGACCGCCCTTGGAAAAGCAATCGAACGATGCAAGGAAACCGAAGATGCAGCATAGTGCACCCGCCCGAAACTGGGTGGGTGATAGCGGAAAAATTATTGAACCATTATTCGCAGATTACTTTTTGAGCCTGCACCCCATGCGTTGTTTTCAAGGCAGATTGTTCACGGTGGATGGCATGATCGAGGATGAAGCCCCATTGAAAAAGGAAATCTATGAGCAGATTCGCTATTACGCTACCACCAGCGTAGCACGACGTATTGAACATATCATGACAAGTCTAACGGTTTCTATCGCCGCCAGCTGTTGCTCACCACTAAGGAAAAGCCCGTTGGCCGGGTGGATGATCCTTTTCTCATTGACAAGATGCGGAACGAAAAAGAAGGTATCCTGCTTTGGGCATTGGAGGGGCTGCATCGGCTGATTCAAAACAATTACCAATTTACTATCAGCGAACGCACCGCCGCGAATCTGAAAGAAGCGATGGAGCAGGGCAACAACATTCTGGGCTTTCTCAAATCTGAGGGCTATTTTGAAATTCGGCAAGGGGCCAAGTGCAAATCCACGGATTTCTATAAAGTCTATGAACGCTGGTGTCTGGACAATCTGGAAAAGCCGCTGGCCGCATCCACCTTTATCCACCATCTGAAAGACAACCAGAAAAGTCTGGGCATCGTTTATGACGATAAGTGCATCGGCACAAACCGGGGCTTTCACAATGTAGACGTTGACCTGTTTTTACCCATTGATGTTCCAAGTCCGTGGGATTAAAAAATAAGAATCAACTTGAAAAAGCCCTGCTCAGCCTGCTCACAGTGTGCAATAGGTGCAGGATGAGCAGAGTGAGCAGGTGATTTTGAACTTACATCAAAAATAAAACATGGAGGTTTTGCTTATGGGTTACGCCCGAAAGGACGTTGAAAAAACAAAAATGAACGCGAAAAAGTTTGTCCGCTATCAGGAAGGGGCTGAAAAATACAGTCTTGGTCTGACAAAATTTCAGGAGTTAGCGAAAGAAGCTAAAGCCGTTTATAAAATCGACAAGGTGGCGTTGGTCAACTGCGAGATTTTCGAGCGGTATCTGGAAACCTTCCGCATTGCATAAAAATAGGCCGGAGGAAAATCCCCCGGCCCCAGACCGCCCACAGTGTTGCGCTGCAGGGCAGCTCGTGGGAGAAGTCACCTTTATTCTATGCAAAATCAGAGCTTTTCTTTCCAGTCATCCCGGAAGCCGTAATAATCCGTTCGCACAAACGGATATTTTTCCGTCAGAGCAATGACGGCTTCCTTCATTTCCGCAAAGTTCTCAGCAGGCAGAAGCCTTCTCATGATGAGGAAGAACCCGAAGAAATGGGCATTATCCATTGTGCCATCTTCCCGGCGGATCAGCAATGCCTGTTCTTTCTTGTTGAGGGAAGGCTTTTGCTCAAAGAGACGATTGTAAATGCGGCTTCCATGTGCGCAGAGATTGCGGATGATCGTCATGCTGTGCATATACTGCCCCAGAATTTCCGGGCCGCGATTCATGGTAAGCCCGAACCGATGGGCAATTGTTTCTTTTATTGGGCGTTCGGAGATGGAGTACAGGAAAGAAATGTCGGAAATCGTCAGCAAATCAACGTATGCCCAGAGCGGAATCTCTTGGTGCAGGTCGTTAATGAAGTGCTTTAAGTAGGCTTCGTGGGCCAGCCGCTGCCGCTTCTGCTGGTTGGCTTTGTCGACGATTTCCTTATGTTTTGCTTGATTGGAGAAATTTGCAGCATCCAGATAACCCAGCGGCCCATACACTTTTGTAAATTCATAGGCATAGATGGACTTCATCTGCACCTCAATGGTTTCGATATGGTGCAGGATGATATGACGGAACTCATGGTCGAAATTGTAAATGTCCTCGATATTTTGGAACGTGGCAGACTTCGCAAAAACATCGTTCTTGCGGAGCGTCAGAGAATAGCCGCTGACACGGTAATAATTGTTCCGCAGCAGAAAATCCTTTGCTTCGGCTTCATCCTCGATGGTAAGGCCGCGTGAACGAAGAATCTCGATTTGTTCGTCTATCGTTTTGAAGTCCTTGTCTGCCATGAAAAATCTCCTTTATAAGCAAAACGCCCCCAAGTGTGCATACGCTATGCGCAGAGGCCTGGGGGAGTTGTTACCATTATAATAGCAAATCAAGGACGAAATGTCAATGAGCAGAGTGTGAACTTTCGATTTTTCGTAAAAATTTTCAAGAAGGGCTTTTTGCAGCTTGACTTCCTGTCACACGGAAAGTATACTGGTGCTGTGGAGGTATGAGAGCAGCTATGGCAAAGATGGGACGACCAAAATCCGAAAATGCAAAAAAGAAAACCTTGAGCATTCGGGTGGAGGATGCCCTGTATGAGCGTATCTGCAATTATGCCGAACAACATCAACTGACTGTAACAGAAGTTGTCTTGCAGGGGCTGGACAAAGTTTTGTCCGACCTTAAATAGTATCAAGCCCTTCTTCTTTCGGGAAGGAGAATTGATATGGCAACAACACGAAAAGACCTGCGGGGGCGTACCTTGCGAAAAGGCGAGATGCAGCGCAGCTCCGATAAGCGGTATGCGTATTCTTACACGGACCCGCTGGGACGGCGCAAATACATCTACGCAAATGATCTTGTGACCCTTCGGGAGAAGGAAGCACGGCTCACCAAAGACCAGATGGACGGTCTGGATATTTACGTTGCAGGCAAAGCAACAGTCAATTTTGTGTTTGACCGCTATATGAGCCTAAAAACGAATCTACGCCAGACCACCCGGAGCAACTATCTTTATATGTATGACCGCTTCATCCGCGATACCTTCGGCAAGAAGAAAATTGCAGAGATTCGGTATTCAGACGTGTTGCAGTTTTACAATTATCTGCTGGACAAGCAGGGCTTACAGACGAACACGCTCGAAAGCGTTCATACGTTGCTGCATCCCACCTTTCAGCTGGCGGTTCGGGATGAGATCGTCCGCAAGAATCCCACGGATGGCGTGATGGCAGAGATCAAGAAAAGTTCCGAACAGACCACCGGTGTGCGCCATGCCCTGACGATTCCGCAGCAGCGGGCGTTCATGGAGCATATCGCCAATCATCCGGTCTACTGCCACTGGTGGCCGCTGTTTACGGTGCTGCTGGGAACAGGCTGCCGCATTGGTGAAGCGTTGGGCTTGCGCTGGGATGATCTGGACTATGAGCGGCGTACTATCAGCATCAATCACAGTCTGGTCTATTACCCGGTGGGCGAAAGCCGCAATTCGGTTCTGCACATCTCAAAGCCTAAAACGGAAGCAGGCGTTCGGACGATCCCTATGTTTGATACCGTAAAGGATGCCTTTGAAATGCTGCATGAAGAACAAAAAGAATCCGGCTGGAACGATGTGGAGATTGATGGTATGTCGGGCTTCATCTTCTGCAACCGCTTTGGTAATGTTCCGAATCCGCAGTCTGTGAACCGCGCTATCAAGCGCATCATTGCAGACTATAATGCAGGTGAAGAAGTGGAAGCAAAGAAGCGGCACAGGGAGGCAGTTCTGCTGCCGGACTTTTCGGCACATCATCTGCGGCACACGTTCTGCACAAGGCTTTGCGAAAAAGAGACCAACCTGAAGGTCATCCAATCGGTCATGGGGCATAAAGACATTCAGACCACGATGGACGTTTATGCCGAGGCGACCGAGGAGAAAAAACAGGAATCATTTGAGCGTTTGGCTGCTACACTGGATATTTTTTGAAGCAACAAAGAAGGGCTCTTACTGAGCGTTTTGTCTGACAGCAAAATTCTTCCAAGGACAGCAAATTGACAGCAAAACTACGAGAATGACGGCGAATTACGAAGGATTACGAATATCGGAAACTCAAGTAAAAATACGATTGTGAAGCATCACGAAGCGTTGTAAACCGGTTCCGGAAAGTATCCCCACGATGAAGCCGATTGAGCAGTAAAATGCAAAATTAAAACGCAGATTCGACGAATCTTTGAACGGATTTCAAGCGGCATCTGCGGTACTACACCACAACTACACCAATTTTGGGACGTTTTCCCGAAAAGGAGCCTTACAAAGCGGTGTGGTGTAAGAATCGAATAGGCGGATTGGTGTAGTAGGTACACTGAACCCAAAATACAAAGATACGGAAGCTATGTTGCAGAAAAACAACATAGCTTCCGCTTTTTGTTTCATATAAGGATTTTATGCTACCAATCGGCGTTCCCTGCGGTTAAATCAGCTCGTCGCTGGTGATTATAAAATGCACCTTGATTCAGCATACGCCAAAATTTACGCCAATTTAGCGCAGTTCCTCAAGCAATGCCGTGCAGCCTTCCAGTATATCCTGCCATGTGGTTTCAAAATCTCCCGTGAACCATGGGTCTGCCACTTCACGGGGATGATCCGTATGCGCCATCAGCAGCGAGACTTTATGCTGTGGGTCTCCGCCGACAAGCCGCAGGATGTCGCACAGATTGCTTTCATCCATGCCAATCAGATGATCATACCGTGCATAATCCAGCCGGGTCATCTGCCGGGCGGTCTTGCTGTTGCAGTCGATGCCATGTTCTGCCAGCTTCTGCCGTGCAGGAGGATAGACCGGATTTCCGATTTCCCATGCACTGGTGGCGGCTGATGCGATTTCAAATTGCTCGGATAGTCCTGCCTTGGACGTAAGGTCTTTCATCACATACTCCGCCATCGGGCTTCGGCAGATATTTCCGAGACAAATAAATAAGATCCTGGTCATGCCGGGTCGTTCTCCTTTTGGCTTACAAAAGCATAGCCGCCGTGGGTAGTGCGGATAAAGCTACCGCAGCCGGCCAGCTTCTTTCGCAGATTGGAAACGGTATTTGCCACGACCTTTAAGGTGTCGTCACAGTTTTGTCCCCACACAACACGGAAAAGCTCTTCTTTTGAGAAGATTTGTCCTTCGTGGGAGGCAAGCATCAGCAGCAAATCGAACTCCAGTCGTGTAAGGGAGACTTTTCTGCCGTTGCACGACACTTCGTGGGTCATTCCGTCCAGTGTAAGCCCCGGAAGAACCAACTTCTCCCATGAATCAATGGATATTTGCTCTGCCTCGATGTGCTCTCGTTCCAGAAGCATCCGGATCTTCTGCTCTAATTCCGGGTCAGGCTGTCGGGTCTTTATAACGATCATGGCAAACTCCTGCGTGTATTTTACTCTGCGGCGGTATCCATTTCCCGGAGCAGGTTTACCATCTCGATGGCACTGACTGCACAGTCATAGCCTTTATTACCTGCTTTGGTGCCTGCCCGCTCGATAGTCTGTTCGATGTTTTCGGTGGTCAGAACACCAAAGAGGACGGGAACCCCGCTTTCCAGCGAGACCGTGGCAATGCCTTTGGAAACCTCATTGCACACATAGTCGTAATGGCTGGTAGAACCGCGAATCACGGCACCAAGGCAGATCACAGCATCATACTTTCCGCTTTTTGCCATTTTAGAGGCAACCAGTGGGATCTCAAAAGCACCCGGAACCCATGCAACATGAATATCAGCGTCCTGCACATCGTGCCGGAGCAGACCATCCATTGCTCCGCTCAGAAGTTTGGACGTGATAAATTCGTTGAAGCGGGCAGCTACGATACCGACCTTGACGTTCTGAGAAACCAGCTTACCTTCAAATGTTTTCATTTTTAAATACCTCTTTCGTTGTTAATATTCCAGAAGATGCCCCATCCGTGCCTGCTTCGTTTTCAGGTAAAACAGGTCATACGGGGTCGCCGTCATCTGAATGGGTACGCGCTCGGAGATCTCCAGCCCAAACTCGGAGAGCTGATATACTTTGTCCGGGTTATTGGTAAGCAGGCGCAGGCTTTTTACGCCAAGTTCCCGGAGAATCTGTGCGCCGAGATAATACTCCCGTTCATCTCCATGGAACCCCAGAGCGAGATTGGCTTCCAGCGTATCCATGCCCTGCTCCTGAAGTTCATAGGCACGCAGTTTGTTGATCAGACCGATGCCCCGGCCTTCCTGCCGCATATAGAGCAGGATACCCCGGCCTTCTTTTTCGATCTGCGTCATGGCAGCGGCCAGCTGCTGGCCGCAGTCACAACGCAAAGAGCCAAATGTATCTCCTGTCAGGCATTCCGAGTGGACGCGGCACAGAATATCCTTTCCATCGCCAATGTCACCTTTTACCAGTGCAATGTGATGCTCTCCGTTCAGGCGGCTCACAAAACCATAAGCTCTGAAGGTGCCATATTTGGTGGGCAGATTCACCGCCGTCACCTGATCGACCAGTTTATCGTGGCACTTGCGGTACTCCTGTAAATCACGGATGGTGATGAATTTGATCTGGAAACGCTCTGCCAGCTTTGCCAGTTCAGCGGTGCGCATCATCGTGCCATCCTCCCGCATGATCTCGCAACACAAGCCGCATTCTTTCAGCCCTGCCAGACGGCACAGGTCAACGGTTGCTTCCGTGTGACCGTTGCGCTCCAGTACACCGTTCTTTTTTGCCAGAAGGGGGAACATATGGCCCGGTCTGCGGAAATCTTCTGCTTTTGCGTGGTCGTCCACACAAGCCATCGCCGTAATGGAACGCTCTGCGGCAGAAATGCCCGTAGAAGTAGAAACGTGGTCGATGGACACCGTAAATGCCGTTTCATGGTTGTCGGTGTTATGCTGCACCATCTGCGGGAATTGCAGCTTCTGGACGAAAGCCTCGGACATCGGCATACAGATCAGACCTTTGCCGTGGGTCGCCATAAAGTTGATGTTTTCGGTGGTGGCAAATTCGGCAGCACAGATGAAGTCCCCCTCGTTTTCACGGTCGGGGTCATCCGTTACCAGAATGATTTTTCCTTGCTTCAGATCTTGCAAAGCTTCGGGAATGGTATTGAAGTTCATCGTAAACTCTCCTTAAAAGCCGCAGCGCAGCAGCATTTCTTTTGTGAGCGTGTTTTGCTTCGGTGTTTCTGATGGAAGCAGCCTCTCGATATATTTTCCAACAACATCGGTTTCCAAATTGACAAAATCCCCTTTGTGCCGTTGGTTCAGGTTCGTTTGACGGACGGTGTGCGGTATCGTGGACACGGAAAAGCCCGTAGGTTCCACCGCAGCCACGGTCAGGCTGATACCGTCTATTGTGATAGAGCCTTTTTCAACGACATAGCGAAGGATCGCAGAATCTGCATGAATGGTGTACCAGATAGCCGTATCGTCTTTTCGGATATTAGCAATGCGTCCGACGCCATCCACATGGCCTGCTACGATGTGTCCGCCAAAACGTCCGTTGGCCGGCATGGCACGTTCCAGATTGACAGCACTTCCAACGGTGAGCTGTGCAAGTGCAGAGCGGTTCAAGGTCTCGTGCATGACATCCGCAGCAAAGCTATCCGGGAAGAGCTGCCTGACGGTCAGACAGATGCCGTTGACGGCGATGCTGTCACCAATTCTGGCTTCTTCCAGAACCGTTTTTGCACGAACAGTCAGTACGGCAGAATGCTGTCCCCGATTGATGGATTTTATTGTTCCGACTTCTTCCACGATTCCGGTAAACACGGGTACTCCACCTCACTTTCGATCAGGAAATCTTTGCCAAGCTGTTCCAATCGGCTGTTCTTCAGGCGGAATGCAGCATCCGGAAGCGGGACACCTGCACCCTCAATGGGTGCTTTGGCATCCCTTCCTCCGAACAGCTTCGGGGCAATGTAAGCCTGTACCTGCTGCACGATGCCGCTTTCCAGTGCAGACCAGTTCAAGGTTCCGCCGCCTTCCAGCAGAATGCTGTCGATCTGCTCCTGCCCCAGCTGTTCCATCAGTTGCAGAAGATTCACATGACCGCAATGCGCTTCCAGACAAAGGACCCGGCACCCGGCCTGTTGATATGCCGCCTGCTTCTCCGGGTCGCCGCAGCAGGTCGCAAGAATGGTCGGAACCTGTTTGGCGGTCATGACCACCTGTGATTGTAGCGGTGTCCGCAAATGTGTATCACAGATGATCCGGACGGGATCACGGCCACCCTCTATCCGGCAGGTCAGCAGCGGGTCATCTGCTAGGATGGTTCCGACTCCCACCATAATGCCGCGGAATCGGTGTCGCTGCCGTTGAACATGATTCCGGGCAATTTCCCCGGTGATCCATTTGGAAGCGCCTGTGTATGTGGCGATTTTTCCGTCCATCGTCATGGCGTATTTCATGGAAACGAAGGGGCGTTTTGTGGTGATATAGTGGAAGAACACCTTGTTCAGCGCATCGCATTCCTCTTGCAGAACATTTTCGGTCACATCTATGCCGTGTGCGCGCAGGGTTGCAATTCCTTTTCCAGCCACCAGCGGATTCGGGTCAGCAGAACCCACGACCACCCGGTGAATGCCCGCGTCCAGAATCGCATCCACGCAGGGCGGCTGCTTTCCGTAATGGCAGCACGGCTCCAATGTCACATACAGGGTCGCTCCCTGCGGATCTTCGGTGCAGGATGCCAGCGCATTGCGCTCCGCATGAGCCTGACCGTATCTCTGGTGCCAGCCCTGTCCGATGATCCTGCCCTCTTTTGCGACCACGGCACCCACCATCGGGTTGGGAGATGTCCATCCGCAACCCTTTTTTGCAAGCTGCAAAGCCAGACGCATATACTCTTTGTCGTTCATCGTGTCGCCTCCAAAAGAAAAAGCCCTGAACAAAAACGTTCAGGGCAAGCCGAAAAGACACAAGGGACCCTTGTGCAAAAAAGAAAGCTCCAGAATGCAAACGCATCCCAGAGCAGCCTCCACAAGCGCAGAACCGTGCGGGCTCTGCGCTTGGTATCTTCTTTCATCCAGACTGTACTGTCGGCTTCGGAGTTTCACCGAATCATGCCTTACGGCTCGTGGGCTGTACCACCGGTAGGGAATCGCACCCTGCCCTGAAGATTTCTGATTCAATTACAGCGGCATTATAGCACGGCTCCTTTCGGATTGCAAGGGCATTCTGCAAACCGGGACGAAACCGGGATGAAGATGGGTACGAAACTTTTTGACTATTATTGCCTTGTCAAGAGGGCTGGCATCGTCCAGCCCTCTCTCTTTTTGCCAAAGTTTCCCTTGCTTTTTCTTGCACACTGCCGAAAACAACGCGTTCTCAAAAGTTCGCGTTTGCGAAGCGTAGCGCAGCAATGAAAGCCCCAGTGGGGCTTTTAAGCGACAGAACGGTCTTGCACAGCAAGATGGAGGGGCCTCGCCCCGACAAGTTCACGTTGACACGGCTCGATCTGAAGGAGGATGCCTGCACCAGCTCGAAAGAGCTGTATGAGGTCTACCGGATGTGGTGCGAGGAGAACAGCCTGAATGCGATCAAGGCCAGAGGATTCAGCGATGCGCTGATCGCCAACCAGCGCAGATACAATCTGGAATCCACCAACAACATCGTCAATTCGTCCGGGCGGCGTGTCCGGGGCTTTGTCGGCATTGAAGCCCTTGTGCAGCCTGACCTTACCTCCAATGTCTGGCGGGTATAACCCCCCTATAAAGGAGAATTTTGGCGTTTTGCTGCGTACGTGCGTACGCGGCAGATGCCTTTTCTCTGTACGCACGTACGCAGCGATTAGCCGAAAACGCGTCATATAGGGGGCTTTGGTTGGTGGTCAAAACGACCACCAACCAACCCGTAGTGGTAAATGCCGGAAAGCGGCACTTACCAGTTTCTGCCCAAATCCCCAAAATGGGAATCAGGGTGAGATGGCTGTTATTAGCCCGTTTATCTGCCTGTTACCATTTTGGAAACAGGCAAAATCAGTTGGTCATTTTGGCCAACTGAAAAGGCCGGACGAGCTGTGGGCAGGGATTCGCAAATCTTTGCCTGTCAGCTTGCCCGGTGCAGGAGTGCAGAGGACGCAGTCCTTTGCCCCAGTGATATGATGCTGTGCGTCATATCCTACTGGGTATTATCTGGCGCAAAACGGCGGCAGATCCAGCAGCTTCGCTGCTGCGTTCTCCCCACCAAGCTATTGAAACGGAGGGATATCTATCTGAAACTGACACGACACAACGGACGAGCCGGAAGCCACGGCACCTATAACCCCAAGCACAATGACCGCAGTTTCAACCTCGCCAACAGTGAGCACATCGACCCGGAACGAGCCAAGGGCAACATCTATTGGGACTGCTTCCACGGTTTCCGTTCGGCTCTCACTCCACCCAACCCGGATGATCTGGCGGCGACCTTCTCGGATGTGGAACGGCAATTCTACGAGACCCACTACACGGCCTTCATCGAAAGCCAAAACGAGCGGAACGCCAAGATCCGGCACATGGAACGCAACCGCTCTATTCCCGACCTGTTGTCCAGCCGCAAGACCTGCCCGGAAGAAACCATCTATCAGCTGGGAACGCTGGATGAACACGCCTCCGCAGAGGACTTGCTGAATATCGTCACCGAGTTCATCGAGGAGTTCAAGGCAAAGTTTGGCGACCACGTTCATGTGCTGGACTGGGCATTGCATCTGGATGAAAGCACACCTCATATCCATGAGCGTCATGTGTTCGACTGCGAGAACAAGTACGGTGAGGTGGCACCCCAGCAGGAAAAGGCACTGGAAGCGCTGGGCTTTGACCTGCCCGACCCGGATAAGCCCCTCAGCCGCCGGAATAACCGCAAGATCACCTTTGATGCTGCCTGCCGGAAGATGCTGTTCGAGATTGCAAAACGGCACGGGCTGGATTTGGAGGAAGAAGCAGAGTACGGCAACCGCAAATATCTGGAAAAGCAAGACTTCATCCTTGCCAAGCAGAAAGCACAGCTTGCCGCCCAGCAGAGCAAGCTGGACGAATTGACCCTCAAGGTCAACGACATGGAAACGCTGATCGACGAGGTATCGGCTGCGGCTTACGACAAGGCGGTGGAGGTCGTGACGGACGTGGTACGCACCGAGACCCGCAAGGAAGATATGCGGATGATCGAGGACACGAAGAAGTGGGTGCTGTCCCCGGAACGCAAGGCTCCGCAGGCCACGAGAGAATATGCAGCGCACCGTTTGGATACCGTACTGGACAAGTTCCTCAAGACCATGCAGACCACCGCCACTCGTTTGCAGGAGAAGCTCCTGAGACCGGATGTCCGGCAGAAGGGCAAGGAGCAGGTCAAGGAGAAAGCACGAGATTCTGTTTTGCAACTGCTGAGCCGCTTGCAGGCGGAACAGGCGCAAAACAAACCATCGGCACAACCCCGCACACAGGAGGGGCACTCGGAAATCTGAACCTCATCGGGAGTGTTCGGGGCAGAAGCTGGCACTTTCTGCCCCGGCACCCGGTTACAAGGAAGTGGAGGTGCAAGTGAAAGAAGTTCCGATTTGGCAAAAGAGTAATCTGACTCTGGAGGAAGCGGCGGCTTACTCCGGGATCGGTATCAATAAACTGCGGTCAATGACCGATAGCGATGAATGTAAGTTCGTCCTTTGGAACGGAACCAAACGGCTGATCAAACGCCGTAAGCTGGACGAATATCTGGACAAGGCATTCTCAATCTGATGCGGTTCGAAAATTGACCGTTTGATGTTGCAGGGAGTCTTGCGTCATGGTATACTCATGGCGTAAGGCTCCTTTTCAACATTCTGTGAATGAAAAGGAGAGTTTATATGCAAAGACGTAAAGATAATAAAGGCCGTGTTTTGAAGGATGGCGAGGTCTACCGCAAGAGCGACGGGCTGTATATGTACCGTTGGACTGCGAAAAACGGAAAACGCCACACCATTTATGATGCAACTTTGGAGGGGCTGCGCGAAAAGGAAGAGAAGATCCAGCATGACTTAGCGGAGGGCATCCGCATCCCGGAGTGCAGTCTGACCCTGAACGACCTGTTTGAACTGTGGCGTAAGAACAAGGTGGGCTTGAAAGAGCATACCTTCGCCAATTACGTTTATATGTACAATCGGTTCGTCCGGGATGAGATCGGCATGATGAAGCTCAAGGACATTCGCAAGTCGGATATCTGCAGCTACTACAATGGCATCGTCCGCAACGGCAAGATGGCGTTGAACACGCTGGAAACCATCCAGAATGTTCTTCATCAGGTCTTTGCGGTGGCGGTGGACGATGAGTACATCCGTGTGAATCCCACGGATGGCTTCCTGACGGCTATAAAAGCCGCCCACCAGTACGAAACGCCCAAACGACACGCTCTGACCCTGCCCCAACAGCAGGCGTTTCTGAATTTCATCAAGAAAACGCCGAAGTTCCAGCACTGGCTCCCGATGTTCACCTTCATGCTGGGCACCGGATGCCGCATCTCGGAAACGGTTGGTCTGTGCTGGGGCGACATCGACTTTGAGAGTGGGTTTATCACCATCCAGCACAATCTGGTGTACCATGACCACGAGGTCGGTGGCTGCTATTTCACCATGTCCACCCCCAAGACTGCCGCCGGTAAGCGGGCAATTCCAATCTTGCCCGAAGTGCGGAAAGCGCTGGAGCAGGAACGCACCAACCAGCAGGAGCTGGAACTGGTATGCGAATACGAAATCGACGGAATCTCGGACTTCGTATTCCTGAACCGCTTCGGTCAGCCGCAGAATCCGCAGACGGTCAACCGCGCCATCAAGCGCATCAGTGTGGCCTACAACGAAGCCGAGCTGGAAAAGGCCGAAAAGGAAAAGCGGGAACCGCAGCTGCTGCCGCCTTTCTCCTGCCATAATCTCCGGCACACGTTCTGCACTCGGCTGTGCGAAAATGAGACCAACCTGAAGATCATTCAGGACATCATGGGTCACAAGGACATCAGCACCACGATGGAGATTTACGCGGAAGCCACCAAGGAAGCCAAAGCCCATTCCTTTGCAAATCTGAACGGCAAATTGGGCATTTCGGTCTGAAATCCACTACACCAACTACTACACCACTTTTACACCAAATTGCCGGTAAGTTGTGGAGAGTTGCGTAGGGTGACGTACGGGAGCAGGAAAAAGGAAACCGCATGGATAGGCTTGTAAAGGGAAATAAAGCCATTTGTGAGCCTTCCTTGACCTGTCCCCACGATGAAGCCGATTGAACAGTAAATTTCCAATTTAAGCGAAACAAAGCCTGAAACTTCTTGATGTACCGAGAAGTTTCAGGCTTTTTCTTTTGATGGATTTCCAGCGAAAATTGCGCCATACGCCAATTTTACGCCAAACGATGCAGGATTTTGTGCAGAGCAAAAAGAGCGTTGTTCGCGTTTGCGCAGCAAAGCGGAGCAATGAAAGCCCCAGTGGGGCTTTTAAGCGACCGAACGGTCTTGCGTAAGCAAGATGGAGGGGGCCCGCCCCGACAAGTTCGCGTTTAGTGTAAAATTGGAGCGTGTGGTGGATGGGTGCAGACCTATAAAGGGCTGCATCAGAAAGTGGATTTATGGATCTGCAAACGGACAGCCGGAACTTTCCACCGCAAAAGAAGCAAATGTGAAGAACGTGGAGGTTTCCTTATGAACAAACTGCTTTCCTGCCGCTACAACATGGACACCAACCGGGTGGAAGCCCGGTTCGAGGGTGGCACTACCCTTGCCATCGACTGCATCGCCATAGAGGACGAATATGGCTACACCCCTGCGCAACGGGCAGAACTAGACTGGCTGCTGTACAATAAGCCGTTGGAGTATGCACAACTTGTGCTGGGTGGGGAGATTGAGCACTACCTGTCACTCGGCTGTGACCATGGAAGAATGGAAGATTGATTGACAAGGTTACATAACAATTAACACAGCTTGCATTTGTCCTGCAATTTTTCAGAATGGAACGCCCCAAGGGCATCCGGTCTATATCCGGCAGATTTTTCATAAAGAATCTGCCGGGTATTTTTGTTTGTCATAAAGGAAGTCTTGCTTTTTATTGTAAAATTGGATACAATATAAAAAAGACATTTGCACGGAGGGTTCTATGGAATATATCGGCATCCAGAAGAAAAACGGCGGTGTGGTGGAAGCCCTGCAGCAGGCCATTTTATCTGGGCAGATCCCGGCGGGCACTGAAATGACCCAGAACGAACTGGCAGAGAGTCTCGGTGTCTCTCGGATGCCGGTGCGGGAGGCCTTGATGATTCTTGAATATCAGGGTCTTATCATCCGCCTGCCCAACAATCGGATAAAAGCGGCAGATTTGACCGAAGAGACACTGCGCCAAATTCTGGCATTGGGGGCTCAGTTGGAACGGCAGGCTATGCGTGCGCTGCCGCAGGATGCAATGTTGGCAGGCGGCGAGATGCTGCAGCACCGTACCCTGCGGACCGTCCTGCCATATCCGCTGCATCGCAAGCTGCTGGAGAGCATCCAGGAGACCTACATTGCCTTTGCCGTGAGCGCACGTCCTACGCCGGTGAACGACCGGCTTGCCCGCCTGCTGATGCTGGACCGTCAGGGCTCCCCTGATGTGCCGGATGCATGGAACGCCTATGAAGAAGAACTGCTGCATCTGATTTTAACGATAAGGAGTCAATATGCTGGGACTGAAACCCATTAAGCTGCTGCCTGCCCGCGAGCGGGTAGCTTCCGCTTTGCGGAAAGCCATTATCTCAAAAAGCATCCCGGAGGGCGCAGAACTCACGCTGGAAAACACCGCACAGGAACTCGGCGTGTCGGTCACGCCGGTGCGGGAGGCCTTTCAGATCCTTGCCCGTGACGGTCTGCTTGAAGTCAAGCAAAACAAGTGCGCCATTGTGCTGGGCGTAACGGAAAGGACCATCCGGGAGCACTACCAGCTGCGCGCTGCGCTGGAAGGCACCGCCTGTATGCTCTGCTGCCAGAACAATGCCGACCTGTCCAAGATCAAAAACTGCGTGGATACTGCAGAGGAGGCTCTTTCTCATCAGCAGGCCGGAAATTATACTGACTACAACCAGTCCTTCCATTTTGAGATCTGGGAAGCTTCCGGCAATGAAAAAATGCGCAATCTTCTCTCGGAGCTGTGGAACGGCCTGTCCATTGGTGTGGAAATGAGCGAGTTGGACTATGCCCTCAACTCCCAGAGCGAGCATAAAAAGATCTATGCAGCGCTGGAAGCACGGGATGCGCTGGCCGCACGGGCTGAAATGGAAAAACACATCTACCGCAGTATGGACGATGCGCTGACCTATTATTTATAAGATCAGGGAGGACAAGACAGTGTATACCTGTGCGAATTGTACGGTTCTGGCCTGCGCCAACAACGAGCCGGAAAAGATGCCCAAAAACTGCCCTATGCGGAATGCTTCGGTGATGGAGGCCGCCCGCGCCGGCTACGATCTGCCCGAGAATCACGATTTCTACGTCAACTGTTCGGCCATTGAGGGGCTTGGCTACTGTCAATGGCCCCGCCTGAAGGAGACGGTGGAGTTCTGCAAGCGGATGGGCTACCACAAGCTGGGTCTTGCATTCTGCAAAGGTCTGCGGAAGGAAGCCCGCATCGTGGCCGACCTGCTCCGTGCGCAGGGGTTTGAGGTGGTGTCGGTCATCTGCAAGATCGGTGGCATCTCCAAAGAAGAAGTGGGCATCCCGGAAGAGGTCAAGATCCACCCCGGCGAATTTGAGGCCATGTGCAACCCCATCGCACAGGCAAAGCTTCTGAACGAACAGCACACCGATTTCAACATTGAGGTCGGACTTTGTGTGGGACACGACTCGATGTTTTATAAGTATTCGGATGCCATGGTCACAACGCTGGTGGCCAAGGATCGCGTTCTGGCGCATAATCCCTGTGGTGCCATTTACTGTGCCGAGGGGTATTTCAAAAAGCGGCTGGAATAAAAGAAGGAAAAAACGTGCGTTCTCCATCTGCTTTGGAGATCGCACGTTTTTTGCAGAAGGCGGCGGAGGGAGATTTTCTTGTATCCTACTGTTTGTCTGGCGTGCACAAAAATTGGTACATAATCCGTGCAATGCGACAAAACTCGAAAAAAGGGATTGACAAATCTCTGTTTCGGGTGTATTCTCGTGTCGTCAAGTGGATACATTATCAAAGATTAAATACAAAAATTTAAAAAAGACGCTGCCGAGATTCCCGGAATTCTAAGGTTCCGGGCAGATCCTTCCAGAACAAAGAAGGGCTGTGAGGGCACAGCACGGCGGCAAAGACTCTGCACAACGAGGTGCAGCTGGGGCGTTCCGAAAGTCAGGGCTGTTATGCTCTGATGAAATGGATACATTATATTTCATTAAAGGAGGACCCCGGTATGTCAGCAGCAACTATCACCCTACTCTTTCTTCTCTTCGCGGTCGTCATGTTCGTGTTTGAGAAGATCCCCCTCGGCGTAACGTCCATGATCGTCTGTATCGGTCTGGTCGTCACCGGCGTGCTGGATGTCAAGACCGCTTTTGCGGGCTTCATCGACAGCAACGTCATCCTGTTCGTCGCCATGTTCATTGTCGGCGGTGCACTGTTTGAAACAGGCATGGCCAACAAGATCGGCGGCATTGTTACCCACTTTGCCAGATCCGAGCGCAGCCTCATCGTGGCCATCATGGTCATCGTTGGCCTGATGAGCGGCGTGCTCTCCAACACCGGCACCGCCGCCGTCCTGATCCCCGTGGTCATCGGCATTGCGGCAAAGTCCGGCTATGCCCGCTCCAAGCTGCTGATGCCGCTGGTGTTTGCAGCGGCCATGGGCGGCAACCTTTCCCTCATCGGCGCACCGGGCAACCTCATCGCCCAGAGCGCTCTGGGTGAGATCGGGATGTCCTTCGGCTTCTTTGAGTACGCCATCGTGGGCCTGCCCATCCTCGCCGCCGGCATCCTCTTCTACGCCACCCTTGGCATGAAGCTGCTGCCCAACCGCCCCGTCTCCGATGATGACTCCTTCGGCGGCGAGCAGGACTTCAGCAATGTTCCCAAGTGGAAACAGGTGCTCTCCCTTGTCATCCTCGTGCTCACCCTGCTGGGCATGATTTTTGAAAAGCAGATCGGCATCAAGCTCAACATCATCGGCTGTATCGGTGCGCTGGCTCTGATCCTCACCGGTGTCATCTCCGAGAAAGATGCCCTGAAGTCCATCGACCTCAAGACCATCTTCCTCTTCGGTGGTACGCTGTCTCTGGCCTCTGCACTGGATAAGACCGGGGCAGGCGCAGAGATCGCAAACATCGTCATTGGTGCTCTGGGCGAGAATCCCTCTCCCTACGTCCTGACTCTGGTGGTTTTCCTGCTCTGCTGCGTCATGACCAACTTCATGTCCAACACCGCAACCACCGCCCTGATGGTTCCCATCTGCCTGAGTATCGCACAGGGCATGGGTGCCGACCCCCGCGCAGTCCTGATGGCTTGTGTCATCGGCGGCTCCTGCGCTTACGCAACGCCCATCGGTATGCCCGCCAACACCATGGTGGTTTCTGCCGGCGGGTACACCTTCAAGGATTATGCCAAGGCTGGCCTGCCCCTCATCCTCATCGCAACCGTCGTCAGCATGGTGATCCTTCCCATCGCATTTCCGTTCTTCCCGCAGTAAAGCGGACAGGAACGTTGAATATGAGTGAACCAACGCGCAAAATGTACCAAAGCTAAGGAGGCATTGGAATGAACAAACAGGAACAGGTGCAGCAGATGACGACCTATATGGCCAACTTTGTGAGCCATATCGCCAAGGTGCTGCCGGACGACATCATCAAAAAGCTGGATGAGCTGGGCGCACAGGAGGATGCTCCTCTGTCCAAGGTCATCTACGAGACCATGAAGCGCAACCAGAAGCTGGCCAAGGAGCTGAACCGCCCCAGCTGCCAAGACACCGGTGTGCTGCAGTTCTGGGTAAAGTGCGGCGTGGACTTCCCCCTCATCGGTGAGGTGGAGGGTCTGCTGAAGGAGGCTGTGGTCAAGTCTACCTTTGAAGCACCTCTGCGCCACAACAGTGTTGAGACCTTCGATGAGTTCAACACCGGTTTGAACGTGGGCAAGGGCACTCCCACCGTGTGGTGGGATATCATCCCGAACAGCGACAAGTGTGAGATCTACGCTTATATGGCAGGCGGCGGCTGCACCCTGCCGGGCAAGGCCATGGTTCTGATGCCCGGTGCAGGTTACGAAGGTGTGACCAAGTTCGTCATGGATGTCATGACCAGCTACGGCATCAATGCCTGCCCTCCGCTGCTGGTGGGCGTGGGCGTTGCCACCTCTGTTGAGACCGCCGCTCTGCTGTCCAAGAAGGCTCTGATGCGTCCTCTGGGCAGCCACAACGAGAACGAGCGCGCAGCCTATATGGAGAAGCTGCTGGAGGACGGCATCAACTCCATCGGCCTTGGTCCTCAGGGCATGGGCGGCAAGTACTCCGTCATGGGCGTGCACATCGAGAACACTGCCCGCCATCCTTCTGCCATTGGCGTTGCCGTCAATGTGGGCTGCTGGAGCCATCGCCGCGGCCACATCATTTTTGATAAAGACCTGAACTACACCATTGATACTCATTCGGGGGTGACTTTGTAATGCTGACCATTAAAGACGGAAAGAAAATTCTCACGACTCCGGTCTCCGCAGAAGACCTGAAGGACATCCATATCGGTGATGTCGTTTACCTGAACGGCGACCTGACCACCTGCCGTGACGTGGCGCACCGCCGCCTCGTGGAAGAGGGCCGCCCGCTGCCTGTGGACGTCAAGGACGCTGCCATTTTCCACGCCGGCCCCATCATTCGCCCTCTGGAGGACGACAAGTTCGAGATGGTGTCTGTGGGCCCCACCACCTCCATGCGTATGGAAAAGTTCGAGTATGAGTTCGTGCAGAAGTCCGGTGTCCGCGTCATCGTGGGCAAGGGCGGCATGGGCCCCAACACCGAGCGCGCCTGCAAGGAGTTCGGTGCCATCCACTGTGTTTTCCCTGCCGGTAACGCCGTTGTGGCTGCCACCGAGGTGGAGGAGATCGTCGAGGCCCAGTGGCGTGACCTCGGTATGCCGGAAACTCTGTGGCACTGCCATGTTAACGAGTTTGGCCCCCTGATCGTTTCCATCGACGCTGAGGGTCGCAACCTGTTCGAAGAGAACAAGGTCATCTTCAATCAGCGCAAGGATAAGGCCGTCGAAGAAATTTGCAAGCACGTTGGCTTCATCAAATAAGATCCAACTGCGAAGCCAGCGTTGCCTATACCCTGCGGAGAGCAACCATCCATCAAAAGCTTCTTCTCCTAAAATGAACTCACTATCACGTTAATTCTAACAACCATATTTGCTTTCACAGATCCAACAGACTTCTTATCATTTACTCCTATCTTCATTACCCTGCTTATCCTGCTTCTCCGCAAAACACCCCGGATGCTGTCTGCCATATCAGCATCCTGGGTGTTGCTATTTGCGGTCAAATATGTGCACGAAAAAAATGTAGACAAAGAAGATCTTGACCGTTCTTTTTGTTCTACACACCTTTGCCACTGCTTTGCATCTGCAAGGTGGAAGTAATCCACAGGAGGACAACCCAAATGAGCCCATTGGAGATCACACTGGTCATCCTGCTTGTAACGATCATCGCCTTTGTATCCGGTAAAGTCCCGTTCTCGGTCATTTCTACCGGCATCATTCTGGCGCTGATCCTCACCGGCATCAAGACCCCTGCCGAGGCCTTTGGCGGCTTCATCAACACGAACGTGGTCATGTTCGTAGCCATGTTCGTCATCGGTGCAGGGCTGACCAAAACGCCCCTGATTGACAAAGCCCAGAGTCTGGTCATCCGCTACAAGGACAATATGCGGATGCTGATTTTTCTTTCCTGTGTGGCAGGTGCGTTTCTGGGCGCCATCACCAGTGCCACCGCAACTGCCGCTATCATGATCCCGCTGCTGGTAGGCATTGCGAACGACATCGGCGTGAGCCGCAGCAAGCTGCTGTATCCTTCTATGGCCTGTGCCAACATTGCCACCCAGATGACCTTTCTCGGTCAGGGTGCTTCCAACATGGCATGGAACGATGTCATGATGCAGGCCGGCGCACCGACACCGCTGCACATCTGGGATTTCACCATTGCGCGCATCCCGATGCTGACCATTGCCATCCTGTACATGACCTTTGTTGGCTATAAGCTGATGCCGGATATTCCCAACGAGCAGTTTTCAGATGCAGCACATACGGCTTCTGAGGGCGAAAAACTCAGCCCCTTCAAGCGCAAACTGGCTGTCCTGATCGTTCTGGTCTCCATTGCAATGATGCTGCTGGAAAATGTCATTGGTGTCAAGATGTATCTCACTTCCTGCATCGGTGCTGCCGCTCTGGTGCTGACGGGTGTGCTGACCGAGAAGGAAGCACTCAACTCCATCCACCAGCCGACCATTTTCCTGTTTGCCGGTGTGCTGGCTCTGTCGGACGCCATCCAGACCACCGGTGCAGGCGATGTGGTGGCAGACTGGATGATCCGCCTGCTGGGCGATACTACCAATCCGTACATCATTATGCTGGTGTTCTTCCTTGTTCCCTTCATTCTGACACAGGTCATGTCCAATCTGGCTACCCTGACCATCTTCATCCCACTGGTCACTTCCGCCTGTATCCGCATGGGCGTAGACCCCCGTGCTGCCGTGGTCGGCGTGATCACAGCCAGCTGTGTGTCCATCATGACCCCCATGGCAGCTCCCTGCCAGATCATGATCATCGAGCCGGGCGGATACACCTTGAAGGATTATCTCAAGTGTGGTACCCCGCTGGCGCTCATCCTCATCGTCGTGTCCGTATTTTTCCTGCCGACACTTTATCCTTTTGCCTGATTCTATTTTCCCACCGCAGTAGTATCCGCAAACTGCATATCATAAATATGCCGTTCTGTTCGGCGCTATTTTTGAAAACCGCAACAAAAGCAGCAGAAATTTTTGAGCATCTCATAATTCTGTCAAGAGGGCCGGCACCGTCCGGCCCTCTCTCTTTTTGCCAAAGTTTCCCTTGTGTTTTCTTGCAAGCTGCTGAAAGTGACGTGTTCTCAAAAGTTCGCGTTTGCGCAGTGGAGCGCAGCAATGAAAGCCCCAGTGGGGCTTTTAAGCGACAGAACGGTCTTGCGCAGCAAGATGGAGGGGCCTCGCCCCGACAAGTTCGCGTTTGCGCAGCGCAGCAATGAAAGCCCCAGTGGGGTTTTTAAGCGACAGAACGGTCTTGCGTAGCAAGATGGAGGGGCCTCGCCCCGACAAGTTCACGTTGACACGGCTCGATTTTGTGGTGGTCTATCAACAACTACGATTCATGGCAGGGAGCTTAGGACACAAAAGTTCATCGGATGCAGTTTTCTATGCATCCGATGAACTTTTTTCAGTAGCGTTTCCTTTTAAGCCACCTTGGTCTTTCGCAGATACCCCCATGCTGCCAATCCAACGAGCAGAACGATCTTGATCGGTGCCGATGCCAGCAGTACATCTGCCTGAAAGAAGGCATACCCGCCTGCATAGAGAAAATCAAAGCTGATCATTTTATACAGCAATGCATTGGAAAGCCCAATGCCCCCTGCCGGAATCAGGGTGGACAGCCATTCTCCAAAGGAGCCCGGCACGACCATATAAACAATCAGCGGTGCCACCACACTGATCAGCGCCACAGACAAAGCGGTCAGGTTGTTCTTGGCCCATACGGATGCCATCAGCACAAAGGCCACCTCCGCAAAGAAGATCAGGAAGTTTGCCACCAGCATGACCCACTCCATCTGGCCAACGGTATACGGCAGCAGGCTGGTCACAGAAAACAGCCATTGCACGGAAGTTTGGGTACTTTCCCAGCCAAATAGAGCATTCGTGACCAAGATCCACACCACGCCGCAGAGCAGATACGCCGCCCCTGTGATACTAAACGCCGCCGCTAGCTTTGCCGCTGCTAGCCGCAGACCGCCGTTTTTTGTGCACAGTTGAATGTCCTGCGCCCCGGTCTGTGCATCCGATGCAAACACCGGGGCCGCAATCACCGCGCACAGCAGGGTGAGCAGCAAGCTCAACAGGGTCTGGTAATCCATTGCGTCTGGACTGACCCCAAATGAATAGGTGAACGGTTTTTGTACAGCATCGAACTTTTTCTGTGCAATGGCCTGCGCCTGCTCATAGCCGGGCTTTCCGTCTTGTTCCAGCCAGATCACCGATTCCAGCCGTTTGGGGAGCTGGCTGTAAAAGTTCTGCATATCCTCTGCGGTCAGCCCCATCACGCCCGGTGCCATGCCGGTTTTCGGGTCGGCAAAGGCTTCCTTTGCGTTGTTCACAAGAGGCTGATACCGGGCAAGTTCTTTATAAAATACCTCGACCGGGATATCGTTGATGGAGTTTGCATCATACTGCCGGTACACCCGCTGATAGGCTTCCAGTGCTTCCTGCATGACATCCGGCGTGATGGTACCGGATACCTGCTGCTCCTGCCGTTTCCTGATTGCTTTCAGACCCGTGTAACTTACTTTGTTTCCGCTGGCATCCAGTTCCGTCCAGCCGATAAAGGTCACCGGCAGATATGCCATGACCACAGCCAGCACCAGCGCAATGGCCAGCAGAATAGCGGTCATACGGGTTTTGCACACACGTTTCAATTCCAAACGATACAGGTTCATTTTGCTTCCTCCATTTCCTCTGGGAAAAGCCACAGATACAGATCTTCCAGTCTGGGCTGCGCCGGGATGCTGTCCGGCAGCTGCGGTGCATCCGCCAGATACCGCAATGTTACCGTTCCGTCCGGCTCGTTGCGCAGGTTCACCACCCGCAGCCGGTATTCCCACCGGGCAAGCTGTTCCATCGGGATATTTCCCTGCCAGACCTTGGCTTCGATCTGCTTTACCAGCCCTTCGGTGGTGTCCTGTGCAATGATTTTGCCAGCCTTCATCACGGCATTTTCGGCCGCAATGTATTCCACATCCGAAACGATATGCGTTGAAATGAGAACGATCCGTTCCTGTGCAAACTCCGACAGCAGATTGCGGAAGCGCACCCGTTCTCCGGGGTCCAGCCCTGCCGTGGGCTCATCTAGAATTAAAATTTCCGGGTCGTTGAGCAGTGCCTGTGCGATGCCTACCCGGCGCTTCATACCGCCGGAAAGCTTTATGATCTTTTTGCGGCGCACCTCAGTCAGGCTTACCCGCTCCAGCAGTGCGTCGATCTGCCGGGCAGCCTCTGTGCGCGGCAGACCCTTGAGCGCCGCCATATATTCCAGATAGTCCTGCACCGTGAATTCCGGGTAAAACCCGAATTCCTGCGGCAGATACCCCAGCTTTTCCCGGTAGGCCGCACCAAGCGTCCCAATCTCCACCCCATCGCACAAAATCCGGCCACTGCTGGGCCGCAGAATGCCCGCCAGCATCCGCATTAAGGTTGTTTTGCCTGCACCATTCGCCCCAAGCAGCCCCCACACACCCGGCGTGAGAGTGATGGACACATCATCCACCGCCGTTTTATCCCGGTATCGCTTTGTAATATTCTGAATTTTCAGTTCCATGACTTGTTCCTTTCAAGCTTCTGCAATATATTCTGACCGGGCGGCAAGCTGGATGCACTGCAACACCATGCAGAGCACCAGTGCACCCGCCGCCAGCGGCAGACCTTTCGGCAGTTCCGATAATTGCACGAACCGCAGCAAACACATCTGCCCTGCAAACAGTGGTACAGCCCCGGTCATCATCCATTCCGGGCGCACCCAGCGCAGCAGCAGAAGCAGCTCATTGTTTGCAGTCAGAAATGGCACGGTCAGCACCGCCAGCAGTTGCCCGATGCTCCATGGCACGGCTGCCCGCACATTGAGTACCAGCACTCCCAGCAGGATTGTTTCCCCCGCCAGCAGCAGCAAAAACCGCATCACCAGTGGACGACCGATTCCTGCATATGTGGCCTGTTCCAGTTCAAGCATCTTATATTGACTTGCCCGGTATAAAAACGGCAGACCGAGCAGGGCTGTCAGCATGGCAAGTGTGCTCAGACCAAACAGTGCATTGCGTAATGTCCATGCCCTCTCCCACAGGGCAAGTTCCCGACCGACACTGTACAACGCCAGTGCCGCCATTGCTTCCAGCGCCCAGACCTTCCAGCCCAGCAATTTGAACTGGCAGTGCAGCAAATCACGCCAATCACTTCGTTGTTTTACGACATATTCCGCCCGGCAGCGGCGCAGCAGCGCTTTCGGTGCGGCTGTGTCCGGCTCTGCCGCAAGTGCTCTGGACAGTTCTTTTTCAAAGGCTCGATTCATCTCCAGTCCTCCTTTTCCAATTGCATTTTCAAGGTTTTCAATGCGGCACGCAGGCGGGACTGCACTGTGCGCAGGGGCAGACCTGTAATCTGCGCGATCTCCCGCAATTTAAGCTGTTGTGCGAACCGCAGCAATACCAGTTCCCGCTGTTCCGGCTCCAGCTGGGCCGTCAGCGCTCGCAGGTTTGCTTTCTCCTCTGCCGCAGCAAAGCCGCTTTCCTGATAGGCGGGTTCGCCCGGCAAGCTCTCCAGCGATACCTCCGTCCGCTCCATAGTACGGTTCAGATCGATGCAAATGTTTTTTGCGATTTTGTACAGAAAGGGACGGAATGCCCCCTGAAATCCACCACAGGAATCCAGCCAGCGCACCGCTTTCAAAAAGGTTTCCTGTGCCGCATCCTGTGCCTGCTGCTCGTCTGCTGTATGCCAACGGCAATAGTTCAGAATTTGTGGATAGTACGCTGTAATCAGAGTGTCCAGCGCACCCGTATCTCCGCTCTGCGCTTTCCGCAGCAATAATTCTGTCTGGATACGGTTCACCCCCCTTCCTGTCTATTAAAACGTCCCATATCATCAAAATGATTTCTGTTTTTTCAAAAATTTCAAATAATTGCCTTTATTATGTTCTTATAGCTTTATTATAATAAAGAGCCTTGTGTTTTTCCTTGTCAAGAGGGCTGGCACCGTTGAGGACGAGTACGGCAACACCCCGGCACAGCGGGCAGAACTGGACTGGCTGCTATACAACAAGCCCTTGGAGTATGCACAGATGGTGCTGAGAGGGGAGACGGAGCCATTATCTTTCCCTCGGCTGTGACCATGGCTGGCTGGAAGATTGAGCTATCTGATGATTTGACGCAAACAGTGCCTGCCTACCGATGGAGCCAAATCTCCACGGTGAGCGGGCACTGTTTGCATTTTCGTTCGATCTGTTCCAGTAAAAACTGCTTTGCGTATCAATCAAGTCTTGTCAAGAGTGGTAAGCCCCGTCTCCCTTAATTAAAGATATTGTTGGGTAAAAAAGAAAGGTCAGTCGATTTTGCCGATGAAGCGGTAGTAGATTTCTACTTCCTGCTCACGGCTTCCGTCCTCGCCCTTGACAGCTTCGTGGACGGTTATTTTTTCAATTAGAGTGTTCAGAAGTTCGGCGGTCAGCTCCACAGGGTTGACATACTGTTTCATCAGGGCAATCCACTTTTCAGCATCCGCTGCGGTCTGTACGGCGGCTTCCATCGTTTCGTGAAGCTGTCTTATTTTTGTTTCAAGCTCCTTTTGCTCGTTCTGGTACTTCTCGGACAGCATATTGAAGTTATACTCGGTTATGCGTCCGGCAGACCAGTCCTCATACATTTTAGCAAACAGCCCGTCAACCTCGGCTTTACGCTTCTCTGCCTTTTTCAGCTCCGCAGCCTGCTTTTTCTTCGCAGAGTTTCTTTCCCTGTCGCTGGCATTGAGCAGGCGTTTCAGCAGCTTGTCCTCGTCTTTCTGTGCCAGCATAGACCAGTATTGCAGTCTTGCAAGCACATAGGCATACAGTACATCATAGCGGATATAGTGCATGGAACACTGGCGTAATCCCTGCCCGTTCTTGCTGCAATGGTAGTACCCGTATGGGTTCTTATTCTGCTTGTTTTCCCCATAGGCTAAAGACCATCCGCAGTCTGCACATTTTATCAATCCTGCGAAAATCTGTGTCGTACCGTTTCTGCGTTTCCTGCGTCTGCTTGCAATCAGCTCCTGAACTTTTTGGAACACTTCTTCAGAAATGATGGCTTCGTGGGTATTTTCCACACGATACCATTCTTCCTGCGGCTTCCGCACCTTTTTCTTGTTCTTGAATGAAATGTTGCTCTGCTTGTTGTGAATGCTGTGACCGATGTAGGTTTCCTCTTTCAAAATGCTCTTGACCTGTGCTATCGTCCACGCATAGGCTTTTTCTGCGGGCGCACCGGCGTAGATATTGGCGAAAGTCCCGTATCTTTCATAGTTCAGCCAGCCGGGGGTAGGTACTTTTTCCTCCACCAGAATCCGTGTAATGCTGGCGGCTCCACGCCCGTGTACAGCAAGGTCAAAAATCTTCTCTACAATCCAGCGTGTTTCCGGGTCGATCAGAAGATGACCTTTTTTGTCCGGGTCTTTTACATAGCCCAGCGGTGCATAGGCTCCATAGTGTGCGCCATTGGCAAATCTTGTGTGCATGGCAGCCTTGACCTTTTTGCTGGTCTGTCGGGCGTGCATTTCATTCAGGATGTTTAAGAACGGTGCAAGCTCGCTTTCTCCGTTGATGGTGTCCACATTGTCATTGATGGCAATGTAGCGTACTCCCTTGCTGGGGAAATAGATTTCCGTGTACTGACCGGTCAGGATATAGTTTCTTCCCAGACGGGATAAGTCCTTTGTGACAACGCAGTTGATTTTCCCGTCTTCGATGTCATCAATCATCCTTTGGAAACTTGGACGCTCGAAATTTGTCCCACTCCATCCGTCGTCAATGTACTCGTCTACAACGGTCAGCCCATGCTCTGCGGCATACTGTCTAAGCATCATGCGCTGGGTCTGGATACTGCCGCTTTCCCCCTGTAATTCATCGTCACGGCTCAATCTCAAATATAGTGCAGTGTTATAAATCGTTGTATTGTATGGTTGTTTCACGGTTAAAAATCCTCCTTCTAAAAGAAACAACCCACGCTTATACAATACTCGCTGGTACAAGTATATCATAAGCGTGGGCTGATTGACAGTCGTTATTCCGTATTTTTTCAGGAAGCGGCGGCAGCGTGCTGGATCACATCTTCCAGCAGGCTGTCAAGCGGCTTCCCATCCTGTGCGAAATGCTCCGATACCTTGATACGGACTTTCCCCATGACAAAATACTGGGTGCCGTCTTTTTCGGTAAGCAGGGTGCCGCTGTTTTTGTTATTGCTCTCGTTTTTGCTTTTTGCCATAGGCAGTTACCTCCATAAATGAAATATGCCCGACAAGGGAATGTCAGACAGGTGTACAGCCGCAGACTGTCTCCGTGTCAACCAAACCGTGTCAACCGGCAGAAAAGACTTTGAAAACAATCCATAGGCGCTCTATTATTACTTTTTACTTTTTCTTTGATTTCTTGGTTGACATGGTTGACAAAGGAGAGAAATGCCCCAAATATCAGGCTTTTCCCCGTCAACCGGCTGTCAACCAAAGCGTCAACCAAACTGTCAACCGGTGGCTTTTCAGAATGGAAGTTCCATTTGCCGGGCTTCTTCTTCCGTGATTTCCTGAAAACCGTCCCCCTCCGGCGGAGCTTGGTTGACACGCTCCCAGCCTTTTTGAGAACCGTATTTCTTATACCGCTTCGGGCTTTTGTAGGCTACCCAGCCCTGTATGATGCCGCCCGCAATGCCGGTATTCATAATCTCGCAGATTGCCCGTGTCTCCCAGTCTGCCGGGGAATTTAAGTTCCCCAGCGCTTCCTCATAAAGCTGCTTGGAACATACCCTGTCGCCGGTGTAGTCCTCCAAATAGGCGTAGATCATGCCAGCCTGTGTGTCCTCCTGCATGAAGTCCTGCTGATGGGCGTTCAGGTATCGGTTCATTTCCATGCTGAATGACAGCTTATACTTCCCACTGCGGTAAACCGTCATGGCTTCCGCCCACATCTGTTCGATATACGCCCTCGCCGCCGCTTCATCGTCCAGTATGTGAACCTCCGCCCGTTCCGGGTACACCGTCACGGGGAGAAAGCGCCGGTTGCCGGTGCGGTCACGGGGTAAAAAGTCCTGCCGGTTGGTCGTCCCTCCAAATACACATTGCCGCAGCCGGTCTGCCGGATGTGTCTCATACGGCACTTTGTAGGTTTCTTTCTGGCGGCTTAAGAATGACTTGATTTCCTCAATACTCTTGGCGTTGGCTGTGGCGATCATCTCCGACATCTCGATAATCCAATGCCCTTGAAGCTTGCGGTACACATTTTCATCGTCCAGCTTCTTCAAATCGTCTGAAAACCATTCGTCCCTGCCTGCCAGCAGCCGGAAAAAGGTAGATTTCCCGGCTCCCTGACCACCAACCAGACAGAGCATGACCTCAAACTTGCTCCCCGGTCTGAATACCCGCCGGATGGCTCCCATCAGGAACAGTTTCAAGGCTTCATAAGTGTATTCGTCCGTATCGGCTCCCAGAAAGTGATGCAGGGCATAACGGATGCGCTCTGTGCCGTCCCATTGCAGGTTGTTCAGGTAATCCCTGACCGGATGGTAGCGGTTTTCATTGGCAACAATCTTGATGGCGCTCTGCACCTTTTTCTCGCTGATAAGCCCGTAATTTTCTTCCAGATACAAAAGCAGGTAGTTCATGTCCATGTCGGTCAGCGTGGTACTGGTGCGCTCCCAGCCCAGCGGCTTCACAATGTCAATCTGCTCCGTCAAAAGGTTCAGACGCAGCGCCCCACGAAACAGCGGGTCACGCTGGAACACCGTCAGGCAGTTTCGGATGCTGTTCTTCACGCCGCCTTTCTGCGTCCCCTCTAATGTCTCCCGGATTTCTTCCGGTGTCTGCGCCGGTTCCATTGTGTCCATCGTCCTTTTGACCGCTTCCTGCGTTTCCGGCGGCAAGCTCTGAAATTCGCTGTTCAAGCCGCAGCACCTCCTTTCCCTGTGCGGCGATCAATGCCGCTTTTTCTTCTATTTCTCCGTATAACAAAATATCCAAAAGGTATTCTGTGTAGCTTATCCTCTGCAACGCTTCCACAAAAAGAGGATGCCAGATGGCATCCTGCGGCTGTGGGGCGTATGCTGTTTTCCAATGCTCCAGCAGGCGCAGATAATCGCATAGCACCCGGAAACAATACCGTTCCGTTTCCTGAAATCTCTGCTCCGCTGATTTTTGCCGGGGCTGTGACCTGTTGTGACGCTTCCTATCTGGCGGCGCATTGCCGGATTTCTCATAGGAAACGCCGAAGTCCTCCGCAAGCCTGACCGCAGCTTCCCGTTTCCCCAATCCATGCAGCAAAGCGGCAAAGTCGATCACATCCCCGGAAGCCCCGCAGCCGAAGCAGTAAAAGCGGCTGTCCACTTTCATGCTGGGCGTGCGGTCATTGTGGAATGGACAGCAGACCATGCCGTTTCTCCCCACCCGGATTCCATAGAATGAAGCAGCCTGCCGTGTGGTAACAGACTGTTTCACCGCTTCAAATACATTCAAATGCTCCCTCCGTAAAAATACCGGTAGCGGTAAAGCTGCCGGTTATATCATAGCTCCATCTCATGTTTCTTTCTCTGTACTTCCTGTGGCTGCTCCCTCCGGCGCAGTGCGGTATCTACGGCGTTCTGCACCTGCCGCAGCCGTATGACTTCCTCCCGGAGTGGCTTGTGCTGCGGAGGAAGCACGGGCGAAAGAAATCTG
>OATG01000214.1_pt1 | contig 68635 bp, 40 predicted proteins | sample 1516581 | NCBI WGS metagenome assembly OATG01 (sample SAMEA2579930, study PRJEB22360) | human gut metagenome | biome: human gut; feature: human-associated habitat; material: faeces | place: Denmark | collected 2008/2010
ACTCTTGACGTTTTTTATGGATTTGCCTCCCTCCCCTTATCGGCAGCCGATCGCTGGGCTATTAATTCTGCCGGTGGTATTACCTGGCAGGTGGATGAGCGGGTTCCGCATGAGGATCATATTGAAATGAGTGGGTTGAGAGTTTCGACCGTGCTTCGCTACGGAGTCGATGCAAACGGCGCCTTTATGCTGAACAGAAGTATGGTATGGCCGATGCTACGCACGATTCCGAATAATACTCATGCTAGCTTGATGCGTCGTTTTGCCTGGAACGTGACGGATATGGTCGAGGTAAACGGGCAGTCTTTGCTGAATGAGAAAGTAAAGGAGGTTACGTTGAACGGCACGATGGTCGTCCAGAGCGAATACACACTTCCCCGTAAGGGAAAACTCGGCTTGACACGTATCTTGTTTCCTTCCGTTTCGAATCCGGCTTTTTGTGAAAAATATATTTTACGGAATATAGGTGAATCTGCGATATCGGTGGAAATCCCTTCTTCACGCTCTGTTGTCGAGACAGATGCCGCGAAAGGGGTGGATGGCAGCTATAAATTAGTTTCGACTATCAACGGACAGGTGGCTCGTCAGTTGCAACCTGGTGAGGAGTTGACGTTCAGTGCGACTTTTGCCGGATACAAAAAGGATGAGCGCGAGCTATCGTTAGATATTGACCGGGAATTACAGGCCCGGCAGGATTTGATTGCCGGATTCTGGGATAACCTGGTTCTGGATACGCCCGATCCTGTCATCAATACAATGTTCGCCTTTGCAAAAATCCGTGGAGCGGAAAGTATTTACGATACGAAAGGAGGCCTTATGCATGGCCCCGGAGGCGAATCCTACTATGCTGCTATCTGGGCAAACGACCAGGCGGAATATATCAACCCTTTCTTCCCTTATTTGGGATATGAGGTCGGAAACCGTTCCGCACTGTGCTCGTATGAACATTTTGCCCGCTTCATGAATCCGGAATACAAGCCGTTGCCTAGCTCGATCATAGCGGAAGGCATTGATGTTTGGGCAGGAGCCGGTGATCGTGGCGATGCGGCGATGGTCGCTTATGGTGCTTCCCGTTATGCTTTGTCCAAAGGAGATAAGGCAGAAGCCGAAAAGTTGTGGCCATTGATCGAATGGTGCTTGGAATATTGTCGGCGCAATTTGAACGAGAGTGGTGTTGTGGCTTCCGATGCGGATGAACTGGAAAACCGTTTCCCAGCAGGGAAAGCAAATCTTTGTACCTCTTCCTTATATTATGATGCTTTGATCTCAGCAGGTTATTTAGGGAAGGATTTAGGTAAGCCGGTTGCTGCCTATGCTCGCCAGGCTACAGCCCTGAAGAAAAATATCGACCGCTATTTCGGCGGGACCGTCGAAGGATTTGATACCTATAAATATTATGAAGGAAATGATGTCCTGCGTTCTTGGATCTGCATTCCGCTCACGGTCGGGATACAGGATCGGAAAGATGCGACCATCCAGGCGTTGTTCTCTCCGCGCCTGTGGACGGAGAACGGTTTGCTGACGCAGGCCGGAAGTGAAACATTCTGGGATCGCTCCACCTTGTATGCGTTGCGTGGCGTGTATGCTTGCGGTGAGACGGAGAAGGCTACCGATTATTTGAGATTCTATTCTTCCCAGCGTCTGTTGGGTGAACATGTCCCTTATGCAATCGAGGCATGGCCGGAAGGCAACCAGCGCCATCTGTCTGCCGAAAGCGGTTTGTATTGCCGTATCATTACGGAAGGGATGTTCGGTATTCGTCCGACCGGCCTGAATTCGTTTGTCTTTACTCCCCGCCTGCCGCAAGAGTGGGATCATATGAACCTGCGTAAGATTTGCGCGTTCAATCAAGTATTCGATATTGAAGTGAAGCGTCTTGGCGATCAACTGCAAGTTGCCGTTATCGCAGACGGAAAAACGATCAGCAACCGGAAAATAAAGGAAGGTGAAAATATTCGGATAAAATTTTAGGGGGTTGCTTTCGAGAGGTGCTTATATAACGTATGGACAGAAATGTATTACATCGATTTTTTGCAGGAACAGCCTCTTTTGAAGAGGAAGAGGCTGTTTGCGATTGGGTGGATGCTTCTGATAAGAATCGGGAAGAGCTGATAAGGGAGCGGAAATATTTTGATGTGCTGTTGTTGCATAAGACGAAAAATAGCAGCATGGTGCAATCCGGTCACCGTTTCAGCCTGCCTTTTGTTATCAGAGAATCGCTGAAGATCGCTGCTGCAATTTCCGTATTGCTAGTGTCTGCCCTATACATATCTAATAATGTGGGAAAATCGGCTCCTGTATTGGAGATGAACAAGATCGTCGTTCCTCCGGGGCAGCGGGCGAACCTCACCCTGTCCGACGGGACGAATGTCTGGCTGAATGCTTGTAGTGAAATGACTTATCCGGCCTCTTTTAGTGAGGATATCCGCCGTGTGTCGTTGAAAGGTGAAGCCTATTTTGATGTATCTAAAGATGTGGAACATCCATTTGTCGTACAGACAAAGAAATGTGATATAAAAGTTTTGGGGACGGAGTTTAATGTTCGGGTGAATGAGGCGGAGTCGGATTGCGAATTTTCAGCTGCCCTGCTGGAAGGTTCCATTGAGTTAACAAATAAAATGGAGCCTGGTCCTTCCATCCGGCTTGCTCCGATGCAGAAAGCGGAATGGACGGGAGGTAAAATGGTGGTGGAATCGATCCGTAACTTGGATGATTATCGTTGGAAAGAGGGATTGATTTGCTTTGAGGATATCCGTTTTGCCGATTTGATGAAACGCTTTGAGAAGACGTATGATATCCGTATTGTAATCCAAAACAAAAGTCTGCATGACTATAAATGTAGTGGTAAATGTCGTGTTTCGGACGGGGTGGATTTCATTTTGCAGGTGTTGCAACGCAGTACGCGTTTTACTTTTTCCCGCAGCGACGATAATACGATTATCTATATAAAGTAAATGTGTAACCTTAAATTAAAAACGAAAATGCCTATGGAATGAAGTGGAACACGAAAAACAATGTAAAAAGGCGATGAATGTGCGAGATTCACCGCCTTACAACTAACACATGTCTAACACAAGTATTAATCTTTAAATATCACAAAGTTATGAATAAAATACCTTTGTCGGGGTTTTGTCTCTTATTAAAATCACGACATAAACATTTATTTAGGATTATGAGAATAACCTATATGTTATTATTTGCAGCCATTTTCTGCTTGCATGCAGAGAATGCGATATCGCAAAAGATCACCCTGCAGGGTGATAATCTTTCACTGAAAGATTATTTGAATACTATTGAAAAGCAGACGGATTATCTTTTCATTTATGATGCCGGTGTAAATGTAAATAAAAGGATATCCGTTAATATGGTCGGTAAGTCCATCAAGGAAGTTTTGGATAACCTCTCTACCCAGTTAGGACTGAATTATTCCCAAAAAGGTTCTTATATTGTCCTGTCGAGTTATAAGGCAAAGGAAACATCTGCTCCGGTTATTGCTCAGCAGAAGAAAACGATTACGGGTGTCGTTACGGACGATCTGGGTGAACCTATTATTGGCGCCAATGTGATTGAAAAAGGAACTACAAACGGCATTATCACTGATATCGATGGCAAGTTTACACTGGAAGTCGCTCCGGGTGCGGTTGTACAGGTATCCTATATCGGTTATAATACGCAGGAAGTAAAGGTAGGTAACCAGTCGACATTGGCTATCCAGTTGGTTGAAGATACCCAAGCATTGAGCGAAGTTGTTGTTGTCGGTTACGGTGTTCAGCGTAAAGTGACGACTACTGGTGCCGTTACAAAGCTGGAAGGTGATGAAATCAATAAAATGACAGTGGTAAATGCTACAAAAGCTTTGCAGGGTTTGAGTCCCGGTATCACAGTAGTCGACCGTGGTGGTGCTCCAGGTAGTGACGATCCTGAAATCTACTTGCGTGGTGTCGGTACGACTGGCAATGCCAAACCGCTGGTATTGGTGGACGGTATCGAAATGTCTTTGAGCCAGATTCCTTCTTCCGAAATCGAGAATATTTCTGTTTTGAAAGATGCCGCATCTGCTTCTATCTACGGTTCACGTGCTGCTCACGGTGTAATTCTAGTAACGACCAAACGCGGTAAGGAAGGTAAAGTGAAATTATCGTATGACGGTACTATCGGTTTCCAAGACCGGGCGGTGAGAGCCGAGCAGGTTTCTGCACGCGAATATATGACGATGGTTAATGAAGCATTAGTCAATTCCGGTGGTTCGATCAAATATTCGGAAGATGATATTCTGGCAACGGAAAGAGGCGATGATCCGTATAACCATTCTTATCTGAACTGGGCGAATGAGGTGTATAAACCTACTTATATCACACAGCATACATTAAACCTGACGGGTGGTAGTGAAGTCGGACGTTATTTGGTTTCGTTTGACTATCTAGATCAGCCTGGTTTGGTTAAAAATACGGAATATCAGCGTTATAGTTATCGTGTAAATACAGATTTGAATATTGGCAAAATGTTGAAGGTGAGTAGTGACGTAACATATCGTCACGTTGACCGCCTATGGCCGGAATCTTTAGGTAGCGTGCAGTATGATGTATGGAGCATGCAGCCCACATCGCCGGTCAGATATGAAAATGGCGATTACCGTTTGGATAAACAGAATAGAAATGCCATCTCTCTTATGGATTTGGATGTCGTAGGGGAAGACCGTTATAATATGGATGTGGTTTATGGGCAGGTAAAAGCCGATTTCGAACCGATCAAGGATTTGGTGTTTACGGGTATGGCTTCTTTGAACGGTTCCTGGGACAGAAGAAAGATCCATTATAAGAATTATAAATATTACAATGAAGCTGGTGAACTGGTTACACAACGTAATAATCCGAATAGTGTAAAAGATTCACGTAACAACAGTTACCAGATGACACTTCGTTTCCTGGCCAATTACAAAAAGCGTTTCGGCGACAACCATGATTTGGCGTTGCTCTACGGTATGGAGCAAATCTCTTACCGCAACTATTATTCAATGGCTCAGCGTAAAGATTTGATCTCTGATGCTTTACCGGACGTTTCTTTAGGTTCGGCCGGTAGTCAGTTTGCGGAAGGATATCCGACCAAGTGGGGTATCAACTCTTTCTTCGGACGTGTAAACTACGGATTTAAGGATAAGTATTTATTTGAAGCGAATATCCGTACCGATGGTTCTTCCCGTTTTGCTAAAGGCCATAAGTGGGGTGTTTTCCCGTCTTTCTCTGCTGCATGGCGTATTTCGGAAGAAGGGTTTATGAAAAATCTGGGATTTGTGGATAATCTGAAACTGAGAGCCTCCTGGGGGCAGACCGGTAACGAGCGTATCGATGCCTTCATGTATCTGCCTCAGTATAACACCTCGAATGTGGTCATGAACGGTAGCCTTGTTTCTGCTGTTTACCAGAAGAAGATGGCGAATCCGGATGTGACTTGGGAAACAGTGGAACAGACTAATATCGGTTTGGACTTTGGTTTCCTAAATAACACGATCTATGGTGAATTGGACTGGTACTCAAAAGATACGAAAGATATTTTGTTAGCACTGGGTATCCCTCATTTCATTGGTCTGGATGCTCCTGAACAAAATGCCGGAGTGGTTCGTAACTCAGGTGTAGAAGCTATGGTCGGTTTCCGTAAAACATTCGGAGAGTTTACATTCAACACTTCTTTCAACTTGGCTTATAACAAGAACGAATGGATCGACCGCGGTGGTGATGACAAGAATATCAGCGGTTATAATATTCAAACGATCGGTTCGCCTTTGAATGCTTTCTACATCTATCAGGCAGACGGTTTGATCGCGAACGAACAGGAATTGGAAGAATACCGTGCCAAATATAAATCGGACCCGCGTGGTATGTCTGATCTTCATGCCGGCGATGTGAAACTGGTCGATACGAATAACGATGGAACGATCGACCCGGACGACCGTCAGATCTTTGCCTCCAATATCCCTAAGTTCACATATGGATGGAATATCAGCGGCGAATATAAAGGTTTCGATTTGAGTTTGCTGTTCCAGGGATCAAGCGGCGCGAATCGTATGATGTATGGGGAATGGATCGAAGGACCAAGCTATGAGGCCTTCACCGGTGTACATTTCCGCGACAGATGGACGGAAGAGAACCAGAATGGAAATGCCGAAATGCCTCGTTTGGAAGCAGCCAATAACCGGAATGCATCTACCTACAACTCGTTCTTCCTGAAAAAGACAAATTATCTACGTCTGAAAAACGCCCAGTTGGGCTATACCTTCTCAAAGGGTATCACGGACAAGCTGAGAATCACAAAGCTGAGATTGTATGTTTCTGGCTCGAACCTGCTTACATTCAGTAGTTTGTATCAAGGTCTGGACCCAGAAGGAAAAAGTGATAGAATCAATGATTTTCCTCCGTTGAAAATCGTAAACTTCGGTGTAAACATTATCTTTTAATCTAAACTAATAAATAGAGCATTATGAAAATATATAAGAAATCGTTGCTGTATGGGGCGTTGGCTTTTACCCTTTGTATGGCAGGCGGTTGTAACAGTAATATTGATCTGGAACCGGAAGGTATTATTACGGCGGACGGTTATTTCAAGTCGGCAGAAGACTATGAAAAGGCGTTGACCGCCTTGTATGAGAGACTGAACGTCGAAAGTTATGATTTGTGGATGGATGGCGTGACAGATAATGGTTTGGTTACGCATAGTTGGAATAGAGGATATGACTTGGGGCGAGGCATCGGGAGTACAGCCTCTTCTTTCCCGGCTGACAAATGGGATAAGGGATATATTTCCGTCCAGCGTGCGAATAACGTAATCAACAATATTGATAAGTACCAATGGCCGGGCGGGGAAAGCGATGCTAACCGGAACCAGGTTTTGGGTGAAGCTCGTACATTGCGTGCCTATTTTTATCTGGATTTGGTTTCTATCTTCGGACATATCATGTTTTATACCGAGAATCCGGCTACAGTAGCGGAAAGTGAAAACGTTAAGCAAGTACAGGACCCGAAGGAAGTGTTCGATTTTATCCTGGATGACCTGGACAAGGCAATTGCCGGATTACCGGACAAGCCAAGCAATAAATCGAAGATCGGAAAACCGGCTGCCCGCTTGCTTCGTGCACGTGCTGCTGCTTATGCGGCCGGTTATCTGAATGATAAATCTTATTTCCAGATTACGTTGGATGAAACGGCCCAATTGGTTGCATCTGCTCCGCAGCTGGCCGATTTTGACAAGTTGTTTGTAACTGGTTGTGAAGACTTGGATGAAGTGATCCTGGTAAGACGCTATTCATTGGATGCGACGAACAGTTGGGGTAATTGGTATAATCAGTCTATCGGTGGTTATTGCGTGACAACTCCGGTGAAGGCATTAGCTGATGCATTTGAATATGTGGGCGAGAGAAATGAAACTATGCCGTATCTGAATAAAGATCCCCGTTTTTACCAGACTATCTATGCTCCGGGTATGGAAATGCGTGGCAAGTATTTTAATACGATTCCGAACAATGTGGTTGAAAAAGATGGTAAAACTTATTTTGATCCTAACAAGGATTACGGGGCTTTGCAAGACAAGGAAGTCAGCGTAGGTGATGTCTTGGCAGAAGGCGGCGGTGGCGAATGGAACAAGACGCCTACCGGCCTGTCTTGGAAAAAATATTGTCAGGAAGAAGAAACATGGACAACTTACAACTCGTTTATAATTTTCCGTTATGCGGAAGCTTATCTGTTGAGGGCGGAAGCGTTGGTGGAAACCGGAGGAAGTACGGACGAAGCCAAGTCCCTGATAAAAGTGATTCGTGACCGTGCTGGTAATACGAATGATATTGACAAGATGGTAGCCGAACGTTATAACGGTAGTCTCCGGGATCTGGTTCGCAACGAAAGACGTGTGGAACTTGCGCAGGAAGGCCTTCGTTTTGCCGATATCCGTCGCTGGAACATTTTGTTGGATGTGATGAACAAGCCGATCGAAGGTATCGAATATCGCGACTTTTCGAGCGGGACGCCTAAACATACCGTTTTGATTCCAGCGGAGCGAGATGCTTATACGGCAAAAGATTTCTGGTGGCCGATTCCGCAAGCAGAGATCGACTTGAACCCAGGTCGTATCACCCAAAACGAAGGTTGGAAATAATAACCGGTTCTGAATTATAGGGAGAAAGCGCGTCAGGACTATCCGAGGATATTCTGATGCGCTTTTTTTGTAATAACATAATGATCGTATAAAAATGAAATTATCATATTTATCTCTTATCCTTGTTTTAAGTTGTGCTTGCGGCCAGCCAGGGCAGGAGATGTATCCTGATATAGCGGATGCTGCGCGTACCTCATTTTGTGTGGCATCCGATGATACGGCCCTGGTGAAGATCTTCGATTGGGCCGTAAGTAATTCGAATTGGTATGTCGGGGAGGATTCCGATCCGGTCGGACCTTGGTATGAAGCGGCTTTGCCGAATCGCCAGGCTTTCTGCATGCGGGATGTCTCTCATCAATGTATAGGCGAGGAGCTGAACGGGCATGGCAGGCAAAATGCGAATATGATGGGTAAGTTTGTCGAGAATATTTCCGAGTCGAAGGACTATTGCAGCTATTGGGAGATAGACAGGAATAACCTGCCGGCTTCGGCTGATTATGTCTCGGATCAGGATTTCTGGTATAACCTGAATGCGAACTTCGATGTGATGAACGCTTGTTACCGTTTGTACCTCTGGACAGGAGATGAAGTCTACATCAATGATCCTCGTTTTGAAGAGTTCTTCCGTTTATCGGCCAATGAATATATCGACAGATGGCAGTTGCAGGCGGATAAGATCATGGAACGTCCGGGGGTGATGCACGAAGACGATGCACGTGTCGATCCGAAGTTCAAAACCTTCCGTGGGCTCCCTTCTTATGAGGAATCGGTTCGTGGGCTGACGGTAACCGGCGATTTGATCGCTACGATCTACCGAGGATTGAAATCGTATGCACAGATTCAACGGCTGGGAGGAAATGAAGAGGCCGCCCTCCACTATGAGTCGAAGGCGGAAGAGTATGCCCGCCTATATAATACCGGTTGGTGGAATGAAGAGACTCAAAACTATTATGCCTATAAGTTGGAGAATGAAAACCTGAAAGAAGGCGGATGTAATGTTTTTCCTCTTTGGTTCGGTATCGTAGACAAGCCGGAACGTATCAATCGTTTATTGGCGATCCTGTCGGAGAAAGAGACAAACGTGGAAAGCATGTCTTACTATCCGAAGATCTTTTATAAATACGGCAGGCAGGATATGGGCTATCATTATCTAAAGGAGCTTTATGCGAATGAACGTCGGGATTATCCCGAAGTAGCCAGCGGTGTGATCGAAGGAATTGTGTGTGGACTTGCCGGCGTAGATGCCGATGTCACGGCAAACCGTATTACCACCCTTCCGCGCTTTACGGATGCTACCCGTTGGGTTTCGATAGAAAATATTCCTGTATTCTCAGGAAAAATATCTATCTTGCATCAATCTGCCGGAAGTAGCACCTTCGCGAACAAGTCCGGGAAAGAATTGATTTGGAGAGCCATGTTTCCGGGTAATGTAGCCATGATTAGCGGGATGGATGCCAAACATACGAACGATGAACTGGGTAATTCGTTCAGTTATCTCGATATTGTTTGTAAACCGGGTGAAACGAAAACTGCTGAAGCATGTAAATATAAACTTGAAGAAGATGAAAAATTCGATTAAACTTGTTACCTTGTTGTTAACCGCTGGATTTTATTCCGCTTGTACCCGACAACTGCCTCCTGATACCCGGAGTCGCATTCCCTTGGAGGGTAATTGGGGATTGCAACTGGATACTGCCGGTGCGGGGATTGCTCCTGATTGGTTGACAAAGTCTTGTACGGATTCTCTTTTCCTGCCCGGTACTACCGATATGGGGAAAAAAGGAACTTACAATACGGATATGACACTGACTACATCCCTTTCCAGAGAATATGTGTTTGAAGGGAAAGCGCTGTACACGAAGCAGGTCGATATACCGGAAGAATGGGATGGAACATCTGTCCGCCTGGTAATGGAACGCACGAAGCCCACGACGATCTGGATCGATGGAAAAGAAGTTGGGGCAAATAACGATATCTCTACGGCTCAACAATATGATCTGTCCTCTTATCTGTTTCCCGGAACCCATACCGTTGCTATTTTAGTCGATAACGGCAAGCAGGCCGTGCCAGAAAAGGTCTACGGCTCTTCACATGCTTATTCTGCTTCCACACAGACAAACTGGAATGGAATTATCGGTGATTTTTATCTAGAAAGCGTACCTCTTTGCGGGATCGATGACATCCAGCTGTATCCGGATGTCGCGAAAAAAGTCGTGACTGCCAGAGTAACCCTTCGTAACCCGGACAAAGGGGTGGGAAAAGGTATATTGTCCTTTTATGCCGAAGCCTGGAATACGGATAAACAGCATAAAACACCGGTACAGACAATTGAAGTGGACTGGACGAAACCGGAACAGGAGTTCGAACTTGCGCTGGGGGATAAGGCTTTGCTTTGGAGCGAATTTACACCGGCTCTATACCGTCTCTCTGTCTCACTAAAAACAGATCAATCGGTCGATACGGAGCAGGCGACTTTCGGCTTGCGCGATTTCAAGGCAAAAGGACGTCAGTTCACCATGAATGGCAAAGTTACGTTCCTGCGCGGAAAACATGACGCCTGCGTCTTTCCACTGATAGCCCATACCGCAATGGATGTGGAGACCTGGCGGCACTATTTCCAGGTAGCGAAACAGTACGGCATCAACCATTATCGTTTCCACTCCTGGTGTCCTCCCGAAGCCTGTTTTGAGGCTGCCGACATCGAAGGCATTTACCTGCAACCGGAACTTCCTGTTTGGGGTAATATCGATATCGATGATACCGAATTATGCGATTATCTGTTGAAAGAAGGGCGGAACCTGCATCGGGCTTATAGCAATCATGCCTCTTTCGTGATGTTCGGATTAGGAAACGAGATGTCCGGCGAAGAAGGACTTGCCATGCTGATCCAGACCTTCAAAAAGGAGGATAACCGCCATATCTATGCTTCCGGTTCGAATAATTATTTAGGCTTTAAAGGAAAGCAGGCGGATGAAGATTATTTCACGACTTGCCGTGTCGGGCGTGAAGACGACAAGCAGTTCAACACCCATGCCCGTGCCTCTTTCTCATTTGCTGACGCTTATGACGGCGGGTATCTGAATCACACGTACCCGAATTCGGAGATGGATTTCTCGTCTGCCAATGCTTTGTGCGATGTTCCGATTATCAGCCACGAGACGGGGCAGTTCCAGGTATATCCGAATTATGAAGAGATCAAGAAATATACGGGTGTATTGAAGCCTCGCAATTTCGAAATCTTCAAGAAACGCTTGGAAGAGGCCGGTATGATCGACCAGGCGCATGACTTTATGATGGCTTCCGGTAAATGGTCGGCCCTGTTGTACCGGGCGGATATCGAGATGAACCTGCGTACGCCGGAATGGGGCGGTTTCCAGTTGCTCGATTTGCAGGATTATCCGGGACAGGGCTCAGCTTATGTCGGAATCTTGGATGCTTTTATGGAAAGTAAAGGGTTGATCGCGCCGGAAGAATGGCGGCATTTCTGTTCGGAAGTGGTTCCTCTGTTCTGCACGGAGAAGTTCTGTTGGACGAACGATGAGGCGCTCACCGGAGAGGTAGAGATCGCTAATTATTCCGAAAGTGATTTGAATGGCAAACAATTGTCTTGGGTATTGACCGACAGCAAACAACAGGTCTTGGACAAGGGTGTTTTACCTTTACAGGTCAAACAAGGAGAGTTGGCAAAGGTAGGCACATTGAAACCGGCTATCGCTTCTGTCCGGAAGGCTGAAAAAGTCACGCTCGCCTTGTCGATAGACGGCACTCCTTACCGGAATGATTATTCACTTTGGATTTATCCGGCTGATAAGGAGGTTACACCATCTGAAGATATTTGTGTGACGGATGACCTGGATGCCCATCTGAAATACCTGACAGAGGGTGGCAAAGTCCTTTGGTTCCCTTCGAAAGACAAACATAAGGATCAAACGGTAGGCGGACTTTTCCAGACGGATTATTGGAATTACCGTATGTTCCGGACTATCTGCGAAAACTTGGACCGCCCAGTTTCTCCCGGTACATTGGGAATCTTGACTGATCCTGGCCACCCTGCATTGGCTGATTTCCCGACCGAGTTCCACACCAACTGGCAATGGTTCCCGATCATCAAGCAGAGCTACCCTATGATTCTGGATCGTCTGTCCGACGATTACCGGCCGATCGTGCAGGTAATCGACAATGTCGAACGCAACCATAAGTTGGGTCTGTTGTTCGAATTCAAGGTTGGGAACGGCAAACTCTTAGTTTGCATGTCCGATTTGAAAGCCGTACAGGACAAACCGGAAGCCCGGCAGTTCTATCGTAGTATTTTGGAATACATGGAATCCCCTGCTTTCGCTCCCTCTTACTCCTTATCTGCTAAGGATTTGCAAGACCTGTTTACGGCTAAGGTGAAAACGGGTGAGATGAAGAAGTTATTCAATATTTCGTCTTATAAGTAGTCCTGGTTTACTTATCTACATAGCATAAGAAAACATCGGAGTGCCTACTAATTCTGTAATCACTGACGCCGATTACAGAATTAGTAGACATTTAAAAAAGAATTATTCGGGATGAAAAAAGATTTTTTAGGGATTCTGTAAAATCAAACTCAACGCTTTCAAGTCGTCGGCCCCGATCAAATCCACCCCTTCTTTAATAAAAAGTTTCTTGAACAGTGGTGTGTCCGGTGCGCCCCACCAGCGGAACAGTTTGCCTTCCGCATGGGTTTGCCGGATATATTCTCGCACCTTTTCGAGCTTTTCAGCGGGAATCTCTCCCTGGCCTTTCCAGCCGATATATTTGGAATAATTATCGCTAATGACAGGCATTAGGACGGCCGGAATGCCCTTCCCTAAATCTTCTATCGTACCGTCCAGAAAGATAAAACGGTTGGTTTCGGCGGCAATAGCTTTGCGGGGACTTCTCCCTGACAGGTAGAACAACACGGCACTTTCTTGCAGTTTCCCGTCCTTTTCATGACAGAAAAGAGATTCGTATGGTTTCAGTTTCTTTTTCAAGACGGGGTACATTGCTTCGCCGTCTGTCTTGCAATCGACCATCAGGTAAAACGGGCGGTCGCTGTCCGGATATACTTTGCCCCCGTTCTTTTTGATCCGTTCGACTAATGGCAAGAGATACAGTTTCTCGAATGTGATATCCGGGTTGGGGGCGACCGAATCGTGGGACACATACAGTTCGCCATCGATTAGCCATAAATCCGCTTCCACACAATTGAATTGGAATGAAAAGGCATCGAATAGCGGACGGGGACGTTCATAATCGTTGTGTGAGAAAGCATTGTAATGAATTGTCTGGGCTTCGATAGAGCCGGATAACAGACTGATAAGCAGGATAATTACTTTTAGTTTCATATAGCAGATTCGTATTTGATAAGGCAAAGGTAAACAGTTTTATCCAATTCTCCGGGAATATTGTTTACATTTGCCCTGATCAATCTGATAAACCATGAATAGACGATTATTTTTTAAGAGATCATGCGCTGGGGCATTGCTTTTATCCTGTCCGGGCTTGTTGGCGCGGGAAAATGAAAAGAGACTGCGCTTTGGCTTGGTAACGGATATACATTTTGCTCATCGGAATGTACACGGAACTCGCTATTATGAACAATCCATCACAAAGTTATCGGAAGCAATAGACGTTTTTAATAGGCGGAAATTAGATTTCATGATTGAACTTGGAGACTTGAAGGATATGGGGGATATTCCTGAAAGAGGGCAGACTTTGTCGTTTTTAGATGAGATAGAAGCAAAGTTTCAGACCTTCGACGGCCCTGTTTATCATGTGTTGGGCAATCATGATATGGATAGTATCTCAAAATCTGAATTTCTCGCACATACGAGCAATTACGGGAGTGCGAAAGGAAAACCTTATTATTCCTTCGTACGGAACCAGATCAAGTTTATCGTGCTCGACGGTAATTGCAACGAGGATGGTTCCGATTATGATTCCGGTGATTTCGATTGGACGAAAGCGTTTGTCCCGGCCGGGCAGAAGGAATGGCTCTGGCAGGAACTGAAGAAAGACGATTTGCCGGTCGTGATCTTTATCCACGAATTGTTGGATACTTTCTCCGGGATCGACAAGGAACTTTGTATCGGCAATGCGGAAGAGATCGTTTCAATACTTGAGCAAAGCGGTAAGGTAGTAGCCGTTATCCAAGGGCACCATCATGCCGGGAACTATAGTTTTCGGCATGGAATCCACTATTTTACAATGAAAGGAATGATAGAAGGAAGCCTTCCCGAAAATAATAGTTTTGCCGTCATTGAGATAGACAAAGATTTGAATATCTATATAGAGGGTTTCTATAATTGCAAGAATAAGGAGATGAAACATAATAGATAATCATTATGAAAAACTTCACAGACGAGAAGACTCTTCTTCGGGAGATAAAGAACGGAAACGGCGAAGCATTCGAATTTCTGTTCAATAGCTATTATCCTCGGTTGCGGGGATATGCTGCTCGTTTTGTGACGGATGAGGAAGCAGTCAGAGATATCATACAGGAGAGTTTTTTGAGATTTTGGGAAAAACGTGATCTGATAGAAGCTGTTTCCATTTCATCTCTTCTTTTCGCAATGGTGAGGAATGCCTGTCTGAATTATTTGAAGCATCTGCAACTGGTCGAGCAGCATAATCTGGAACATTTGGATAGGGTGGCCGGGCAGGAAGAACTTTATTATTGGGACTTTAACCTAAGTCCGGAATATACGCTTCTGTATAAGGAATTGCAACAACAGATCAGTCTTGTTATGAGTGATTTGCCTTCCCGTTGCCGTGAAGTATTTGAGATGAGCCGTTTTAAGAAAATGAAAAACCGGGAGATCGCAGATGCTCTCCAAATATCGACTACTGCAGTGGAAAAACATATAGCCAAAGCCTTAGCACGCTTTTCCGCACATTTTAAAGATAAATATCCGTTGGATGTCTATATCGCGATATTAGCTTGGCTGCTTTCCGAATGAACGAAGTCCTGTTTCTTTTGTTTTGGGGAATTTTTTTCAGGAAGGGGGTTGGGTAAAATTCATTTGGGTTGTTACATCATATAGAAAGCAAAAATTATGAAAGAGCAGGAGATCTATAATCACCAGTTGGCAATACGTTATTTTGAAGGACGCATTACTCCCTCCGAAGAAGAGATTCTTTTCCGGTTTGTGAATGATGCACCTTCTAATGAAAGAATGTTCCGCCAATGGGAGGAGGAGTGGATGCTTTCCTATAAACTGATTCCTGAAGTTTCGAATGAATGGAAACAGTTGCAACGCCGGATGCAGGTGCGTCAATCGCTGAATGGTGTGTTTAGTACTAAACACATGCAATTGCAGCGGTTTATCGCTGTTGCTGCAATTGCATGTGTTCTATTATTGAGTGGAACATATAGTTTCTATCTTTATCGGAATACGGAAACCACCGATAACCGGTTTGCTTTAGAAACTGCCTATGGAGAAAAAAGCAAGCTGATACTGGCGGATGGAACAGTTGTATGGTTGAATGCCGGTTCTTCCTTACAGTATGCCGGTAACTTCAATTCTAAAAACAGGGAAGTCTTTTTAACTGGTGAAGCTTATTTCGAAGTGACTAAACAGTCAGATGGAACTCCTTTTGTGGTTAAAACGGATCAGTATAGTGTATTGGTGAAAGGAACAAAGTTTAATGTATCTTCTTACCCTGAAGATATTTCTGCTAAAACGACATTATTGGAAGGCTCTATCGATATTTTATATAAAGGGAGGCATATTCCGGTTGCACCGGGAGAATTGCTGAGTCTTGACAAACAAAACGGAAGTTTTTCCCGTCAGAAGGTTCAGGCTTCTCAATATAAATCCTGGACAGAAGGGAGAGTTGAATATGATAAAATCACGCTCAATGAGTTGGCAGTCCGCCTATCCCGTAAATATGACGTTCAGATTCATTTGGGAGACGACTTGGAAAAAGATATAGCTTTCCGCGTATCACTTCGCAATGAAGAGACGGTCGGAGATGTCTTTCACGCTCTATCCGAGATTATTCCGATCCGTTATGAACGGCGGGACCGGGATATTTATATTAGAAAACAATAGCGCAATTGTTAATATATTATTAAATCTAATTCTTTAATTTATTGGTTTATGTATAGAAAACATGTAGGAAGGGCGTTAATCCTTGCCTTGATGCTTTCTGGGGCTACCTCCATGAATGCACAGCGGATTACCCGGCAATTTAAAAATGTTCCTTTAAAAACGGTATTAGCGGAAGTCGAGAAAGAACTACAGTATTCCATCATTTACAAGAAAGACGAGGTAAATGAACGGAAGCAGATTACGCGAGATTTTAAAGATGCTTCTTTGGAAGAAGTGCTATCTGCCGTATTGGATAACGGATTGTCTTATTCCGTCCAGGGCAAGATGATTGTGATTTCCAAGAAGGAAGCCGCAGGATCATCTATCACTCAGCAAAAGCAGATCATTGTGAAAGGCATCGTGAAAGATGAAAATGGCGAACCAGTTGTTGGGGCGAATGTTGTTGAAAAGGGAACGTCTAATGGTACGATTACGGATATGGATGGGAATTTCTCTTTGTCGATATCCGAAGGTTCCAAATTAAGTATAACGTACATCGGATATTTGGACAAGGATGTTGCGGTTAGTAAAGGTAAGACAACATTGAACATCCAATTGAAGGAAGATACGCAAGCTTTGGATGAAGTGGTTGTGGTAGGTTATGGTTCTGTCAAAAAACGTGACCTAACAGGATCTGTTTCACAGATTTCTTCTTCATCGATTCAGAATCAGGCTGTGATGAAAGATCCTATGCAAGCATTGCAAGGTAAAATTGCAGGTGCGGATATTACGATGGGAAACTCTCCCGGAGCATCTTCTACCATTGTGATCCGTGGATATAATTCGATCAATGCGGGCAATGATCCGTTGATAGTGGTGGATGATGCTCCGTTCGGAGGAAAGATCGATGAGATCAATCCGGCAGAAATCGAGTCGATTGATGTTTTGAAAGATGCTTCATCCACTGCTATTTATGGTTCTCGAGGAGCAAATGGTGTTGTTATCATTACGACAAAACGTGCCCGTAAGGAAGCTAAACTGTCTGTTAGTTATGACGGATATGTCGGTGTGTCCAAGTCATTCAAAAATTATGATATGATGAGCGGTGAAAAATATGCAGACTGGAAAAGAATGGCTAATTATGGAAAGACAGATAAGGAAATATTTGATGATATTCAATTAAAAACCTTGAGCTCCGGACAGTTTGTAGATTGGCAAGATTTGATGTTTAGCGGTACGGGCTATAAAACGGATCATAATGTCAGTATCAATCAATCGAATGGTCGTAATCGTAATATGTTAGTGTTAGGCTATAATAAAGACCAAAGTATTATTGATAATATGGGATATGAACGTTTCTCAGCCCGTATTAACGGGGATATGGAATTAGCAAAGAACTTGACGGTAGGCTATTCTTCTCTTTTAGCATTGACAACTCGTAATAATGGAGATAATAGTGTCTGGAAATATGGAACAGTTATTGATCCACTAACGGAGGTTTATGACGAGAATGGAGATATGCGCTTTTACAATAGCGGTTGGTATCAGACGGTATTGCATTCGAATCCTTTGTTCGATACTGATAAGAATAATGTAGACAATAAAGAAAAACGTACCCGTATCCTTTTGAACTTATTTGCAGATTGGGAAATAATCAAAGGCTTGAAATTCCGAACAAGTTTGACATATGGCTTGTCGTCAATCGAGAATGGAGTTTATAAGAGTTCTACTTCTCAAGCTCGCCAGTTGGCTTCTCCGTCTGCTGAATACAAAAAAACGAACGAGCAACAGATTACTTTTACGAATGTCCTGAATTATAAGAAGGTATTGAATGATCATAGTTTGGATGTATCGTTGGTGCATGATATGCAGACAGATAAAGCAGAATTGGTCGGTTTGACTGGACAGGATATGCCTTATTACGGTTCGTGGTTTAATGTGAATGAAGCACCAGATGTATTTACACGTCTTTCTTCTGTACGTAAATGGGCTTTGTTGTCATTTATGGGAAGAGTTAATTATACATTTAAGGATCGGTATTTGTTGACATTGACTGGACGTTACGATGGCTCTTCTCGTTTGGCAAAAGGTAATAAATGGGACTTCTTTCCGTCTGTTGCATTGGCTTGGCGTATGAATGATGAGTCTTTCCTTCGGGAAGTTGATTGGCTTTCTAATCTGAAATTACGTTTGAGCTGGGGTAATTCCGGTAATACAGCAATTTCTGAGTATGCAACACAAGGAGCTTTAGGTAAATATGTGTATTATTTCGGGACAACTGAGCAGTCGGCAATGGGATATCTGCCTACCGAGTTGGCTAATAATCAATTGGGGTGGGAAAGTACAGAAGAATATAATGTCGGCGTGGATTTTGGCTTCTTGAATAACAGGATCAGTGGTTCTATTGACGGATATATTCGTAATACACGTGATCTATTGATGAAACGCAATTTGCCGATCAATACAGGGTATGAATTTACTTGGCAAAATGTAGGTAAGACACGTAATTCGGGTATTGAAATAGCCTTGAACACTGTACCTGTTGTGACAAAAGATTTCAGATGGACAGTAGATTTGACTTTTGGCTATAACAAGAATGAAATTGTCGAGTTGTTCAATGGAAAGGAAGATAGTCCGGGAAATAAATGGTTCATTGGGCAACCTCTCTACGTTGAACGTCTGTATAAATATATAGGAGTTTGGCAATATGGAGAAAAAGAGGAAGCGGCAAAGTATGGACGTGAACCTGGTAATCCTAAAATAGAAGATGTAAATAATAATGGGGTTTATGATGAAGGCGATTTGCATACATTCAATAAAATACCCAAATGGACAGCAGGACTTTCTACAGGATTCTATTATAAGAATTTCGATTTGAATGTTTATTTCTATACACGTCAGAAGTATGGACAGCTATTAGGAGTATTGACTGACGAGGCTGGATCAACTCGTTATAATCATCTGGATGTTGATTTTTGGACACTGGATAATCCTTCTAATGCTTGTCCGAAACCTGCGATAACTAATCCACAGGAGTTATTGGTGTCAAGTGATTATGCTTATCGGGATCTGTCATTTATACGTCTGAAAAATATTAATTTGGGATATACTTTACCGAAAGAGATTTCGAAAAAGTTTTATAGTGAAAAATTCAGGGTATATTTTATGGTTGAAAATCCATATACATGGACAAAGAGTGATTATGTAGGACTGGATCCGGAAAACTGTAATAGCTATACAGACCACCGTCCGTTAACCTCATTTATATTTGGAGTAAATGCAAGTTTCTAATAATCTGATTAATTGAAAGTAGAATATGAAAATACTAAATAAAATATTGATAGGTTCGTTGTCTCTGCTATGTTTGTCGTCTTGCGACTTCTTGGATGAGACGGCTTATAATAAAGTGACTGTTGGTAATTTTTATACGACGAAAGATGGTATAACCAATGGTGTCAATGGATTGTATTCAACCTTAAGGGGAATGTATATACAGGAATACTTGATTTATATGTGTGAAGGTCCTTCGGATATATGGATCGGTCATCAAGGACATGAGCAATGGTATAATTGGACGATTGATGCGACAAATGCTGATGTCAGGAGTTTCTGGTATAGTTGTTATAAATCCGTGAATCAGTGTAATGCAGTTATTGAGAGTCTGGAAAATAATGATATTCCTGGATTGGATGAAGATCTAAAAACACGTTTTCTTGCAGAATCGTTATTTATCAGAGCACACTATTTTTATCATCTGGTACAGCAGTTTGGTGATATTCCTATGCCGTTGAAGCCGACAAATTCAGTAGAGACTACTGCACATAAAACAAAAGTAGATGAAGTTTGGAATCAAATTGTTACAGACTTGGAATTTGCTGTAGAAAACTTGCCGGAAACTTACCAGGCATCTGAATTCGGGCATATAACAAAATATGCAGCTATGCACCATCTGTCGAGAGTGTATCTTACTTTGAAACGGAGTGATGACGATTTGAAAAAAGCTTTGAATTATGCCGAGCAGGTGATCAATTCTGGTAAATATTCGTTGGTTAAATCGCACGCAGAATTATGGGATATCAATAATAAAAATAATTCGGAAGTCCTTTTCTCTGTTTTGTATACGCAAAATGCGGAATTAAATGGAGATGGTAATACAGCCCATATGTACTTTTGTTCAGCCTATTCGGAAGAACATCCTGCTGTAAAGAGAGTTATTGAGTATGGCAGACCTTGGAGCCGTGAGCGTTCTTCTGATTTTGCAATAAGTTTGTTTGACAAAACGAAAGATCAACGTTGGGATGATTGTTTTATTTCTCGGTGGAATGTAACGGAAAATTCTGTGACGGAGAATGTTTTCAGCCCGTTTACCAAAAAAGTGGAAGAAAAGGTTTGGACAAAAGGAGAGTTGGCCATGATTGATCCAAGAGAACCTTGGACACCGGAACAGATTAAAGAAGTTTGGCCTGTTTTGGTATTTCTTCCGGAATATATGCGTGAACAAATCGATCCTCTGATGGATGTCCAGTCTGAGCAGAATCCGAATGCGGAATGGCCGTCGAATACTCGTTTTACTTCTTATAAAATGTATGCTTATTTGGTGAAACATTTGGATCCCCTGCGTCCAGAAGTTAACTGGACAGCCGGATCGCGTAATGTTTTTGTTTATCGTTTGGCTGATACATATTTGTTGGCTGCTGAAGCTGCATTCCTGTCTGGAAATGCTCAGAAAGCAGCTGAATATATTAATGTAGTTCGTCGCCGTGCCGCTGTACCTGGGCATGAAGCGGAGATGGAGATTAAGTCTTCCGATGTGACGATTGACTTTATTTTGGATGAAAGAGCTCGTGAATTGATGGGAGAAATGCATCGTTGGTATGATTTGAAACGGACGGACAAATTGATGGAGCGTATGAATGATCCTGAAATCAGTCCTATGACTGCAGGGAAATTTAAAGATTATCATGTATTACGCCCGATACCGCGTGATCAGTTGACAAATGTTTCGAATCCGGAGGAATTTACCCAGAATCCTGGTTATGGCAATTAATCATTTAGAATCAATAAAAATGAGAGTATATGTTTTATTATTGACTTGTTTGTTTTTCTCGTTGCTGGGTAAACCCCAGCAACCGAGGATGATGTATGAAGATACTTCTCGTCGTGGAGTTCCTTTTTCAAAAGATCCGCATGTCGTGAATTTTCAGGGACGTTATTTGATGTATTATACGCTTCCACCGAGGTTGGATGTATCTGGTTCTGGTGCTAACATTGGCATCGCATCCAGTAAAGATTTGGTTAATTGGTCGAAAGTCGGTGAAATAACGCCGGAAAAGAATGCCGTTTATGAAAAGAATGGGCTTTGTGCACCTGGTGCTTTAGTTCGGGATGGTAAAATTCATTTGTTTTATCAAACCTATGGAAATGGAAAAAATGATGCAATCTGTCATGCTGTGTCAACTGATGGTATCCACTTTGATCGCGACCCGAGTAATCCGGTTTTTCATCCGACGGGTGATTGGAACTGTGGACGGGCTATTGATGCTGAAGTTTGTGAATTCAATGGAAAGTATTTTCTTTATTTTGCAACTCGTGACAAGGATTTTAAAATACAAATGCAAGGAGTGGCAACAGCTTCTTTGAATACTGATTTTAACAGGGAAGACTGGACACAAGCTTGTGATAAATCGATCTTGTATCCAGAGTGTGATTGGGAGGGAGAATGTATTGAAGGTGCCTCGATTGTTAAGAAGGATAATAAACTGTATATGTTTTATGCCGGAGCTTATAATAATGCTCCTCAGCAGATCGGGGTTGCTGTCAGTGAAGATGGTTTGAACTGGAAACGTCTGTCGGAAGAACCTTTTTTACGAAATGGAAAACCGGGAGAATGGAATTCAAGTGAATCTGGTCATCCTCACCTTTTTACCGATCTTGACGGACGGACTTATTTGTTCTATCAAGGTAATAATGATCATGGTAAGACTTGGTATATTACACAGCAAGAAGTTTTATGGAAGGATGGTAAACCTTACTTGAAATAAATAATGTATATGGCTTGCCCTTTGTTTCCCTGTTTAATGGCAAAAGGATAGAAGGATAGGCTGTATCATTTATTGTAAATCCGATTTACGAATTTATTTAGAAGAATATTAGTTACATTTGTCAATTAAAAAAGATCAGATAGTATTTATGAAGCAACTTGTTTTGATTATTCTATTGTTATGGGGAAACTTTCAGTTAATTTTATCACAGGGCTCTTCTGCTCGTCCCCTCATGTTATACGGCGATACCTCCCGTGTCGGGGTTCCTTATTCGAAAGATCCGCATGTGGTTAATTTTAAGGGGCGCTATTTGATGTACCATTCCATTCCGCCGATGAAGGGGGAACCTGATTCCGGATGGAATATTGGGATTGCGGAGAGTAAGGATTTGATGAACTGGACGAAGGTGGGCGAGATCACGCCTGCTCCCGAAGCTGATTATGAGAAGAAAGGACTTTGTGCACCCGGTGCGTTGGTGAAGGATGGAAAGGTGCATTTGTTTTATCAGACATACGGGAATGGGAAGAAAGATGCCATCTGCCATGCCATATCGGATGACGGCATTCATTTCAGAAGGAATCCGACGAATCCGATTTTCCACCCGGCCGGAGATTGGACTTGTGGGCGTGCCATAGATGCGGAAGTGTGTGAGTTCAAAGGACGCTATTTCCTCTATTTTGCAACCCGCGATAAAAACTACGACATCCAGATGCAGGGAGTAGCTGTTGCTCCGGGCAATACCAATTTCAACCGGGAAGACTGGGTACAGGTAACGGATTCCTCTATCCTGTATCCCGTGTATCCGTGGGAAGGAAAATGTATCGAAGGGGCTTCGATCGCAAAGAAAGGTGACAAACTTTATATGTTTTATGCCGGAGCTTACAATAATGCCCCTCAACAGATCGGAGTGGCGGAAAGCGAAGACGGCATTGTCTGGAAACGTCTTTCGGAAGAACCTTTCCTTAAGAACGGCAAACCCGGCGAATGGAATTCCAGCGAATCCGGCCATCCTCATATTTTTACCGATTTGGACGGTCGAACTTATCTGTTCTATCAGGGAAATAACGATAACGGAAAAACCTGGTATATCACACAGGAAGAGGTGGTTTGGAAAAATGGAAAACCTTTTCTGAAAGGAAAGTGAAAAACGATCATAAACGAGGCTGCGTGTCAAAATGTATGAGGGTATGTCAAAACTGTCCTGTTCCCGTGCTTGACGCGGGATCGCATTAAAACCGACCTTATAAAAATCCGATTGATAAGGTCTATCCTTTTGTGTCCCCGCATCAAGTGCGGGGACAAGGAGATGTTGACACATCCCCGTTTTACCATACCTTCCTGTTCAGTATGCGGACCGAGTTGAGGACTGCTAGCAGAGCGACACCGACATCAGCAAAGACTGCCCCCCACAACGTGGCGTATCCCAATGCACCTGCCGACAGCACAATCCCTTTTACAACAAGTGCCCCTATGATATTCTGACGGACAATCGTACGCGTCTTGCGTCCGATCGTGATAGCGGTCGCCACCTTGGACGGCTGGTCGTTCTGGATAACGACGTCGGCACTCTCGATTGCCGCATCCGAACCGAGTCCGCCCATCGCAATCCCTACATGGCTTAGTGCCAATACCGGAGCATCATTCATGCCGTCTCCGACAAAAGCCACGGTTTTGCCCGGCTCTTCAACCATTTCCCGGATATGTGCCGCCTTATCCTCCGGCAACAGGTTACCGTATGCCTGGTCGATACCTAAACGTCTGGCAAAAGATTCGACAATCTCTTTTTTATCACCTGACAGCAAACGGATATCTGTCACTCCTAACTTCCTCAGTTTGGCAATCGCCTCTACGGCATCGTCTTTCAACGTATCGGACAATAGCAGATGGCCGGCATATTTTTTATCGATGGCGCAGATAACTACGGTCGCTACTTGGTCGGACAACTCTTCGGGGATGGAAATCCCGCGCTCTTTCATTAAGCGGATATTCCCGACAAGCACTTCCTGTCCACCGATGACGGCCTCCACGCCGTGTCCGGCCAGTTCATGCATCTCCGATACGCTTGCTGCAGAGATATTCTGTTTCTTTGCGTAGCGGACGATCGCTTGTGCGATCGGGTGGGTACTTTTCTGTTCGACGGATAAAAGCAAGGTCAATAGTTCCGACTCGGAAATTCTATGCGCCTGTATATCCGTCACGTCGAAGCAGCCAGTGGTCAATGTACCTGTTTTGTCGAATACAATGGTATTTATCCGGGTGATGGCATCCAGATAATTACCACCCTTGAACAAGATACCGGCACGTGACGCCGCTCCGATACCTCCGAAATATCCCAACGGTACGCTGATTACCAAGGCACACGGACAGGAGATAACTAAAAAGACCAATCCCCGGTACAACCAGTCATGAAAAACGTATTGGAAAGACGGCATCATCAATCCGGCAAATGCCGGAACCGTGACGATCAGCAAAGCCAACACGATCACGGCAGGCGTATAGAACCGTGCGAACCGACGAATGAACAGTTCGGCTGGAGCTTTACGCTCGGCTGCATCTTTCACCAGCACTAAAATGCGGGCTAATGCGCTTTGTTCATAGGGACGGTTCACTTCTATGCGGACGGTTTGTCCCAGTACGATCATTCCCGCCAGGACTTCATCCCCTTTCCGAAGTATGCGGGGCATGCTTTCGCCTGTCAGGGCGGAGGTGTCGAACGATGCTTCGGTTTCCTGTAAAATCCCGTCGAGCGGTATGCGTCCGCCCGGTTTTACCTCGATTCGTTCACCTGTCCGTACCTCTTTCGGGGAGACATTGATATAATTACCTTCACGAAATACGTCCGTACGTTCGGGACGGACATCAAGCAGACGGCTGATATTTTGTGAAGCACGTTCGACAGCCCTGTTTTGCAGCATTTCTCCAACCGTATAAAAAAGCATGACAGCTACAGCCTCCGGATATTCGCCGATGCTGAAAGCTCCGGTCGAAGCGACCGACATCAATGTAAACTCGGTGAAGAAGTCTTTTCGCAAAGCCTCGTGATAAGCTTCCCGTATGACAGGCAGTCCTACTGGGAGGAAAGCAGCCAGATACCAGACGAGCTTTACTGTCGGCGAGAACCAGCCTTGTCCGGTATGGTTTAAGATGAGCCCCACAATGAGCAGGATGAAAGACAGGATCGGCAATACCACGTTCGGGTGTTCTTCTCCTTTATTATGTCCGCAACTGCATCCGCATCCTGAGTGGCAAGTTGTTTTAGCTTCCATGATTCAATCTGTTTTTATTATTCCGATGCAAAGAACCGAAGATATTTTTGCAACTCGATTGCGTTTTACAGATTTGGGGACTTGCATGCCGGGCAGATTCCTTTGACCGTGTAGTTGATCGTATCCATGATGAAGCCTTCGGGCAACTGCACGACCGGGATTTTTATATGATCCATACAATAGGTCTTGTGACAAACCTCACAGTAGAAATGGATATGCCTGTTTTCAATAAAGCACGTCTCGGTGTCGCTCCGGCAGATTTCATATTTCATCGACCCGCTTCCGTCCTCGAAAGCGTGGATGGCGTGATGCTCCAACAAGATCGCTAAAGAGCGTGAAATGGTCGATTTGTCCAATGTTTCCAGTTGTGCCTCCAATTCGAGCAAGGAAATGGGATATGTTTGTTCCGACAGTTTTTGCAATATAAGAATTCGGGCGGCTGTCGGGCGTACGCCTTTATCTTTGAGTTTCTCTTCGCATTGTTTTGTTGACATGACTTTACTCTTTTTCTCGATACGGTAAAAGTACAACAAAATTAATGCAACTGAGTTGCAAACTTTTATTTTGATTATTCTGATATTTTTCGCTATTTCGCATCTATTATGGAATTACCAGAGGAGCAAAATAAGTTGAAGGAGATCGCTGCCGGAAATGTGGAAGCTTTCGAGCATCTATTTTTCCAGTACCAACCTCGGTTGGTAAATTTCCTTATCGGTCTGACACACGATAAGGAAGTCAGTCGTGATATGGCCCAGGATTTGTTTCTCTCGTTGTGGAAAGACCGTGAAAAACTTAAAAATGTCCGTTCTTTTTCCTCCTATCTATTCCAGATGGCGCGTTTTACCGTGTACGACTATTTCGACCGTCTCATTGTCTCGGAAAAATATACGAACGAATACCTGCAGGATGCTTGCCAAGCCGAATCAGAGGAAGAAACCTTGTTCGTCCGCGAGCTGCAATCGATCATCAACCGTACGGTCGAGCGCATGTCTCCCCAGCGAAGCAAAATATACCGGATGAGCCGTGAGGAAGGTTTGTCTAATGACGAAATCGCCAAGCGCCTCGATATCAGTAAACGGACAGTGGAAAATCACTTGACCGCTGCCCTTGCCATTCTTCGAAAAGTCCTTTATCTATTTTTTCTTTTGCACACTTGGACTGTATTGTCAAATATGATCTCGACATTGTCGAAAACAAACTACACTTAAATCAAATCAGCCAAACAGAATGAAAGAAAGTTGAGAAAAAAGGCATATTCGATTGTGTGTACTCCCACAGCAAACCGACTCCATTATAAAGCATGGGATTTTATGACAAATGATAATAATATAAAACGAATCATACAGCTTTATTTCGGAAAGCATTTCTCCCGTTCGGGACGTGTCCTGTTCGGCCGCTGGCTACGGGCGGAAGGCGGAGCTTCTGAAAAGAGCGATATGTTGCAGGCCTTTTGGGAACATTTGCCTGCAGAGGCGACTGCTGAGACCCGCGAAGACTGGGATGCCCTGCAAAGACATTTACAGGTTGAACCGGTCCGTCGGAATACTGTCCCGATGTATCGCGGGTGGATCAAATATGCAGCGGTAATTGCATTGATGCTATTGACGGGAGCAGCGACCTTTTTTGTTACGGACCGCCTACAACCTGTCCGGCATGTAGAGATGGCAGAGTTGTTTGTTCCTTATGGCGAGAGCCGGCAGGTCATTTTGCCGGATGGTTCGCAGGTATGGGTCGATGCCGGTTCACTGCTCGTTTACCCGAAAGACTTTACGGATACGGAAACCCGTACGGTTTACCTGACTGGCGAAGCGTCGTTCACGGTTCGGAAAAACACGGAAAAACCTTTTATTGTGAAGACGACTTATCTGGACGTGCAGGCTTTGGGTACGGTATTTACAGTAGCTTCCTATCCAGCTGATTCTTGCACGAGCACGATCCTGGAAGAGGGGAGTGTCAAAGTGGATGTAAAGGCAGGCGAACACCAGCCGACTATCTTGAAGCCGAACGAACGTCTGGTTTATTCGCATGCGGCGCATACGGTAACGGTCCGGCCGGTCGATGCTTTGCTTTATAAGATGGAGCGTAGCGGCTACCTGATTTACGAGAATGTTTCTTTCAGCCATCTGATGGCTTCGCTGGAACGGAAGTTTAACGTGACGATCCATTATAATTCCCAGAAATATGCGGACGAGCATTACAACGTCAAGTTTGCCCCGCATGAAACCCTGGAGGATGTGCTGGCTGTTTTGCAGCAGTTGATCGGCATTCGTTTCAAGATAAAGGGAAATGTTGTATTTATAAATTAAAAGGAGAGGAGAGGAACAGGATGAACAAAAGAAAACCGGAAAGAACGAAAGTGCGAAAATCCCTCTTTCCGGCGTTTGAAACCGAATTGTGACTTTTTGGGACTCAACGTAAAACGTTGAAAATAATTAATATTCAATTTTCAAACATACAAATATATGAAATTAACTAATCTAATACCTATAAAAGCGGGAAAAACGCTTTCCCGCCTATGTATAATTGGAGCTCTGTCTTTTGGTAGCTCGTTCGTATTTGCTCAAAATCAACAGGTTCGTTTGTCTGGCAATAATTTAACCTTAAAGGCGGCTTTCAAGCAAATCGAACAACAAACGAAACTCTTCGTAGATTACAACACGCAAGATGTCAACGATTCACGCGTGATCAAGAAAGTACCAGTCGGCGACAACGTCAAGAATGTCCTGGAACAATTGCTGGAAGGCATGAACTGTTCCGTCACATTCAGCAACGGCCATGTAATCATTTCCAGAAAAGCCCCGGCATCTTCCGAAACAAAAAAAGTCACAGGTATTGTCAAAGATGAAAAAGGAGAACCGATCATCGGCGCGAATGTTGTGGAGAAGGGGACGACGAATGGTACTGTTACCGATTTGAATGGTCAATATAGTCTGGATATTTCTCCTTCGGCTGTTCTCTTGGTTTCCTATATCGGTTATGATACCAAAGAGATAAGGGTGGACGGGAAGAACATATTGAATATTTCTTTGGCTGAGAATACGGAGAATTTAGATGAAATTGTTGTGATCGGTTATGGTACATCCAGAAAAAGAGATATTGTAAGTGCTATGTCTACAGTCAAAGGATCGACCATTAGTGCTGCTTCAACAAGCAATGTCCAAGATGCCTTGCAGGGAAAAGTAGCCGGTCTGGATATTCAGTCGGCACGATATGCAGGAGATGATCAGCAAATTTATATCCGTGGAGCAAGATCTTTAAATGCAGGAAATAATCCGCTGATCATAGTGGACGGTATTCCCGGAAGCTTGGGGAGTGTAAATACTTATGATATTGAATCAATTGAAGTGTTGAAAGACGCAGCAAGTTCCGCCATTTATGGTTCTATGGGCGCAAATGGTGTCATTTTGGTAACGACTAAAAGAGGAAAGAAAGGAGTGAATCGTGAAGTGAATTTTAACTCTTATATCGGTTTGAACGTTCCTCATATGATGCCTTTGCAGTCTGGGGAAGAATATGTACAGTTCAGGCGTGACGGATACAGGTATGCTCACGGATGGGATACCCCGTTCACAGATGAGGATGTTTTCACTCAGTCCGAACTTGATATGATAAAAAATGGCAATTATACTGACTGGCAGGATTTATTGTATCGTAATGCTTTGACACAAAGTTATCATCTGAGCATTAGCAATAGTGGCGAGAAGACTCGGTTACTGTTATCATTTAAATATGATAAAGAACAGGGCTACTATAAAACGAATGATGCTGAGAACTATAATTTGACATTGACGGCTGATCATGATTTAGCAGACTTCTGGACATTGGGTACGACTGTTCGATTGAAACGAAATAATATATCCGGATTCCAGAAAATCAATAACGAAATATTGTATATGACACCGTTGTCTGATCCGTATTTGGAGAATGGTGATCTTAATTATTTCCCGAATCCGTTGAACACATCCGGTTATAACCCGTTGGCAAATGATGTACCCGGACAGTTTGCAGATGATGCCCAAAGCAATTTATTGAACCTTAATCTAACTTCGCATATAAAGATAAATAAATGGCTGAGTATGCATACAAACTTCGGTTATATTTTCTCGGATTATAAGCGGGGGTATTTTTATGGTAAAGATTCATACAAGGGCAAAGGTGTCAAGACGAACTCCGGTAAAGAGTATAATAATTATGATCAGTGGACACTAAACCATATTATTACGTATGATAATAGTTTCGGAGATCATAATTTGGTCGTTGACCTTGTTGGTGAAATGCAGAGCCGGAGATATGATAAAGGTACTTTATCCGGAGATAACCAGCCGGTAGAGTATACATCTTATCATAATTTAGGTTCCAACACGGAAAATATAAAAATCGGAAGTAGTTTTGAAAACTGGGCTCTGGCATCTGTCTTAGGCCGTTTGCGCTATAATTATAAGAATAAATATTATTTCAATATAGCATTCAGAACAGATGGTTCGTCTCGTTTGGCAAAAGGAAACCAATGGGCTGTTTTCCCTTCAGGAGGAGTCAGTTGGAGCATGAAGGATGAAAGCTTTATGCAGAATGTGAATTGGATTAATAGCCTTAAGCTTCGTGTCTCTTATGGTACTGTTGGTAATACGGCTATTTCACCCTATCAAACACTTGCTTCTTTGTCACAGTATGCTTATCTGTTTGGAGAAGATTCATCTAATAAGTTCTATGTATATAGCCCAACTTCGATTGTGAATCTTGATCTTGGCTGGGAAATATCCAAAACTGTAAATGCAGGGGTTGATTTCGGATTATTCAATAATAAATTGAATGGTTATGTCGAGTATTATAATACAAAGACGAGTGATTTGTTGATGAAGAGGACGATTCCTTCATTTACCGGTTTCAATGATATTTGGCAGAATATCGGGGAGACGGAAACTTCAGGAGTTGAGTTTAACCTAAATTATAATCCGGTAAGGACAAAAGATTTGAATGTCGATTTTTCATTGAATGCTTCCAGAAACTGGGAAAAGATTACAGCTTTGATCAGTGGAGAAGATTTACCTAATAATAAATGGTTTATCGGAGAACCTTTAGGTGTGTTCTATGATTATGAGAAAATTGGTATCTGGCAGTTGGGTGAAGAAGAGGCTGCTGCTAAATATAATGCTAAGGTAGGGGATATCAAGGTTAAAGATCAAAATGGAGATGGTTCGATTAGTGCTGCGGATGATCGCATAATCTTGGGGCAGGTTCGTCCGAAGTGGATTGCTTCATTAGGTGCGAATGTTCAATATAAGAATTTTGATTTTTCTTTCAATCTGAACTCAAGATGGGGGTATTTGGTTAAGCCGGCTCCATATGATGATATCACGATGGACGGGCAGAGATGGTTGCCGGCAGTAGATTATTGGACTCCGGATAATCCGACAAATAGTTATCCTCGTGCGGATCAAGCGAGCGGTTATGATACCTATCGTACCTCTAATGGCTATCAGAAAGGCGACCATATTAAAATTCAGGATATAACATTAGGGTATAGTTTCGAGAATCTGCTGTCAAAGAAGGTTCCAATCAGGAAATTACGTTTCTATGTGCAAATGAGAAATATAGGTTATTTGTATAGAGCAGCGGAGTTTGATATTATACCTGAACAACCTGATATTAATTATACGGTTCCCAGTAGTTATAATTTCGGAGTTAATGTAACATTCTAATAAGTCATGTATTATGAAAAACATAGCAATTTTTTTATTAATCGTATTATCTGCAAGTTCCTTTTCATGTGATTTTCTGGAAGAAGAACCAAAAGGGTTGATCAGCGATACGTATGCGAAAACAGAAGAAGGGGTTGAATCACTTATCTTGAGTATCTATCAACGGAATCGTTATCTGACAGAACGTTTGTATAAGTTTGCTGATTGTGGAACGGATTTGACGACTTATGCAACCAATGGTGTCGGTTGGCCTTATGAAGAGGCTATGATTTATAATGACCCTCTCATGATCTCTAATCGTTGGAATTCCCAGTATTGGAAATATCTTTATAAGGGATTGAATGTTGCAAATCTGGGAGTTCAGTATATACAGGAAACTCCTATTGCACATGAGGAAAAAAAGAACCAACTGATATCGGAGGTTCATGCTTTGCGTGCTTTTTACTTGTTTATGATTGTCGAGACATATGGTCCTGCGTCCCATTATGCGGATACTCCGTCCCAATCGGTAATAACAGAAGGATACCAACCGGGTATTGCTGTCTTTTACAAGAAAATATTGGAAGATTTGGATATTGCTTTCCAATATTTGGATATACCTCAGAATACTCAATGGGGCCGTATGAATATCGGAGTTGCTAAAACATTGAAAATGCGTGTATTGATGGCATTGGCTGCTTATGATGATGCGATTATTACAGGAGCCGGTTATACAAAACAACAGTGTTATGATGAAGTGGTGAGGTTATGTAATTCAATTATTAATGACTATAATTATAAACTCTTGGATAATTATGCATCTGTGTTTGACGTGAATAACCAGATAAATGACGAGATTATCTGGTCAATACAATATACAAGCGATTTGGTGTATAACGGAATGGATCTTACGGATATTGATGCGAATAGTATGCATCGGTATTTCGTAGGTTGGTATAACAAGTCTGCTAAAAACCCGAATATCAATATTGATGGATTATGGAGTCATTCCCGCGTGTATGGTCGTGAATATCGTTGTACGATGCCTACCTATTATTATATCAGTCTTTTCGATAAATTTGATAAACGTAGGGAACAGACTTTCCAGACTGCGTGGTGCAGAATCCCGGATAACTGGAATAACGAGCCCGACTATTCGGATACGTTACTTATCCGGACACTGGATGTTGTTTCGGATGAATATGTAAAAAGCTATGAAGACAGGGGAATCATTGTCGACAATATTACGGATCTTTATGATATTAACACCGGAATTCCGACTATCAACGGTAGATCCTGCCATCATACAATGACAAAATATCTGGATCCAAGCCGTGATGAGGCTAAGCGGGAAGAAGGTTTTAAAGACTTGATTCTGATGCGCCTTGGAGAAGTCTATATAACTTTGGCTGAAGCGTATGTAAGAACCAACCAACCGGAAAAAGCGGCAGAGGTGATTACTCAACTGAGAAAAAGGGCTTTGATCGATGGACATGAAAGTGCCTTGAAGGTAACAGCTGCTGATGTGGATATGGATTTTATCTTGGAAGAAGGTGCACGTGAACTGGGGTGTGAATTGAACCGCTGGTATATGTTGAAACGTTCCGGCAAAATGGTGGAATGGGTGAAAGAGCATAATCCGGATATTACGTTGATCAAGGATTATCATATCTATCGTCCTCTTCCTCAAGATGCATTGTATGAAGTGACGAACTTGGATGTGTTCGTTCAAAATAAAGGTTATAAATAATTCTATTAAATATGATGGTTATGAATAAAATATCACGACGACACTTTTTAGCTGCGACAGGCGCTATAACTGGGGCAGCCTTATTGAATCCATTATCGGAAGTAGCGGCAAAAGCTGTTGAAAATCCGAATGTTGCTGGGAAAAAACTTCGCCTTGCTATTGTTGGTACTGGCGGAAGAGGTACTTCCATGTGGGGATATGACTTAATGAAAAGTTATCCTGACTACATTGAGTTTGTAGGTCTTTGCGATAAGAATGAAGGTCGTGTGGAAACCGGTAAGAAGATTATCGGGGCTTCCTGTCCTACTTATACGGATTTTGAAAAGATGATGAAGGGAACCAGGCCTGATGTGCTGATTGTAACGACTATGGATAGTACTCATCATCATTTTATTATCCGTGGAATGGAACTTGGCGCGGATATCATTACGGAAAAGCCGATGACAACGGATGAAAAGAAGATCCAGGCAATTTTGGATGCAGAAAAACGGACAGGAAAGAATTGCCGTGTGACATTTAATTATCGTTATTCTCCACATCGTGCGAAAATATGGGAATTACTCCGTGCCGGTGAGATTGGCGATATCACTTCTGTTGATTTTCATTGGTATCTGGACACTTCTCATGGCGCCGATTATTTTCGTCGTTGGCATCGTTTGGTAGAATGCAGCGGTTCTTTGTGGGTGCATAAAGCCAGTCACCACTTTGACCTTCTGAATTGGTGGATTGACAGTGATCCGGAAAGTGTGTATGCATTGGGCAGTTTGGATCATTATGGTAAGAACGGAACGTTCCGGGCAGAGAATTGCCGTACTTGTCCTCATACTTCCAAATGTAAATTCTATTACGATATAACGCGAAATCAGAATTATATGGATTTATATGTAGCCAACGAAAAATATGATGGTTATCTTCGTGATGGATGCGTGTTTAAGAATGATGTCAATATCTTTGATAAAATGGCGGCAACGATTCGTTATAAAAATGGCGTGCAGGTCGCTTATTCCCTGACAACCTACAGCCCTTATGAAGGTTATCGTATAGCCTTTAACGGAACGAAAGGGCGTTTAGAGGCTTGGATACAGGAATCCCGTCCGACTTCGGATGTGAATTTTGATGAACTTGTTTTGTTTAAGAATTTTGGAAAACGTGAGTATATCCAGATTCCATTCGGAACGTCTGGCCATGGCGGAGGGGATGCATTGCTAAAGGATCAGATTTTTTTACCTGGGATAAAAGATCCGTATAAGCAGTGTGCTAGTGTTCGCGATGGAGCTTTGGCTTGTCTAGTCGGTATTGCGGCACGTAACAGCATTGCGACCGGCCAACCGGTGAAAATAGCTGATCTTACTTCCATACAACCTCAGGAAAAGAAATTGTATCAACGGATATTGTAGATTTCTTATTAGTTTAAAGCAAATGCTGTATCAAGGTAAATTTTTAGTCTTGATATGGCATTTGTTTTAAATTATGGTTGGTATTCATCCACGGCTCTTTCATTTAATCTTGATATATGGATGTAACTGCATATAAATTTGATGTTTACATTGAGATGAATATAAAATATCTATGTCAATATTATTTTGAATAAGGATACAAATGGACTCTAACTGTCTATTAGTTACATCCTTTGAATTTTCAAAGCATTACATACGAAGTTTCCTGCAAATCCTCTATCACTCTATCACCATGAAGGTTGTAGCTATTGATATTCAATCGTTAGAGACAGTGATACAGGAGGTTTTCCTCTATCACTGCCTCTATCACTCCTGAAACAGGACGTTTTTATCATATGATTGGAAACCAACATATTGTCTTCTGTTACTTTTGAAAAAGCATATAAAATAATCGAATAAACAAATGTAAAAACGAATATAATAGGTGTTAAATTGGCAAAATACGGTTCTTCATTCCACAAAAGCCTTCTCTTTTTTTAGCAGAAACAGGCAGATAATTCCGTAAACACCCCCATGTTGCCATCCTTTACATCCGGGTGTAGGGAGCCGGTACATCCGGGTGTAAAAGGGGGTAACATGGGGGTGTCCGGCAACTAAAGTGCCTTGCCGAGCAATGAAAACCACCCGGTTTCACCTATTTTATAGCCGTTTTTACATAAAATAATCGAGTGATTTACAGGGATGGGAATAGGGGGGTATCGTTTGTGCTATTTGTAATGCACTTATATACAGTTGTATATAAACGCGATGCCTGTTTTCCTATCAAATTGCCAGTGATAGGGTAGTGATAGAGAAAACGGGCATATATCACAAATAAAACAGGTTGAATATCAATTGGTAAAAAGGAATCAGTGATACAGTGACAGAGGAAATAGGAAGAACTTATATGATAAGCTCCTGTTTTTTCTTTGGTATGGTTGCCTTGGAAAAAGTTCAGGTTTCCGGTTTCAATCCAAAATTTGTTGTATATTTGGGCACTAAGGAGATAAACCGGATAAGAGTATGTCTAATACCACAGATGAAAGATTGATAGAGGCGATCAGGAGAAATGATTACGTCAGTTATAATAAACTGTTTGAGCGTTATTATGGTCGCCTTTGTCAATATGTATATAGCCTGCTCATGGATAAAAGTGATACGGAGGATATTGTGCAAGAGCTTTTTCTGAATATATGGAAGAATCGGGAAAGGATTGAAATCAAAGAAAATGTTGGCGGATATCTTTATAAGATGGCTAAACATTTGGCATTGAATCATCTTCGTTCAAAAGTCTATTTTAATAATCTGTCGGAAACTCAGGATCAGTTATCATATGAAGACGACCGGGTCGAGTCTGAAGAATTTCGGATCGCTCTTTATAGCTGTATCGATCATCTTCCCGGTCGTTGTAAAGAAGTGTTATTGCTGCACCGGATAAAAGGATTGAAACAAAAAGAAATCTCGGAAAAACTCGATGTCTCGATAAAAACGATTAAAAATCAGATCTGGATCTCGCTTCAGAAGCTGAGGCGATGTTTGGAATTAAAAGGAATATAATTTTTTCGGGTCCGGAATAGGACCTTTTTTTATTTATAGTGTCATATAATAAAAGCAAGATTCATGGAAGAACAAAAAACTATAAAAGACTATATCGTGGACTATTTACTGGACGGTGAAGATGAAAAACGTCTTGATCCGGTATTAGTTGAGTGGTTGGCCGAAGATGAGTCCCATAGAAAAGAATTTAATTTGTATAAAAAGATTTGGGAAGAATCTCATCGTTATACAGAAGTTGAGGCTTTCGATCCTGATCTTGCTTGGGAAAAGGTTGACAAGATAAACCGACAGAAAGTATATCTTCGGAAATATTGGAAAAACATGTTATATACGGCTTCCGGGGTTGCCGCATCTTTGTTGATAGTGTTAGCTTTGTCTTTTATGGGAACTTTTCAGAAAGGATCGGAGGTTCTGGTCAGTATGAGTGCCGATTATGGGAATCGTTCGGAGATCATGTTGCCGGATGGATCTTTGGTCAAGTTGAATGCCGGTTCTGAAGTCGTTTATTCTTATGATCCGAAGAAAAAAACGCGGGAAGTTGATTTTCAGGGGGAAGGATTTTTTGATGTGTCCAAGAGTAAAGATCCTTTCGTCATTAAAGTGGCCGGGGGTTTAAACGTGAGAGTTTGGGGGACTTCTTTCAATTTGCAGGCGTATGCTGATGATCCGGTTATCCAGGCTTCTTTGGTTGGGGGATGTATCGAACTGGAGAAAGGAAACGAGAAGTTGAGGATGAAGCCGGGAGAGATAGCTGTTTTCGATAAGAAGACGGATAAGATTAAGCAGGTAGAAGGTGTTTTGTCCCATTCTTATGGATGGTTGGACAATAAGTTATATATGGAAGATATGTCTCTGTCGGTTGTTTGTAAATATCTGGAAAGATGGTATGATGTGGAAATTACGCTTCAACCGGGATTGGGAGAAAAGATCCGTTATAACGGAGTAATACAGGAAGAGACTGTAACAGACGTTATGGATGCATTGTCGCGTCTAAGTAATATAAGTTATCATGTAAAAGGAAAACATATAAGTATAACCTCTAAATAAGAATTGCCTATGAAATAGAATGCCATGGATACACAAAAACGGGAAATGCTGCCACATCTCCCGTTATGAGTTTGATAATAAAATTAGTGTTGGAAGCACTAATAATTAACTAACAATCAATATACAAATATATGAATTTTTTTAATATGTTAGAGTTGGACCAGTCTTCGACTCTTAAAAAGATATTATCTATTATGAAATTGACAGTCGTTTTTTTGATTGCATTTTCTTTGCAGATTTCTGCATCTGTATATTCACAGACCACAAAGTTATCATTGAATGTACAGAATCAGTCAATAAAGGATGTCCTTTATTTGATCGAAAATCAGTCTGATTTTCGATTTATTTATGAAAGTGGAAAGATTAATTTAGATAAGAAGGTTTCTGTTCAAGTGAGAGAACAGTCTGTGGAGTTTGTGTTAAGACAACTATTTAATAATGAAGGAGTCGATTATGAAATTACAGAAAATAACCTTATTCTGATAAACCCTTCGCCAGAACAATTGAAATTTGCTGGTCAAAATAAATCCCAAACTAGGAAAAAAGTTACTGGCGTCGTTAGAGATCAAAATGGCGAACCGATTATCGGAGCAAATGTTGTAGAGAAGGGAACGACAAACGGGACAATTACTGATGTTGATGGTAGGTTTTCTTTAGAAGTATATTCTAAAGGAACACTTTTGGTTAGCTATATTGGATTTACTTCGCGTGAACTGATTATTGGTAACCAAAGTAACATAGAAATCCAATTAAAAGAAGATATGGAAGCGTTGGATGAGGTTGTTGTAATTGGCTATGGAACAGCAAAGAAAAAAGATTTGACAGGTGCAATTACACAAATACGCGCTGAAGAAATAACACAGGCAAATAGCCCTAATATTGGTACAGCCCTGCAAGGAAAAATCCCGGTTGATATTGGTGGCGTGTGGAAACCTGGGAACAATCCAACCATTGAAATCCGTGGGATTAGTTCTATAACAGGTTCGAATGACCCTTTATGGGTGGTGGATGGAATCCCAATGCAAAGTTCGAGTGTGAATCTGAACCCCAATGATGTTCAATCTATTGATGTTTTGAAGGATGCTTCAGCTTCGGCTATTTATGGAGCAAGAGGATCCAATGGTGTAATCATTGTAACAACCAAACGGGCAGAAGCTGGAGAAAGTTCAATAAAGGCAAGTTATAATGGTTGGGTTGGATTTGACAAAGCTGCAGGAAAACCGAATCTGATGTCTGCTGATGAGTTTGTGGATTTTAAGCGTATAGCATTAGCAAATGCCGGTCAGGATAATTCCGATGAGGCAATGTTCGATGATATTGAATTGAACTCATGGAGAAATAGAACTTTTACGGATTGGTTCGATGAGGTATGGGGGGGGACAGCTTTCTCCACAAATCATAATGTGACGATCAGTGCATCAAGCAAGAAGACAGCGACTATGCTTTCATTAGGTTATTTGGATCAAGGTTCATTAGTTGATAATGCCGGATATAAACGGTTTAATGTGAATTTTAATAATACATTTAAGTTCTCGGATCGTTTAAAATTTACGACAGCGGTTTTAGGGTCTTATTCTAAAAATGATGCTCTTCCGGATCGTATTTATCATATTTATCAGTTATCTCCATTAGCTCCTGTTAGAGATGAAAACGGGAAGTTAAAGTTATATCCAACTCCGAATGAATCATTGGTTACTAATCCATTATGCGAAATTCAGAACAATCAAAATTCAACGGATGAATATGGTGTGATAGGTTCAGCTGCTTTAGATTGGAATATTTGGGATGGATTGTCTTATAAGTTCTCAGTCGGGCTGGATTATAGTAATACTAATAATGGAGTTTATCAGGGAAGCGACACTCGTGATAGAAGCGGCGGAGCACATGCTGCCAGTTTCGATAGTCGTACTCGTTTGTCTTCGATCATAGATAATATTTTGTCTTATAATAAAGAGATCAATACTATACATAAAATAGGAGCAATGGCTGCATTTAATGTGGAACAGTTCCAAGAAAAGTCTGTTTATCTGAAAGGAACGGATATGTATTATGATGGGTTGTATTATAATTTGGAAGCTGCCTCTACGATTTTGGATAAGAAAACGACTTTGTCGGAATGGGGGATTATGTCTTTGATGGGGCGTTTCAATTATACATTGTTAGATCGTTACCTGTTGACTCTTACTTATCGCTATGATGGCTCTTCAAGACTTTCCGATAAAAATAAATGGGCTGGATTTCCTTCTATGTCTGTTGCTTGGAGACTTTCGGAAGAAGCTTTTTTACAGGGAGCAAGATCTAGATTTTTGGATAATTTGAAACTTCGTTTTTCATGGGGTAATACCGGTAATACGAATGTAGATCCTTATGAGACCTTAGGAAAACTGTCTAAGACTTACTATTCCTGGAACGAAACTGCAGCTATTGGAACAATACCCACCGGTATTCCGAATCCGGATTTGAAATGGGAGAAGACAGAAGAGTATAATGTCGGTTTAGATTTTAGCTTGTTTAATTCTCGTTTAAACGGAACGATTGATTGGTATCAAAGAACGACGAAAGATTTGATACTAAAAAGACAACTGCCTGTCACATCCGGTTTCTCAGAGATTTATCAGAATATAGGTAGTACACGGAATAAAGGTGTCGAACTGACTTTAAATGGTGATATTATCAGGAATACTGAATGGAGATGGAATGTTGGAATCACATTTGCGAAAAACAAGAATGAAATTTTGGACCTCTATGGAGATAAAAAGGATGATGTTGGTTCTAATTATTTTATTGGACATTCTATTCGTTCTTATTATTTATTGGATTTTATTGGTGTTTGGCAAGAAAATGAGGCCGAAGAAGCTGCGGCTTATGGAGCTAAGCCAGGATACCCTAAATACAAAGATATTTATAACAAAGAAGGAGATGCTCCAAATATCAATTTGAATGATGATCGATATATCATTAGTCGTGATCCGAAGTGGATTGGAAGTTTAAATACTTCTGTTTCTTATAAAGGTTTTGACTTTTATATGAGTATGTATACTCGCCAAGGTGTTAGAGCTTTATCGGATGCGCATAAGCAGAGTAGTGACGATCCTGTGAGATATAGAGGTTTTCGTGTGAATTATTGGACACCGGAGAACCGGTCGAATGATTATCCCGCTCCTGCAATAAAAGGAACTTATACGGATTTTTCTAATAGTGATTATTTTGTTAAAGATGTTTCTTTTGTCCGTATCTCAAATATTTCTTTAGGCTATACCTTACCTAAAGATTTTATCCAGAAATTTAGAATGGAAAATGCAAAAGTCTACATCAATATCAATAATCCTTTTGTCTTTACACCGTTTGATGGTCAGGATCCGCAGGTAGGAACAGATAAGAAATCTTATCCGTCTGTTACCTCTTATCAATTAGGTGTTAATCTTAATTTTTAAAATCTAAAAACAAATAGAAATGAAAAAGATATTCTTAACATCGATTATGTTTTTGTCATTATTCTTCAGTTGTGATATTTTGGAAGAAGAGCCGAAGACAGTATTGCCTCCGGATGGATATTATAATACAAAAACAGGTATTGAGACGCTTGTAAATGCTTGCTATGCAAGATTGCGATCGTTTTCGGCATCTACAACTAATTTGTTACAACTGACTGAACAAGGTACAGATATTTTTGAAGCGGGTGTGGATGGAGATGTGAATTTTGATACTTATAACATCTCTCTTACGGCTGGCCAAATCACAAAAATATGGGAAGAATGCTATATAGGTATTAATGCATGTAATAATGTAACCTATTTTATTAACTCTGTCTCAGATATGTCTGATTCAGATAAAAAGTTACGTGAAGCGGAAGCTCGCTTTTTGAGGGCTTATATGTATTATCATTTAATTATGCAGTTTGGAGATGTGCACTTGTCTCTTGAACCGACGGTTGGTGTACAGACGGAAGCTAATCGAACTGCGGTTGCACAAATATTGGATGAAGCTATTTATCCGGATCTGCGTTATGCGGTGGAGAATTTGCCTACACAACAAACTGATTATGGACGTATTGATGTGTATGGTGCCAAATTTTTTCTCTCTTATGTTTTGTTATCTGATGAAAGGAGCAGCAAAGTCGAGTTTGAAGAAGCTGCTCGATTAGCGTCTAGCGTTATTAATGAGTCACAATATACGTTGCAAGAAACAAGAGATATGGTCTTTAATCAGAATAATGATATGAATAAAGAAATTATCTGGAGTTTACAGTTCTCGGAAGATGAATCGTTAAGGGAAAATGGAAATCAGACACATTTATATTTTGTTCCGAAATATGATGCTAATATTCCGGGAATGACTCGTACTGTGGAATATGGGCGTCCTTATGCTCGTTTTAAACCGACTCAGTTCATGTCGGACTTATACGACTCTTCTATTGATTCCCGCTATCAGGCTTATTGGCGTGATACATGGTATGCTACAACTGCGACTGATAAACTATCTGTGGGAGATACAGCTTTTTATCTTCCGAAAGATGCTTGGAGCAAAGCTCAAATCGATTCGAAAAACTATAAAGTTTTTAATCCGGAATTTAGTGAGAGTTTAGGAAATGATTATAGTACGGTAAGTAATCGTGTGTTTTTACATTTGAAGAAATTTGATGATGTAAAACGAGCTACCATGAATGAAGAAAAAGGCACTAGGGATTGGGTTTGTTTTAGAGTTGCCGAAGCTTATCTTTTGGCTGGTGAAGCCTATTATAGAGCTGGTGATGTGGATAATGCTTTGAAATATATCAATATGTTGCGTAGAAATTGTGCAATCAAAGGAAAAGAAAAAGAAATGGAAATTTCAGCATCCGACTTATCAGTTGATTTTATTTTGGATGAACGTGCCCGTGAGCTTTGTGGAGAGGGGAAACGCTGGTATGATTTGAAACGATTAGGCAAACTGATCGAAAGGACTGATTTGCATAATAAAAAAGCACATGGTAATATGAAATCATTCCATGAATTGCGCCCTATACCTCAGAGTCAGATTGATAGATGTACGAATGTATATCCACAAAATCCCCAATGGTGAGAAATAAAATGAAAGATATTATTAGACTTGTATTGGTGTTTTTCTTTGCGATTTCTATCCCCTGTAAAGGGGAGGATGTGCCGATAAAAGGATGGATCATATTATCCGATAATATGGATAATGCGATTGCGACAATAAAAGCGGCGAAAGGTTATAAAATTAACCATCTTCAACTTTCTCATCAGATTATTCATAATCTGATGGAAGTAAAGAATGAATCAGTACGAAATCTGGTAAGGAACCTCACCCGATTGGCTCATCAGGAGGGAATTGGAGAGGTGCTTGTTTGGGATCATAGTTTTTATGCGCTGGATTATTATCCAGCGCAATTTAAGACGGGTCCTCATGGAACTCTTAATATGGATGATCCGGCTTTTTGGGAGTGGTTTAAGCAGGATTACCGAGGAATGCTTGATTTGATCCCAGAAATAGATGGATTGGTTCTGACTTTCATTGAAACAGGTGCATATGCAGAAAAGCAATACTCGAATTTGTTAAAAACAAATGAAGAAAAATTAGCTGCAGTAGTAGATGCCGTTGCTGATGTTGTCATTAATGAGCGCGGAAAGAAGTTATATATAAGAACTTTTGCCTATTCGAAAGAAGAGTATGCAAATACTGTTGGCTGTATCAATCATATTAAAAATGACAAAGTAATCTTAATGATGAAAGAAACTCCTCATGATTTCTTTTTGACTCATCCGAATGATCCTTTTATTGGTAAAATAAATAAACCAACGATCGTCGAATTTGATACGGGAAATGAATATAATGGTCAGGGAGTTATAGCCAATACGTGGCCTGAATATGTGACAAAACGTTGGACAGATTTTATTAAGCGACCGAATGTAATTGGGTATGTAGCCCGGACAGACCGGTATGGAACGACAAAGTTGGTTGGTTCTGCCAATGAGATATTGTTATATGCTTTAAAGCGCTCAACTGAGAATCCAGAGATTTTGCCTGATCGGATATATGATGAATATATTTCAACCCGATATGGGAAAAAGGCTTTGGAACCGGTAAAGAATGCTTTTAAAAAGACATACGATATTGTTTTGTCTTCCATGTATATTTTAGGGACAAATGCGGCGAAACATTCATCTATGGATTATGATCCTTATAGTAGTAGCTATGATAGGCATGTTTCAGGGCGATGGCTGGAACCACCTGTTGTATTTGTGGAGCATGGAATCAATAAGGAATTTCATTATTGGAAAGACATTATTAATCATATAGCTCCGGCACGATTTAAAACAAAAGATTCTCGCTTGGGATTAGAGGCAAGATATGTGATTGATCAGAATTGGGTTACGCCTGTAGAGCTAATGGATAGTCTTTACCTCAGCTATATTATTACGGAAAAACGGTATGGTGTAAGTTTGGCTAATGAGGCATTAGCTGATATAGAACGGGCTAAAGACCTTTTAAATCCTTCGGATTATGATGATTTATATCGGCTTTTTAAAAGAACGGCTTTGACTGCGCAGCTTTACGAAGCTGTATCCACTGCCTATTTCGGATTTAGGATATATGCCAAAGGGAAATCTTATCGATATGAAAATCTTGAAGAGCAGATTAGGTCTGCTTTGAATCGAATAGATCTCGTTACGGATGAAATGAAAGGTATGCAAGGAGGATATCCTTTAGGACAATGGGACTGGCTGAAGGATGCAGAAACTGCATTATCTTATAAAAATAAGATTCTTACGGGATGGAAAGAGTATAATAATGTCAAATTTACGCAATAGATTTAAATAATGAGGTGTGTTGTGAATTTCTTTGTGACTGTTGGTCTGTTTATGTCTATAGTACAATTAGCAAGTGCACAAAAAAACTATTTTAAAGATTTACCAGAAAATTGTTCTCCTGAGAAAGTTGGAGCTATCCTTAGCCGGAATTTTATTCCATCTAAACACATGTGGTACGGAAAAGGGAAATGGATCCATTATGCAGAAGTTTGTACGTGGTATGAAGCGCTGAGATATGCGGAAATTACCGGTGATAAACAATTAGCTGGGCAATTAAAGGATCGTTTTGACTTACTTGTTACAATGGAAAAATCTCATTTGCCTATAATGGATCATGTAGACTTGAATGTGTTTGGTTGTATCCCGTTAGAATTGTATAAGATAACGAAGGATAAGAAATATTTGGAAATGGGTTTATCCTATGCTGATACACAATGGACTTTGCCGGCTAATGCAACCCCAGAGGAAAAAGCCTGGGCGGATAAAGGACTATCTTGGCAAACTCGTCTTTGGATTGATGATATGTTTATGATTACAATTCTTCAGGCCCAAGCATATCATACAACAGGGAAACTTGAATATATGGATCGTGCAGTGAAAGAAATGGTTGTCTATTTGGCTGAATTACAGCGTCCCAACGGATTATTCTATCATGCTCCTGATGTTCCGTATTTTTGGGCAAGAGGGAATGGGTGGATGGCTGTAGGCATGGCAGAATTATTATTGTCTACTCCGGAAGATAATCCGAATCATGCTCGTATTTTAGAGGGATACCGCTTGATGATGAAAAGTTTAAAAGATTATCAGGATAAAAGTGGTATGTGGAATCAGTTGATTGATAAGGCTGACTGTTGGCCTGAAACATCTGGTTCTGCTATGTTTACCTATGCAATGATTATGGGAGTGAAGAAGGGATGGTTAGATGCTGAAGAGTATGGACCTATAGCTAGAAAAGCATGGATTGCTTTAGTCCCTTATATTAATAAGGACGGAGATGTGGAAGAAGTTTGTGTCGGTACTGGAAAGAAGAATGATCTTCAGTATTATTATGACCGTCCTCGGATTATTGGCGACTATCATGGACAGGCTCCGATGCTGTGGTGTACTTATGCATTGTTGTGTAAATAATGATTGTCGGAAAATTATTACAATAGTGATATCTGGACAATATTAGTGATATCTTCCCAATAATTTCCGTACTTTTGTATTCCATTTTAATGCAAAAGTATGAATTATACAATAAAGTCTCCTGATTCACTGAAAGTTTCCGTTAAGCTGCCCGCATCCAAGAGTATCTGTAATCGTGCGTTGATACTTAATGCGTTGAGCTATAGCCCGTATGAGATTCGGAATTTGTCGGATTGCGATGATACGGAGGTGATGGTGAAGGCGTTGAATTCGAATGATCGTGCCTTTGATATAAAAGCCGCGGGGACTGCGATGCGGTTCCTGACGGCTTTTTTGTCTAAAGTGGTGGGCGAGTGGACGATTACCGGAACGGAGCGGATGAAGAACCGGCCGATCAAGATACTGGTGGATGCGCTGAATGCGCTGGGAGCACGGGTGGAATATATGGAGAAGGAGGGATATCCTCCTCTCCGTATTTTCGGAAGTGCGTTGCAGGGAGGCGAGATTTCGCTTGCCGGTGGGGTCAGTTCACAGTATATTTCGGCGTTGCTGATGATTGCCCCCCTGATGGAGAACGGGCTGACCTTGCATCTTGAAGGGGTTGTCATTTCGAAACCCTATATCAACCTGACGTTACAGCTGATGGAACAATATGGGGTAAAGGCGGAATGGAACGGGCAGACCATTAAGGTAAGACCGCAGGATTATCATCCGATACCCTTTACCGTTGAATCCGACTGGAGTGCTGCTTCCTACTGGTATTCCATGATGGCGTTGTCTAAAAATGCCGAGATCGAATTGCTGGGGCTGTTTAAGAACAGTTTGCAGGGAGATGCCGCCGGAGCCAAATTGTTTGCACAGCTTGGTGTGGGTACGACTTACACGGACCGGGGCGTTGTTTTGAAGCACAACGGGAATAGGACCAAAAAACTGAATTATAACTTCGTAAACGAGCCGGACCTGGCTCAAACCTTTGTCGTGACCTGTGTGTTATTGAATATCCCTTTCCGTTTTACCGGTTTGCAAAGTCTGAAGATAAAAGAAACCGACCGCATCGAAGCGCTTAAGACGGAGCTTCGCAAATTAGGATATCTCCTGACAGACAGCAACAACAGTATTTTGGAATGGAACGGCGAACGTTGTGAACCGCAAGCGCATCCTGTGATCGCGACCTACGAAGATCACCGTATGGCAATGGCATTTGCACCTGCCGCCCTCGTGTTGCCGGAAGGGATCGAGATAGCTGACCCGCAGGTGGTCAGCAAAAGTTATCCGCACTATTGGAGAGACTTGAGAACCGCAGGCTTTATTATAATTGACAATGAACAATTGGCAATTGACAATTAGTTGTCGGTGTCTGGAAGTCCATTGTCAATTGCTCATTGTTAATTGTCAATTATTATGTGGTATATTGTTATAGGTATTATCGTATTGGGTGTTGTTGCTGCCATTGCCGGTTATTTTCGGAACCGGAAATTGCAGAAGATGCTGGAACGTGGGGAGATTTCTGAAATTCCCGAGGCGCAGGAACTTGTCACTGACGAATGTTGCGGACAGCATGAAACCTGTGAACGCGACAGTCTGTTGGCGGCAGTCAGCAAAAAAATCGAGTATTATGACGATGAAGAACTGGACCGTTTTCGGGGAGTCGAGGCCGATGCATACGATGAAGATGCCGTGAACGAGTTCCGTGATGTGCTTTATACGTTGCAGGAGATCGAAGTGGCCGGCTGGTTGCGTAGTCTGCAACTTCGTGCTATTAATTTACCGGATGAGCTGAAGGACGAAGCGTTCCTGATTGTCGGGGAGCGGCGCATACATTAAGTTTCATAACCATGAAACAAAAGTTCCCCTTGCATGGAACAACAGTTTCATAGGCATGGAACAGGAGTTCCCCTATAATGAAACAGAAGTTTCCTGCCGGGAAACCATAAAAAAGGATATAAGAGGATAGAAAATGGATTTACTTCAATATGGTTTTTTCCAGCATGCCCTTTTGGGTAGCCTGCTGACTGCGATCGCTTGTGGTATCGTCGGGACATATATCGTGTCGCGGCGGCTTGTCTTTATCAGCGGAGGTATCACTCATGCTTCTTTCGGTGGATTGGGGTTGGGGTTCTATCTCGGGATGAATCCGATCTTGATGGCAATGTTGTTTTCCGTGCTCTCCGCATTCGGGGTGGAGTGGGCGAGCAAGACACAGAATGTGCGTGAAGACTCTGCTATTGCCGGGATATGGTCGTTAGGAATGGCATTGGGCGTTATCTTTATTTTCCTGACACCCGGATATGCACCGAATCTATCCGCCTACCTTTTTGGAAATATTCTGACTGTTTCGACGGGAGATATTATCTGGATAGCCGCATTGGCGTTGTTGCTGGTTATCCTTTTCTCGCTTTTCCTGCGGGAGATCGTTTATGTGGCCTTCGATAGGGATTTTGCACTGACGCAAGGAGTGCCCGTCAAGTGCATAGAATATGTAATGATGTGCTGTATCGCCGTGACGATCGTCCTTTCGATCCGTCTGGTCGGGATCATGCTCCTGATGAGTTTGCTGACATTGCCTCAGATCACTGTAAACCTTTTTACATCAGACTTCAAGAAGATCATTTTCGGAAGCATTGCCATCGGTTTCTTGGGATGTGTGTTCGGGCTCGTCCTTTCTTATCTTCTGAATGTGCCTTCCGGGGCGTTTATTATTCTTGTCCTAGTCCTTTTCTTTTTGATAGTGAAAGCAATAAAAGCGGTTTTAAAGCGTTAAAAGGGGAAATGAAGAAAGGTTTCTACTATATAATCGCATTATTGATTGTCTCTTTGTTTTGGTCTTGCAGTACGAAAAAGAATACCAAGGCAAGCCGCTTCTATCACGCTTTTAATTCCCGCTATAATATCTATTTCAACGGAAAAACATCGTTTGACGAAGCGTTGCTTTCCATGCAGAACAGCTATAAGGAAAGCTATTCCGACATGATACTGATGTACCCGATCAGTGCGCAACCGAAAGACAAGCCCGAAACCGGAGGTCCTTTCGACCGGGCGATCGAGAAAAGCAATAAAGCGATCAAGCTCCACTCCATCAAAGCAAAGCCGCCTAAGAAACCGGGATGGCGCAATGATCCCAAACAACGTGCCTGGCAGGAACAGGAAGAATACAATCCGTTCCTCAAAAAGTGCTGGTTGATGATGGGGCAGGCGCAGTTTTATAATGCTGATTTCTTGCAGGCATCTGCCACTTTCTCTTACATAGCCCGTCATTATGCCCATGATGAAGAAGTGGTGGCCGAAGCCCGTCTTTGGCAGGCCCGCTGCTATTCCGAGATGGAATGGTTCTATGAAGCGGAAGATATCTTAGGAAAACTGAATACGAACGGTATCCCTCGCAAGAACCTGAACCAGTATGCGGCGGTATATGCCGACTACCTGGTGAAGAATAAGCAATATGAAGAAGCGGTCCCTTATTTCAAGACGGCGATCAAGGCAGAGAAGAATCGGCGCCAGCGTACCCGGATGAAGTATTTGTTGGGACAGATTTATGCCGAACAGGATCAGAACGGGCTTGCCTACCAGATATTCGGACAGGTGATCAAAGCTAATCCTCCTTATGAACTGGAGTTTGCCGCCCGTATCCGCCAGACCGAAGTATTTACTGGCGGCAATTATCAGAAAGTGATCAAGATGTTACAACGGATGGCGAAAAGCGATAAGAACAAGGACCTGCTCGATCAGGTCTATTATGCGTTGGGCAATGTCTATATGAGCCGTGAAGATACAATCAATGCCATCAAAAACTACGAGCTGGGTGTGGAGAAAAGCACACAGAACGGTTTGGACAAGGCGATCTGCCAGATCAAACTGGGTGATCTTTATTTCCAGAAGCGCGACTATGTCAAGGCACAACCGAATTTCAGCGGTGCATTGTCCGGCATCCAGAAAGAATATAAAGACTATGAACGGGTATCCAAGCTGTCTGCTATCTTGGACGAGTTGGTCGTGCATGTGGAGGCGGTCCATTTGCAGGATAGTTTGCAAACTCTTGCCAAAATGCCGGAGTCGGAACGGCTTGCCGTGATCGACAAAATCATCGAGCAGGTGAAGAAAGAGGAGGAGGAAGCCAAGGCCCTGGCCGAGAAAGAAGCTTATCTGGCGGAACAGGAGGCAAAAGGGACTGGTATCGACCGTCCAGGAACAGAGACTGGCGGCATCACATTACCGACGACATCCGGAGGTTCCGGTTTCTATTTCTATAACCCGCAGGCAGTATCGCAGGGAAAAGCAGCTTTCCAACGTAAATGGGGACGGCGTGCGCTGGAAGATGACTGGCGTCGACGTAAGAAAGAAATGTCCACTTTTAATGAGAATATGGCAGACGAAACTGAGGATGCTTCCGAAGGAGAGGTGGGCGAACTGGCTACCGATTCGCTCGAGGCCGGACTGGAACCTGCTGCTTCCGATGACCCGAAAACACGTGAGTATTACATTCAGCAGCTTCCGTTGACACCCGAAGATATCCAGGCTTCCAATATTATCATAGAAGATGGTCTCTATAACATGGCTATGATTTATAAGGACAAACTCGAGGATATCCCGTTGGCAACCGAAGCTTTTGAGGAGTTGGAACGCCGTTTCCCGAAACATAGTCACCTTTTGGAAAGCTACTACCAGGTTTATCTGATGGCTCTTCGTTCCGGAAACCAAGCGCTCGCTGCTGCTTATAAGAATAAGTTGGTTACGACTTTCCCTGAATCGGATTATGCGATTGCTATTGCCGATCCGAATTACGAATATAATATCCGGATGATGGACAAGGTGCAGGATTCGATCTACCAGGCGACCTATGCAAGTTACCTGGCGGAAGATACGGTCACCATTCGTCGTAATTATCGCGATGTCAGTGCCAAGTATCCGTTGGCGGATCTGTTGCCTAAGTTCATGTTCCTCGAGGCGCTGACCTATGTGCAGGCTGGGGATGCTGAAGGTTTCAAAAACGCCTTGAAAGCATTGGTTGAGAAATATCCGACGGCTGATGTGACGGAACTGGCGGGTGAAATGCTGAAAGGTGTTCTGCGTGGGCGTATGATGGTTCAAGGTGGTATTAGGGGAATGAGTTGGAACTTGCGTTTCGGTGTGGGGGATGATGGTATGTTGTCGGCAGCCGACTCGGCACGTGTCTTCACGGCTGAATCTAACACGTCTTACCGGATGCTGTTAATGTTCCCGACCGGAACACTCGATCGTAACCAGTTGCTTTTTGCCGTTGCCGCCTATAACTTTGCCAATTTTATGGTGAAGGAGTTCGATTTGAGTTTTGAAGAAGCCGGTCCGATGAGCATGTTGACGATTCATGGCTTCTTTAATTTGGATGAGATCTTGCATTATTATAAGATGATCTACGGAGCGGATGGCTATGCAACTGCATTGGACAAAAATGTGGCTATTCTTCCGATCTCCGACGACAACTATGAAACCTTGATGCGGGGAAAGACGCTTGAGGAATATGTCGAATTCTTCCAGGAAAACTTCGGTGAGGCCGTTCCTGAACTGGCCGCTCGTTGGAAAGCCCGTATGGCTGCCGAACAGATCAAAGAGGAAGAGGCAAAAGCTGAAGAGGCCGAAGCACAGGATTCTGAAAATATTCCGGAAGAAAAGCCGGAACCTGTCAAGAAGACCGTCCGCCCGAAAGAACAACGCCAGCAGCAGGCTGTAGAAGAAGTTGTTGTACCGCCTGCCGTAAAAGACACGGTTCCGGTAGAACTTCCGGCGGTCGATACAATGACTGTTCGTGAAACAGAAATGCTCCTTCCGGCGGATGTAGATACTGTTTCTGTACAGCCGGTTGTAAAAGATACGGTTGTTCCGGCATCGTCCGACACCGTTTCCGCTGTTGTCACTCCTGTCGAACAACCGAAGGAACTCACGTTGAAAGAGATCGAAGAACTCCGCAAGCGCGAAGCCGATGAAGCTGAAGCTCGTAAGGAAGAAGCTCGTAAAGCTTTTGAAGCTCAACAGAAAGCCGAAAAAGAATTGCAGGAAAAGAAGGCAAAAGAAAACGAGGAACTTCTGAAGAAGCAAAAGGCTGAAGAAGAAGCGTTGCTGAAAGCAAAAGCCGAACGAGAAAAACAGCTTGAACGCGACCGCAAGGCCAAGCTGAAACAGGTCGAAGCCGACCGTAAGGCGAAACTCAAAGCCCGTGAAGAACTGCGTAAGCAGAAAGAACGTGAGTATAAGGAACGCCTGAAGCAAAAGGAAAAAGAACGTAAGCAAAAGGAACGCGAATACAAAGAAAAGCTGAAGGCCAAAGAAAAAGCCCGCCGCGAAGCCCAAAAGGCCAAAGAGGCGGCTGCCAAAGCGAAAAGAAAGAGGTAAAAAAACAAGGGCCGTGTCAAATCTTTGCTGACGCGGCCCTTTATAATTAAGGAAAGTTTCTTTTAGAACTTGAAATATCCTTTCGCATTATTGTAACTGATATCTTCGACCATCTTACCGATGAACGGCAGTTCGGATGCAGGCAGTAGACCGTCTTCCACTTCGCGGCCCAGGATGTTACACAGGATGCGGCGGAAGTATTCATGACGCGGGTAGGATAGGAAACTGCGTGAATCCGTGAGCATTCCGACGAAGCGGCTCAGCAATCCTAAGTCGGACAATGCGTTCATCTGCTTTTCCATGCCGTGAATCTGATCCAGGAACCACCAGCCGGAGCCATACTGCATCTTGCCCGGAACCGTGCCGTCGTTAAAGCTGTAGATCGTTGTCATCAGCAGTTCGTTATCGCGCGGGTTTAGGTTGTAGAAGATAGACTTTGCCAGTACGCCTTCTTCGTCCAAACGGCTCAGGAAGCGAGCTAGCGGAGCTGCGACTTCTGCATCTCCAATTGCATCGTAGCCTGTGTCGGGACCTAATTGCTTAAACATGCGGACGTTGTTGTTGCGGGTTGCACCATAGTGGAACTGTTGTACCCAGTCGCTTTTGGCATCCATAACCGCAAATTCGTACAACATGGCAGAACGGAATTTGTCGATTTCTTCGACTGTCAGTTCTTTCTTCATACGTGCTTTCAGGAATATGGCCTCGATTTCAGCATCCGTATAGGGTTCGGCATAGAATGTAAGTATTCCATGGTCGGACAGGCGGCAGCCTTGTGACGCGAAGAAGTCGTGACGTTTCTGCAAAGCGTCGATCAAGTTTTTGAAGTTGAGGATCGACATGTCGGCAGCTGCTTCCAACTTGGTCAGATATTCGTTATATGTATCGACATTCTCGATTGCCATAGCCTTGTCCGGTCGCCAGGCAGGAAGCACTTTGGTTTTCAGACTGCTTTGGCGGATCTGGGTATGATATTTCAAATCATCGATCGGATCGTCGGTCGTACATACGACTTCCACGTTCATACGTTCCATGATTGCCTGGGCACGGAACTCCGGTGTTTGCAATTTGGCTGTGCATTCGTCGTATATCTCGCGGGCGGTGGACGGATTCAGAACCTTGTCTATGCCGAAGATACGGCTCAGTTCAAGATGGGTCCAGTGATATAGAGGGTTGCGCATGGCATACTGCAGGGTTTCAGCCCATTTTTCAAATTTTTCATACGCCGGTTTATCTCCAGTGATGTATGTTTCAGGTACGCCGTTGGCACGCATCGCACGCCATTTATAATGGTCACCACCCAACCATATTTCCGTCAGGTCGGCAAACTGATAGTTGTCGGCTATCTGTTGCGGGATCAAGTGGCAGTGATAATCGATGATTGGCATTTTGGCTGCGTGTTCGTGATACAGTTTCTGAGCTGTCTCGGACTGGAGCAGGAAATTGGAATCGAGAAAGGATTTCATGATTTATGATTTTAGATTTATGATTTATAGATTTCTGAATTATGATTTATCATCGGCGCATAAATCATAATTCAGAAATCATTTAACGATATTTCTTGATAGTTGCCAGTGCATCGCGGCAAAGTGTGGATATTGCCTCCCAGTTGCCGGCTGCAATCATTTCTTTCGGGAACAGCTTGGAACCCATGCCTACGCAAGTCACGCCAGCTTTAAACCAGGCCGACAGATTTTCTTCCGTCGGTTCTACGGCGCCTGTAGCCATGATCATAGACCAAGGCATCGGAGCTTTGATGTTCTTCACGAACGATGGTCCGCCTACGTTTCCGGCAGGGAAAATCTTACACAGGTCACAACCTACTTCTTGGGCGAAACCGATTTCCGAAACGGAACCGCATCCTGGTGTATATGGGACCAAGCGACGGTTACAAACCTTTGCGATTTCCGGGTTGAACAATGGGCCGACAACGAAGTTAGCACCCAATTGCAAGTATAGGGAAGCTGTTCCGGCATCCACGATAGATCCGACGCCTAATACCAGTTCGGGGCATTCTTTTGTAGCGAACTTGATCAGTTCGGCAAATACTTCATGAGCGAAGTCACCGCGATTGGTGAATTCGAATGCACGGACACCACCTTCGTAGCAAGCTTTGACAACCTGCTTTGCGATTTCTACATCTTTATTGTAGTAAACAGGTACCATCCCTGTGCTGACGATCGCATCGAGTACCTGCATTTTATTGAATCTTGCCATGATAAGATTTCTGAATTATGAATTATGATTGAATTGTCACTTATCTTGAAACTCGTCCGGAAGCATCGCCACTCATCAACTTTTCAACTTCTTCGACTGTCACTTGGTTGAAGTCGCCGTAGATCGTGTGTTTCAAGCAAGATGCAGCGACAGCGAAATCGAGTGCTTTCTGGTCGTCTGTCGTATAAGTCAGCAGACCGTAGATCAAACCTCCCATGAAAGAGTCTCCACCACCTACACGGTCAACGATATGAGTAATGTCGTAACGACGAGACTGGTACAGTTTGCCTTTGGCATAGAGAACGCCGCCCCACGTATTGTGGTTTGCATTGATAGCGCCGCGCAGTGTGATGATCACTTTCTTTGCACGCGGGAATTTAGCCATCAATTGTGTGCAAACGGATTCGAATTCGGCAGCGTTTACTTCACCGTTTGTGGCTGTTACGTCGAAACCTTCTGGTTTAATGCCGAATACCTTTTCCGCATCCTCTTCGTTACCAAGGATTACGTCACAACCTGCAACCAGTTCCGGCATCACTTCAGAGGCCGTTTTGCCATATTTCCACAGATTTTTGCGGTAATTAAGGTCGCATGATACGGGGATACCCATACGGTTTGCCACTTGGATAGCTTCGAGGCAAGCATCTGCCGCACCCTGTGAAATGGCCGGTGTAATGCCTGTCCAGTGGAACCAGGATGCATCTTTGAATACTTCTTCCCAGTTTACCATTCCCGGTTGGATTTCGGAGATAGCCGAGTGAGCGCGGTCATAGACGACTTTGCTGGCACGGGCTACCGCACCTGTTTCCAGAAAATAGATACCCAAACGGTCGCCGCCGTAAACGATGTGAGAAGTCCCTACACCGTATTTACGCAGGTCCATTACGCAAGCACGCGCAATGTCGTTTTTAGGTAAACGGGTTACAAACTCGGTTGCAATACCATAGTTTGCCAGTGATACGGCAACATTAGCTTCACCGCCACCAAAGGTAGCATTCAATTTATCACTTTGACAAAAACGGAGATAGTCTGGAGTGGCCAGTCTAAGCATGATTTCTCCAAAGGTTATTACTTTCTTATCCATATCGATGGTTTATAATGTGTTCAGACCACAAAAGTAGAAGTTTATTTTTAAATAAACATGGAGTGTGCGCGAAAACATAATTAATAACTGAAATTATTCCAGAAAACAGATGTATCATTTGTCCTCTTCTGCTCTTCAGCCATCTTTTCGCGAAGACGCTGGATTGTTTTTTCGTATTTCTTTTGTCCGCTGAGATCGTTCCTCTCCCAAGGATCGTTTTTCAGATTGAATAACTGGGTCGTGCGTTTCCCATTCACATGATATTCAATCAACTTCCAGGTTCCATCGGAAATGCCGCGTTGATTATCCATATAGCTGTAATATAGGTAGTCGCGGACAGGCTCTTTCCCATCTAAGGAAGAAAGTAGACTGATACCGTCTACCGATTGGGGTACAGGTAGTTGGAGCATGTCGCAAAGGGTTGGGAATACGTCTATCAAGTAACATAGGTCTGCGGTCTTTTTACCGGTATGCTGTGCGGCAGCTTTGATCATCAAAGGGACGCCGACGCTATGTTCGTATACATTCTGTTTCCCCATCAGGCCGTGTTGTCCGACTGCCAACCCGTTGTCTCCTGCAAATATGATGATTGTGTTTTCATATAACCCGTTATCTTTCAGAGTTTGGATAATGTTGCCTACGCGTTTGTCTACATGGGAGATCATGGCATAGTATTCCCTGATATGTTTTTTGATTTCATCCGGACGGCGGGGAATAGCAGCCAATATTTCGTCACGTATTTCTAATTCTCCGTTATCGAACGGGTGCTTTTCCATAAAATTGGGTGGAAGTTGTATTTGGCTCTGGTCGTAAAGCTGCATGTATTCATCCGGCATGCTCCGAGGGTCATGGGGAGACATATAGGCTACCGACAAGAAGAACGGCTGGTTTTTATCTTTTTGTTGTTGAATATATTCGACGGCTTCATGGGTGAAAATATCTACGGAATGCTTTCCTGAATACATATATTCTCCTATTTCATATTCTACTTTGTTCGATTTTGCCTGGTTATGGATGACCGGACGACGTTTTCCGTAATTCATATCTGCATGGTAATCGTACAAGGGAACATTCCAGTGATCCCACATGCCTCCGAAAAAGATGGCTTTCCCTTCTTTAAAGCAACGGTTCAGGGCTTCATAGCTACTATGCCATTTACCGGTATGGAATGTATTATAGCCGGCTTTCTGAAGGGTTTCACCTATCATCGTGTGCGAATTCGGGATTGTTGCTCCCTGTTTTTCGAGGTTATAAAGATATTTTCCGGTCATTAGCATGGCCCGACTTGGCATACTGACGGCTCCGGATGTACCACCCATGATGTGGGCGTTGGTGAAGACTGTACTTTCTCCTGCCAATTTATCCAGGTTGGGCGTTTGGACTTGTTCTTTTCCTAAAAAGTTCATTCCTGAAGCTCGCATGTCGTCGGCAAGAATCAGAATGATATTGGGCTTTTTATCTGCTGCCAGTGAACTGACAACAGATAAAAAGGAAACTCCGATCAATGATAATGCTTGTTTCATTTCTTCGTGTTTATTGTGTGATTAGATATGTTCCATCTTTTTGCGTTTCGAATGTCGCTTGGAAATATTCTTTACCGTTTGACCGGACCGGGGTGGATGTAGCTATGGTTCTACCGTTCGATTTGACCGTGAATGCTTGTCTGGCACGAAGTGTACAGCTTTTCCCAGACAGCGAATGGATATTGGCTTCTGTCAATTTTCCATTCTTCCAGTTCATCGTAATCTCGAAGTTGCCCCGTGCCTTCAGGCCGGAAACAGAGCCCTCTGCCCATACATCGGGCAAAGCAGGCAACAGATGGATGTATCCGGCATGGCTTTGCAATAACATTTCAACGACACCTGCCGTATAGCCGAAATTTCCATCGATTTGGAAAGGAGGGTGTGCACACAGTAAGTTTCGGAAGAGCCCTCCTCCTCTATGTGCACTGTTTCCGAATCCGACAGGATTGAACAGGTTGGCGATGATCTTGTAGGCGTGGTTGCCGTCTAACAAGCGTGCCCAGCAGTTTATTTTCCAGCCCATCGACCAGCCGGAAGCCAAGTCGCCCCGCAGTTCGAGTGTTTTGCGGACTGCATTGAACAGTTCCGGTGTTTTGTCCGGTGTGATCTGGTCGCTCGGATGGAAACCGTACAAGTGGGAGAAATGGCGGTGTTGAGGTTCCCATTCCTTGAAGTCATATATCCATTCCTGTAGTTGTCCACGCTTTCCGATTTGATAGGGTAACAGGCGTGCTAATTTATCTTTCAATTCATTGCGAAACGATTCATCCAGATTGAACATTTCCGAAGCGGCGATCGTGCGGGTAAAAGTTTCCCGGATAATGGCCATGTCCATGGTCGGTCCCATACTCATGGCTGCCGTTTGTCCGTCTTCCGTGATGAAGCGGTTTTCCGGAGAGACACCTACCGGAGTCACTAAATGACCGTTGCCATCGTCTATCAGCCAGTCGGCAAAGAACTCGGCGGCCCCTTTCATCAACGGATAGGCCTCGTTTTTCAGGAATGTTTCATCCTGTGTGAACTGGTAGTGTTCCCATAAGTGGCTACACAACCACCCTTGCACCATCGGCCAGAAAGAAGCTGTCGGCACGTTGTCGTTCGGCAAGGACTCTCGCCAGATGGATGTGTTATGATGGGCCACCCAACCACGGCGGTTATACATATTCCGGGCTGTTTCGGCACCGGAGACAGACAGTTCCCGGATCATTCGGAAAAGAGGTTCCTGGCATTCCGACAGATTGGTGAGTTCGGCCGGCCAGTAGTTCATTTCTGTGTTGATATTGATCGTATAGCCGCAGTTCCAGGCTGGAATTGTGTCTTTGTTCCAGATTCCTTGCAAGTTCAAAGGTTGTCCGCCTGGACGTGATCCGCTGATCATCAGGTAACGTCCGAATTGGAACAGGAGAGCTGCCAAGTCGGGATCGGCGTTTCCGGCAAACTGTTCGAGACGTTTGTCGGTCGGCATCGCCTTTTGTTCGGGAGAGGAAAACAGTTCGAAATCGACTCGGTCGAAAAGGGAACGGTAATCTTCCGTATGGCGTTGTTTCAGTGTCTGATAGTCATAGGAAAGGGCTTTTTCCAGAATGCTGGCTGCTTTGGCCGAAGGATCGATACCATCCCGGCTCGGACTTTTGTCGAAACCATTGAAACTTGTTGCCATACTGAGTATGAAATAGACTTCGTCCGTGTTGTATATATGGATACCGGCGTCGGTAATCTCACATTTCCCGTCTTTAGGGAAGACCGGTTTCAACTGGGCTTCGAAAAACATACCTTTCCCGCCGATCTCGTCGCCGTAAAGCATCCGTTTGTCGAACTTGCGTTTGCCGTTCGCATCGTAGAGTTCAGGGTGTTTGTATTGGTCGCCCCATTGTTCGATTTGCTCGAATGTACGCCGTTCCACATAGCCGGGAGCCTGTCCGTGCAGGATCAGACGGTCGTCAGTCCCTTTTTGCTGGGCTGTCGGATGAGGTGATGTGAAATCGAGCGAGATGTCGATGCCATTCGGTGTATCGCTTTTCAGATGCATGACGATCACATTGTCCGGATGGGAAGCGAATACTTCCCGTTCGTATTTCACTCCGTTTTGTTTATAGACTGTTGTGGCAACCGCATCCGAGATGTTTAATGCCCGTTTGTATCCGGCAGCATCTCCCGGCTTGTTGTTTTGGATATGCAGGTCTCCGAACGGTTGGTAATATTGGTGCAGGCGTCCCAGCCAGTTCTTGCAAACCAGGTCGGAAGCTGTCTTGTATTTTCCGGCTTTCATCAGCCCGACAACTTTGTCGAACATCTCCGGTGTTATTTTCACATCTTTGAAAACGACTGACGGTTCCCCGCTGTATAACGTGTTTTCATTCAGTTGAAGTTGTTCTTTCTCAACTCCTCCGAAAACCATTGCTCCCGCACGGCCGTTCCCGATGGGGAGTGCCTCGTCCCAGTTTTGGGCAGGCTTGTCGTACCACAAGGTGAGTGGTGCTTTTGAGGGTGTTCCCGTGCACGCGGCCAGCAACAAGAATGAGATCAGATAAGAAATAGTGCGCATATACATGGTATTTTTAAGATTATACAAAAAAGTGTCCAGATGCAAAGATATGCAATTCATCCGGACACTTTAAAGATTTAAAATGAATTAATATCCCGGATTTTGTTCGATCGTGGCATATACATTCCGTTCGATTTCCGAGTAGGGGATTGGCCAGAGATTATGATAATCCTCTATACTCATGCCTGTTCTAGGGTTATATCTTCGGTTCCTGTCGGCAAGTTTACCCATACGACATAAAGTCAGCATGCGGAGTTCTTCGCAATACAACTCGCGTAGGCGTTCGTCCAGGATATAGTCGATGTTTACTTCTGCCGGTTGTGCCGGATCGGCATTTGCACGACTACGAACCGTATTGACATCGGCTGCCGCTTTTGCCTGGTCACCCTTGTTGACATACGCTTCCGCTCTCAGTAGGTAGGTTTCGGCAAGGCGGAACAAGTAAACGTCTTTATAGGAGCCGTTCGCACTGTTGATTACCAGATGTTCGCCGAAAGGAGTCATCAAAGGATTACCGTTTGCGTCTTTCTGGTAGAATTCTTCGGGGAAGTTGTTAACACGAGAAATCTTTGTCATCAGCGGATACCACTGGCGGATCGAGTCAAGCTGTTTGTAATAACCGTCTTTTACCAGCCATTGCCCGAAAGCCGGAGATTCCGGATTATCGATACGCACGTCGCGGATGATGTTGTATTCCGAGTTCCGGATGTCGTTTTCCGAACCTTTGGACCAAATATCATTGAAGAAATGGCTGGTCGGCTGGATCCAGCCGATACCACGTCCACATTTGCCATCCGTCACTCCTAAGAACGCTGTTGTATTGACTTCCTCACCTGCCTCATTTTTAGCCGTTATTTTGATATTCTGGTAGTAAGGGATAAAGCTGAATGACGCATTGTAGTCCGTGTTGGAACCCGGATTTAGGTAATCATATTGCAGCACCCATAAACTTTCTTTGTTACCGCTACCCCTGTTTTGGTTGTTCAGCCGGAACAGATCCCAATAGACATCGCCGGCTTCGTTCTGACGTGAACCGAAACGGTTGGTCATAAGTGCCATTTCCGGATGGTCAATTACGGCACTTGCCGCTTGTATCGCCTCGTCATATAAGCCTAAACAGATGTTGACTTCTGCCAACAGGTGTTGTGCGACCTGCTTACTTAGCTTTCCGTCTTTTACCGATTCGATATTAGGAAGCAAAGAAACAGCTTCTTCCAGATCTTGTTTGATTTGCTTATAAACTTCTTCCCGGCTTGCCCGTACATAGTCGCGGCGAGGAGTCGTGATTTCTTCCAGAATCAAAGGGACGCCTCCGAATAGATTGGCTAGCATACGGTAAGCATACCCTCTGAACACCAAAGCTTCTCCTCTGATTACCTTTTTATCTTCGTCATTTACCTGGCTGGCATTTGTTAAACGGTTTAAAATAACGTTGGCATTGGATATGACCGTGTAGGATTCTTTCCAAACCTCTTTAGGTACGGCAAAAGTCGGTACCATCACGTTTTTATAATCATTCAACTTTGCCGGCTTATAGTAATCGGTTCCGTTGAAAGCAAAATCTGTTGCATAATAGAAAGCGAAGCGGGTGTCCATTGTCATCTCGCAAACCTGATATCTTACACGGTTATACAGGTAGTTTAACGATGATTGGAAATGAGCGCTTGTCTCCATTGAATTCTCCGGCGAATAAAAATCCAGAGGTTTTTCCTTCAAAAAGTCGTGCTCGTCGCATGAAGAAAAGGAGGCGAATGCCGCTAAAAGCATAATGCCGTATTTGATTGATTTCATATTCATATATAATTAAAATTCAAGATTAAGACCAATAGAATAGCTTCTCATAACCGGATACTTGCTCGTGTTCAGACCGGTTCCTGTTTCAGGATCCCAACCATCCCAGTCGGTGAAAGTAAGGAGGTTCTTTCCTGTTACATACAGTTTCAGCCGGTTGACTTTGAACTTGCTTAGGAAAGAGGCGGGTACATTATAGGACAATGTAACATCCTGCAAACGGACGAAGCTGCGTTGTACATAAGGGGAAAACGTGTATCCGAGCGCTTGAGTATAATAGCCTAACTGGCGGTAACGTGCGTTCGGGTTTTCCGGTGTCCAGTAATCGAAGTTGAACAGGTTGTTCTGGTAGATATTATCCGGATTGGCAAGGTCTTTGCCCGGCTGTCCGTAATAATAATTTTTCGGAATTATCTACTTTAGGCTTGTCACTCATTTGTATCGCATAAATACATTTTATTGGATAGCAGGGGTTAAAACACCCTGCTATTTTTATAAATTAGATGAGTAAGGCAAGCTCTTTATGTAGTTCTCCATAAACTGCCAGTCGGGATTACCTTTTGAATCTACGGGAAGTTTTATCTTTATATTTTTAATACGTGTTTGGCTGCATTTTATACCATAATTATACCGATATTGCTCTATATTAATAATTGTTGTCAAAAACATTGCAATATAATTATTGCAGTTAAAATTGGGTATCAATTTTTCGACATGATCTGATGCTGAAAAATCTTCTTCATGCCAACAACAAAACCCCTTTATAGCTGAATCAATCGTAAAGCATTCACCTTGCTCTGTGTAAATACCATAAAAATCACAAACACCATTATTACGTGTTTGTGTTGTTACATAAGGATAATTACCTTTCCCACTCAACTCTAAATCTTTTAATGATGTCGTTTTTGATCCTTTTATGATAAATAAAAAATCTAATCTAAACCATTTCCATTTATCAATAGATAAAGAAATATTTTGTTTTTTCTTTGGATCTTTATCAAATTTAAAATCTGAATTTATGTCATTCCAATTAAAATTTTCCAACTCTGACAATTCAGGTAACATTAAGTCCCGGAATGTTTTATTAGCTTGCCTTCCATAATTATACTTATATTTATTAAATTCAATGATATAACTATATAACAACATTTCATTTTTAGTCATAGGTTTCTTTGGTGACAATATAAACAGATCGCGCCCGCTATAATATTCTTCGTCTTGATAAAAACAAGATAATACACTACCTCCACCTGCAAGACTTAATGTATGTGCTGGATTAGGTTCAATACCGGGAATTAGTTCTACACGTGCAACTACTCCATTATTGTTACTTGTTCTTGAAACAAAAGGGATTCCTTTATCATTTATTTGGCAATTAACCAATTCAAGGTTTACTCCATACCAATAATCAAATAAATCAGAAAGTTTCTTCATAATTCAAGAATTTATAAGCTATATATTGTTTCACTGTACGTTCAAAATCTTTTCGATTCAAAAAACTATAATCTGTTTCCATATATGCTTCTGCACACCATTCATCTTTAGCTTCAACATGGTGCATAACACTTTTCCCTACAACTTCTTTACGATTACGATATAAAAGCAGCCATTCTTTTTTTATCTTGTTCCATGTATTATGAACATCTATACGCCCTAACTTTTTTCTTTTTTCAAACCCATCATCTTTAAAATACCCAAAAAAAGTTTCTTTATCTTTTGGATGTGGTTTATGTGCTGTGAATACCATAATGCAAGTCACAACGCTTTTATCTGAATTATAGAACAATTCATCGGGCATAGAAAATACAGCTTCAAGAGTATGTTTTGATAAAAGTTCTTTTTTCAAATTATATATACCTTTCCTTTTCTCTCCTGCTATAGCACATTGCATAGGAACAATAGCAACACACGTACCACCTTCAACCAATGCTTCTAAATTACATTTAACAAATTCCAATTCTTCCACATCGCCTTTTTTATCTGCTTTGTAAGGTGGATTTAATAGCCCGATTGTTGGTTTATATACCTTACCCGTATTTTCATCTTTTATGCCATTCTTAATTTCACGGATAATATCCATATCTAACCCACTTTTCGGATATATGTTTGTCTTTCCGTCTCCATGTATTGCCATATTTGATGCAGCCAGACAATACATTTTATCATTTTTTTCTATTCCTATAAGCTGATTCTTCTTTATTGACTTCTCAATAGCAATATCCCCGTTAGCGTCTTTAATCATCCTACTCATTGCCGCAATTAAAAAGCCGCAAGTTCCTGTACAATTATCAAAAACAACTGATGTTTTATTTACTTCCGAAATATCTGCAAAAAACTCTGTTATATGTGCCGGCGTTAATACTACACCCAAATCATTACTTGTATTAGCATATCTCAAAAAAGCGATAAATAATTGTCCTAAAACATCATAATACCTATTAGTTTTTTCAAACGCATTAATGTTTATGTCCATATCTGATATTAAATCACGCAAATAATTATGCTTACTATCCTGCACAAACATTCCTCTAATAGTAGAGTATTTAGATTCTATAATATTTATTTTCTCCGATCCTACGTTTTCTTTTTTTAACCAATCCATTACATCATTTATCATTCGATTTGCAAGGATTGTTTGATTATCTTCTGTCTTGTAGTATGACTTGAAATTGGGTAGCCTTAGTGCCAACAAAATACAACTTGCTAAAATACATCGTTCCGCTTCGTCAATTTGCATTTTATGAAGACGAGAGTTTAATTCTCTTGTATAATCTAACAATTTATCATAATCTTGTCGCTTTTTCTCATCCGAACTATTTACACCGGAATAATAATCGTCTGGGACTAACAACATATCTCCAAAATATTGAAATGCTTTTGGTTCATCTTTTAGATGCAAATAATGAGATACTTTTATATTGTTTTTGTCCGTACCACTTACTGCAATAGCAAGTACATCATAAGATTTTGATAGGTAAGAAGCGTAAAGCAGCACTCCGTCCACTGCATATTTATCATATTGTTTGTGGTTTTCACTTTCATGGAATCGTTTATCTGCTTTATCCTCTATGACTATAAGAAAATTTGTATCTTTTTTGTACTGGATAATAAAATCAGGATAACCTTTCCCGATTCCTTTCTTAGAAGCATTCCGAAGTAGCTTATCAATAGAAGAGTTAGATGACGATTGTTGTTCAATAATTATATCATCTTCAAATTGCCGAAAATAATCACGTACTATATTATCAGTTATAACTTCCTTTTTACCCCCCCCCCCCCAGTTTGTAACTTATTGTTATTCATATATTTACGAATTTATATTACTGCAAGTTCAACAAGTGAAGCAAACGCTTCGTTATTATCTCTGTGGTTAAGACGATAACAGAACTCGTTCACATACTTCTGCATATACTTAACCGATACATTGTGAAACACACCATACACACCACGTTTGAGTATTGCCCAAAAGCTCTCTATACCGTTGGTATGGATTCCATCACCAAGTGAAAATGCAACAGTGTGATCCACTTTCAATCGTACAAAGTTACAATCATTTTCCTTGTCGAGGATATTGTACCCTGCAAATTGATCGGTCATGACAGTTGTATTTTTCTTGCATACCTTTTTAAGTACATTGAAAAGTTGCTTACCGCTTAACTGTTTTCCTTCTTCATTATAATTAGCGACAACAGCATGAACCCTACCTGTATTACGTTCTTTTACACCGATTACAGGAGTTTTGGAAGTACCACGACCTCTTTTAGGTTTGTTATCATCGCCTGAATGATCATTGTCTTTACGAGGTTTGCCACCTACATAAGTTTCGTCAATCTCAACTATGGCTTCAAATGTTTCTTTGTATTCTTCTTTCTCCATTGCCTTACGGATTTGATGGAGCATACGCCATGCAGACTGATAAGAACCCATTCCTAATTCTCTTTTTAGTTGTGATGCTGATATTCCTTTCCGGGATATGATAACAAGATTCATCGCATATAACCACATACGAATATCAAGATGCGTGTTTTCAAATATTGTTCCTTTTAATGCTGAAAATTCAGATTTGCAATTGTTGCAATATAACTTTCTTCTATCATAGTTTTGATGGTATATTCCTTTATGAACACAACCACATTTAGGACAAACATAACCATCTTTGTATTTTGCAGCTACAATAAAATCTATTGCACTGTTTTCGGTAGGAAATCTCTTTGTAAACTCGAAATATGTCATAATTTTCTTATTTTTACACTGCAAATTTATAAAGAGATTTTTAATTATACAAGCCTAAAGTAGATAATTCCGTAATTTTTTCCTCCTTGTACGGAATTGATCATGAATTTGAATTCCCAATTTTTGTAGCGGAATGAGTTCTGGATGCTGAAGCGATAAGCAGGATCGGAATAGCCTATTATCTTTCGGTCTTTATCGGCGGTATATTTACCATCGTTGTTAACATCTTCCACTTTATAAGTCCCATATTCGAATCCGTCGGGAATCAGACCATTCTGTTTGTCTGCAATCTGCCACATGCCGATGATGTTGTAATCATAACAAACTCCATACGGATGGTTGATAAATATCTTATCGGAGATCAGGTCGTCTTCCCGTCCGTCACCGTCGGCATCGATTCCCAGAATACTTTTAACCTTGTTGCGGTTACGGGAGAAGTTGAATGTGACATCCCAGGAGAAATCTTTTGTTTCTATAGGGATTCCTGTTACGGTCATTTCAAAACCTTTGTTGCTCATTTTACCGATATTGGACGGGATTTTGTCCAGACCGTTCATTTGCGGAATATTGATATTGAATAACAAGTTGTTCGTTTGCGATGTGTAATATTCAACAGTACCGAAAATACGACTGTTTAAAGCACTGAAATCGGCGGCGATATTGAACGTATTGGTCGTTTCCCATTTCAAATCGGCGTTGGCCAACGATTTGATCCATTGCATTTGTTCGGCGCTTACGCCATCTCCAAACAGGTACCCGGCATTGACAGTCGAGTCGTCCACTTTAACGGAGCCAACTCCGGCTCCCATCTGTGCCATTGTCTGATACCGTCCTACCGTACGGTTACCGTTTTGGCCATAAGAGAGGCGCAGTTTCAGGTTCTCCATCCAGTCCACATTATTTTTGAAGAAGTCTTCTTCGCTGATACGCCATGCCAAAGCAGCGGAGGGAAATACACCGAACTTGTGGTTTTTCCCGAATCCGGAGAACCCATCGCGGCGGACTGTTCCGGTGACGATATATTTGTCGTTGAACGTATAGATGGCACGCAGCATGGTGTACAGGCTGGATTCTGTCCATGCGCCTGATTTAGCTGTTTGCAAGTCTGCCTGCCCTGCGTCCAGTTTGTTGTAGCCCAGAATATCATTAGAGAAGTTGGTTGCTCCTGCCTTTGTCATCTCGTACTGTCTTTTTTCCACTCCATATACGAAAGTGGCATTGATTGCATGCTTTCCGAACTTGTTTTTATACGACAGGATGTTGTCGACTGTCCAGTTATACTCGCTGTTGTTCTCTTTTGAACCGGAACCTGTAAAGTTCGCTCCCCATTTGTTGAAGTTGTAAATCTTGTTTTCGATCAGGTTCTGCGAGAAGTTCATACGGTAATTCAATCCTTTCAGAAATGGGAAATCAATGTCTGCATAGAAGTTTCCGAACAGATTGTAACGCTTGTTGGTGTCATCCTGTTGGATAGTCAGTAACGGATTCAGGGAGTTTTTATACGGTTCGCGAATATAGTCGCCGTTTTCATCGGTTGCCGCAACAATAGGAGGAAGTCCTACAACAGTAGACAGATCGGGTGATTCACCTGAATAATCGCTGACAGTGAAGAATGATTGTACACCTACTTTCAGGAAGCTCGTGATTTTGGTATCCATGTTGATACGGATGTTGTAGCGTTTATATGTATCGTTGATTACCAGGTTCTTCTGATCTGTATAACCCATAGAGAAGAAGTAGCTGCTCAATTCGTTTTTCCCTCTTACACTCAGATTGTGATTTTGGATATAAGGGGTTTTGTTTGTCAGCATATTCCACCAGTCGGTTTCCGTCCCGTTTTCATATCCGTCCAGTGCGTTGCGGTCCATCAAATGCGAAGTCGGATCCCAATTCGGATTCGGTTGGAGCATATCGTCTCCAATACGGCTTTCTTCGAGGAAGCGGTCTGCGATCTTGCGAAGGAACCCGTCGCGTCCTTCGGGATACATGTCTTTGTTGGTCGGTTGCTGGTAAGAGAACGAACCGCTGTATTCGATTGTCGGTTTACTCATCACCTTACCCGTTTTGGAAGTGATCAGGATCACACCGTTGCTGGCTTCCGATCCATAGATGGCGGCGGCGCTTGCATCTTTCAGGATATCGATGGATTCGACATCGTTCATATTGATATCGACCATGTTCCCACGGAAAATGATGCCGTCCAGAACGATCAACGGACTGTTACCGCCACTGATGGACGTACGGCCGCGGATAGACATATCCGGATCTTTACCGGCTTCAGATACCGAGCTTACGTTCAGTCCGGGAACCGTCCCCTGTAATGCCGAACCCAAGCTGATATTCGGTGATTCCTGCAAAGTTCCCAGATCGGCACGGACAACAGACCCGGCTAGGTCGCTTTTCTTGGCCGTCCCATAACCGACGACGACGACTTCGTCCAGCTTCTGTGCGTCTTCCGCCAACTGCACGTTGATGTTCTTCTGGCTATCGACTGTAATCTCTTTGGTCACGTATCCGATATAGGAAAACTGGATCACCGCTCCCTGGGGAACCGAGAGGGTATAATTGCCGTCCATATCTGTGATGATCCCGTTGGTTGTGCCTTTTTCTACCACATTAGCACCGGCAATAGGGCCTAAATTGTCACTTACCGTACCGGAAATCGTCACTTGCTTCTGTTGCTGTTGAACCGTTTGGGCAGAGATGATGATGTGATTGTTCCGGATGACGAATGTGCATCCGCTCTCTTTCAGGATCAGTGCGAGTGTTTCATTCAAAGATTTATTGTTAACAGAGGCATTGACCTGTTTATTCAGATTAATGACCGACTCATCATAGTCGACCGACATACCTGTTTGTTTCTCTATTTCGGAGAAAGCATCTTTGATTGTGATGTTGTGGGATGGCAGTGTGATCGACTGGCTACTGGCAACTGTCTGTTGCACAAAAAAGAAAAGAAAAAACATTAACGAAACGCGGAATAAACTAATTAGCTTATTCTGTTGTGTTTTCAGGTTTAATTCCATATTTTTGTAAAATTAGATATTTAAGTAAATACTATGCATGATTTTTATCCTGCCGGATAATTAGTTAGAATGAATGGTGTTGCTCGATTTCAAGCCGGGGAGATCTGATTGGCGTCATCTTCCCGGTTCTTTTTTTCATATTAGTATCTCCTCTTTTTTAGTTTATGTACACTTTGTCCTCTTTTATTTTGTAGTTCAGTCCTTTTATCATCTCTTTCATGACTTCCAGTACTTGTTTCAGGCCCTCGTCAGGATTAAACTTCATTGTAAAGCTTCTGCCGGCGAACCGTTCCGTCTCGTAATTGATCGTTACATCGAATTTACGTTCGATGGTCTTTACGATCTGGTCGAACGAGGCCGTCTGGAATATCAGATACCCGTCGGTCCATTGCATCACGCGTCCGGCGTCGACAGTATTGAGTGCCAGTGTTTCCAGGCGGTGATTGTAGATGATTTGTTCGTCTGGCGATAAAATCAGGCTTGTGTCTTGCTTCAAACAGGGATAGACTTGGATTTTCCCTTCTTCCAACGTGGCAATCGTAACATCCTGGTCTGAATAAGCGTTTAGATTGAATACGGTGCCGAGTGCTTTGACCGTCATATGGGCGGTTTTGACCAAAAAGGGTTTTGTCGGATCTTTGGCGACTTGGAAGCGGGCTTCCCCGTTGAGGAACAGGAGACGTCTTTTTCCCCTGAAATGTTTGTCATAGACCAGTAAAGAACCGGAGTTCAACCAAACTTTCGTCCCATCGGGCAGTTTTACTTGTTTCTGTTCTCCATTTGCGACGAAACATTCTTTCAATTGAGCTTCTTCCACAACCGGATTTACTTTTGTCAGATAATAATAGGTACCGAAAGCACCAAGCAACGGCAAAAGTAGTATGGCGGCAATTCTCTTGATATATAAGCCAATTGGCTTGTGAAGCATCCGATCGGAAGGGTTCCTCATCCGTT
>OATG01000217.1_pt1 | contig 68353 bp, 65 predicted proteins | sample 1516581 | NCBI WGS metagenome assembly OATG01 (sample SAMEA2579930, study PRJEB22360) | human gut metagenome | biome: human gut; feature: human-associated habitat; material: faeces | place: Denmark | collected 2008/2010
GGTATGCGGAAACCTGCCGCCGTAAGGCGGTAAGGCGCTGCATACCGAGCCTACAAACCAACTTGCAGGAAGCACGACCGGAGCTGTGGCAACGGCTGGAAGAGGAATATTCGTGCCCGAAGATCGAAAACGGCGAGCATTTCAGTTTCATCCCTGTCGATGCGATGATAAAGGACAACCTTTGGATTTGTCCGATCAAGCCATTGCATCAGGACGATGCTTATTACTCCATATCGAAAAATGAAATCATCGTGCCGGAAAAGGAGCAGTTCAAATCCGGAGAGGCGTTCTACGGAACACTTTTCCATGAAATGACGCACTCGACCGGTGCGGAGGGAGTTCTCGACCGATTCAAACCGACGGCTTTCGGTTCGCCTGAATATGCACGTGAGGAATTAGTGGCCGAGTTGGGCAGTGCGTTGGTCGCCCAACGCTATAGCATGACGAAGCATATCAAGGAGGACAGTTGCGCGTACCTCAAAGGTTGGCTCAATGAACTGAAGGAGTCGCCGCAATTTATCAAGACGACACTCTTGGATGTGAAAAGAGCAGCTTCGCTGATTACTCAAAAGGTGGATAAGATCGCACAGGATTTGGAGCAAAATGTCAGCGAAAAGCAAGAGGCTACCCCGAAAGAAAAAGTATATTATTCTTCCGTGGCCTACCTCCAGTCCCCCGATGACACGATGCAGTTGGACGCATTCAAGGACAAAGGGGACTACGAGGGTCTGTTGACACTCGCCAAGGAGTATTACGACGGTAACGGCATAGACGAACAACACACCTATCCCTCTCCCCTACAGAACCGAGGCGATAATCTCTTGATCGAGGACAAAGACTTTGCCGTGGTGTACAACGGGAGTGTCGGGGGAACTTACGATGTGATGTTGAAATTCACGGAGCAGGAAGTACGCGACCATATCAGGCGTTACGGTGTCGAACGTGCCGGAGATACGTTAAAAGGGGTTGCCAAAGAAATGGCTGCGGAGCAGTTCGCGGAGCTGGAACAACGGAAAGCACCTGTTTTTGAGATGGCGAACGGTGATGTGCTGTATGTAGGATATAACAAGGAAGCCGATACGCTCGATGTCGGATCGGTTACTAACGCAGGGCTTGTCGCACATCATCGTTTCCCATACGACCATGACGCATCGCTGGATGCCAACCTGCAAGCCGTGAACGAGAAACTGAACGACATGGAGGAGTACCGGGAAGAGCTACAAGAGGCAGAGTACGGCGGCGGTATGCGCCGGTAAAACGGAAAGAAAGATGCGGGGCAAATCGACTCCGCATCTTTTTTATGTGTTATCGGGTCAGCAGTTCGTCTATCCTCGACGGCAATTTTGCCATATCGCAATACCAGTTATTGCCTCCGGTGTAGTCCTTTGCGTGCTTGGCAGTCCGTATAAGAAATGAATTGAGTTCTATTCTTACACCGCTACTCATTCGGGACAAAGTGGACGAATGGCTGATGTAAACGAATTTGCCGTTACGCTCGATAAAGCAAGAGGTGTCGTAGTGCCCTTTGAACGAAGATACGGCCTTTGCGCCAACGGCTGTCGCGTACTTGGAGATTTCACGCACTAAAGCCGTTTGGAAATTGCGGTATTCTTTTGAAACATAGCAGGCTGCATCTTCAAGGATGGAAGATTGCCATTTTGTATAAAAATTCTGTACCATATTGATGTTTTTTATGATTGTTGATTCTGTAAGTAACTATTCCACTTCTCGCCGTCAATGGTCAATTTGTCCATTTCCCAATCGTATATCACTCCCGGCATATCGGCATAAGGAAAATGAACGGTATAGCCTATTTGTCCGTAGGAGCAATGTAGCGGCGTAACGCAGATTTCTCGACCGAAGTAAGGTTGCGGTGTGCAGTATTTCCGCCAATCGAAACGACCTGCGGCTATGTTACCGCAAAGTCGTTTGAGAATGGTGTTGTCGCTTATCATTCTGTACCTCCTTTCTCCATGAGTGTTAATTGGTGGGGACGGGCGGGAAACCAATAAGCATCGTGGTCGAAATATACGCATCTGTCCCAATCTCCGGGCTTTTCAAAGGCCAACACTTCATGGGGGCCGAATACCACACCATAGTCGTTCGTGAAAGCTACCATATCACCGACTCCCAAATCGTTGTCCGTGTCGATTACCTCTGAAAGACGGTTGAAAAAGACCTTACCCTCCGCTTCACGTTCTGCTTTCCATTTTAGAAATTCTTCTTTATGGCTGGTATTCCTACCTATTGGTGATAATTCCGTAGGTAAAACCTCTGTTTCCGAACCGTTGGCAGCAATCAGAATAATGCTATCATCTTCAATGTTTTCAGGAGCGAAAACTACTCTGTAAGCTCCGTTAGAGTTACCATTGTCGGGGTCATTCCAAAAAAGGAGATTCCCATTCTTAATAAAATCGTACTTGCCCATAACTGTTAATTTATTATTTTTTTATTTCCCTTTTTTTGAAGCCTTTCGACTTCGCCCAAAGGGGTTGTTTTCATGTGCGTTTCAAACGGTGGATGCAAGAACGACGGGCAAGGAACCGGGGATGAAATTTTATGAATACCGCAATCTGTGATTGTGGAAGGTTACGTCAAATTTCATTTCAGGTAGCGACAGCGGTACTTGAACAGCGTTCGTCCACCGTACCTTTGCACGCGAAAACAAGCCTGCGGCGTATGTCGGGGCAACGAAGGTGTTATACCGTTAGAACCGGAGTATGGAACGGGTAAAAAAGGTAGTGAAACCGGTAACGGAAGTTCGGCAGAACATAGCTATAAAAGTAATCGGGACACGCATGAACGGGTAATATGAAACCACCCGCTTGGCGGCGGGTGGTCGTTTGATATTCACTCGAAGCATTAGAAATGATAATCGACTACTCCTCCGATATAAAGTATCGTGCCCGGTTCGAGATTACAGACAAATTGCATGAACGCAAAGGACTGCTCGGCAAAGGACTGGCATCCGTCCCCATCCAGATAGAAATGATAGTCAGTGCCCAACGGGTTTTCCATTGCCTGCTTGAGATAATAGGTCGTGCTCCATTCCCACATATTCTCGACGGTAAGAGCTTCCGCTTTCTTTCGGACATTGGCGACATATTCCTCTTTCCATTGCTCCACACCGCCATTGTAGCGTATGGTATCTTCGGATATAAGCTCGAACATCCCTTTGGGCAGAGCATAATTGACCAAATCGGCAATATCCCCCTTGCGTGCATCATCGTCTATATCCGCACAATAATCGTAGTAACTTCCGTCTCCCTGTTGGAGCGTGTCTTCATTCAGATAGTTCTCTTTGTCTATCTGCATCGTCGAAATTTGGAAAATCCTGCTGTGCATAATTTTGATATTTAATTGGTTAAACATTGTTTTGTTTCCCTTTTTTTGAAGCTCTTTCGGCTTCTTGTCGGGGAATGATTTTTATGCGAAACTGACAGCGGGAAAAGGACGGATAAGGCAAGTAAACAGTGGACGGGATGGAGCGGAATACCCAAATCTTCGATTTGCGGAAGGCTGCCGTGAACATCCGGGAACCGTTAGCGCAGCGTTACTTGACGACCGTCCGAACGCTGTATCTTTGCATATAAAATCTCTCCGGCAAGAATTGCCGACGTGCGATAATGGAATACCCAGATCGGGAGAATATAAAAGACGGGAGAAGCAGTCTGCGGCTGTATAATGGGACTGGAAACCTTACAAACGGCAAAGAGGCCGACCAAAAAAATTACTTTTCGGTCGGCCTCTTCTTTCTACTATGGCAAATGTTAAACATTAATTATGCGAAATTACTATTTCGCTTCTGGCAAAGAACAACTCCACTTTCGTATGCCTGTTGGCTTCCGTGGGTATATGGTCGGCAATTCCACCTCTGCTAACTTTTGTAATCCGTTTGGCCGATATGCCGCGTCGTTCCAGTTCTGCGGTGATAAAACCGGCTCTCGATACACTCAATGAATCGTTGATACCTGGTGTACCTGTCAAACTGTCGGCAGCTCCGGTCACTCTTACGGACAAACCGTATTTCTTCGCTACACGAGCCAGTTCGTCAAGATTGAGCATTTGCGAGGCATCTGTCAGATATGCCGTATTGAGGTCGAAAAAGAAATAGACAGCCGCACCGATACATTCGCCATCGGCGTATGAAAAAACCGTAGAATCCGTAGCAAGGGTATCCTTATGTTCGGATGCTATATTTCGGAAAGCCGGATAGCTGTAAGCCTGATTTTCGTTTCCGGACTGAAGGACTGTCGTGTCAAGAGGCGATGTGCCGTCCCAATGCCTGTGCTTCAGCCTTGCGCGGAGCGAGTTCAGCCCGCTATAATTGTTCACGGGGAATCTATGTCCGGCAGTATCATCGTTGTCAAAGAGGTGACTGTATGTGTCGAGAAGCCCCTCGATTTCCAGAATTTTCTTCAACTCGGCAAGCGTCCGCCTGTCCTGATCGTGACGGCCCGCATAACACCTGTTCTCCTCCGAAAGGAAGTTGGCATAATCAATGAGCCGTTCGTTCCGATGGATGTAGGGTGTCGCATCCACTGCACGCTTCCAGCCGACCTTGCCGAGATGGAACGTGAATCCGGCGGTCAGCGAAAGCATGTGGTCGCCCAGACGGTTCGGACGGCCATAACCATCGAAGTCCTGGAACGTGGTCGTGTTGGAGAGTTCCAGCATGGCACTAACTCGTCTTGAAATACGGTATTGTGTCAATATGCCATTGGAGAGCGCAAAGGGATTGCTCCCGTTGGTGGCGTTGTGCAGCAGACCAACACCCGCAAAAGGTGCAAGTCTCCAACGCACCTGTTCTTGCCGGGCGTACCTGCGGCCAAGGATGTTCCACAGCAGATCCGCATGGACGTGATGATAGTCCTGTATGGATAATTGTGCATCCTTGAACTGCAAGCCGCTATAATTTATCCTTGCGCCGACCGAGGGTGTGAACCACTTGCCGATGGCGAGGCTGTACGAAGGTTTCACTCGTCCGAAAAGGTCTTCACAGCCCAGAGGTGTACCGAGAAAAGCGGTAGCACCTCCGGCTATGCTGACAAACCAGTTGCCGGTACAAGACATCGGGAGTACCACTCCGTCGAGATAGACAGGTTGCATAGGTTGAAGCAATTCCGCAGCTTCATAATGAACGGTGTGTTGTACAGTGTCCTCCTGTACGGGTCGTACACTTGCCTGTACCCGCAACGAGCAAAGTAAGGCGAAGATGAAAATGATTTGTTTCGTCATATTCCAATGATTTTATTCGTTATACTTTTGATTTGTTATAAGGCGTGTGCCACTTACCGTTTGGACTTCTTGCCGATGGCCGGGCGCATCATACGACTTGCCATCCTCATACAACGTAGTGCCCATGCGCGGTTATCCTCGTCCTCGTCACGTCCCCATTTGAGGTCGCTCCCGCCACCCCCGCCGCCGTGTGTTTCGGCAAACGTGGTGGCATCATCGACCATTCCGAGAAACAACATCGTCGCGCAGTGCATGACTTCCGAACCTTGTTCCGCTATGGACTGTACGAGTGAGCCATTGAATAGCTGCCGTTCCGAGGTATCCATTTGTGCCGATACGTTCCGATACTCACCGACCACACTTTCCAGCAGGACATCCTTGAGCAATGTGTCCACTTTGGAGTGTACATCGCGGGAGTATTTGTAGGCTTCCTCCTTGAGTTCCTCGGTGCGCCCCTCAATAGCATTCATATTCTCTTTAAGATCAGTGAGCTGCCGGTCAGCCACCTGTAACTTCTCCTGTTTGTCTGCCAGTTGTTTGGCGATTCCTTGCAACTCTTTTTCCAGCATTTTCTTCTGTGCGGCCAGTTCTGTCGCATCGCCTCTGTTCGCATTCAGATCGCGCTCGGCTGCCGATAACAGAGTCTCTTTTTCGGCTTTCTGTTTTTCGAGGTTTCCGACCATTGTCGTGAGTCCCTTGACCCTGCGCTCTGCCAGCCGGATATCCGATTGAAGCTCGGCCAATACCTTTTGATGTCGGCTGATATTCTCCTCGATTGTCGTACACTCTTCGGACAACATACGGCGGTATTCTTCGGTCGTCCTGTGACGTGCGCCCGTTACGGATATGCTCGTTCCTCTCGACATTCCCCACTTCGTATTGACTTCGTCGAAAAAGTCCGTATGTAACTGTTTCATCCTCGCACTGTATTCAAACTTATCCTTACCGGCGAAGATTTCCTTGTACGCAAAGCGGCCGTCTTTGATTGGCAGAAGGGTACAGTGGACATGCGGATTCAACTCGTCCAGATGTACAATGAATGCAGCGATGTTCTGTTCGCCGTATTTGCCACTCACGAATGAATACACATCCTTTGCCCATCGTTCGATGTCGCTCTTTCTTTTGATGTGGGTATTGTCCGCACCTTTCTCAAAATCCACCTGCTGCGTGCCGAATGCAAGTTCCTGCATCCGGTTACGAGAGCCGCCGAAAATGATGTTTACCACTGTACGGTATTTCGGTTCGATCAATCCCTCGTTGGGGTCTTTGATTCCGCGACGGCTCAATATGTCTGCCATCCGTTCGGGGATGTTACGGCTCGTGTCGATGGGGCATATTTTGCCTCCGGGCGCAATCTCGAAGTTCAGATGTTTACGCGTGGGATCATAGTTGCCCTTGCTCATGGCGTATTTCTCCGCCTTTTCACTGCGATTGCGCAAATGTTCGTTGCCTTGGGCAGCGGTGATTCCTTTCGACACCTGTACGTCGAGCACCTGTTTTTGATTTGTCATACTGTTTTCATGTTTATTCGGACAATCCGCCGTGTCCCAGCTTGCTGCTTGTCCGGACACCCTTCCCACCGACGTCAGGCAGGTGGGGTATTAGGCTCCCCCTTCCCTTCGTTCGTGGCAGACGGGCAAGCCCGGATGCCTCCCTATAACTGGCAGGATGCCTGTACCTGAAAGGGGGCGGATTGCTCGTGATTATACAATCTGTTTCCGATTTAGCCCGCTGTGTCCTGCGCTCTTGCCGCAAGCGACAGAAAGGGGGCATGAAGCGATTTAAGGCGTTCTTTGGCCTCGTCGGTGTCAATGGTCGCCTCCAACGCTTCAACATCGAGAATAAACTCCGCAAGGTCTTTTGATGCCTCCATGAAAGCCGGCCACTCTTCGCCGAGATCATGCCGAAAGAAATCCACAATCGGCGAAGCGTCATCGAACCTCAATTTGCGCAGGATCTTTTGCAGGGCGGCATGGGCAATGCAGCCCAAGGCTGTTTCCCGAATATCCGCATACTGACTGCCGGTATGTCCGGTAGCCATATCAGAGCGGCTGTCCGAACAACGGCGGTCTTCACGGTCGGCTATCCCAGCTATCGTCTGGCACACAAGTTGTCCACACGTTACGCCGACTTCGGCGGTGCCTGTTCTGCCAATTACCCAATCGGACAACACATCACGGAGCTGTTCGGCAAAGTCCGGCTGCTCCTGTACAAGGTAAGGCTCTACGGACTGACCAGACTGCACGGTCATGGTAATGACGACGCTTTTGGGGAGTCGGGTGCGGTTCAGCAGGCCAAACGCCTCCATCGCATCCAAAAAAGAACGGACAGTAGCTCTATGCCAATGCCACTCCGATGCGAGGTCTGAAACGGTCACATGGCATTGGTTGGGTCGAAGCCCGTAGTCCTGCTTTCTTAAAAACGGGGAAACGAAACCTGACAGGGCTTTATCCAACAGGTCGCAGTAGGCTTCCGTCTTTGTTTTTCGTTCGCCGACTTTCTCTTTGAGATAGTCGAACACTTCTCTGTCTGCCAATATGGGGACAGCTATCTTTTGCTTGTTTCTCATTTTCGTTCTGTCTTTTAATGATTACTATTGTGCGGATATATCAGAGTTGCCGCTGTCCGCATCATGCGGCAACCTTGCGTGATGATAGTCGTGATAACTTTCGGACAGCAGTTCGGGGTGCTCCGCCCATTCGGAAAGTGCACCTGCGTCCTTGCATTCGGCCATTACCCGAATAGAGGGATAGAACAGAGCAGCCAAAAGGAGATAGATGACGGTTACTGCTGTCGTGTACAGATACGGCAGGAAGCCGATGACCAATGCCGCCAGTGCGAGCGTGACAAACGCGCGTGGCCGGTTGCGCAGCCCCCACAGCCACCTGTCCGTCCGCCTGAAAGAATACATAGCGGCACAGACAGCGGTCGATAGCAGAACGCCGAACTCGCCGACGTGTCCGCTGGTGTAAACGTAGTGGAAGAGCAACAGTAAAATCAACAAGACCTGTACGTATAGCTTGCGGGCCTTTACACTGCGTGTCATGGCGGTGTAAAATTTTGCCATAAAAGGACGATTGCTCTTGTACAATGCCAACGACAACACGAAAGGCGTTGCGCAGAAGATAAGTTGTAGTATATTCCAAGTCATAGGTAATAGGGTTTTTCGCGTACCTGAATGGGCGGTATCACCAGCTCCAACCGGACAATGTTGTGGGTAGCCAACAGGATGATGGCTTCGGCATCCCTTGGCGAGAGGTACATCGCCGCTTTTTTGATGCGCTGCTTGAACGTATGGTCTTGCTTGCGGTAGGTAGCCAGTGCCTTATCCAGTTCGTGCTCCGGAACCGTCCATGTCATTCCCTTGGCGTATGTACCTTTGGCCTTGTAAGCCCGCAATACCAGCGTACGGGCAACAACGTAGTCGATATACCCGTTTCTTGATAGGGCGTACTCCTTGTAGAAGTTGTCATCGACAACCTCTATCCATGTCCGATACTCCTTGATCCAATAGACCATTTGTCGATATAGTGTATTCCGCATAGCATGGTCTTTAGAGGAAATTCATCAGGATGTCCTCTTTATTCCTCTTGTACTTGAACGTACCGCTTTTGGAGTGAAGATCCAAATCAAGGCACAGCTCGCCGTACATCTGCTCCAGCGAATCATAGATGGTAACAAGAATGCTGTTTACCTTGCCGTCAGCGTCCGTCTTGCAGTTCATCTTGAACATCTGCCCAAATGCCGGGTTGGAGTATGCGCAGGTGCTATGGCCGAACCTATTCGCTTGCGTGGGGATGTGGTGGTAGAGCGTTATCAGCTCCATGTCATCCTCGAACATATCCATCACTTCCTCCAAGTCATAGGAATCGCGCAACGGGAAGGTAAGCAGGGCGTAATCGCCGTAGAACTGCGGGGCCTCCATTGTCGTAATGTCGAGCAGTTGCGGCAGTTGCAGGGGGACGAATGTCATAAAATCGTCGAAAAAATGTCGTAGCATATTCATATCTTTTTTGTGCTGATTTATAACGTGTGTATGAAGATCTCCATGAGCATTCCGGGCAGCTCGGCCAGCCTTCCGCCGTCAGATTGCAGGATTCGGCTTAAAGTCTTGAACGTCGCAGGTGTTTGTGCCGCCATCTTGTCGAGCTGTTTCCGTTCCTCGTCAGAAAGCAGTGTAATGGAAAAACCGTCCAGCGAGGCATAGGGCTGTATAAGCATCCAAATGTAGGCGTGCGCCTGTGCGGGTGTGTTGATCTTTTTGTTCCGAACATCGTCGATGCAGGTCTGCATATTCTGTATCTGCCGGCGGTTGGTACGCATTGCCAGATAGAGCATAGCCTCCTGGTATGTGATTTCCTTGTGCTTGGCGGCAAGGAATATCTGCGAGCAGCACTGTTCGGTGTCGCGTATGATGTCGGCCATGTTTGCGCCATCTAACTCATGCAGGTGAGTGAGGAACGCCCGGAAGACGGCATCCTCCTTGGTAATGTACGCCGTCAGGTCGTTACAGTTGTGTATGCCATTGCGAATGGTTCCGGCCAGTAACGCGCGGTAAGCCGAGAGGATTTGCGTTTTGTCGCCCTTGTGAGCCGGTCGATTATCCAGCGAATTGAAGAATGGACGGATCTTCTCGGCGGCACGATGCAGTTCCTCGTCATTGTTATAGGGTGAAAACTGCCCTTTGAGAACCAATAGCTCCTGATAGGTGCGCGGCTTTGATAGGGTCAGGCGCGAGAACTCGATACGGATGGAATCGTGGAGCCGGGCGCACTCTTCACGAAGATCGGAGCGGGTTCGGCTGAGTGTGTCCCGCCGGAGGTACGTAAAAACGGAATCCTTTACGGTTTGCCACTGACGAATGTGTTCGGTCAACACCTTAAAGGATGGGGATTCCTGACACCGTATATCGGACAGGTACTTTCGGTATGTTCCGGCAGGATTGTTTGATACTTCCGATAAAGGTTTGCCGTTTCCACCGTCGCATGATGTCAATGCGAATATGACAAATGAAGCGGCATATATTCCAGTCAGGAGTAATGATGTTTTTGAGTATGATTTTTTAATTTTCATATTCTGTATTTCATATTTAACAGCACAAATCTATATATTATTTTTAATACAAAAGTCCCTCAATATCGGATTTTGTATATTTTTTACTATCATATTTAACAATATGATTATCAATGAAAACAAGTGCAAGAAAAGGGTATTTGAAAAGGGCTGCTGTTAGATTTTTAACGCAATATGATTTCATATTCAAATGAAAGTATTATATTTGCACTTGTTATCAAAACAGCGCATATTCAAATGGCAAAAGTAGGTTACATATTCAGAGCTAATAATGATAGTTTTGACGCAGAGAGAGAATGGATGCAGCAATACGGTTGTGTACAAATCATAGAGGAAACGGTCGAACACGAAACGCTACGCCCTATGTGGAAACAGCTTATGTCGAATCTCCAAAGGAGCGATGAGATTGTTGTATCCAAATTCAGCAATGCCGTGCGTGGTTTGAGGGAACTGGCTGCGTTCATCGAGCTATGCCGCATCAAAATTGTACGCATCATATCCATTCATGACAGGGTTGATACTCGCGGCGAACTGTTTCCTAATACGTCAGCTACCGATGTGTTGTGGATAATCGGGGCATTTCCGGAGGAGATTGCCGCGCTGCGCAAGTATTCTGCCCATATAGAAAAACTACGGCAGAACATCAAAGCCCCGGCAACGCCGCAGGTCTTAACCAAAACGCAACGGGACAAGGTTATCGTGGACATGTATATTAACGGCCATTCTTTCGACGACATTTGGGTTGCCAGCGGTTTTAACAGCAAGAGTTCAATTTGGCGCATACTCAATAAATATGGCGTGAAGCTCGATCGCGGTCAGACCAGCGGACCGCGCGTCAAACAGAAGCCGGAAGAGGAAGGGGCGGACGAAGGTGATTTATAATGGGAATTACTGATAATTAAGTCTGTGTATTTGTTTTCTCCGCTATTTTTTTTGTATTTTTATTATCGTATATAACTATATGAAAGTAAGACTTATGGGAGATATTATAATTGTATTATTGGTAGTCTGGGTTGTCGGCAAGCTCTTGAAAGGCGTGTTTGGCGGCTTCAGTAAGAGCACCTTCAGGGATGATAAGTAAGTCGCCCAAAGGGGCATTGGCAAATGTGCTAAAAAAGGGAAAGGAATAAAAGACGTGAAACGTCTGGCCGGATTCTTTACAACAGGGGGCGGTGTGTAATTGTATCCATGTATTATGGAAACGGATAAATATAAAAAACGAATACCGTAACAACCTTTTGAGGGGTGTTGCGGTATTTGTGTCTCTGAGGGTATTATGCTTTTGTTACTCCCATTTCCTTGCCGTATTCTTTGATTTTCTCCATCGTTATCCACATTGGTTTTTCATCCTCTTGGAAGCTCTCGTAAAGTTTCACCATGTACTCAATTTGCTCCTTTTCAGAGCCAGCCCACAAGCGTCTGGGGCTTCTGTTCCCAAAACCAAGATAATACTCGCAATCGGCTTGTAAACGTCCGAGTAACATATTCCTGAATCTCAAATCATGCTGTAAGACTTCATCTACTGTCATTTTATTTCTATTTTAATAAGTTTTTCATTTCCCCTTTTTTGAAGTCTTTCGACTTCGCCAGAAGGGTTGTTTTCATGTGCGTTTCAAACGACGAAGCAAGAATGCAGTACAAGGAACCGGGAATGAAATTTTATGAATACCGGAATCTACGATTGCGGAAGATTACGTCAAATTTCATTTCAGGTAGCGACAGCGGTACTTGGATAGCGTTCATTCGCCGTACTTTTGCATACGAAAACAAGACTGGGTGAAGGTCGGAATGATGAGAGGAAATATTCTATATTCATTACATAAGTGGGCTGTAAAAGAGAGAACGGCTGTCGCACAGCTATAAAAGGGAAACAGGATAATTAAAAAGGGGGAACGGGGCAGACTATAAAACAGGTAGGCTGCCGCCTGCCGTAGGGCTAAAGAAGACACCGCACCGATAGGATTTAATCGGTACGGTATCTCTCTGTTTATCATCAGCACCATGCTTTCAGACACCTACTCAATAATACTCGATGTTCGCCTTTTGGAATATCTTCGGGGCGTGCTGATAAAGAAGCGGCAGGTTCAGCATAGCCATCGGATATTCCACAAATCCACTTCTGCGTTTGTAGTCGGAATCGGTTGCCAGTCCGTTCGCCACCAAAAACTCCATCGCATCCGGGTAATGGTTTACATCAATGAATGTACGGTCGGGCAAACCGAGCGCATCCATCCTCTCCAAATTGACAGATAATACAATATACTCTGTTTCATCTTCCACACTTTGCAAAGTGAGTGCTAACCAGCCATTGCCATAAAATTGAGGCATGAGATAAAAGCGTTCTCCTCTGAACATGTATTCTTTCTGCGTTAGAGAGCTGTCCGGCTCTATGATTTGGAATTTATCCTCTCCGGCAACAAAGGCTGTCAATGGGTCGCTGATGTTCACATACGTTCCATCTACATTGTGACACAAATACTCTACATTTTCTGAACGAACAATTACAAATTGAATTTTCATACTTTTTGAATTTAGCTATTAAACATCATGTTCTTTTTTTCCCTCTTTTTCGGAAGCCTTTAGACTTCTCCAGTCGGGATTTGATTTTTACGTGCATTCGAGATTGCCTTTAAGGAAAAGCAGGCAAGGAATTTGGGCAGAATTTTACAGTTGCGGTATGGAGCGTATGCGACATATGAGCGATTGAAAATCGGGAAAGCTACTGAAAAATTGTGTTCAAATAGCGCAGCGGTACTTGAATGGTTTTCCGTGGCAATACCTTTGCACAGGAAAAAACAAGTCCTGACTGGCAGTAGCCTGAAACGAAATAATTTCGTTCTATACAAGGGTGAAACGCAGTGATAAAAAAGGGAATTGGCACAAAGAGCAGCCGACAAAAGCCGGCTCTCTTCTATTCCAACGGAAATAACCGGGGAGCACATTTAATCCGTCACATCATAATAATAGCTTAACTCGTCATCTTTGAGATTCTCCTGTGCATATTGATCGGCCTGTTCCCAAAGGGAATTATACAGTGTCGCAACTTCCGGCCTTGTTTCATAATGTTGCCATATCTTATGATTAAGCACTAAGATTAGTTCCGTGAGATACTTGTAGTTCTCTTTCCACTCCTCAAATGCACGGTTGAAGGTGTCCTGAATAGCTGAAATCCCAAATAGGTCGGCTATCGAAAAATCATTCCAAAATGTTGTTTGTAACTCGTAACCGCTCTCTGTCATAAATTCTCTGAATGTCATAACGCTTCAAATTTTAAGATTAATATTTTGTTTGTTTTCCCTCTGATACCTCCTGTACCGAAAGGTTGATTATTTTTTCTGCCCACGGGATTGGCGGCCAGTCCGGGCAAGGAGGATGCGGAAAATACGCTCTTCGACATGTCGGAGAGGAAGATTTTTCGGCAGCAAGCAAAGCGATCCTTGACAGGACGGATAACCGGCAATCGAACTTTGCAGAGAAAAATAAACGGGCTTGCGGAATGGAGCGATAAGAGAGAATCAAGAAAATAAAAAAGGACAGACCAACTTTACAACGAGGTGGATGTCGCCCATGAGCGAAATATACAAAGGGAATGATAATGGCAATAGTCTGACCATGAGTAAAACAAAAGCGACCCGAAGGCCGCTTTGTTCGCAATAAGGCGGGAATTATTTCTTGCCTTTTCTCACAGGCTTTGCTGGCTTTTTAGGAGCTTCTTCCTTTTCGACGGGAGGATAGAACTTGACAGCTACCGTCACGATGCGGTTGTGCTTCACGCCGTCCTTGTCGGTCCACTCTTCGGGTTTGAAGTAACCTTCGACGGTGAGCATCGTACCTTTGGTCAGTTGGTCGAATGACCCGGTATTCTCGTTTTTGCGCCAAGCCTCGATATTCATAAAGGCTGAAACGCGGTTGGTTTCTTCGCCATTCTTTTCCTGGCGGCTTACGGCCAGCGGGAAACGTGCGACACTGGCGTTGGTGAACTCGCGGATTTCAGCGTCTTTGCCTAAGAATCCGGTTACTACGAAACTGTTTTCAATCTTTTTCATGTTGAATTGCTTTTAGAAGTTATTAAATCAATTTTTACGCTGCCCAAAAAGTAGATGCCGCTTAAGGGATGCACCAAGGATAGCGCATCAATACGCTTTATTTTTGACCGCAGGCAAAACCGCAAGGCTCGATAAAGGAAGATTGAGGCAGCTACGCCATTGGTCAAGACAACTACGTCGTTCCCGTCGGCATACTATCTTTGCAGAGGAAAAATGATGATTGCTTCGATGAAAAGCGATTATGAAAAAACAGGAAACAAGTAACCGGGAATGATAAGGAGAAAGAGGCAATCCGTATGTCGGCACAAGAGGCGACACGCCCGTCCGAAAGTCGGTGAAGAATGGCGAAGCCAAAGCGACACATGATCGTCTGGGGTCGAGACTGCAAAAACGAAACACCGTTCGACCAGAAAGGAGGTCACCGCATAGGAACGTGCCGGTCAAAAGTGGACAGGGACGGAAACAACCTATCGGGAAGGTGTCGTGTCCGTATCGAAAAAAGGGAAATGAAAGGAAAAAGACAGAGGGGAAAAAGCAGGAACCGGACTTTTTGAAAAGGGGTCTCCGGTTCGCCTTGTGCGAGTGACCGGTTTCTACAAAAGGGAGTGGCGCAGCCAAAAGAGAAAGTTATAAAAGGGAAACGGGACAGGGCTGAAACGGATGATACCATTCCAGCCTGCCGATGACGCTTGTTCGGGGTGTCATTGAAATTCCGCCATCATAATGCGATGCTTGAATATACTGGTCTTGTCGCTGGGACGTCGCTGGCATATCCAGAGGTGATGTGCGCCGTAACCGTATGTGAAATACTCGTCAAGTGGTACTTTTTTCTCCAACTGTTTCATGCTTTCACGCAATTCTGTTTCATTGCTTGAAAAGAGAATCGTGTTGATGATTCGGAAATAGAGGTCGGTCACCTCGTCGCAGTAGGGGCAAAAACTGTGTTCAATCGTTACATTCATGCTTCTTTTGATTTTTAGTGTACTTCGATTATATCTTCAATTCGACCATACAGGACAGAACGCAGTGCGGTCTTGTCAATGGCGTAATACTCGGCAATCTGTCCGTGCTGTTTTACGAAATACAGTTTGAGAACGTCGGAGAAATCGAAGGAGTAACCGCTCAAAGCGATACTCCGTCTGAAATAGCAGCATTCCCTTACACTCCGGGTAATCCAGTTTTTCTCTTCACGGCTCAACTTATCGCCATCGTTAAGGCGCACCCGTAGTCCGTAAACTTTACTATTCTGTAATGCCGTCAATTCGGGTACGTCCCATTTGACGAATTTTGTTGCTATCTGTGTCATTGCTTCAAATCGTTTTAATCATAATATAATCACTTCATCACGGTATTCAACGACCTCTTTGCCGTTATCGAGGCGAACGACGATTTCTATTCCATAGTCGCCGACGACCGTTCCATTCGTGTAACCCTTATAGGGTGTGAGCAAAGTGCAGGATAAACCTATAATTTCGCTTTCTTCTTCGTATTCGTACATAGTAGTATAATTTTGTGGTTACAACTTGATATTCCATTTCCCCTGCGAAAAGGCTCTGAAGCTCACGTATTCGTCTTCAAATTCGTAGGTCAGAATCTTGATATAGACTTTATCTTTGGCTTCCAAGGATTCTACCAGCTTGTTGATTTCTTCTTCCGGGTACACCCAACGAGAGGAAAATTCTGCATCTACACTGTCGCCCTGCCGATTGACAAAGCCGTTGAAAGTCTCGTCCAAGAAAGCCTCTATTTTGCCAAGGTCTGTTTTGTTTTCCGTCCTTGCGTGGAAAATGTTGGTTGCATAGTTTGCCATAATCCTAAGTTTTAAGTTTTTTACTTTCCCTCTTGTAGCATTTCATCTACTTTCGGGCTTGATTGAAATTATGTCGCCTCATAAGGTGTTATGGCTCTTTATGCAGGGTTTCACGACAAAATACTACCTCTGCGAAGCGGAGCGTGGAGATTTTGCCGGGAACCGTCAGGCTACGACCTTGCATACAAGAAAGACATGACAAGTACCTTTGCGACACAATTCTCATCAGGCAGACCGAAAGTCGATATGCGAGAATATGGAAGTACGCTCGGCATGGGCGGTGTGTAAAGGGTGGCTATGAAGTAAAAGGGGATTGCAGCGAAAAGAGAAAATATACAATGGGCTTGTATTCTCTTTTGGCTGTACGGGTAGAATAGGAGAATGATGCAAGGTAGCACAAAAATCCAGTTTAGTTTGGCCTATTAGCCTAATATATATGCTAAACTAAATTAAACTAAATATAGGCAGGTATTTTTGGCTGCCTATGCAAAAATGAGTATCTTTGTTACCGAGCAATGCAACTTGCAAGGAATAATAATCTGCACCTTTCTCTTTTGGCTGCAAAAAATTCGTTGACGTAAGTTCGGATCAGATTCTCCAGATGATGGAACACGTCGGGTAAAATTGCTTGGTAATGCACTCTGAAAACAAGTAAATGAAAAGAAAGAAACAGAGTGCAAACAAAAAAACGAGAAAACGCTTTAATTCCTGTTTTTGTTCCCATTTTGTTTCTCATTCAAAATTATGCACCTTTCAATAAGTTGATTATGAGCCGATTAAATGTTTATTTTTTGAGGCGTACAGATAATTTCCAATAATTTGAGAGATGACTTCACCAAATCCAACCGGTTAGCTCCCCACATAGAACCGGAGACATCAATCAGGAATACCAGATTAGATGCAGGCAGATTATCCGTCGGGATTTCTTTTGCTTTCAGGCCGATACGTACAAGACGATGATTGGTATTCCAGGGACAGGCTCCGGATTCCATCGTAATTTTCACAGGATCACTTCCTGTCGGCTTCGGATAATCATAAGAAAAGTAGTTCACTAATTCTTCTGTACGGATAGCATCAACAGGAGGCAGTTCACCTTTATTGATAAAACGACGCATATTACTATAAGAAGCGGCGTCTACATCAATAGAGAAAGTAGAAAGCGGAGCATCCGACACACTCTTGAAACCATTCTCCTGAAACTCCCCGTATTCTTCGGCATTTACAGCATCATACATGATTCTCGGAGTCGGACATACTGCCATATAAGCAGTAGACATCACTTTTGCAGCTCTTGTCTCATGGCCGTATCCTACCACCACACATTCTTCCAATACAAGTTCGTCAGCTTTCATCTTCACATCCAGCGTGGCCGATTTTACCACCCTTCTCTCTTGCTTATACCCGATATACTGGAACAACAACGTTTCCCCTTTCTTAGCATGAATCGTGTACTGACCTTTCACATTCGTTACTGTACCTTTCGTAGTACCCTTTATCTGTACCGAACAGCCAACAAGCGGAGTTCCATCCTTTGCATCCGTCACAGTACCCGACACGGTAATAGCTTGCGCGTTCACCATACCTAAAGAAACAACTGCCATCAGCAGTACGAGCATCATTGCTCTGAATTGATTTGTTTTCATAACTTCATTATTTAAAATGTTACTAATAGTTCGCTTTTACTATAGAGATGCAGATTTCACACTGATTCCATAAATGACTTGAACTTTTTTTATCCGGCAGAAAAAAAGAGTCCTTTCAAAATTCTCCCTTATTCCTTTGCCACTCATCAGATGATGTGTATATTTGCGAATCATAAACATATCACAAATATGAAAAACGAAGTCGACGGAAGGCGGGAAATAGCCTCGCGAAACACGGCCTGGGCTAATAACATTGCCCGCAAACTAACTCGTTGGGGTGTCACTCCCAATCAAATTTCCATGATGAGTGTATTCTTCGCTATGGTAGGTTGCCTCCTGCTGATTGGCACAGTTATTTATCCCGGTTTCAATAAATATGTAGCCTATATCCTGTTCATCGTTTGTATCCAGTCGCGGTTGCTCTGCAACCTGTTCGATGGGATGGTTGCCATTGAAGGAGGAAAGAAAAGTGCCAACGGAGATCTTTATAACGATATGCCCGACCGTTTTGCCGATGCATTATTCATCATTCCCGTCGGGTATGTAGCAGGTGGATTCGGAGTCGAATTGGGATGGCTGGGCGCCCTTCTTGCTGTTATGACAGCTTATTTCCGCTGGATAGGAGCCTATAAAACACATCAGCATTTCTTTAATGGTCCGATGGCCAAACAACACCGCATGGCATTGCTGACACTGACCTTTGTAGTCGCCACCTGCACCATCTATTCAGGATACGACCGGATGGTATGCTTCATCGCTCTAATCATTATCAACATCGGTCTTATCGCGACACTGATACATCGCCTGTACCTCATGTCACACACAACAAACACTGAAATAAAATGAAAAATCTACTGGATAAAATATTCCCTACACTAAGCGATGAACTGATTATTGTCATCTCGCTTATCATCGGACTGCTTGTTACGGCAAGCCTTATTCTTTTCCTTGTAAAAAAGATATCTCCGAAAACAAATATCAGCGAACTCGCCGCACGCACGCGCTCATGGTGGATCATGGCGGGTATGTTTATCGGTGCTGTATTTATCAGCTATAACATCTCTTATTTCTTCCTTGCCTTTCTCTCTTTCATTGCTTTCAGAGAACTTTATTCTGTATTGGGATTCAGAGAGGCAGATCGCGGAGCACTGTTTTGGGGCATACTGTCTATCCCCATTCAATATTATCTGGCTTACCTTGCCTGGTATGGAGCATTCATCATCTTCATTCCGGTAGTCATGTTCCTCGTATTGCCTTTACGGCTGGGTTTAAAGGGAGACACACACGGAATCACCAAGTCGATGGCACTGTTGCAATGGATTTTGATGCTTTCAGTATTCGGTATCAGCCACCTCGCTTATCTCCTGTCGCTTCCCGAACTACCGGGATTCAGTTCCGGAGGACGAGGCCTGCTGTTGTTCCTTGTATTCCTTACGGAAATCAATGACATCATGCAATTTATCTGGGGCAAACTTCTCGGACGGCATAAGATTCTTCCGAAAGTAAGTCCGAACAAGACATGGGAAGGTTTCCTGGGCGGTGTCATCAGTACCACTGTCATTGGTTACTTCCTCGGTTTCCTGACTCCCCTCTCCGCTCCCAACGTTATTCTGGTTAGCGCCCTCCTTGCGATTGCCGGATTCTCGGGAGACGTGGTCATCTCCGCTATCAAGAGAGATAAAGGAATTAAAGATATGGGGAACAGTATTCCCGGTCATGGAGGAGTATTCGACCGGATAGATTCGCTGTCCTACACTGCTCCTGTATTTTTTCATTTAGTTTATTACATTGCATATTAAACGAAGAGAATGGAAAAAAGAGTCATGCAAGCTGCTGCCATGCAGATTATATATAAAGGTGTTTTCCAATGGTTCCTGAAATTAATCGTAGGGGTTCAGTTCACCGATTGCCGCTTCCTTAAAAAAGAAAAGCAATTCATTATCCTTGCCAACCATAACAGTCACCTGGACACCCTAAGCCTGTTGGCTTCCCTGCCCGGCGAACTTTTGTGGAAAGTCAAACCCGTGGCAGCAGAAGACTATTTCGGGAAAACCCGCTTTCAGGCTTCTATCAGCAACTTTTTCATCAATACGCTTCTTATCAGAAGAAAAGGGGAAAAAGATTCGGAGCACGATCCGATCCGTAAGATGCTTGAAGCCATTGATGCCGGATATTCACTGATTCTTTTTCCGGAAGGAACCAGAGGGAAACCGGAGCAGATGGGAAAAATAAAATCCGGCATTGCCCGTATCCTGTCGCTACGACCTGAAGTGAAATATATTCCTGTATTCATGACCGGTATGGGACGCTCTTTACCCAAAGGAAAGATGATCCTGTTGCCATACAAAGCATCCATCTATTATGGTATGCCCGCTTTGGTAAAGAGTACGGATACACATGAAATATTGGAGCAGATAACAGGTGATTTTGAAAGAATGAAAGAAAAATATCAAGTTGTTATCGACGAAGAAGAGGAATAGATGTTGTTTTTCAAAAGAAACATATCGAAACTATCGGACGAGGAATTACTGATACACTATACGCAGTCCGGCGATACGGAATATTTCGGTGAATTATACAACCGATATATCCCGTTACTGTACGGACTTTGCCTGAAATACCTGCATGATGAAGACCGGGCACAGGAAGCAGTCATGCAGTTGTTTGAAGATTTATTGCCTAAACTGGGAAATTATGAGATAAAAGTTTTCAAGCCATGGCTCTACCGGGTGGCGAAGAATCATTGCCTGCAACTTTTACGGAAGGAAAATAAAGAAATTCCGTTAGATTATACGGTTAATATTATGGAATCTGACGAATTTCTGCATCTATTAAGTGAAGAGGAAAGTTCGGAGGAACAACTGAAGGCATTACATCACTGTCTCGAAAAGTTGCCCGAAGAACAACGGACCAGTATTACGCGTTTCTTCCTCGAAGAGATGTCGTATGCCGACATTGTGGAACAAACCGGATTTACTCTGAACAATGTGAAAAGCTATATCCAGAACGGAAAGCGAAATTTAAAAATTTGTATCAAGAAACAAGCCCTATGAAACTATTGGACTACATACGAGGACTCCGCAAAGGAAAAGAGGCCCACCGACTGGAACGAGAGTCGATGCAGGATCCTTTCCTGGCCGATGCTATGGATGGTTACAGCCAAGTGGAGGGAAATCACGAACAACGGATCGAGAAACTGCGGATGCAGGTTTCAGCTCATTCGACAAAGAAAAAGAACACCCGTGCTATCACCTGGAGCATCGCTGCCTGTCTGGCTATCGGATTCGGTATCAGCAGTTATTTCCTGTTCCTGAAAAAGAGTATGACGGACGAAGTGTTCATTGCCAAAGAGAGTGTTTCCTCCAAGTTGGCTGAACCCGCAGTTCCGCCCACTCCGGCCATTCCCGCAACTCCAACAGTTCCGGCAACTCCACAAAAGGAAATCGCATTGGCTACCGCAAAGGTAAAAACGGATTCCACTCCTGCTTCCGAAGATTCCACTCCTGTTTCCGAAATTACTGCGAGACAAGCGAATAAGAAAGATATGATTGCCAAAATCCAAGCGACTTCCCAACCACAACAAGGTGTGCCTGTGGCAACTGTGCCGGTGATGGAGGAAGTGTCGGAAGAGACTGCCGCATTGCAAGAAGTAGTAGCAACGATGGATACTTTCGAATCTGAATCTGATAAGAAAATGAAGTTGGCTAAGGTAGCGACTATCCTTCCTCAAAAGAACATGATTAAAGGGAGAGTGACCGACGAAAAAGGAGAACCGCTTATCGGAGCCAGTGTGACATATAAAGGAACGAATATCGGAACCATCACAAATATGAATGGAGAATTTTCGTTAGTCAAAAAGGATGATAAGAAACGATTGACAGCGGAGTATATCGGATATGATCCGGTAGAAATCCGGGTAGATACCAGCCGGACGATGCTCATTGCCATGAACGAAAACAAACAGGCACTCAATGAAGTGGTGGTAGTGGGATATGGCGCTAAGAAAAATAAGAAGTCAACAACCCTCGGAAGCGATGCGAAGGTTAAAGAACAGACAGAGAAAGAGATCACTCCGCAACCTGTCATCGGTAAACGTAGCTATCAGAAATACCTGAAAGAGAATCTCGTTCGTCCGACGGATGAAAAGTGTGCACAAGTGAAAGGGAAGGTTGTATTAACTTTCCTTGTTAACAAGGAAGGGCGTCCCTTCTACATCAAAGTAAAAGAGAGCCTTTGCGAGTCTGCCGATAAAGAAGCAATCCGCCTGATTCAAGAGGGACCGGACTGGATTTACGGCAACAAACTGGTAGAAGTTGCTGTCAAATTCGAATAGTGGGAAGTCACTAAATCCAAGTTCCTTTACGCCATAAGAATTCGAGTGGTCCCTGTTTATGACGGGCAAGCCACCAACGGCTGAATATCAGCTGAACAGTGAAGATAAGCAGTGCGATAAGCAGGCTCGCCGTTGCTCCGGCGTATTTGTACATGGCTAATCCGAATCCATAATAGATGGTGACTCCCATGATAGATTGAGAGATGTAGTTTGTCAGACTCATACGCCCATAAGGAATCAGCAGACTTTGCCAGCCATATCCTTTTTCTTTCTTAAACCAAAGCAAGGTGAAGATAGAAACCAGGATAATCATAAACGCAAAATTGGCATAGGATGGAACGGCAATCTTATAAGGAATTTGTACGGACGGATTGGTGAGTAAGTCCGGCACAAAGGTTTTGAGGCAATAGAGAGGAATGAATGCAAGGACGGCACCTTTCAACATCTTCTTCCAAAAGCGTACGGACTCTTCGCTCTTTATTAAATATTTCCGGCGTCCCAGCAACATTCCGAACATGAACAGAGCAGCCGTTTGAAACAAACGACCATTTTCTACTTGCCAGATATTGCTGTATAATTGTCCGTCGGAGATGTTGGAACAGAGTACTTCGAAGAAATTACCATTGGCAGTTACCTCCTGCGCACGTATGGCATAAGGCATATAATGACCGGTTGCTACTACGTAGTCGGGATTTATCATCGCATAAATGGCACGTCCCCACTCATAAGGCTGAAGAAGCAGAATCAGGGCAATCCAAAAGACCGTTTTGTCCTTTAGCTTGCACACGGGTATCAATGCAAAACCTACTACTGCATAGAGTAAAAGAATATCCCCGTTATAGAACAGGGCATGCAACTGCGCAAACAGGAAAAGCAAACACATCCGCCAGGCAAATCGTCCACGAAAGTCTATACCACGCTTCTCCGCGTTATGAAACTGAATGTAAAAGCTAAAGCCAAACAACAAGGAGAACGTAGCGTACGCCTTTCCCGCAAACAGGAAAAACAGAAGGTCCCATGCATATTTATCAATTGTTTGCAACCATGCAGGCACATTCTCCGGTACTAAGAACAGATTATAATGCTCCAGATTATGTAATAATACAATTGCCAAAAGGGCAAATCCGCGCAGAGCATCTACTACTCCAAGACGTTCGGACGTTTTTAGTGTTTGAGTCATTAGTCAGATATAATTATTCCATTTTTTAATGCCGGTAAAATTAATGGAAATATTTGAAATACAAAAGCTTGTAAATGTTAAAGGAGTTGCCCCTTATTCTTTATCTTTACAGTGTGTGTGTGTTTCTTATCTGTGGAGACTCTTTATCTTTTATATTAATTCATAACTAGCCATCTGTATTGGCATATCCAAATTATGAAGCACTTTCTCCAATAGAATACCCTCGCGGTTATCATATTCATACCCGAAAGTGGCACGGATACCTTGCAGGATAAACTGTGTGGCACGGTCCAATGCCATCGGCAGACTGTCTCCCTGCATCAAAGAGCCGGTAATGACACTGGTGAAAGTATCTCCCGTGCCGGGATAATGTGCAGGCAGATAAGGGCAGGTCACTTTCCAGTAGCGGTTTCCCTGACGGTTATATGCATAGACAGATGTTTTATGAGGCTCATCATGTACAGGAACACTGGTGATGATAACCACTTGCGGCCCTTTGTCGGACAAAAGACGAAGATATTCTTTCAGCTCTTCATCCGTGTTATCTGCTTTATAGGGTTTATCCAATAAATAAAACAGTTCCGTCAGATTGGGGGTAATCACATCTGCTTTCGTGATTAAGTGGCGCATTTCTTTTATCATCTCTCCATCAAAGTTGGTGTATAATCGTCCGTTATCTCCCAACACCGGATCGGCAACGATCAGGCTGTCCGGCCGACGAAAGTCCCTGATAAAATCAGAAACAATCTGAATTTGTCTCGGAGAACCCAAGTATCCGGTATAGATAGCGTCGAACTCTACCTCCAGTTTCTTCCATTGGGCAATAATCTTCGGCATTTCGTCCGTCAGGTCGAGGAAGGAGAAACCGGGATATTGCGTATGATTGGATAATACAGCCGTAGGAAGCGGACAGACCTGAAAACCCATGGATGAAAGAATAGGAATGACGACGGTCAGAGATACGCGCCCCATTCCCGAAAGGTCATGGACGGCGGCTATTTTCTTTACTTTATTGGCATACATATAATTTATAATTAAACGTTTTACTACTCTTATCCTACAAATTCATTTATCTACTATGGACAAACAGAAACAGATATTCTATTTACATCAAAGGAGATTCGACTATATTCTCCAAAAGACTCTATTACATCCGATGGAAACCGGACTTTATCCAAACAGAGCCTCTATTTACATTAAACGGAAGCTCTGTTTATATGAAACAAAGGCTCTATTTCTTATCAATAGAGCCTCTGTTTTTAAGCGTCAACGGAGTCTCCATTTCGTTTGTACTAACAAATATAAAACTCCATTGTTTTGAAACCAAATTTATTTTAGAATAATCAACACGGAAACATTAGGTTAATATCACTAACACGTCTCGTGCCCCATGCGCTCCCATCACTAAAGCCTGCTCAATATCGGCAGTCTTTGACGGACCGGAGATGAACGTTCCGAACTGATATTCCTGTCCGTCCAGTTCGCGGTAGGCGTCATACATGGTATTTACAATTTTATTCCGGTCGAGCAGAATGACCAACTTCTCCGAGATAAAATAAATCGCTTTATATTTTACCGTCTGCGGTATCCAGATGGCTCCGTTTTCGGCTACTCCGATTTCTCCTTTCACTACAGCAACATCTGTGCCGTCCAACTCTTTCGGATCATCCAAATTATCGGGATTGAATGTAGCGCAGGAAATATCCGGCAATACGGAAGCAATGCGCATAGCATCCGGATAAGTCCGTCTTATGACTGTATTCACATCTTCCCCTTCACCCAATACAACTGCCGTACCACCCACCGCACGGCTGATTGCACAGAACTGTTCTATCTTATCAGAATATGACAATCGTTTCATATCCGCAATATCCGGTTTATCATAACGCGTCTGCGTATGCTGGCGGATGCTGGCTAATATTTCTTCTCTACTACTCATTTGGATTCCTCCTTTCCCTGTACTTTGTTTTTCTTCCACATTTCATTGAACGACTCGCTGGCAAATTCCGGCAGTTCACGCCCCTTTCCCCAATCGTCGAGATCGTTGTATTTCATGAAACGAGGCAGGCCATTTACCACCGGGGCTGCCCACAAGGCTGCGTTGAACAATGCCGGACGCTCCATCAGGAACTTCATACTGCCGGACATGATCTTCTTTCCCGTATTGGCTTTCCCCAGTCCGTCCAAATCCTGACGCCATTTGTAAATCTGTTCGGCCAAATCTACTTTCACCGGACAGACATCGGAACAGGACATACACAGAGAACAGGCTGAAAGATTATCATAATACTTCTCCGGAGCGTGAGCCATACCCAAGTTGATGCCAATAGGTCCGGGGATGAAGTACGTATAAGAGTAGCCTCCACTCCGGCGGTACACCGGGCAGGTGTTCATGCACGCACCACAACGAATACAGTTCAGTGTCTTGATATGGTCGGGCTTGGACAGTAAGGCACTCCGGCCGTTGTCTACGATGATAATATGATATTCACCGCCTTCGCGGGGACGGCGGTAATGAGAGGTATATGTTGTCACCGGTTGTCCGGTGGCCGAACGGGCGAGTAATCGGGTGAACACACCCAATGCGTCCAGATCCGGGACGATCTTTTCCATACCAAAAGCGGCAATGTTCAGTTTCGGGTAGGAAGTACCCATATCAGCATTTCCTTCATTGGTGCAGACCACAATGTCACCGGTTGAAGCGACGGCAAAGTTGGCGCCTGTCATGGCGGCTTCGGCATTGAGGAAGAGATGACGCAGGTTCTTACGTGCGGCATGAGTCAGGTAGGTAGGATCAAAGTTTCCCTTTTCCGTGCCCATCTCCTTTTCGAATAGTTCGCCTACCTGTTCCCGTTTGATGTGGATGGCGGGCAGTACGATGTGGCTTGGTTCGAGATGCATCAGTTGCAGGATGCGTTCGCCCAAATCGGACTCTACGACATCAATACCCCGCTCCATCAGGAAAGGATTCAATCCACACTCTTCGGCGAGCATGGATTTGCTCTTGATGAAATGGTGGACGTTATGCTCATTCAGTATTTCGTAGACGATGGCGCAGTATTCATCGGCATCTTTTGCCCAATGTACGATGGCGCCGTTGGCGGTAGCATTCTTCTCAAACTCCAGCAGAAGTTCTTCGAGGTGGCTGTTGGAGTATAGTTTCAACTCGCAAGCCTTGTTGCGCAACTCTTCCCATTCGGGAACTTCCTTGCTCATCTTGTCCCTTTTGGCACGGACCATCCAAAGGGTTTCGTTATGCCATGCTGCCATCTTGCTGTCCTGCAAGAACTTTTCGGCAGCCTTTGAATGTTTTGTACTCATGATTGCGACGCTAGAATTTCTACAATATGGATAATCTGAATAGGCAGATGCTCCCGTTTGATGACACCTTGCATGTGCATCAGGCAGGAACTGTCCGCTCCGACAATATACTCGGCTCCGGTAGCGATGTGATCTTTTACCTTATCACGCCCCATGCAGACGGAGACTGCCTGCTCTTCCACCGCAAACATTCCGCCAAAGCCGCAACACTCGTCAATATGGCTGGGCTCGAATACTTCGATGCCTTCTACCAGATTGAGCAGGTCACGCAATTTATTGTAATAAGGGATGTTCAGTTCGGTGGGAGCGGAAATCAACAGTTCGCGCACCCCATGACAGCTATTGTGAATACTGACTTTATGAGGAAAGCGTGCAAGAATTTTGGAAGGTTTCAAGACATCGTGAACGAACTCACAAATATCATAAATCTTTCCCGCACTCTGACAAACATGTCCTTCTTTCTCCAAGATGCCCGAATGATTCTCTTTCACAAATGCCACACAACTAGCGGAAGGACCGACGATGTAATCGTATTCACGGAACAGATCGTCAAAACGGAGTGCCAATTTCATCGATTCATCTTCAAAACCGGCATTTGCCATCGGTTGTCCGCAACAAGTCTGATCCAACGGATAATCGACGTCTACTCCCAAACTTTTCAATAGTCTATACGATGCCACTCCCACATTGGGGTAAATAGCATTGATATAACAAGGAATAAACAAACCTACTTTCATACTATATTTTGTAATAATTTAAGCTTCTTCCGCATCACCCGTCTATTTTGTTCAACGGATGTCGATTAATTTGTGTGTTTGCAGGCTGAGTCTCCATTTGGGATGTCGCATTACACAGTCCACTGTTGAAGCAGTGTTATTACAAGAACAAGGCTGGAGGAAAAAATGTTCGGCCGGAAGTAGTTCAAAAATACTTATATCTTGTCCTTCATAGACCACTTTCACTTCATCCATCCGGTCGATGGCAAGTTTCGCCCCTTGTTTGGGGGAGCAGGTCACCCAGTCGATAGCTGCCGGCAGGGGGCGTGTACCGTTGGTTTCGATGGTCACATATTTGCCTGCCTCATGCAAACGGTCAATCAATTCATCGTCTATCCATAAGGAAGGTTCGCCGCCCGTAAGGACAACGGTGACGGCAGGATATTTTTTCACTTCGGCGATTATTTCATCGTCGGTCATCATTTTCCCTTCTTCGTGTTGTGTGTCGCAAAAGTCACATTTCAGGTTGCAGCCGGAAAAACGGACGAAGATGGCCGGAGTTCCGGTATGGTAGCCTTCGCCCTGCAAGCTGTAAAAGATTTCATTAATCTTTCTCATCATCAAAATTTGTTTGGTTTGCTATTCTTGTCCTTCTGCGCCGACGGGATCTTTCTCGTAGATGACAATGTTTCCTTCCGATTCCTGCACTTCTACTTTATAGCATTGAGGAATCTGTTTGCATACCCACCGGGCGATATTCTCCGCTGTGGGATTAAATGGGAGTACTTCGTTCAGATTTTGATGGTCGAGTTTCTCCGTGACCACTTCTTTGATGCGGGTGAAATCTACCACCATTCCTTCGGAGTTGAGCCGTGCGGAACGGCAATAGACGGTGATAATCCAGTTGTGACCGTGTAAACTGGCGCATTTACTGCGATACGGGAGTACCAGCTTATGAGAAGCCGAGATCTCCATGCGTTTGATTACTGTAAACATGAGTGTATGTATTTTAATAGTTACACGCATCTAATGTCACCTCGATGCAACGGCAAAGGTAATATAAAATAGAGTTTTCATCCAGCAAAGAGTGTTATTTTTTCCCTTTTTTTGCACTATCTTTGCCGCATGAAAACTCTATATATTGTTTTAGGTAGTATTTCCCTTGCGCTCGGTATTCTCGGCATCTTTCTGCCGCTACTGCCTACTACCCCTTTTCTATTGCTCACCGCTGCCCTTTATTTCAAAGGGTCGCCCCGATTATATAACTGGCTGCTCAACCATCGACACTTCGGTCCTTATATCCGCAATTTCCGCGAAAACAAGGCGATTCCTCTCCGTGCCAAAATAATTTCTCTCGTATTAATGTGGGGAACGATGCTTTATTGCATTTTCTTCCTGATTCCTTTTATATGGGTAAAGATTCTCCTGGGATTGATAGCCGCAGGAGTCACTTATCATATTCTTTCTTTCAAGACATTAAAGTAATGCGATAGTCCCTGCCGTGCATCGGCAAGTTTATCTTCCCAATGTTTCACGGAATTCTGGCCAATTATGTCAGTCACGTATTTCACGGAAATAAACGGGATTTCTTTTGAACGGCAGACAAATGCCTGTGCGTATGCTTCCATATCTACAACATCTCCGCTAACATGGGTCAACTCGGTGAGGAAGCCATCTCCTGTATTGCAGATTCCATGTTCCGTCCAATGCGTGCAATAACCTTTTTCTTCGAGCAGAGCTGATGAATCGATCTCACACTCCAATCCGAACTCTTTCATTTTCTGCATATCACGGTCTACGAACTTGCGGCATACAAAAATATCTCCTACCTGATGATTGACTGTTCCGGCACTTCCGATATTGAGCACCAAGTCCGGTTGTACCTGACGGATTGCCTCTGCCAAATGAAAGGCTGATTTCACTTTACCAATACCTGTACGAACGTAGTAAGGTTCTATATCCGGCCATTTAAGTTCTACAAATTCGCCTTGTACGGCGTAGGTTACTAATATTTTCAACATGGGTTTCTTTATTTCACAAATTATTATTATCCAATGAGATATGCAAAATACTTATATACCAAATCGTCGATTGACATCTCCTTTTGTTCAAAACGCATTTTATCCAATGGAGAAATTCTTTCCTCTACAGTTTTTTGCTTCTTATACATAGAAGATATATAATCATTTCCATCACGATTTATCAGTACAGAATCAGTAAAGTCAGCTACTCGGGTATCTGATTCTACATAATTTAATGTGTATGATACATCCCTGACACGCCCCTGTATAGGCGAAAGAATTCCCTTTGCCACTAAATCCTTCACATCCCTGGTAGCTGTATCTAATGAAACTTCGGCCAACTTGCTCCAATTTTTTGCAGTAAGTTTTCCTTCATAGCCATTCAGATATATATTGAGGATCATTCGTTGTCTTTCAGTTATAATGCCCCCCGAATGAGTTTTCCAAAAAATCGCTTTATTCAATATGCCGCTTAACAAGCCATTGGATTCATCAATAGCCCGTTTAAGACAAGCCAGATACCATTCTAACCATTCTGTAATATCACCATTTCCACGTTGAGCCTGTTCCAGCATACGATAATAAGCCTTCTTTTCCTTATTAATCTGCATAGACATACTAAAGAATCGCAATTTACTGCGATCTGTCTGGGATAATACCATATCTGATATAGCTCTCGCAATACGACCATTCCCATCGTCAAACGGATGGATACATACAAACCAGAAATGAGCAATTGCAGACTTTAATAATGACGGAGCTATATTGGGGGCATTAAACCATAAAAGAAATTTATCCATTTCGTCATATACACGTTCCGGCCCGGGAGCACGATAATGTATTCTTTCCCGTCCAAATGTACCGGAAACAACCTCCATAGCTTCAGTACGATAACTTCCCACTAAAATATCAGAAAAGCCACTTTTACCTGTTGGGAAAAGTGCGGAATGCCATCCAAATAATCTATCATGTGTTAACGGAGTTTCGTAATTCATTATAGCATCAAGCATCATCTCGACCATTCCATCAATATAATGCGTCGGTTCTTTCACATCGGGTACAGTTACACCTAATTTTCGGGCAACGGAAGAACGTACCTCTGCTGTATTCAAAGTTACTCCTTCAATTTCTGAAGATGCAACAACATCATGCGTCACAGCTTCCACCGTAGCGATCATCTGACTATCAAATCCAATTGTACTTAACCTTCCAACAAGATATCCGATAGCCCTGTTTGTCAGGGCTATCGCATCTGACAATCTTTCAGCGTTCCATCTGAATGAACTCCAATTTTCTATTTCATGGATAAACATACCATCAGTTATTTCTGCAAAAATAACTATTAAATTGGAGTTATCTATAAAAATGCGGTTAAAAGAGGTATGATAAGCCGCAAATTTTGCGGTTAATTAATGAGATTAAACCGCATTTAATAAAAACAAGGCATATTCATCACGCTTGGTTTGAAGAATCATTCAAACCAAGTACGAAACTTCCTTATGTGGAGTACCCAATATTACTTTTTACTATCCGGCAACGGATTAATAGCCCCCCTTTGTGTACAAGTATATGCCGATACATCTACCGCTTTGCGGTGTGATTCAGCAACCGACACCCCTCTAAGTATGTTCACAACAAAGGTAGCAGTAAACGAGTCGCCTGCACCTACTGTATCGGCCACCTCGACTTTAGGTGTGTTTATGGATGACACTTCCCCACTTGCATCATATATGCCACTACGTACTGCCCCTTGTGTGAATATAACATACTTGAGCGAGAAACGAGCAATGAGTTCTGCGATAGCTTCCACAAAATCAGTAGAAAGAGAAAGAAGAGAAATCAATAACGGCAATTCGTCTTCATTCAATTTGAGGACATTTGCTTTTTGCAAAGATTCCACAATCAAGTCTGTCGAATAAAAATGTTGCCTGATATTAATATCGAAGACCTTCAAGGAGGTATCCGGCACGGCATCTATGAGTCTCAAGATTGCAGCACGTGACTTTTCACTTCGCTGTGCCAAAGAGCCCCAACAAACAGCATCTGCATCGCTGACAAGTTTCATGGTCGCAGGACTACACTCGATAGTATCCCAAGCAACATTCTCAACAATCTCATATTGCGGTACACCGGCCTCATTCAACGACACAAGCACTTTACCTGTCGGCAAAATATTACGGGAAATATATCCTAAATCAAGTCCAGTCTCTTTAAGCACCGTAAATGTTTCATCACCAAGTTCGTCGCCACCTATTGCCGTAACGGGATATGATTCCGCTCCCAATTCCTTCGCAAAAAAGCAGAAATTGATAGGCGCTCCGCCAAGTCTCTTACCTTCCGGGAAGCAATCCCAAACAACTTCTCCTATACCTATTATTTTCATGGTTTTATAGTTTAATAATTATTTTCATGGATGTTGCACCATTTTCGTCTATAAATTTATATGCCTTGTCATACTGTTCGAACGGAAAATGATTCGAAATAAGCGGTTCGAGACAGATAGCTCCCGAACTTACCTGATCGATAGCCGTAAGATAATCTTCATGGCGATACATCATCGTTCCGTTCACCTTCAGTTCGTGCTCTCCCAAATAGAACATATTAAGCGACGGATCCTTGCCAAATACCGCCACTACAACGATGGTACTCCCTTTTTCGATACACTCCATAAGCGAACGAATACTCGACTCAACCCCGGCAACCTCAAACGCAGCTTGAAAATCTTCATCCCCGAAAAGCCTCTTCGCTCCTTCTTTGAGCGGCGTCTTAGCTACATTGAGCGTATCTATTATGCCACATTTACGAGCGATTTCAAGTCTGAAATCACTTACATCGGTAATAAGAACCCGTTTGGCTCCTCTTGCCTTAGCGAACTGCGCCACGAGGTTACCGATCGTTCCGGCACCCGATACAACCACATTCTTACCTTTCAAGTCCCCGCCACGCATGGTTGCATGCGCAGCTACTGCCACCGGTTCTATCATAGCTCCATAATCAAGTGACATACCTTCAGGCAATACCGCAATCCTGTCATCATCAACCACAAAAAAGTCTTGCGCAGCTCCATTTGCCTGAAAGGCTTGCACTCTTAGCTCTTCACAAATATTATACTCTCCCCGCTGACAAGGCTTGCACTTCCCACACGCAAGTTGCGGACGTGCGGTGACAACGTCACCCGCCTTGCAGATCGTAACCGCCGTCCCCGTAGCGACTACCACTGCCGAATATTCATGCCCCTGAACTACCGGATAAAAAGTTGCCGGATGACATCCGTGATAAGAATGTATCTCACTTCCACAAATACCAATTCTCTTAATATTCAGAAGTACCTGATGTTCTTTCAGGTCCGACGCCTTAGGCGCCTCAACTTCACGAAATTCAATATGTTTTGGTTCTACTAATACCGCTTGTCTCATTTTATACCATATTTACTTAAAATTTCTATTACCGGAGTCTCTATTGACTTCGCCCAAAGTGCATATCCATAACTACTTGGATGAGTTCCGTCGACCGATGTCTCATGCGCATCGGAAGCATCAGGCGTAATCAGATAAACGTCTTTATATTTCGGGTTCGTGCGGATTTTTGCAAACAACTCCTCTACGGTTGCCGCCTTAGCCCGTTCTTTCGCATCAAGAACTGTATCGAATGAACGTCGTTCACGATAGATAGTACGCTGAAATATCAACGGAGTAGCCGGATGTGCCGCTATAAGCCGATCGATAAACGGCATCAGGCGCTCTCTTATCAGTTCTGCGTCAGGATTTGAAAAAGTATCGAATATAAAGGCATCAGCCTTGACTTCCACAAGAACATCGAGCATGTAAGGCTGCATCAGGCAACGTCCGCTTGTTGCGAGCGACACGACTTGAAGACCAGTATTACGCATAAATTGCATGGGATAACTCATACCGGATCGATCCGTGCTCACTCCCTGCGTAAACGAAGAGCCATATACCGCTATCCTGTGACGAAAATCGGACTTCAACGGTTCGATAACAGCATCGTCTCTATCCCTATCTTACAAGAAATGACCTCCGAATACATCGGCATATACATCATACATTCGTGCATCGTACCATCCATATTCTCAATGAGCGTGAATGTCTCGGTTTTCTCGCCCTTATACGCTTTCAATGAACCGCTTGCCGCATACTGCCATTGACCGTTTGCATTTTTGATATAAAGATCATATCCTTTATAAGAGATCGGCATGGTTGAATGGCTCGAATATACATATCCCCACTTTGTCGTAATCTGTATATTACGTGTGTTCGTTTTAAACAACACAGCCATACCGGCAGAGCAACGGAGTTGTCGATTCTCCGTCCTGTTAAAACCTTTATAAACCAATGTATCAACTCTATGATAGGGATTGGGAGTCGATTCAAACGGCTTACCTATCAGGTTAAGCGTTGACGCCTCCGTCTGTTTTTGTGCCGAAACCGACAATACGCACGAAAGCGACAGAACAACCGTTATGAAAAACTTCTTCATTGCCTTCTATTTTTTAGTTGTTTACTGTAATAAGACCTTCAACCCTTCCGCTACCTGCATAGCATAAAACTGCTCATACTTTTCCATAAACACAGGATATTTGTCCAGTCCCAATGACACAAAAGGTGATATTTTCAAGAACTCGGCCGGCGATCCTCCGGAAATCAACTTCCTGTCCGCCGGGGTGATGTGAGGTTCGGAGATAGCTATATTTTCACCGGACTCGGTGCGCGCACCTATCAGGTATTTGCAATAAACAGCTATCAGGAAAGCCTCTATCGAAATATCCTTCCCATCCTGCAACATCTGTTTGAGTATGGGTACCACATAAACGGCAAACTTAGCAATGCCATCGCCGCAAAGCCGTGATACCTGATCGCTGATCGCCTTGTTTGAAAATCGTTCGATAAGCTGGTCTTTATACGCTTCAAGGTCAACGCCCTCGGGAACCGGAACATAAGGAGTAACATCCCTGTTCATAAACAGCTTTATCATTGCACGATACCTCTCGTCTGCCATTACAGCATCGACCTTCCTGAATCCTTCCATATAGGCAGGATAAGAAAGAAGAGTATGTGACGCATTGAGAAGACTTAATTTCATGATTTCATACGGGGTCACATCATGGGTGAATGTAACTCCCACCTTCTCCCATGCAGGACGGCCTGCAATGAAATTATCTTCAATCACCCATTGTATAAAGTCTTCACAACACACATCTGTAACCTTACCCGGTTTTGTTACGGGAGTGATTCGATCCACCATCGAATTCGGGAACGTCACTTTCTTTTTCGCCCACGCTGCCACCTCGGGATATTTCGCTTCGAAGTATGACATAAACGCGTATTTGGCGGCATTGCCGTTCATCTGCATGTTGTCACACGAAAGAATCGTAATCGGCAAATCTTTCTCCATCCGGCGTTTAAGTCCTTCGGCTACATACCAGAACACACTGCGCGATTGGTTAAAATCAACCTTATATCCCCCTTCGGTAATGGTGAGAGAGATGATTTTTATCTCCTCCGATGCTATTTTAGCGATGATAGGCTCACTATCTATTTCCCCCCATGCCAGTTCTACAAGCGAACCAATCAGCATACTATCCTGTTCGCCGGAAGGGCTGCATGTCGTCAACTGATATATGCCGTCGTCTTTCTTGAGGGCGTTGAACAATACCCCGTCCGTAGGCATAATCATGGCTCCGAATACCCCCCAGCATCTTTGTGACGGATCTTCAAGTAATAGATTTGTGTAAGCTTCGAGATGTGCACGATGGAAGTTTCCAACGCCGAAATGTACTATTCCGGCCTTTATTTCAGCACGATTATAATTAAAAGTCTTCATACGATAATTTCAATGTTTCGGCAAGTGATTTTTCCACCTTGTCGCAATGTTCTATATAGAATTTATAAACCTCATTCCATTTGTAATAAGATGCTTCAACCGCTTCCAACGGCAACCAGAGGTCTTTTTCATTCAGCATAAACTTAACTAAAACGTCCGGATTGTCTTCTGATTGGTAAAAGATCATCTGAAGGTTCGCCCCCATCGGAATATCCCAATACTTCCAACTCTGCAACGCTTCTTTGGAATTACCAGCCTCCCGCGCCCACGTTCCGGCTTGCAGATTGGTCAAGATAGCCATCAGAACGCCATCGTGTCCGAAGTTGAGATTGATGCCATGACGCTTGCGAACCAGATCTTCGGCAGATTCGTCTAACAAATGGCGTAACGTGCGGGATGCAAGTCCCCAACTACGCCCGTGAGATACCGGTTCAGGACCTTTCTGCGCAAAATACTTATAGTTCTCGATTTCCGCCCAAGCCAATATTTCCTCTTCTGTAAAAATATCCCATATAGGCACTTGGCGGTCGAGGCATTGCATCAGTGATGCCATTAACCAGAAACGATGGATCAGGTCGTACTTGTCATACTCACTTTCTACTTGTGTTACGTCTATAAACAGTCTTGTAAAAAAAGCATCCACATCCAACTTTTCATCTATATATGAACGATATTTTTTATACCAACTGTTTTCTTTACCGAGTATATACTTATCAAGCGGACTCCTGTCGGGACATACGTTACCGTATGGATTCAGTGTGGTAAGGAACGAACGGGAGTTGTCTATCTCCGCCCATTCAAGCCCGGGGCGTAGCGACAAAATGCCCGAATTTACAGATTGCATGGTGGCCGCCACCCGAAGCACATTCGTTGCATTAGTCTTCAAATAGGGATGGCCTTCAAATACTTCCGGATAGTTTTGTACCATCCTCCGGCCTATCTCCCTTGTTTGACGATAACCGATTTGTGTCAGATCGCCTTCTTTGTAAAACACATTCTTCTTGAACGGTTCAAGACGTTCGTACAGGGCTTTCCCAAAATCGGTAAGGTTGTTTGTGGCATGAGCTTTCTCCAATACGCCGTATATGGCAGGATAAGTCACCTCATCGTCTATCTGACGCGCTCCGTGACGGAAATAGCCGTTTATATAGAAAGGCTTATATCCTTTGGGCGCCGGTGTAACCGGATGTGAAAGATCGGTCACATAATACACTCCGCCTGCACGTTCCGGGTCCCTGCGTATCTCGTCGAGAGGATTTTCGGCCACCGGCTTTTCTTTCGGAAGAGAGAGTTTGAATATGCAAGGAAGATCAGACGTCTTTTTCGCATTCGTATTGGTATTGACATACATAACCCCGTCTTTAACCACAATATCTTCCGGTTCGTAAATAACCTGTTCCTGCACATTGTATCGGGCAGTAATCGTCCGCCTATCCGTATCGTACACCCGGATGCAGGAAGGACGGCTGTCATCCTGTTTCCCAACTCCGAAGCAGAAATAGATTTTACCATCATGCATACAGCCCGCTTGCGTGAACCATACCTCATAAGGGAACACCACCTGATCAAGAATGTCATTTTCGTCGAGCCGTACCTTTGCCCCCTCACTCAACGACGGTATACGGAATTTGGTGGCGACATACTGGTTTTCCCACGCATGCTTTGTCACCTTCGCCACAGTACGTTTACGCGCCGAGAATATCCATATAAATCCCCGTTCCCGATCGACCAGCCAGCTTGGTGCGCCAAAGATGGGGACATACCCTTTCTCCGCCCACTTCGAGCCATCGAGTTCAATTGTCTGTGCGATTTCGCTGCTAAAACGTTTTCCACGACGGGTGATGCTCTCCACAAAACACAACCATTCCAACTCGCTTCCTACCTTCCCGTTTGTGATATACAAGAGAGGAAACGATGCTCCGCGTTTTGTCTCGACGCCAAAGCATACATTATTTACATGGTTGTCCGGATGGGAGGACGCCAACTCAAAGCCTGCCACTGGTTTCGGATCGGCACTTTTGAAATCATAGATATTCACGTGTCCTCCATCCTCGCACGAGAATATGTAATCATCCCATATTTCAAGTCCTTGCTGTGCCCGCCCCCGTCCTTCCTTTGCCAGGAAGACAGAGCACTCTACCTCTTTCTCCGGCTCTACATACAACTGAGCGATAAGGGGAATAGAGATCAGTAAGCACACGACAGACAAATAGATCTTTTTCATAAGTATGCTCTATAAATTTAAAGTATGATTATGTTCTACGTTAATCGAACAGCTCTATGCCTAACGACTCAAGCCGTTTCTGCAACTCTCCTACATCGAGAGCCCGCGGAGTACAATGCTGCGACGCACTCATGGCAGCGGCAATACCAACAGCCTCTCCCATCGCCATGCAAATACTCATGACACGATATGAAGCGTGAGCTCTGTGAGTACCCGATATGCACCGTCCCGCCACCAGAAGCCCTTCCAAGCCCAACGGGAGAAAACAACGATACGGCAAATCGTATGGTTTGCAATATTGGATGGTCGGTTCCGCCTGTCCGGCTCCGTCAGGATTATGTATATCGACAATGAACAATGCTTTATGTACCACCACATCGGCAAAACGGCAGCCTTCCGCCATTTCATCGGCATCAATCACATAGTCGCCCATCACCCTGCGGCTTTCGCGCACTCCGGTTGTTGTACCACTTCCGATCACTCTACAGTTTTCGTAACCCGGCAAATTTTCTTTCAAGAATTGAGTCAGGAGGCGTATCTGTTGCCTAAGTTCAAGATCGGCGGCGAAAATAGAGCTTACCGAAGTAATATCCACCCTATTGACTTGTGTCGTATTTACCTGACGGCAACCCGGTCTGACCGACGGATGCAAACGCACGGCAGCAAGCATCCGGGGAAGTTTGCCCTCATCGGCTTTCTTTTTACACCAATCAAGAAAACACTCGCCATTCAATTGGACATTGTCTACATCTCCAATACAGATAATTCCTTTCGATTCATCTACGCCGTCAATGGTGTATTCAAGGGTTACAGGCTGCATGAGTCCGTCAGCACGTCCTTTTTCTATTTTTGCACCGGCAAGAAAAGATACTATGGCATCACCGGTACAGTCAATCGTAACCGCGGCTTCAAAACAGAGCGTCCCCTCGTTACTTGCACACTTAATGCCTTTTACCACCTTTCCGTCACGAATAACATCCGACACGCAACATTGCAAAAAGACATCGACGTTCTTTTCCCTGGCGACAAATTCTGCCAATGTAAGTTTTGCCTCTTCAAAATCGTGAGCATTTCCATGTTCGCCAATCCAGTCATTGTCTTTGACGCCAAGAATAGCACAAACCTCATCGCGCATCGTGTTCTTGCTTACACTACCGAGAATAGGGCCGACATACCCGGCGGTCAGGTTACCTCCAATGACTCCGTATCTTTCGATAAGGGCAACACGTGCTCCTTGCCGGGCGGCGGCTACAGCCGCACATATCCCGGCAGGACCTGCACCTGCTACTATTACATCATAATATTTTGTATTCATTATCTGCTTGTATATGGACCGGAAATAGTCTTAACAGTCATTGCCCCGTCAGAATCTGTGATTGTCACAACTCTGTATTTGTTTCCCCCATCGGTCACACGAACTACAATATGTCCATCATATCCCTTTACTCTCGCAGCCTCTTCCGCCGTAACCCGGTCGTCTACTCCGCTGGGGCGATCGCCCTGCCAGAAGTTAGTGATAAACATGTCACACGCAGGGAGTGTTGTCTCCATCGAATTCAGGATATCGGTACGGGGATGACAATCTACCCACGAATTGACAACAATCGTTTGTGGATTGAGTGCTTTCAGAGCATCTACCTGATTGGTGTTGGTTACACCGTGATGGTTAGCTTTCAATAGTTCCACCTGACCTACTGCTTTTGCACAGGGCAGTTCGGCATCTTTCCACGCATGACTCGAACGTCCGTTATACTGAAGGTCACCACCGGCAAAGAAATCAAAGTTGCCATACGAAACTTTCATCACACAACTGGTTATATTCTCCGGCGGACAATTGTCACTGGAGGTAATGTTCTTACTGTTTTCGTATGTAATCTCCGAGAGTTCAGGGAATGTCTTCTTTGTGGTAGTGCCCGAACCTGTCCAGATCTCTCCATTCACTGCCACGTTTTGCACCTTTGCAGTAGGATACTTTGCAGGATTATACTTCTGAACGATCTGATCATTCGCCCCTGCTTTGAATATCGCAGCATCGAACTTTTGATTGGCGACATGCCATTTCACTGCATTGATATAGTTGCTGCAACTTGGAGCATTGTCTGCCATTGTCGCCATATTGAACGGATAGTTATAATCGGGATAGCCACGATCGAGAAGCGTACCAATCTTGAAATTGTCGAAAATCTCGGCAAAACCTATCAACGAATAAGTGTCGGAGTTGGAAGATTTCGGCAAGGAAGAAGTATAACCGCCGAAGTGGTCATTATGGAAGTGGGTAAGTACAGCATAATCAATCGTACTGTTACCTGTCCATACCATACACTTACGAATGTAATCAGTTATAATCTGTGAACCACGGGTAGAAGTCAGAGTCGGATCCCAACGACTACGGATACCGGTGTTGGTCGTATTGCTATTAGAGTTGGTCGTAACACTCGAACTTGCGGCATCAATAAGCATTTGCGTACCATCCGGGAATATTACAAACATGCTTTCACCGGTAGTTGTATTGATGAAATGAATATCCATCACACCCTCCTGCCAGGCAGGAATCGTTTTACCTATCTCTATTTCAGTGGCAGCATCTTCCCCACCTCCATCCGGACGAATCAAAAATGAGTGAGACTCATTGGAGCTGCATCCTACAATCGCAAGAATGAACAGACTAAGTATAAATATTAACCTTTGCATGCTATATGAAGATTTAAAAACATCTCTCCGCCTTCAATGCTGACGGCAAGACGAATATAATTACCAAAATTTGAATTTACCTTTATAATATGTTGGCCAAGTCCTTTGAAGATTACAGGATCACTACCGTCGTCAGCCCAATGTATACCGTCTTGCGATAGTTGCACACGACCTTCGAATACGGGATCTCCTTCTATTTTCTCAACCATAACAAAGAATATAGCCTCATCTGCCCAACCAGCCTCGTAAGGATGAGTGAAGAAAGTACCTTTAAAGAACTTCTTTACCTCAAGATGGGAATCATTAAACATTTTCATATATTACATTCCTCCTTTTATTCTTGTGAAACAACAACAGAATCTATATAAAAGAATACACGACGATTGGTATCAGTACCCACCCAGAAAAGAGGATTGATAAGATTGTCGATGCGTCCATATCCGTCAACGGTATCGGCTGCAATGCCACGCATATCCCAAATTTTGTCCTGACATTGGAACTCTACATATTCTCGAAGCTCTGTGTCAAGTTTCAGACGCATGTATTGCCAATTGAGTTTACAGTCGGTCTCATTGTAAATGAGTTTCTGATGACCATCTTTCAAATCCTTGAATCCATCGTGGTCGCCATTAGGATAACGGCGGCCGAACCACCAGGGATCGACTCCCCTCTTACACCAGTCTCCGTCAAGTCCATAAGCCCAATCGCGGTCGGTTATGTCTTCATTGGAATGTTCATACTGCCACTTCTGCATTAATTTGCCATCTACTGCATTGAGATAGCGAATTCCTACATGGTAACGTTTTCCACCCTCCTGTACATCGAATCCCATACCAAAATCGCGGATGGAACTCTCATGCAAACCCGGTTGCGGACGGTCACCGCCATCCACCACATCCTGCTCCGCCGTGTATGTAAACCAACATTCTATCTGCAAATATTTGCAGCCCGGACGAGAGAACGAAAGCCGCTTAATGGCATGTCCCAGACAACCTTCCGCCGGAATCTCCGTATAAGGAGCGGCAACAGGTCTTGTCGAAAGTTTAAGAGAGTAAGTGCCGGACATAGCTCCGTGAGTGCCCGGATACCTGAAAGTAGCGGAACTAAGCATGACCGGTGGCCACTGGTCTTTATTGACCAATGTCTTGGGAACATCAAAATCGGGATATTCCGTAAAGTTAGGCATCAATGTCATCCAACCGTTAAAGCCGGTGTTGAATACATCATAGCTCAACACCCTTTTCAATGGTTGATAGCGACTGCGCAATAAAATTTCTCCAATGCTCATAATATCATTTATTTAATAAAGTTAGTACCCTGGATTTTGAACAAGTTTGCCATTCATTATCAATACATCATCACTTGGCAATGGCCATAAATAAATCTTCTCATCATACTTACGTTCACCATGCTGGACGATATAGGTTCCGTCGGCCATCGCTTCAAAAGAAGGAAATCCGTCTTTGTCAAATGTCGGAGTCTCCGGCCAAAACCAGTTGCCTGCCGCAAAGTATTCCTTTGCCCTGTTGGCTGTACGGGTAAATCCGTACATATTGTGTCCGAAAGCATTCTCAAACTGATGCCAACGAAGCAAGTCGAAATAGCGCAGATTTTCCCATGCAAACTCCACACGACGCTCACGGCGGAGCACTTTGCGCAATGCCGTCTGATCGGTTGTCGTGATGGACGGATAGTCGTTGGTTTGTGTACGGGTGGTGCCATAAGCACGGGCACGGACATCGTTGATGCAAGCAAGGACAGTAGCGTCAATCTCCCCCAGTTCAATCTTAGCTTCGGCATACATCAACAAAACATCGGCATAACGCATGAGAATAACGGGGTTGTCGTTATACAAAGTAGTACGCCATGACTCTTGCGCGCCTTTGCGCAGGCAACAACCATTGTAAGCACAGTTGGAAGCATCCGAACCGCCTTTGGAATCTTTGTTTGTAATCATACGATTTTGCGTATAGTCCATTACTTCGAGTGCGTTCGGCGCAGGATTCCACTCAATACCATAGATACGGCTGCCGGGAGCTGCAAATGTTTCCAAGCAACGGGGATCGCGGTTGGCAAATGGATCGTGAGGATCAAAGCCACTGCCCGGTTCATCAATCGTCTTGCCATTCGTCATTTCGTAGACAGCAAGAAGTTCCCACGAAGGTTGTGCATTATGTGTACCGCCTGCCGAACGGGCAATAAAGGAACCGATAGCCTGTGTAGTAGGTTTACCGTTTTCATCCAACTCAAGGTCGCTTGAGTGAGCAACAGAGAAGATAACTTCTTTGCTTCCTCTTGTCTTGTCGCGGAAAAGTTCTCCATAATCAGGGGCCAAGTCATATACTTCCAGATCCATACAGTCTTGCGCAGCCTTTGCGGCAGTCCCGTAGTCGTGTTGATAGAGAGCGGTACGAGCCTTGTAAGCATAAGCCGTTCCTTTATCTACACGGGTGGCGCCGCTATTATTATTTGCGGCCGGCAAATTTTCTGCGGCATAGTCATAATCTTCATAAATTTGTTTCAGAACGACAGCTTTGTCGGTACGCCCCATCTCAAATGCTTCCTCCGGAGTAATCGAAGTCACGTAGAAAGGAACATCTCCCCAAAGAGTAATCAAACGTGAATAAGCAAATGCTCTGAAAAAACGGGCTTCGGCACGAAGCGTGTTCAGTTCAGTGGTGGAATATTTGCCTTCAAGTTTGTCGAGTGCCTCCAAAATCCGGTTGGCACGACTAATGTTCTTATACGTGTAACTCCAAACAGTCTTGATGTTAGGATTACTTGTAGAAGACGCATTCAGTGAACCTGCCGCAATGGTATAAATGTTGGTTCGTTGTGCCCAGTCATCCGTATTACGGTCCAGCGTCCAACCTTCTTCTATAACAAAGAAAGTACTGCGATAAAAATCGTTCAATGAGATTCGAACTTCCTCCGGTGACGAGAACCAGTTTTCGCTGGATGCGGCTGAAGGAGGATTCAGATCGAGGTTCACACAAGAAGTTACAGATAGAAGAGCTATCATGCAAATCAATACATGTATTTTTTTCATATTATGTAATTTTTTCATACTCCATTAGAATTTGATATCCACTCCAAATGTATAAGTGCGTGTGATATAGGTAGAAGCGCCTGCTTCAGGGTCCCATCCCGAAAGATAACTATCAAAGCAGTATGGATCATCGATATTGACGTACACCCGAAGTCCCTTGATTCCGACTTTAGAGACGATTTTTTTAGGAACTGTATAGCCAACGTTGATATTCTTTATACGCATATAGGCACTACTCTTGAGCCAGTAATCCGACATTTTGTAGTTGTTGTATTCACCGCCCTGATGGCTCAAACGGGGATAGCTGGCTGCCGCGTTCTGCTCTGCAGTGTTATATACACTCCAATAATTACGGCTGCCATTGTCGTTCAGAAGGACTGACGGAGCCGGAAGCCATTGTCCCTGCATGGGGCGAATCATACTTTCGGTGAGGCGTGAAAGTTGTTTCCCGACACCATTGAAGAGTAAGGAGAAAGAGAGACCTTTCCAGCCCAAACTAATAGAACCTCCATATAGATAGTGTGGCAATGAGCTGCCAAGCACTACGCGGTCGTATGTCTCATTGATAATTCCGTCAGGAGTGCCGTCCGGACCGCTGACATCTACATATTTCACATCACCCGGTTTGGTAGAAGCCGAAAGCAGAGCGCTTTCACTGACTTCCTCTGCGGTCTGGAACAAACCTGCAGTCTTATATCCGTACCAGGAGTTATATTCTGCACCTTCAGTAATAATGGTACCATCGCTGTTAAACTGCTGCTTGCCGTTAAGATTATCTATTATAGACTTGTAATCAGAGATATTAAAACTTACCGCATAACTTACATCTCCGATACGGTCAGACCAGCCGAGTTTCACTTCCCAACCGCGGGTATGCATTTTACCTACATTCCTGTCAGGTGCCGAATAGCCTGTAAACGAGGGGATTGCCACTGACAAGAGCATATCTGTTGTCTTCTTATAATAATAGTCTGCGCTAAAGTCAAGACGATTGTTAAAGAAAGCGGCATCCACACCTATATCCCAGCTCTGTGTTTTCTCCCAATGGATATTCTCATACGCATAATCCTGTTGAGCGGCAGACATGGAAGATTGGGGCGTAGAACCTGCACTGTCATACATAATGGCATTATTGAACGAAATGTATGTCTGATAAGGATAATTTCCAATCCGCTCGTTACCGAGCGTACCGATAGAGGCACGGAACTTCAGATAGTTTATCGGGGTTATGTTTTGCATGAATTTCTCATTAGAGATGACCCAACCCACCGATGCGGACGGGAAGAATCCCCAACGGTGATCCTTGTGAAAACGTGAAGATCCGTCTTCACGAGCATTGAGCTGGAGGTAGTAACGGCTGTCGTAATTATACATGACACGGCCAAAAAATGAACGGTATGCATTCTGATAAGAATTGCCGGCTACGGCAAGAGCATTCTTGTTCGCCAAATCAAGATAAGGGAAAGAAGACAAAGACATATCGTTGGTCGATCCCGACATCGTTTCATACGTATAACTATAATCTTCATAACCGACCATGGCATTGAAGTTATGTACCTTGCTGAAGGTCTTGTCGTATGTAGCGATGAATTGTTTCTCCAATGATTTGATGTTACGGCGTTCTTCACTTAGCGAATTGGAAGTATATCCTGAAACATATCCCAGCATAACATCGGTTTCGTATGCATCGTAAACAGGTATAGCTTTCTTCATCTCCTTGATCGAAACAGTTCCGACGGTAGGAGTCAGATTGGCAGTAAGGGTCAAATCTTTTATGGGCTTATAGCTCAAAGAGAATTTACCGGTCATTGTGTTGGATACGGTCTTCTTCTCTCCGCCTTCCAATAAAGCAGCAAGTGTATTGCTAAGACTGCCGTCTTTACCGGGACCTACCCGACCGTCCGGATAAAGTCCTAAATAAATGGAAGGATACATATAAGCTGCACGAATCGGACTACCGGAAGTCGGATCATTTTTCGTGGCATAACGTACCGAGAAATCGATAGAACCGGAGAGCTTATCACTAATCTTGAGATTATTACGCGAACGGATAGAGATTCTTTCGTGGTTTGAACCTTTATAGATAGCGTCGGCATTTTCGTAGGTAGCGGAAGTGTGGCTCTTGATTACCTTGTTGCCATACGTCATGGTCAAGTTGTGCTTATGGCGCATAGCAGTATTCGAAAGAATAGCGTCTTTCCAATCATAGATAGGATATTGAATGGGATCATACCTGTTGTTGGTAGCATAGTTGTCGATGTAGTCCTGTGAATAGTTGGCAAACTCGCCTCCCGCAGGATTACCGGCATCGTTCCACGACCATTCGTTATACATTGTCATGTAGTGATAAGGGTCGGTCAGGAATTTCGGAAATTCGGTAGGAGAAGACAACGAAATCTCTCCGTTATAACCGATCGAAAGCTGTCCCTCGGTTGCCTCCTTAGTCGTTATCAAGATAACACCGGCAGCAGCACGGGCACCATAGATGGATGCAGAAGCTGCATCTTTAAGTACAGTAATCTGCTGTACATCTTCGCTTGCTATATTGTCGAGGCTACTGACCATCATACCATCGACAAGGATAAGCGGACTCGAATCAGACATTGTTGTCACACCACGCACCTGAACCGTAGCACTCGCTCCCGGCATACTGCTCGAACGGGTAACCGTCAGTCCCGGAATCAGTCCTTGCAAAGATTGTGAAAGTTGAGACGTACTCTGTTTCTCGATAAGCGAACTGTTGATTACACCGACCGCACCTGTAAGATCTTTCTTCTTTACAGATCCATAGCCGATAACAACCGTCTCTTCAAGTTGTACAGCATCCTCTTTAAGTTTTATATTTACTACACTTTTACCATCCCATACCACAGTCTCGGTCACATAACCAAGATAACGGAATTCTATTGTATGGCCTGATTCAGCGCCATTGAGCGCATACTTTCCCGACATATCGGAGGTAGTACCTTTTGCATTGTCTTTATCGTGGATCACCACTCCGACAAGAGGACCATTGGCATCGCTAACGACACCCTTCATTACATTCTGTGCAAAAGCCAGATTGATTTGCAGGAAACATGCCAATAACAGGCTTAATATACTTTTTTTCATACTATTTATTCTACGATTTCAAGCAATACATGTTCGTTATATTCTCTGATTGCCTCACCTGTTTCAGGGTTACTCGGATGTTGCGCTGAAAAACGTGTCTGGCCGCTTGCGTGTGTACAGTCTATATACTTTCCAGCGAATTTGGCGCCATTAAGACATAGACGGCCTGCCTGTCCAAATCTTAACACAATCTCATCCATATCCTTAGTCGTGGTAAATATTCCTTCGGCAGGGATATATGCGCCATTGTTTTTTTCATCGAGCAACATTCCCGCAAAGTTGTAGGTAATAGTTGCCGAATAATTGATAGGTGCACCCGACAGTGTCTCTGTCGCACTTTCCTGAAGAGTCGAAGTCGGAAGAGCCGGTTTCCATTCTTCTCCATCCTTGAACTCGATCATCCAGTAGTTGGAACACATCGTTCCTAATTTGGTCACAAAATAGAAGTGTATCTTGGTACCGGCAGGAATGGTCGTACCTTTCATATCCCCATAGACATACCAATAATCACCCGGAATAGCTCCTGATACATACGGGTCACCATTACCACCTACGGCACGGCTGCATACGGCAGTCTGCGCTACATAACCTGTCCGGTCACATGCCCAATACTCAATCTTACCACTTCCGGCACTCGGAGCAAGATACTTGCCATTGGTTCCCGGGAATACAGACTGTGCCTCATCATCAGCAAATGTTCCACTTGTGTTGGCAGTTAAACTCTTCAAGTCCCAATCAGCCAAAATGCCCGAGAAAGCATCTTGTACAAGAGTATAGGTATAGTCTGTATCATCCTGGATGGTTACCGTTACTTTAATTGTCCTTTTGGCAAATGTCTTGTTCTCCGGGAAAGTAAGTTTAATATCACATTCGCCTACCCCATTTGCAGGAGAAACGGTCACATCCGCATCTGTACACACAGCCTTCCACTCTTTATCTCCAAAGACTTTGAACGAAGATTCTGTTGTAGTTGCGTCAATCGATTCGGTGATAGGACTGATACCTTTCGGAACAATCATCTTTTGGGTAATAACCAGCTTTAGAGGAGTTACATCATCGCCAATGAAACGAATGGCACCGACACGTGAACTAGTCGACGAATTTTCAGAGACTTTGATTGTAAACTTAGTAATCTCACCTTGTGTCTCATGCGAATCAACAACTGCCCAATGGCTATCGCTTCCATCGGTCTGGCAATCGTTATTGACTCTGTAATAGACATTAGATGAAAGGTCAACAGTGAAAAGCCCACCTTCTGCTTCTACATCAAGTGTCTTTGTCGCGAGTGTCATATACGGTTCATCCGAGTTATGACAAGATGCAAAAAGCACAAGCGACACACTTGCAAACAATAACATCTTTAGATTCATTTGATTAGTATTTAGGGTTATTAATAATTGACTAGCTAGACATTTTCAGACGTCTTGCATATATAATTCTGTATATCACATAAGCAAGTATCATGGCAATCATCAGTACGATACTTCCTATCACAATTCCTTTGACCGCAAGAGTCTTCGGATCGCCAGCAATAAGCAGACCTATCAGTAAGAGCGCAACGACACCAATGGTAATACAGAAGCAGTTAACAGCCAAATGCGAATAGATTAATACCGCTTTTTTCTCCTTTAATGTCGGTTCGCGATCGGCTTCAGGATCAGTATATTCACAAATGGCTTGATAACCATTATCTTCATACTTTTTACGTGCCGACCAAACTTCCATGATTGCAAGGATAAGTACAGGAAGTACACAACCGGCAACTGACTCTATAAGGCTTGGACTAATAACGGAGGCGGGAATTATGACGCGAGCCATAATACCAACGAGCCAGGTAAGAATCATTGCAGAAATAAGTTGGTTGCCTGTCAGCCGCTTCGAGAACAGTCCCCATATCGACGGAATATATAAAGGACACATCACCATAGTAAGAAGGGTTACTACCACCTTTTCGGCACCTCCGGCAAAAGGAATGAGCATTGACAGGGCAATTATCACAAGTCCAAAGACAAATGTGAAGAGACGTCCTACCTTGATACGCTTTTTCTCATCTGCCTGACGGTTTTTCTCTTTGTGTCCCCAAATATCATAGGTATATACATTGGCATATACATTCAAAATGCCCGAAACATTACTCAATGTAGCCGATAGCATCGCTGCCAACATCATGCCGACCATTCCTTTCATAAGCACGAGTTTGCTCATATTCACATAAGCGTGTTCGCCGTTGAAAGTCATTGTGGTTGCATCCAAATCAAGCGCAAGTCCGGGTTCCATCACACGATAAATCATGGTAGGAAGATACCAGATGAGAGGAGTGACGATATAAAGAAGTCCGATTAAATAAGTACTCTTTTTTGCGTCTCTTGCAGTAGGCACGCTTATGTATCGCTGTACAAACGGCCAGTCGCCGCCAATCATGGACACATTGAGAAATATCCACAGTAAAAGCCACCCCCACGTATAGGTCGGAGATGTGCCCGAGAAGAATCCCGGTATCTCACTGGCCTTATCAATAAATGCACTTACGCCTCCAACTGCGTTAAATGAAAGAGGTATCATAAATACAACCACGGCCAGAAGTACTCCGAACTGAATTACATCAGTCATTAGTACCGCAAGAAATCCTCCGGCAATGGTGTATCCAAGAGCGATGGCACCAAGGATAAGAAGCGCCCACCAAATACTTAGGTAACCCATCGGTGAATCGCCCATCATACCTGTACTTGCAAAAATACTGCCACCATCGACTTTGATTAATGCACACATCACAACCGCTACCGCATACAGAGACACTGCCGTATGCACCGCACGGGCTATAATTCCTGAAATCGTATAAAAACTTACCGTGCGGTGTCCGAACCGGATGGTAAGGAACTCCCCCGGAGATTTAATACGTAGCTCCCTCCATTTGCCCGAGATCCATTTACCGACAATAAACGATGCTACGCCAAGACAAAGTGCAACAACTACCGCAACAAGTCCCGATTTATAAGCAACGCCTCCCCAAACGACAAAGGTACTTGCCGAGAAGATAGTCATGTAGGAAGAGACTCCCGACAGCCACCACGAAGAATTTCGCCCGGCAATAAACATATCTTCGGAGTTTTTGATTTTCCGGGACATCACAACACTCACGGCAATCAGTCCGAGAAAGTAGAGTAAAATAATAATATAATCTAACTGTTCCATATTCTGGTTCTTCTTTATATAATTGCTCCAAGTTTCTTCAATTCCTCTATGAGATTGTGAATATCAGCCTTTTGTATGGTCACACCTGCCTTTATACATTGTGCGGCTGCTACTCCTGCGGCTTGTCCTACCCCCATACAACTTGCCTGAACGCGAAGTGACGCAAAGGAAGTCTTATCAGCACTAATACAGCGCCCTGCTACGAGCAGATTCGGGAAATCTTCAGCTATAAGAGCGCGATAAGGTACATACGCCGCTTTTTTAAGGAAAGTTACGCTCTGTTCCGCACCTGCAGCGACATGGATATCTATAGGATGTGCGCCGCGTGATATGCTATCAGGATACTTATAAGCATTCACATATTCTTCTGCTGTAATGGTATGTACACCTTTGATACGACGTGTCTCACGAATACCGGCATGTACGGCGACGGTCGTCACATAACTGTTTTTAAACTCTTCAAAGTTCTCTTTAAAGATTCGTGCTATTTTAAATACGTCTTCCCGTAAGCGACATTCCGCTGCGGTAAAATTTCTATTATCGATGGCATTTCCTGCAGTACGGGTCATATTAACCGTTACTTCGCCCGGACGAAGAGTGGTGCAAAACCAAGGACCTCCGAATTCGGGGATGCCAAGTGCCTCTTTCATTGCTAAAAGTTTCTCACGAACTGCAATGCAATGACAATTCTGCCCTTGTTTATTATGGTGCATGGCATCAATTATCATGGGCGAATCTGTATCCACACCTCCTAATATAAAATAGGTGGAAAGAGGTTGCAGCGGTTTACATTCATCAGTTTGCATCGGAACACCCGCCATAGCGGCAAGGTCACCATCCCCAGTGCAGTCGATATACATATCGGCACTGATGGCTTCTGTCCCATTCTTATTCTCAAAGAGGATACAAGATATTTTGCCGTCTTTTGCCTGGCAACCGCTTAAGTAAGAGTGCATATACATATCCACACCGGCTTCCAGCATCATTTGCTGGCATAAAAGTTTGTAAAGCTCCGGATCAAAAGCTACATTGCCAAGAGGTTTCTCAATGATACAGCCTCCCATCTTCTCCAGCCGTTCGATAAACTCCCATGGAATACCGCCTATCACCTTTTCATTATTATAGGTGAATACACTCAAAGGAGTAACAAGCCCCATTGTAGCCATTCCACCTAAAAAACCATATTGTTCCACAACAGCAGTTTTCGCACCACTGCGAGCAGCCGCAATGGCCGCTATGAAACCAGCTGGTCCGCCACCGCAGACAACTACATCGTAGTTGCCCACAATTGGAACCCGTTTCGAAATTTCTATACTTCGTACTTTCTTGTCCATGACCGTTTTTTATCCTTTAATTATTACCAATTCAAATAGATGGTAAACTTTGATGTGCTTTCGACCGCACTTATAAGAAAAGAGGTGTGTTTTCATAGTTCTTTTTCTTTAGTTCGACATCATGTTGATGTAGCAAAGATAAAGAACAAGAGCTTGAAAAAAAGTTTTTTCCTAACTCTTTTGCCTGCAAACGATTGCGGGAACGTTCCCAAAATCTGCAAACGTTACAAAAGCATTACACAAAGGCAAATGGGATTCGTATTTTACTCCAATATTAGGATTTATTGTTTGAAATCAATATCTTTGCTTTGATTTAAACAATCATTCAGCATGAAGTATATAACCATAAAAGACATCGCTCGACATTTGTCAATATCCGTCTCCACTGTATCTCGTGCATTGGGGGATGACAAGAATATCCGTAAAGAAACGAAAGAAAAGGTGATAGAAGCAGCTAAAAGATTGGGATATAGACCAAACCCTGTAGCAATCAACCTTAAATACGGACATACCAATACCGTGGGGGTGATCGTTCCTGAAATGGTTACTCCGTTTGCTTCACGAGTAATAAACGGAATACAAGAAGTGCTTCACACCAAAAATATAAAGGTGATTATTGCAGAGTCGGGAGGAGATCCGGAAAAAGAAAAAGAGAACCTGCAACTGATGGAAGGATTCATGGTGGATGGCATCATCATCTGTCTTTGCAGTTATAAAAGGAATAAGGAGGAATATGCTCGTTTACAGCAAGCGGGAATGCCTATGGTGTTCTATGATCGTATTCCCTATGGACTTGAAGTTCCGCAAGTAATAGTGGACGATTATATGAAGTCATTCTTTCTCGTAGAAAGTCTGATCCGAAGCGGACGCAAACAGATTGTTCATATACAGGGACCGGACGATATTTACAACTCCATAGAACGTGTCAGAGGATACAAAGACGCTTTGGCTAAATTCGGGATTCCTTTTGATAAGAATAATATGCTGATAAAAACCGGTATGACTTTTGAAGAAGGGAAAAAAGCTGCGGATATATTAGTGGAAAGAAATATTCCTTTCAATGCTATTTTCGCTTTTACGGAAACATTGGCCATTGGAGCTATGAACAGATTGAGGGAACTTGGGAAAAAAATACCCGAAGAAATCGCCGTAGCCAGTTTTTCAGGAACTGAACTTTCCAACATAGTCTATCCCAAATTGACTACAGTAGAACCGCCTTTGTACCAGATGGGGAGAAAAGCTGCCGAACTTATTTTAGAGAAAATCAAAGATCCGGCATCTCCCAATCATTCAATCGTGTTGGATGCGGAAATCAAAATGCGTGCATCGACGCCACGTTTGGAGGTATATTAATGACTTATCTACCAGATATTATATCTTAATACTTTCCTGAAAAACATACCGAAGTTAAAAAGTTTGCTGAATAGTAATCTTATACGATACCAACAAAAAAAGAAGAATTCAGATTTATACAGTTTTGAATCATTCAATGCTCTTTCTCTATAATACGTCCAATTCTTCCAGCTCCTTCACTTTTCTTCTGTATGGCCGATAAACAAGCAGTTTGTAGGTGAATAGCCGCCCCTTCACCTGCTCTTCATCGTGAATCAAATCAAATTGCAGCCTCCAGATTCCACCATTGAGTAAAATTAGTAAAGCTATTTCGTAATTAGTTTCAACCTTGTTTGAAACTAAAAGTTTCAAGGCGGGAAACACTTTGTTTCAAGTAGCGAAACGAAGTGTTTCTCGGTGTGAAACAGATTGTTTCAAGCCTTGAAACTATTTTTGAAACTACTCGCTACAGGTGAAGAGATGGTGAAATTGTTACTCTTCACCCGCAAACTCCTTATTCATCGAAGAGACAGAGAAAAGGTGAAAGAAGAAATAGAAAGATTGAAAATAAATACCCAGTAGAAAAATTTAATCGATTTTGTAATGATTCAGAATCGTACAAAAATGAATGACAATTCATTTTCAATTACTAATTCGCATTAATTTAAAATATACCATAATATTATAAGCAGTCTGTATTTGCTTCCTATGCAATACTCTACTTTTCCCTCCGTTCATAGCTAATTTAGGCTAAAAAGAACATTTTCTCCCGAAAAGTTTTTGTAATATCAGAGTTAATCGTATTTTTGTGTACAATTTTGGTGTAGTGATGACAGAAGAAGAAAAAAAGTTATTGAAAACCTTTGAAACGCAACTACGGCATTTGATATATATCCACGATGAATTAAAGCGTGAAAATGCCGAATTGAAGAAGCTTCTTGATATGGAAAAGCTAAAAAATGAGAAGGTACAGGCTCAATACGATGAATTGGAAGTCAGCTATACGAACCTAAAGACAGCTACGGCAATCACCCTTAACGGCAGCGACGTAAAAGAGACGAAGTTGCGATTGTCAAAATTAGTGCGTGAAGTCGATAAATGCATCGCTTTGTTGAATGAATAAAGAAGGAGATGTATGAACGATAAGATAAAAATAAACCTGCAAATAGCAGACTCAAACTACCCGTTAACCATCAACCGAGAGGAAGAACAAACGGTACGGGAAGCCGCCAAGCAGGTAAATATCAGGCTTAATAAGTACCGGGAAGTATACAAAAATCTGGAACCGGAAAAAATTATTGCCATGGTAGCCTATCAGTTCTCGTTAGAGAAACTGCAATTAATGCAACGTAACGATACCAGCCCCTATGTGGAGAAGGTAAAAGAACTAACTGAATTGCTGGAAGATTATTTTAAAGAGGAATAAGAACGACCGGCCATTCGCTGATAAGAGAGAAACAACCACGCACTGCACAATATCCAAGCAAAGCCCTGCTTGGATATTTGGCGGTGCGTTTTTATTTATATATTTAAATTAAATGTAGAATGATAGCAATAATAGCAACAGCAATTGCTTGCTTCATCGTAGGAGGATTACTTTCATACATACTATTCCGGTATGCACTGAAATCCAAATACGACAATGTCCTGAAAGAAGCGGAGACGGAAGCTGAAGTAATTAAGAAAAACAAGCTGCTGGAAGTGAAGGAGAAATTCCTGAACAAAAAGGCGGATTTGGAAAAGGAAGTGGCACTGCGTAATCAGAAGATCCAGCAGGCGGAAAACAAATTGAAACAGCGTGAAATGGTACTCAGCCAGCGTCAGGAGGAAATCCAGCGCAAGAAAATGGAAGCCGAAGCTGTAAAAGAAAACCTGGAAGCGCAGCTTGTTATTGTTGACAAAAAGAAAGAGGAACTGGACAAACTGCAACAGCAGGAAATCGAGAAACTGGAAACAATCTCCGGACTGTCTGCCGAAGAAGCAAAAGAACGTCTGGTAGAATCACTGAAAGAAGAAGCCAAAACGCAGGCTCAATCATTCATCAACGATATTATGGATGATGCCAAACTGACTGCCAGCAAAGAAGCAAAACGTATCGTTATCCAGTCTATCCAACGGGTAGCTACGGAAACTGCAATCGAAAACTCCGTAACGGTATTCCATATCGAATCGGATGAAATCAAAGGACGTATCATCGGACGTGAAGGACGCAATATCCGTGCACTGGAAGCCGCTACCGGCGTTGAAATCGTTGTAGACGACACTCCGGAAGCAATCGTTCTTTCCGCTTTTGACCCGGTTCGCCGTGAAATTGCCCGTCTGGCTCTTCACCAACTGGTAACAGACGGACGTATCCATCCGGCACGTATTGAGGAAGTGGTGTCCAAAGTACGCAAACAGGTAGAGGAAGAAATTATCGAAACCGGTAAACGGACAACAATCGACCTTGGTATCCACGGTCTGCATCCGGAACTGATCCGTATCATCGGTAAGATGAAATATCGCTCTTCTTATGGTCAGAACTTGTTGCAACACGCCCGTGAAACAGCCAATCTCTGTGCTGTGATGGCATCGGAACTGGGACTGAACCCGAAGAAGGCAAAACGTGCAGGTTTGCTGCATGATATCGGTAAAGTGCCCGATGAAGAACCGGAATTGCCGCACGCATTGCTGGGTATGAAACTTGCCGAGAAATACAAAGAAAAACCGGATATCTGCAACGCTATCGGTGCTCACCATGACGAAACAGAAATGACCAGTCTGCTGGCTCCTATCGTACAAGTATGTGATGCCATCTCCGGTGCACGTCCGGGGGCACGCCGCGAAATCGTAGAGGCTTATATCAAGCGTCTGAACGATCTCGAACAGCTAGCAATGGCTTATCCGGGTGTAACAAAGACGTATGCTATCCAGGCAGGACGCGAACTCCGCGTTATCGTTGGTGCAGATAAGATTGACGACAAGCAGACAGAAAGCCTGTCAGGTGAAATCGCCAAGAAGATCCAGGATGAAATGACTTACCCGGGACAAGTGAAGATTACCGTCATCCGTGAAACACGTGCGGTAAGTTTCGCTAAATAACGTAACGATTCAAAAGAAGATTCATATAAGGGCGAAGAAATTCGCCCTTTTTTAATACACGACTATGGGAAAGTATCAATTTGAGATTTGTACCAATTCAGTGGAAAGTTGCCTGGCCGCACAGAAAGGTGGTGCAGACCGTGTGGAACTGTGTGCCGGAATACCGGAAGGTGGAACAACGCCCTCCTATGGTGAGATCGCCATCGCAAGGGAAGTACTGACTCATACCCGCCTGCACGTTATTATCCGGCCTCGTGGAGGAGATTTTCTGTATTCGGATATCGAAATCCGGACAATGCTGAAAGATATTGAAATTGCACGGAAATTAGGGGCAGACGGAGTGGTATTCGGTTGCCTGACAGCAGAGGGTGAAGTAGACTTGCCAGTAATGCAGAAACTAATGGAAGCGGCTCAAGGGCTATCTGTGACTTTTCACCGGGCATTTGATGTATGCCATAACCCGCAGAGAGCATTGGAACAGATCATCAAACTGGGATGTAACCGTATTCTGACTTCCGGCCAACAACCTACGGCTGAACTGGGAATCCCCCTTTTAGAAGAGTTACAGAAACAGGCTGCCGGAAGAATCACATTACTCGCCGGATGCGGAGTAAATGAAAATAATATCGCACGCATTGCCGCAGAAACCGGAATCTATGAGTTTCATTTCTCGGCACGCGAAAACATTCAAAGTGAGATGAAATTCAGAAATGAAGCCGTCTCCATGGGAGGAACAGTACACATCAATGAGTACGAACGGAATGTGACTTCCGTTCGAAGAGTGAAAGAGACGATCGAAACTTTACACAAAAGAATATAGGTGACTGTTTATCTCCACTATATAATAAGAAATGATAATCATTCTTTTCCGAAAAAACGCATTAAGGGCAAGAATTAACGATTATTGTATACCTCCTCTTTTCTATAACCCATGTACAACTTTCATCAATTGCTCCCCCAAACCGATTGTATATCCTTGAGAAACAAAGACTACCCTATTAAATGTATCTGCAATAATAAATACCGGCAGAATGGAATTGTTCAAATTCATAGCCTGCACTATTTCTTTGCGGATGCTGTCATCGATATCAATACCGTAAGTGATGGTAGACGGTAGTCCTTTAAATTCGTCGGCATTAAATTTCTTGTATTGTTCTTCCGAAGGGAAAAGAAAGACCATCTTACGCCCCCATTGTTCGAAGTCATTGCCCAAAGCGGCTATATCTCTTAGCGCATGATTGGTAGGTTCCTGCCCTACTCCAAGCACAGCTACTACAAAATAGCCACGTCCGCAGGTTTGCAGGATACTCTGTTTTGCCAAAGATATCACTTTCTCTCCTATTCCCTCCACCGGTGCGAAAAGCGATTCGGAATTGAAATTACCGATAACAGCCACTTTTTCTCCGGATTCACGCAAATGATAAGGTACTTTGGTCGCCACAGGTCTGAATTCGTCTTTCTGTGCCGGCAACACAAAAGAAGATAATCTCGCCAACACACCTCCATCAGCAAGCCTTGTACCGGTAACCAACAAGTAATATCCGGTATCCAATGTCCCTATATATCGCAACTCGGGACGTTCTTCGTCACAGCTAATCAATTCTGGTCTGCCCTCCCGCAACCTGGAAATGGTAAACTTATTATAATACTTTACTCTCTTATCATCACGAGCAATTGCCTTACCGTCCTCATAAAAACGATAAATGCCTCTGGATGCCTCCACTTCTTCTTGTTTATCAAAATCAACTTCCACATATCTATTATCCCCCCATTCATCTTTTTCAGGATCCATATAGCTTATGCGTCCATCCATCTTTCTCATATCAGCAGCAATATTCAGGCTACGCGCCAAAGCCACAAAGAAAATATCCCGTGAAAATGAATCCGCCACCTTCGCACGCCAAACCCCTTCCGGAGAAATAGGAATACGCAGGAAGTTATTTTCTTCATCAATCGTAATATTACGGTTCACCCATTCAACTAAAGCTTGCGGATGATTTCGAAAGGTATCCATTTCCGTTTCGGAGAACTTAGACTGAAAGAAAGATTTATAAGATGTCAATACCTCCGTTGAAATACGGGGAGCAAGTATGTCATAAATATCTCCAACCGAAGCATCCATACAGCGCAAGGAGGGTATAACACAATCATATAAATAGTTAGGAACATCTTTCGTATTCAATAAATGATCAATCAATACTTCATAAGGTACATCACGAAGATCTTTTTTAGTAAGTACAGACAGCAAAGCCGCTCCTTTCATTAATTTTCCCTGTCGGTCTGCCTCATTCAGAAAACGAACCAATACATCATGATTTCCTCTTGATTCCACTAAGAAAGAAGCCAGTGCCTTCCTTACAAACGAACCTGATTTTCCCTTCAAACAGGCTATAATGGAATCAGCTTGTTCCGCAGTCGGGAAAGTAGCGACATAAGCATTGCGAATCGAATCCTCCTGCATCATTCTCCGGTCATTCTCCACCCGCTGCTCTGGCGTTACTTCCGGTAAAATAGGATTCTCAACAGGAGGAACGATATCAATATCCTCTTCAAATATATCTCCTTCCTTCTTATCAAGTGTCAATGTCAATTCCGGTTGCTTGCTGAAAGATAGCTTGGAAAAGCCGAATGTCCCTTTATCGGAAGCCCATACCAACATATCCCCCTTACCGGCCGTTAATGACACTTGACCACTAGCATCAGTATATTTGGTAGCCACTGTATAGAACTCCGCATAGTTATATACTTTAAACTCCACTCTTGCTCCGGTGACAGGTTGTCCATTCCTATCTTTCACCGTTACCAACGCTTTTGCGATTGGAGCATAATTCTCCGTTACATTGATTTCTGTGTAATTGGGTGTTTCAAGCATAATCTCTTCCGGACCGTTGTAACGTCCGAAAACCTTGGTATGCATCAACATTCCCCGACTGGCAGGGGAATTAAACCATCCCAGGTTCAAAACCGGTTCCGGTTCACAAGCGCCGAAGAAGTACCAATGCCCATCCGCCCATGCTTCCACCCAAGCATGATTATCATCCGTATGCGCCCAGCGGGGCGTATACACTTGCCGTGCCGGAATACCGACTGCCCGGAGCGCAGCCACCGTAAATGTAGACTCTTCGCCACAACGTCCATACGCTGTTTTGACAGATGCCAATGGTGAGCTGGTGCGCGCATCACTCGGACGATAGACCACTTTCTCATGACACCAGTGGTTCACCTCCAATATCGCGTCTTTCATCGGCAGTCCCTTCACCCTGTCTTTTAGTTCACCATAAAACACACGACGGGAATCATCCAGATTCTCGTTATTCACCCGGATCGGCAGAACAAAATGACGGAACACTTCATCGGGAATCTCTTTGCCCCAAGGCATCTCGTCACGTGTCTGCTTCGACAGCCGGACATTCTCCAAGTAATAATCTCCCGGATAATCCGTCACATCCCCTATCGGCATATAAGCGTAGAGAAACATCAATGCTTCGCGCTCGTAGACTGACATAGCGGAATCACCAAAGATCGCAAATAAATCTCCATGAGGAAGTGCCTGTTTTTTCTGCTCAAAGTCTTGAGCTACTTGATTCCGGTAGGATTCTTCTTTAAGGAAGTGAGCATTGTTACAAGCAAACAGTACAATCGACAAAATCAGGACGCACAAAAGATGGGTGAATGTTTTCATATAAGTGTTTGGTTTATTCTATTAATAAGGTTGCTGACTGACAAAAATAGAAGAATATTTTCTGAATACCTAGATAAGTACATAAAAATGTGATAGATAAGAATAATATTGTCATTGATGGGAAAATCCGGGAATTTTGTAACAGGTTTGTAATATAGACCGTGTTCGAACCCTTATAAAAAGAAAATCCAAAAGAAAAAGAAGATTTTTATGTTTTACAGCATATAATTCGAAAACAATTTGTATCTTTGCAGTGTTATTAGAGAAAACAAGATGTAAAACCGCTCTTCAAAACGTGGAGGGCAAAAAAAGAGGAAACAAATTATGAAAAAGAATGCAAATGAAAAAATTATGATGTTACAGTACCGTATTAAACGCTATCAAGCAATGGGAAATGGTGCCATGTGCCAAACATTAAACGGTAAACTTCAAAAACTGCTGTCACAGCAGGTTGCCATGTAAATAAACACACTAATTATAATAAATAGAGCGAGGAACTTTCGAGTATCCTCGCTTTTTTTATACATTTGCAGAAGAAAGATAATAAAACACATTATGAAAAAGCTATTTATGTCGGTTGCGCTCCTATTATTGGTCGTAACCTCTTTTGCACAAACACCTGGTTATGAGTTCACAACCGTTGTGTCCCACCAAGCAACGCCTGTCAAAGATCAGGGTTCCACAGGAACCTGCTGGTGCTTTGCCACCGCTTCTTTCATGGAGTCGGAACTGCTCCGAATGGGAAAAGGAGAATATGATCTCTCGGAAATGTTTATCGTCCGCCAAAAGTACATGAATCAGATGGAGGACAATTATCTCCGTCGTGGTAAAGGAAGTATCGGTGAAGGAAGTTTGGCACACACTTTCAAAAACGCTTATAAGAAAGCGGGAATCGTTCCGGAAGAAGTGTACACCGGATTGCTAGGCGATAACAAAGACCACAATCACGGTGCATTGTCACGCTACCTCAAAGCATTGGTAGACGCAAATATTGAATCTAAAAAGCGTACTCCGCAATTTGATGCGCTTATTAATAATCTGTTCGATATTTATCTGGGCAAGCTTCCCGAAAAATTCACTTATAAAGGAAAAGAATATACTCCTCAATCTTTCACAGAAAGTCTGGGATTGAATATGGATGATTATGTTGAACTGACTAGTTTCACTCACAAGCCTTATTATGAGACATTCTCGCCTGAAGTTCCCGACAACTGGGAAAACCAGCCAATGTATAATCTTCCGTTGGACGAACTGATCGAGGCCATCGACTATGCACTGAACAAAGGATATACCGTATGTTGGGACGGTGACGTAAGCGAACAGGGTTTCTCTTTCAAGAACGGAATCGCCATCAATCCGCAAGTGGAGGATGTGAAAGATTACTCGACTACCGACCGTGCCCGCTTTGAGAAAATGCCCAAATATCAACGAATGGACGAAGTGTTCAAGTTTGAGCATCCTTATCCGGAAATCAACGTAACACCGGAAATCCGTCAGGATGGTTACGAGAAGTTTGTGACAACTGACGACCACTTGATGCACATCACCGGCATTGTAAAAGATCAGAATGGTACTAAATATTATATCACCAAGAATTCCTGGGGAGCGGAAAGCAACAAATCCGGAGGTTATCTGAATATGTCTGAAAGCTATGTACGTGCTAAAACAATCTGTGTGATGGTACACAAAGATTCTCTGCCTAAGGAACTGAAGAAGAAACTCGGTATTCAATAAATCGCATGAAATCAGTCCCGAAGGGAGATTGACTGTTTCATACATTTATTTATTCGGAACTCTCCATTATATTCATATAACAAAAGAAATAGGGCAACGAAGTATCACTACTTCACTGCCCTATTTTTTTGTTAACCTACTATATTAAATCCTTTGCTCTTTATTTCTTCTTCAATGTCACGTCGCTGATTTCTACAACGCCGCCTTTGTTCTGGGAAAGAATAGCCACATAACAATCTTTCAGAATAGCAGCATCATCGTCTGTATCAGACACTTCCAAGTTAGCATTTGCTTTCTTGCTGCTAATAGCATTTACCACTTGCCCCATATCATAATAAACCACTACTTTAGTCCATTTACCGGCATCTTTAATTTTAAAATTGTACTGTGCGCCCGAAGCATTTGGTTGAGCATCTGCGTCATAGTCTCTACGCATGAAGAAAGTAGTATTGTACTTACCATTATCATTCTTTTCCTCATTGGTCTGTTTGATGTATACACTGACCGGAGTTCCTGCTTCTTTAGCTTTTGCATAGAAAGTAAGAACATAGATACCTTTGTCCAAACCATCGGTAATACGTTGTCCCAGGAAAGCTTTATACCAAGAGAGAGTCTTTTCAGCACCGGAGTTATCCAATTTCATTGCATTCGGATATTTGGCATCTCCTGTTTCTTCCCAGGCAATAGTAGTTACACCGTCAGCTTCATTATTCATGATAAACCACTCTCCTGCGGTAGCTTTATTGGCATTAGTCACTTTAGTCTTTACTTCAGTGGCGAATTTTTCGTTTTTTATCAGGTTCTGCGCACTTACGCTTACTCCTGCAAGGACCAAAAGCCCGGCAAATAATACTTTTTTCATCTTACTGTGATTTAATTGTTTATACTTTATTTTTTCTAGCTTTAAAAATCTATTTCATCCTACTTCACTTGTTGAATAACAAATCCATATTTACCACCAGTCACTTTCTTTTCTTCAGTCTTTAGTGTGATGCGGTAAATCTCTTTTCCCCATACGTTAGACAGGCGCGGATCATCCAGTTTGATTGTTTCCAGTTCGGCCTTAAACTGTGATGGATAGTTCATTTCCACCTTTTGTCCCTTTACTTCGATGCGGATTTTTCCGGCTGACGGGAAAGTCACATTGCCCCAAGTTAAAAAGTTCATTTGATTAGGAACAATAGCCTCATCCAACGTATAAATATCACCAATAATAAGTTTTTTATCATCAAGAGCATAAGAGCGAACCCAGCTTTTCACTTTCGCTTCTGCCGGATAAGCAGTAGCTATATCCGTAGAGAACATCCGTTTCTTCTCATTGCAAACGGTATTGGTAGCTTTATACTCCTGCCCGAATTTCTGCGGTACTCCGTTAATCATCGGCAAGTTGTGATAGTTGCTCTGCATGGTCCAGATGGTATAGCGGTCCTTGCCGAACGTCTGTTTGGTATATGTACCTACACCGGCATCAATAATCACAGGAATTGTATTTACATATAAAGAGAAGGTTCCTACATCGTTGTGGTTATGGCTTTCGTTATTAAATCCGCCTTTAGCGGCAACAAACATACCGTTCTTATTCTTCATATAACAGAATTCCGTTTCGGGATACCAGGTTACATCCGGCATATCATGTTTCGGAGTTGCTTTTGCCAGCTCATTACAGCAAAGTAGAGATTGAAGCGAACGAAAAGCATCGTTACCCATGGTAGCATACGGTTTTCTTCCTTTCAACAGGTATGCGGCAAAATGCATCATTTCATCGCTGTTTACAGCTTTACCGAAGCGATAGATTAACAAAGGATCGCCCCCGCCTTGTGCCGATGCATCAGCAAAATTCACCACCCAACCATTGCCTACGTATGAGCGGGACATATATTCTCCCATCCGGCGAATCATCGGTTCATTGAACAGAGACAGTTTACCGCCTGTGCCATCAGAGAGTATCTGCAAATAGTCATAGAGCTTTCCGGCGGCATGTCCCCAGTAAGAGGTTCCCTCCTCACAGGCACCATCGGATTTCACGAAGTTGATAAACTTATCGACTGACTGCATGGAGCGATAAACAGCTTTCGCCAACTTATCCTTATTGTTCTCCATCAGTAAGAAACATTGCAGGGCATTGGAGTTACACCAGGGATTCCAGTTATTGATGATTTCTCCCGGTTTCCAGTTAAAAGCCATCCACCACATTTCGTCGTCGTTCATATACGGATCAAGAATACGTTCTTTGATTGCTTTACGCATTTGCAAAGATACCACAGGATTGATTTTGTCGAATGGTTTGCGGAAGAAATAGTGTACCCAGGCCATTAAAGCTCCGTATCCGCCTGAACCGAGGTCGATAATCTGTTCGCGGAAGTCGGGAAGTGAACGTTTGCTGCTCTGGCGGGGCAAGTGTGCGGATAGAACCCATGAATTCATTTCACAGCTCATATATGCTCCGTTCAGTAATTGATCGATAAAACGTCCTTTCCCTTCGGCCAGTTCGGCGAGCATCAAGGCGTTAAGTGCCTGGCGGTTGGCATCATAAGGAACTTCCATTATTTTACGATTACCGCTACGTTCATATTCCAGATAAGCGGTGGCAGGTATCAGTTGCCATTTATAGTCGAGGAGTTTTTCACCGGCTTCGATGAGGCGTTGCTTATTGGGGCCCATCAAAGAATCCCAGGCGGCACGATCTGTATAAGCAGGATAAGGCACCCATGCTTGTTTCATTACCAACACGTTTTTCAACGTAGTTTCGTCTGCCGCTTTTTGCAGCATATTGCGTTCGGTGTAAGCGTTTGCCTTGAAAGAAAAACTTCCTAAAGCTGCTAGTAAAAGAACACAAAATAAATGTTTCATTCGATTCATGGTATTTCATTCATTTAAGTATTGCAAAGATAACGTATCTGATAAAAAATGAGGTGAGTAAATCATACGAACCTGATGACAAAAAAGTACATACTTCAAAAATAGTACTCTTAATTGCTATATTTTAGGCTTTTAAGTCATTATAAGAACAAATTAAGTCATTGTAGAAACAATTTAAGTCACACGGAAACCGGGTTTTCATTTCGGAAAAACAAAGATGCAGTTTCAGAAAATAGAGGCTCCCTTTGGAGAAAATAGAGGTTCTATTTTATTTCAAATAGAGTATCTGTTTTACTTCAGACAAAGTATCTGTTTGGATATTCAATCCTCTTTCTTTTTTCATTCTTTGATTCTCTTCTTTTTCATACCTCTATTCTTTCTTCTTCATCCCTCTATTTCTTCCCCTTCGCCTTCAATCCCAATCGCTAAATTCAAAACTCAACTGTTCCCAGGCACCGTGTTGTTCATCGGCTTCCTCTTTTGGATTGGAGACGGAAAGACCGATGAGCCGGATTGGATGTTGCTCAAATTCGACACTTTTAAGCAATTCTTTTGCAAGTGGGAGTACCCGGTCTAAGGTGGTGAGTTCCTGCGATTGAGTAAGGCTTCGGGTTATCTGGCTAAAATCATGAAACTTGATTTTCAGGGTAAGCGTGTTACCTTTGAAGTCTTTTCGCTGAAGACGTTCAATCAGCTCTACTGCTACATGGTATAGTTCGATAATGACCGATGAACGGGCTGAAATATCACGTTCCAATGTACGTTCGCAGCCAATGGATTTACGGATACGAATTGCTTCGACAGGGCGTTCGTCAATTCCTCGTGAGCACTCATAATACAGTGCGCCGGCTTTTCCGAAATGTGCTGTCAGCATTTCAAGAGAGCATTTTCGTAGTTGAAGTCCATTGTGGATGCCAAGTAGATGCATCTTCTTTGCAGTCACCGGCCCCACTCCCCAAAAAGATTCGATAGGAAGACGGGCGATAAAATCAAGGGCTTGTTCCGGATGAATGGTGCATAAGCCATCCGGTTTGCGATAGTCCGAAGCTATTTTAGCCAGAAACTTATTATAAGAAACTCCGGCAGACGCAACAAGGTTGAGCTGCTCCCGAATCTTCTGCTTTATTTCCTTTGCTATATCCACAGCCAGGGAAATATCTTTCTTGTTTTCAGTGACATCCAAGAAAGCTTCATCCAGAGACAGAGGTTCGATGATATCCGTATATTCGTGGAAAATCTCATGTATTTGACGGGAAACGGATTTATAAACATCCATCCTGCCAGGTACAAAAATGAGTTGGGGACAAAGACGTTTCGCCTTTTGCGAAGCCATGGCGGAACGGACACCGTAACGCCGGGCTTCATAGCTGGCAGCAGCCACGACTCCCCTCTCTTCTGCATGACCTACCGCTAAAGGCTTGCCACGAAGTTCTGGATTATCACGCTGTTCTACAGAGGCATAGAAGGCATCCATGTCAATATGTATAATCTTTCTCTGCGTCATTGTTTAGGATTAGCAGAGCAAACTTACTATAAATTCCCGAATAAATCCTGCTTATCGGTTCAAGAAATAATATGCTTATGATTTTTATAGATATAAGTCAAAAAAAACATTCAATATCTCGTCAAAGACAGTTCTTATAATATTATATTTGCATATCGTCTATTCAAAATATAGAGGTAGTTAATAAGTTTGTGCCACCATACAACTCTTTAAGATTATGAAAAACACATTATTTTGCTTATTCATATTTTGCAGTGTTTCCACATTCGCTCAAAATGGAATCACTTTTAAGGTCGAAAAGCTTTCAAAGCCTGAAGAATTACTTCATCTACACTCCCCGAATGAAATTTACGAAAATCTTATATTATCAGATATGAACATAGAGCCTTATGAGATAAAAAAGAAGAATATCAAGGTTCCTTATCATATCATTGCAAAGAGCGAATCTCCCGACAGTCTCGTTTCTTTTGGTCCTAATTCTTTTTTCAACGGTATGTATCAGGCTTATGCGGATCACAGGCCATTTGTATTATCCCCGGATATGATTTGGCTATTAATCAGCCAGGGATTTGCACGCCATATCAATGGCAATCAAGAATCTATGAGAAATGAGCTTGTTGATTTCTCCGGCAAACTATCCTTAATTGTAAGAGAAGACAAAAAATTGGAGGACCCTACTCTTTCATGGGAGAAAATCTTTCCACAATTTACAGAACAAATATCCCAATACGCCGGTAATCATCTGACCGAACTGCTCACCTGCAATTTTTCAACGACTACCTCTTTAGAGAAAGTTGCTTCCGAAATAACAATCATGGAAGCTGTAAAACCTTACTTTGAGTTTATAATCATACGCATTGTCTGTGGAATACCTGAAATAACTCTCGAAGGAACACCGGAGGACTGGGAAAAACTACTGCACAAAGCCAGAGGCTTGAAAGAATACAAACTCGATTGGTGGATTTCAGAACTGGAACCTCTTTTAGAAGAATTTGTCAAAGCATCCAAAGGAGAAGTTAATAAGGACTTTTGGCGCAACATGTTTAAATATCATTCACAAAAACGATACGGAGCCCCAAACATTATCGATGGATGGATCGTGAAATTTTTCCCTTACGATAAGGAAGGGAAAAGAAATAATCTGAAACAGCTGGAAGGCAGGAATTGCCTCCCTGATGAGATAGTGAAGGTAGACGTAAAGTATCTGGAAGTATATGGCAATGCCGTCAAAGAAACTCCATTAGAATTTTGGGCAGGCTTCATTGGATTAGAGCAAAACAAAAAAACTTTTGCCCTGCGACCGCAAATTGGTTGGATGGTCAGGAAGAAAGACGTTAATAAGGAGGGATTAAAAAGTAAATTAAGTGCTGATGCTCAAAAGGATGGTTGGGGAAGTGGCATCAATATCAGAGTAAAAGAATTTCCGGCTGTACTGTTGGAGCTCAAAGAAATAAAAAGGTTGGATATTCAGTTTATCGATACAATTGATATACCGGACGAAATATCAAAAATAAAAATCGGATCGTTGAATTTATATGGAAAGATTACTAAAGAAGGGATAGAACGTATCAAAAGATTATTGCCTGACACGGATATAAAAATAAATGGTTCGCGAGGTGGGAGTGCTTCATTTATGACTCCATAATAAAAAGAGGCTATCCAAAAGCCATATACTAAAAAACTTACCCTTGCTACAGTTTTGTAACAGGGGTAAATTCTATTGCCATGAACAAATTCAATCAATTGTGATATTTTAATTACCTTTGTCCTATCATTCAATTAAATAAAAGAAATGGAAAGTTCAAACCATCCCATAGAAAGAAAAGACTTTGAAGCCCTCATTCATGCAATAGGCTTTGAGATAGAACATGCACAAGTGAAATTGATTGTTGCAGCCAATGCACAAATGCTGTTCCACTATTGGAAATTGGGAAACTTCATTCTATACCACCAAAAAAGATTAGGTTGGGGCGGAAAAGTCATAAGTCAGATTTCAAAGGCTATCAAGATGCACTATCCCGAAAAGAAAGGATATTCAGCGAGAAGCCTTACCTATATGTGTCAGTTTGCCCGAACATACCCACTAGAGATATTACAAAGAATGCTTTCTTGTGACAAGGTATTGGGAACGCCAACAATCCCCAATATGCTATCCTTGACTGATGAACTGAACTGTTTACCAATTACGCAAGAACCTCTTGCGCAATTTCAGACAAATATATTTCAATCAAAAGAATTTACGCAAGAGCCTCTTGCGCAAATTCAAAAGATAGACAAGACAATCTCCGCAATGCTGCAAACATCCATTGATGATATTGAAAAGGATTTTGTTTGTTCCCCCATTTCAAAAATAAACTGGACCAGTCATGTGATACTATTGGATAGCTCATTACCCTTAGGAAACAAATATTGGTACATGAAACAGTCCGTTGAAAACGGATGGAGCAGCAACGTATTAAAGATACAGATTGAGACTAATCTGTTCAAACGGCAGATAGAAACACAGAAAGTCAACAACTTTACAAAGACCTTGCCCGCTCCTCAAAGTGACTTAGCCAACTATTTGCTGAAAGACCCGTATATATTCGATGTAGCAGGTACAAAAGAACTGGCAGATGAAAGGGATATTGAAAAACAGCTTGTAGAACACGTCACAAGGTATCTATTGGAAATGGGGAACGGCTTCGCCTTTGTAGCCAAACAGAAACATTTCCAAGTCGGGAACAGCGATTTTTATGCAGACCTTATCCTATACTCCATAAAACTCCACGCCTATATAGTCGTAGAATTAAAGGCTACTCCATTCAAGCCAGAATATGCAGGGCAATTGAATTTCTACATCAACATCGTAGACGACCAGTTGAGAGGTGAAAACGACAACAAGACAATAGGATTGTTGCTCTGCAAAGGTAAAGATGAAGTAGTGGCACAATATGCCCTAACGGGCTATGCACAGCCCATAGGAGTAAGCGACTACCAGCTAAGCAAAGCCATTCCCGAAAATCTGAAATCCGCCTTGCCAAGTATCGAGGAAGTGGAGGAAGAATTATCACAGCTACTCGATAACAAGAAAGACGAAAAGTAATCCGATCAGTCCCGTTTGGACAGTCTTGACATTTAAGCCGTCTGCCACCTATACAACGACCGATTCGACCCGAGCATTGACGAACAGATAAATATCACAGAAAATAGAAATATTAAATAAAACAAAAACACCCCGCTTTACATCCTAATAATGTAAAGCGGGGTGCAAATCTCATAAATTACTTAAAATCAGCATTTATTGTGGACCTGGAGGGAATCGAACCCTCGTCCAAACGAGGAAATCATAAGCTTTC
>OATG01000220.1_pt1 | contig 68239 bp, 44 predicted proteins | sample 1516581 | NCBI WGS metagenome assembly OATG01 (sample SAMEA2579930, study PRJEB22360) | human gut metagenome | biome: human gut; feature: human-associated habitat; material: faeces | place: Denmark | collected 2008/2010
ATGTCCTTGACGGGAGGGGAAAAGAAAAATATTTCCCCCCGCCACTCCCGAAATCCGTGCTCAACGCCGTTATGACGAGCTGAAAGCAAAGGGACAGGAAGCCAGCTTCGACGAGATTCTGGAAAATGTGAAACAACGGGATTATATCGATCAAAACCGGGAAGTAAGTCCGTTGCGCAAAGCAGAAGATGCGCTGCTCCTGGATAATACCGACTTATCGATTGAAGAGCAGAAAAAATGGCTTTTCGAACAATTTAATAAGGTAAGTAAATAGTTTGTTTTATGATCAAGGTAGAGATAGACGAAGGTTCCGGCTTCTGCTTTGGTGTGGTGACAGCCATTCATAAGGCAGAAGAAGAGTTGGCAAAGGGAGAAACACTCTATTGCCTCGGAGACATTGTGCACAATAGCCGGGAAGTGGACAGGCTGAAAACGATGGGATTAATCACCATCAATCGGGAAGAATTCAAGCAATTGAAAAATGCAAAAGTATTGCTCCGGGCGCATGGAGAGCCACCGGAAACTTATATGATTGCCCGTGAAAATAATATTGAGATTATCGATGCGACCTGTCCGGTTGTATTACGTTTGCAGAAACGCATCCGACAAGGCTATCTGGCAGACAGTGACGAAGAAAAACAAATTGTCATCTACGGCAAGAGCGGACACGCTGAAGTGCTGGGACTGGTAGGGCAGACAGACGGAAAAGCAATTGTGATTGAAAAGGCAGAGGAAGCCAAAAAGCTGGATTTAAATAAAAGTATCCGCCTTTTCTCACAGACAACCAAGTCACTGGACGAATTTCAGGAAATCGTAGAATACTTCAAACAACATATTTCACCGGAGGCTACTTTCGAATATTATGATACGATCTGCCGTCAGGTTGCCAACCGTATGCCTAAGCTCCGGGAGTTTGCGGCTACACACGATTTGATCTTCTTCGTCAGCGGTAAAAAGAGTTCGAACGGAAAGATGCTGTTTGAAGAATGTTTGAAAGTGAACGCTAATTCGCATTTGATAGATAACGAGAAAGAAATCGATCCTTCTCTTCTTCAAAACGTAAAATCGATTGGTGTATGTGGGGCCACTTCTACTCCAAAATGGTTGATGGAGAAGATTTACAATCACATTCGGACGCTTATCAAAGAATAATTGCTTTATTCATAGAAAGAATAATAGCAAAGCAACATAAGAAAAAACGGCAAAGTAACACGAATGAATAAAAAGAAAGCAAGAAAGGGCTATTTGAACATTTTTAATGTTTTCTTCATACGAAAAAAAACTTCATAACCGCTGCTTTCAACTTTTTATTGTACATTTGCCGCGTCAAACTAATTAATGAGAGATTGTTATATGGGAACAGTTAAGTGTATCGGAATTTTGACCTCCGGAGGTGATGCTCCGGGAATGAACGCTGCTATACGTGCAGTGACACGTGCAGCTATCTACAATGGATTGCAAGTCAAAGGTATATACAGAGGCTATAAAGGTCTGGTCACAGGTGAAATCAAAGAATTTAAGAGTCAGAATGTGAGTAATATCATACAGTTGGGTGGTACTATCCTGAAAACAGCCCGTTGTAAAGAGTTCACGACTCCGGAAGGTCGCCAGTTGGCTTATGATAATATGAAAAAAGAAGGCATTGATGCCTTGGTTATCATTGGTGGAGACGGTTCACTGACAGGTGCACGCATCTTTGCACAGGAATTTGATGTTCCGTGTATCGGACTGCCGGGAACTATTGATAATGACCTTTACGGTACAGATACTACCATCGGATATGACACTGCATTAAATACGATATTGGACGCTGTGGATAAAATACGTGACACGGCCACTTCACACGAACGTTTGTTCTTTGTAGAAGTGATGGGACGTGATGCCGGTTTCCTTGCACTGAACGGAGCGATCGCTTCGGGAGCGGAAGCTGCTATTATTCCGGAATTCAGTACGGAAGTCGACCAACTGGAAGAGTTTATCAAGAACGGATTCCGTAAATCAAAAAACAGTAGTATTGTATTGGTAGCCGAAAGCGAACTGACCGGAGGAGCCATGCATTATGCCGAACGTGTGAAAAACGAATACCCGCAATACGATGTACGTGTGACGATCTTAGGTCACTTGCAACGTGGTGGTAGCCCGACTGCCCACGACCGTATCCTGGCAAGCCGCCTCGGCGCTGCTGCTATCGACGCTATTATGGAAGATCAACGTAACGTAATGATCGGAATCGAACATGATGAAATCGTTTACGTACCATTCAGCAAGGCTATTAAGAATGACAAACCAATCAAGAGAGATCTTGTCACTGTATTGAAAGAGCTTTCAATCTAATCTTTCTATTTTTAGGAGTTCAGCTTATATCAGTATATAAGATAAAGAGCGGTGGATGAACGGGAGATTTCCTTATCATTCACCGCTCTTCTTTCATTTATTCAATGCTTCTTTTCACCACAGAGGACACGGAGGACACAGAGGTGAATTTGTTTTATGACTTACGGTTGCGACCCTAATTTTGATGCGTAATCCTCCTACTATAAAGTTGAAAAAACATGAAAACATCTGCCACCTGCAACCAAACGCGTGTAATTCACTAGTTAATAGACAGTTGTAACGTTGCAGATACTGTTGCAGATAGGTTGCAGATCAAAGTATCTGCCACACAGTACAAGCCTTGCAAAGCCAATTCTCCATGGGTGCAAAAGTTTATTGTATACATTAACTTCCCGTTTCCAGGCGGGGAACTGTCGTTTCCGGCATTAGAAATTACAGTTTCCACGGCAGGAAACGAGAGTTTCTAAGGCGGGACACTACAGTTTCTACGTAAGGATACTGTCGTTTCCCCGTAGAGACACCACAATTTCTCCATAGGGTCACCCCAATTATCCCATAGCTTTGCATAAAGGAATCAAGGCTTTTTCTTTGATTATATAACGTGTTGCAGATACTTTATCTGCAACCTATCTGCCACAGGTATCTGCAACGTTACAACTATCTATTAACTAGTGTATTACACGCGTTTCGTTGCAGGTGGCAGATGTTTTTATGTTTTTCAACTTTATAGTAGGAAAAAATTTCATTCATTTCAGTACCTTTATGAGTCTTTTTATCCATAAATAATATCCAGTCAGTGGTAGTGCAGCCCCCAATAAGGCAGCAATAAAGGTAAGTATGCGAGTAAACATTCCTCCCCAGTTACCAACATGCACAGAATAAATCCAACCACGAATCTTTCCCGACTTGTCTTGATGTTGATAAAGACTTGTTTCTGTAAATTCACCATTATCCGTATTGAAAGAATAACGGTCAGATGCCCGCTGATTCCCGAAACGGTTAAAAGACACGCTTGCCGTACCAGAAGAAATACTGATTTGCTTATACTCCGGATTCTGACGTCTTAGTTTATCATAAATCTCCTGCCAATAAACGAATGGTGAAGTTACCGAGTATATATCACTGTGATTGTTTTCCGGACGTCCCTTACTATCAGGCTGCTCTCCTGTATATTCTCCGGTATTGCGATTTTTGGCATGTTCTCTATTGTTTCTCCGACCTTCCGGACGTCTGCTTCTTTCACCCTTTCGAACCTCATTTCCTTCTCTTTTCTTTTCCCGATGGGCTGCCAGTTTGGTATCCCTCTTTTGAGCATCACTTTTCTGTTCATGTCCTTGGGCGGCACGTTGCTGTACTTCTACCCCGAAGACCTTATAGAAAGCCGTCCGATACCACGGAAAAGACCAGGTCAATCCCGTCAGTGCCATAGCCAGTAGAAAGATCAGAGCATACATTCCACCTGCCACATGCAAGTCATACCAAAACCGTTTCCAACCTTTTGTTGCTGTTATTTTCAGGCTATTTTTCAATGCTTTACGTGTACGCGGCCACCAAATGACAATTCCCGAAATCAGTACAAAAACAAGTAAAAGCGTACTGACACCTACAATCATTTTGCCCCAAAAGATCCCTTCATTTCCCGGATTCATACTATCCAGCAGCCAGCGATGCATTCGGAACATAAACATAAAAAAGCCGCTACGCTCGCTTTTTCCTTTTACTTCTCCCGTATACTGGTCTACATACAAAGATGCACGACGTGGTTTGGAAAGACTAACCTGATACGCACGTCCGGGATCAGAAGATATGCTGACACCGGTCACCGATACACTGTCAGGCAATGTCGTTGCTACTTTTTCAAGCAGCTTATCCATAGGAAGAGGAGACTCCTTTACCGTTTCTACGTAGTAAAGATCGCGTCGAAACCACTCATTCACCTCATTTTCAAATACCAGCATGGCACCGGAGAAGCAGACAAGAGTTATTATCAGTCCGAAAGGGACGGAAAGCCACAAATGTATCTTTCTGAATATTTTTTTCATGTTTTCAATCCTATTTCTTGAAAAAGCCTGCAAAGCTTTCCGCTCGGCAGGCTTTTATATACAAAAGATTCTCTATTTAACCGACTGTATTATTTTGAAAGATATTCCATCTTACCTACCGTAGTGATAGCGTCAGCTTCTACCGTCAAACCTTTGACTGCCTTGCCTGTTTTTGCGTCTATTTTATAGAAGGCCGGTTTCTCGCCCGTAGTCACAGTGACAGCCATATAAGCATAGCCTTTTTCTCCATAAGGCTCGCCACCAAACTTTCCGTCAGCCGGCAGACCTGTAACAGGCATAATCGTCTGATCTTCCGCCTTGAAAACAGCTAATTCGCTAACATCTGCACTTGTACCGCCATTAATCATATCTTCCGCTCCCTTTTTATACAATTGAAGCAGGAAGTAATCTTCAGAGATGTGCCAGCAACGGAAAATAGGATGTTTAGTGCCTATCTCTTCAAAGTTCACATAGTAATCCGGATCGAAATCTGTTGCGCCTGCTTTGATACGCATTGCGCCCGAAGGCTTCTGTCCTGTTACCTTCTTCAAATCTGAAGATGAAACTGCCGTACGTCCATATCCGGGAGAGAACACATAGACGTCACCATTATCAGCGGCCCAAATGGTCTGATAATATTGTGAACGCATACGACCGCATGCATAGCCTATTTTATCAGTCTTGGCAATCACCGGAGTCTCATTGAAGTTCGTGCCACTATAAATTGCCACGTAAGCATTATCCGGGTATTGTGTAGAAGGAATAACACCGGCTGTATATGCACCGCTGCCGCTACCACCGTCAGTCTTAGTCACAAGTTCCTGATCTGTCACAGCTTCCGGCCATTTTTTAATACCGTACTTACTCATTCCCATTGGGATGACAGATGTATAAATCTTATTGTTAGCTTCAACCAGACCTGCCCATGAAACTTTTTCACCATTACCCAAGTAATTTTCGGCAAGCAAGGTACCCTCTTCCTGACTGCCGTCGGTTGCATCCAGATAGTTGAACAACAATGCTTGAGCCACATTCTGATCCTCATCCGTTATTTTCGAGTCCCCGGTGGAAACAGTCACTACTTTATCCCCCCAAGTACCGTATGACGTGATACGATTATAAGTGTATGTGTACTTTTCTTTCATTTTACCATCTGCCCCCAGATAATAGGAAGCTCCTGTACCTGCGCCACCTTTATTATAAACTAAAGCAAACACATAATCCAATCCTTTATATACCCAATAGGTACCGCCAATCACTTCGGTTCCATTCCCTTGAGTCGACACTGTTCCTTCATCCAAAGAATTGGCTACTACCAAATAACTTGCTTCACCAGTTGTGGCAGCCACCACATAAGCTGTTTCTCCATCAATCGGCGGGTTATCCACCGGATTATTATCATCGTCGCAAGATGCCACAAACGCACCGCTACCCAAACAAAAAGCTACGGCAAAAGCCTGTAATAAAAACTTCTTCATATATTCTTTATTATTGATTGATACTAAAAACTTACTCTTATTATTTACCGAAAAACACTCTGAACTTTCCATAGAATGCGCGCCCCGCTTTTTGCAGGCTAAAATTGTCAAACAGTTGGGCATCGGTGAAATTCCGACATTCAAATGATACATTATAACGTCCATTCTTCATGGTGTAGGACAAAGACAGATTATGAGAAAACTGTTCCGGCACCATATTCTTTGAATCTTTATCTCCGAGATTCTCCCAGTAAAGAGGAAAATCGTGCTGCCAGTAGCTATCATAGCCAATGCTCAACACATTTCCTTTGACAAACAGGTCATTCCAATAAAAATTTGCATTGATATTAGCATAACGATAGGGCAGATTCGGCATACGCACTTTATAGTGCATGCTTTCCTGCAAAGAAGAACCCGCCAGAAACTTTTCGTAATCACGAGTATCGATGCTATTGAATGTTCCTCCTATATCAAACCAATGCGAGAAGCTATAAAGCAATGACAAATTATACCCTTTGGTCCTTACGTGACCGTGGTTCTCATAATATCCGTAGCTTGTTCCTCCCAATACGTCCAGTCCTCTTTTTATATAATCTTTCGTATCCCGATATATCAAACCGGCCTCGGCATACAATTCATGCTTGCCAAACTGATGATTATAGCTGAAACTCAAATTGACATTATCACTTTTCTCCGGTTTCAGATTCATTTTGCCAGCTTCAAGGTCTTCATCTCCAAAGAGTTCGTCCGTGGTCGGCAGGCGGAAAGCCTTTTCGTACGAAAGTTTCACCTGAAGATCTTTCCATATAAAATAGGTACCTGCCGCTCCATATCCAAGAGCGCTTGCCGTATTGGACAGATTGATATAATTGCCTATTCCATCCGTATTCTGCGATACCGGTCCCTTGTTGTATTGCCGATAATATTTGGCAAATGCCGACACATTCCATCTGTCCGACGGCATCAGACGGTAAGAAAGCCCGCTGACGTTTTTACGGGTGATTTTAGGAATAGAAAAGTCCGTGAATTTGGAAGAAGCACCGATGGTAGAGCGGCTCGTACGTTCAAAATCGCTGATTACATGACTGAAAGTAAACGTATGCGCCTGTCCGATATGGTAATTCATCTTCAGCGTCCCATTCCAGTTTCTATTTTTAGATTCACTGTTCTGGTAAGACTGTTCTCCCCGGCTGCCTTTTTCATAAAAATCTCCACGCCAGTTGTAAGCCCGTGAAGCGGTATCGACATTATTGGTGATATTATGATTGTAATTGGCAGTCAACAGCAGATCCAGGTTTTTCACCAATAGGTTCTTTTTGTAATATTCTAAAGAAGGGACCAACGAATGTCCTTTGCGGAATTTTTCACCGAACACGACATCTTGATAAACGCCTGTTTGTATCTCTTTATAGAAATGAGAATAATTAAAACTCAACGCTAAACGGTCTGCCCATTTCTTTCCTACCAGGCCGATTTTTCCAATCACGGCTTCATTATGATACTGGTCATTAAAACGTTTCAGTTGATAAATCTTATTTTTGTCAAGTGGCGGAAAACGTACGCTTCCATCTTCTTTAATCTCAAATTCGCGTACGTAAGTGTCTACATAATAATCATTATCCGAAAAGTTTTGAAAAGCATTGACTTCATACATGAAACCATTCTTAAACGTTTGTCCGAAGCGCACGTATGATTTATGAGTATTAAATGACCCGTAAGAATAGGAAGCATCCATAAACCACTTTCCGGGTTGTTTGTTGGTGACAATATTAACCACTCCCCCAATAGCATCGGTTCCGAATCCTACGGGAACTACTCCTTTATAGACTTCTATACGGTCAGCAAAATTAATAGGAACATTGTTCAAATCGAATGCAGCACCGGCTCCTTCCTGTGGTATGCCGTCAATGAAGATTTTCACATGTTTTCCGCTAAAGCCATCGATATACAATTGCATATCCGATCCCACTCCACCTGATTCGCGGAGTTTTACACCGGGCACTTTAGTCAGTGCACCCGCCAAAGTCTGCGTACTATTATGCAATTTCTTCGCATCAATGGCTACCGCATTAAAAGCAGATTGATTCACACGACCGACTCCGGATGTCGTGACCAGCACCTCTCCCAGTTCTTTTACCGCCGGTGCGATAGTGACGTTTACTTTTATTCTTTCTCCCTTGGCTAATTTAACTTTCTTTTCTACCGTTTGATAACCGATAGCCGAAACGACGAGTGTATATTCACCTGCTGTAGTTTTCAAATGATATATACCTTTTTCATCTGTATAGCATCCTTGGTTGGTTCCTTTCAGATAAACTGTCGCAAAATCCACCACTTCTTTCTCTGTGGACATCACTCTGCCCGAAATTAAACTACTACGGTGACGCCCCTGTTGTGAATATACGGATACGGAAAACAAGAATGCCAGAAAAACCAAAAAACATTTATTGCTCATCTCCTTTTTACCTTTTTACTTTATAACCTTTTCATTGCTCTAAAAGCGATGCAAAGGTAAGCAGAAAAAGAAGTGCCAAACAATCCCTATCTATTGGTAAAAATAAGACAACAAAAATGAGGTATATAGATATGTACAATACCTATATATAAGTAAATACTGGATAATTTAAATAAAAAAAGAAAAGAAACCCTACTTCAGCCAACTCGCCAACGCACGTTCCGTTATCTCCCACAACTGCTCTTTCTGCACATGATTCGTGTATTTATCAGACAAGTTTTTCCGGTGGTTATTGACATACAGTTGTCCTGTCACACCGGCTTCCTTTTCGTCCAACAGTAAACCGATTGCCGTAGAAGCCCCTTTCTTGGGTTTACGGATAAAAGGACGGAAAAAAATATCCGTCAACGGATCGAACCACTTGTGCATAGTGATGATATCAGTAGAAACAATTCCCGGATCCGCAGCATTGACGCTAATCCCTTTCTCTCGAAGTTGCTCGGAAAGTTCGAAAGTAAACAATAATAAAGCCAGCTTCGTGTTACTGTAAACAGGAATCCTCCAAAACGTTCCCGTTTTCCCTCTATGAAAGAAATCCGGGAAGTCGAGCTTGCCGATTGCGTATGTACAGGAAACCATATTTACGATACGCGCTCCACGCACCATCAGCGGAATTAATTTCCGGGTAAGCAGATAAGGTCCCATGTAGTTCACACTTACCGTTCGTTCGAATCCTTCGGAAGTAGTATGAAAACCTGTCTCCATCGTTCCGGCATTGTTCATTAACAAAGAGATGGGAAGATTCCTTTCTAAGATCTGACTGGCAAAAGCAACTACGGATTGCATAGAAGATAAATCGATAGCCATAACTTCCAAATCCGGGTTTCCGGTTTCCTTGCTCAAACGTTCACGAACAACCTCCGCTTTCTGCGGATGATAACAAGCCATTATGATTCGATAACCGGCTTTGGCTACGGCACGTGTTATTTCTGTTCCCATTCCTCCGTCCGCACCGGTGATGATTGCCCATTTCATTTCACTCATTTTTTCTCCAGTTTATCAATCTCCTTTTGTAAAGAGGAAGGTAATTGTTCTTTCAAATGTTGATGACAAGCCATTTCTATCGTATACATACGTCCTATGCAATAATTACTGTGTCCACAGTTGCAGCGTGCTTGTTCCTCCTGTTTCATCCGGTTCACGAATCCCGGTTCGTTGAGTAATGCTCTCGCCATCTGCACGGCATCAAAACCGGAATCGAGCACTTCATCTATTTTCTGACGGGAAACAAGACCACCGACATAAATCAACGGCGCATCCGGAAGAGCCGCACGGAATTTCAGTGCATCTTCAAGGAAATAGGCCTCTTTGAAGGGTACAGAGGGTATCATCCATTTGCCAAACATACGGACTCCGTATTTCAGCCACCAACAATTCATATAGTAAGACATCGAACGAATCGGCATGGCACCTCTCATCACATACATCGGCGCTTTGCTGACAAAACCACCACTCAACACCAATCCATGAGCGCCAAGTTCCAACAGACGTTTGGCCACTTGTATGGATTCGTCAATCTCCATTCCTCCTTTGAAGCCGTCGCGCATATTCATTTTTACAAAAACTGCCATATCATTGCCCGCCGCTTTCATCACTTCTTCCATCACCATATCCATAAAACGCATCCGGTTTTCGAGCGAACCGCCATATTCATCTTTCCGATGATTGGTGTAGGGAGACAGGAATTGACTAATCAAATAGCCGTGCCCCGCATGTACTTCAACGGCGTCAAACCCGGCTTTCCTCGCCAGATTGACTGCATTTCCATACGCTTTCGCCATTTCCGGAAGCTCCTCTTTTTCCATTCCACGCACAAACGTAGGAGAATAGAGGTTGAAGCCTGAAGATGCGGATATAGGAGTGACACCACATATATTTTTATGGGACATATTTCCACAATGCCCGATTTGTATACCTACTGCGGCACCTTCATCGTGCACGGCTTTTGTCAGTTCGTGTAAACGGGGAATAATAGACGGACGCAACCACAACTGACGGTCGAAAGAAAGTCCGCTTTGTGTCACGGCAGCATAAGCCACTGTTGTCATACCTACTCCCCCCGCAGCTACCGACCGATGGTAATCCAGCAACATTTGCGTGGGAGTATTCTCCGGACACATGCTCTCAAAAGCTGCCGAACGGATCGTTCGATTCCGCAGCGTCAAAGGACCAAAGGTGACCGGGCTAAAAAGTTTAGATTCCATAGTAGTTGATATTTTATTTAAGTCATACGTAAGTCATGATAAAAAGCGCCCCTAATAAAGGAAAGGGAACACTCGTTTCCGTTCTCCCACTGCGTCTCCGAATTCTTCGCGGTAACGGCACCAAATAGCGTTGGCACGGGGAACAAGGTTAGCAATCGTCCACCAAAGGAAGACCAGGCCGGAAAGTGAACAAGTGAGTATCGCCCAACCTGCCCATTCTACTATCTCACCGAAATAGTTGGCGGAAGTGACATAACGGTACATTCCTTTTTGAGGCAGATAATGCCGGGTGTCTCCCGGTTTGCGCAAATGTCGGATGATATAATCCGACTGCCAGTTCAACAGCATACCTGCGAAAAAGAGCAGTGTGCCGATAATAAACCACGGTGAAGTGAACCAACCGGCTTGATACATCGTTTCGGGAGCAAGATAGAAAATCCATTTTCCTTGCATATAACCATTCAGCAGATTAAAAAGAACTCCCATCGACATGATTGCCAGCGGCATCTTACTTTTTCCTTTCAATAGCAAAGGGAAGATGAAAGCACGCTGAAAATAGTGAATTTGAAAGAAGAGGAAGAAAGTGAAAATCACCGGCTCGAACCGACGTTCGGAGTAGATCCACATCACGCACATCACCATGAAAACCGGAGCTTCCATCAATATCCAGGCTAGTTTATTGGAGATAGCTACTCCCCACGATGCTGTGCGGAAAATACCATATCCGGCTTTCACAAAGTAAAGGGCGATAAAAACAAACAAAGCAATCAGGCTCATCCCCCCCAGAAACAGATTAAAAGTATCTATACTCATACCGATCTATTTTGTAACACGCAAAAATAACAAAAATGAGATAAACGACGATACAAAAAATAGAAAGAATCTGAAGTACATTCTTTTACGAACATAAAAAAGGAGAAAATATAAAATTTCCCGGATGCGCTTCTGAAATGATCAGGCACACATCCGGGATTACTTATCTATTTAATAAAAGGATTGGTTCTTATCAGCGTTTCTTAATTGGGATATAAGCCAAATCATCAAGTACATTTTTATAAGCCGGGCGGATAATCCGTTTACCGTCGAAGGTCAATTCTTCATTGCGGTGTGCACACCAGCCTACGATACGTGCCATGGCAAACAGTGGAGTGAAGATTTCCTGCGGCAAACCGATCATTTCATACACGAAGCCCGAATAGAAGTCGATATTGCTGGACACTGTCTTTCCATTGTTTTTAACCCGTCCGAAAGTAGCGATGGCACGTTCTTCCAACAGTTCGAGGAAAGCAAATTCGCTTTCTCTGCCTTTTTCACGGGCAAGGTCGCGAGCCAGTTCTTTCAATAGAAGAGCACGAGGATCGGAGATGGTATAAACGGCATGTCCGATACCATAGATCAATCCGGTTTTGTTATACACTTCTTTGTTCAACATTCGGGTGTAGTAAGTGTCTATCTCATCTACACTTGTCCAGTCTTTGATATTTTCCTTCAGGTGCTGGAACATGTCGGCAACCTGAATATTGGCACCTCCGTGAAGCGGACCTTTCAGCGAACCGATACCAGCGGCGATGGCCGAATAAGTATCTGTTCCGGTAGAAGAAGTAACGCGAACGGTGAAAGTGGAGTTATTACCACCACCGTGCTCTGCCTGAAGAATCAATAACAAATCGAGGGTGCGTGCATCCAGTTCGGTATAGTCTTTTTTCAGCATATACAGGAAATTCTCGGCAATAGAGAGCTTTTCCTGCGGATGGCGGATATGCAGAGAACGTCCGAAAGTAGCATGACGAAGCATATTATAAGCATAAGCGATGATAGTGGGGAACTTTGAAATCAGTTCAATACTCTGACGCATCAGGTTATCCCGGGAGGTATCATCCGCATTTGCGTCAAAACGATACATTTCCAATACGCTGCGTGAAAGAATATTCATGATGTTGTTTCCTTCCAACTCGATGATGTTCATTTTCGTTTTCTGTTCCAACGGCATATTGTCGTTAATCAACTCACGGAAAGAAAGCAATTCTTCTTTATCCGGCAGACGTCCGGAAAGCAATAGGTAAGCCACTTCTTCGAAGCCAAAGCGTTTCTCTTTGATTATAGCGTGAGAAATATCTTCTACATCATAACCGCGATAGAACAGTTTTCCCGGTATGGGTTTCAACCCACCCCCCGGAACACGTTCATATCCTACTACATTACCGATTCTGGTTAAACCTACCAATACACCTGTGCCGTCTTCATTACGCAATCCGCGCTTCACATCAAACTTGGAGAACAATTCTGTATCAATCCGGGTAGCTTCCTTCATTTCCTCGGAAAGCTTGTAAATCAAGTACTCTTTTTTCATCTTTCTTCGTTTTTTATTCGTTACTTTTATTTTTCAATTCTTTCCACGATCTCACGAGTGAAAGCGGAAGTAGAGAGGGAGGTTCCATTCGGCATAAAACGGGCTAAATCGTGTGTAGCGCGAGCATCCAGGAAGCTTTGTTCCAAGGCTTTCTCTATCAGAGCAGCCGCTTCTTTCCAGTCAAAATATTCGAGCATCATTACTGCCGAAAGGATAATAGAACAAGGGTTCACCACATCTTTTCCCGCAATATTGGGGGCTGTTCCGTGAGTCGCTTCAAAGATGGCATGACCTGTCTGGTAGTTGATATTTGCTCCCGGAGCGATGCCGATACCGCCTACCATAGCCGCCAGTTGGTCAGAAACGTAATCTCCGTTGAGGTTTAAGGTGGCTATCACGGAATATTCTTCGGGAATCAGAAGTGTATTTTGCAAGAAAGCATCCGCAATGCAATCTTTTATCACCAGTCTGCCATCTGCCAAAGCATCGCCAAATTCACGTTGCGCCAGTTCGTAACCCCATTTTTTGAAACCACCTTCGGTAAACTTCATGATATTTCCTTTATGCACCAGCGTTACGGAAGGCAAATGATGGTCGATCGCATACTGGCAGGCAGCACGTACAAGACGCTCCGTGCCCTCACGTGATACAGGTTTCACACCGAAAGAAGAGGTTTCCGGGAAACGGACTTTTGTCACGCCCATTTCGTCTTTCAGGAATTGATAGAACTTTTCAGCTTCCGGAGTTCCGGCTTCCCATTCGATACCTGCATAAATATCTTCCGTATTTTCACGGAACACACACATATTCACTTTCTCCGGTGATTTGACAGGCGACTGTACTCCCTGATACCAACGAACCGGACGAAGACAGACGTATAAATCAAGTGTCTGACGCAGTGCTACGTTCAACGAACGGATTCCACCTCCGACAGGAGTTGTCAACGGACCTTTGATTCCTACCAGATATTCCTGAAAAGTTTCCATTGTTTCATCCGGCAACCAGGAACCAGTCGCATTGAAGGCACGTTCTCCCGCCAACACTTCTTTCCATTCGATACGACGTTTGCCGCCGTATGCTTTCCGGATAGCTGCGTCCACTACGGCTTGCATGGCAGGAGTCACTTCGGCTCCTACTCCATCGCCGGTTATATAAGGTACGGTAGGCACATCGGGTACCAACAGCGTACCATCTGTTTGCATAGTTATTTTGCTCATTTTTTATCTTGCATTTAAGGCAGAACCGGCACGAAACCAGGCTATCTGCTGTTCATTATAGGTATGTTGCACTTCAAAACTTTCTTTCGTTCCGTCTTCGTGATGAAGAATAATCGTCAGATTGCACCCCGGTGCGAAATGGACTAAGCCTGATACGGACAAAAGATCGTGTTCCCGAATCTTGTCATAGTCTGCTTTATCTACAAAAGTAAGAGCAAGCATTCCTTGTTTTTTCAGATTTGTTTCGTGGATACGGGCAAAACTCTTAGCCAAAATGACACGTACATTGAGGAAGCGTGGTTCCATAGCTGCATGTTCACGGCTGGAACCTTCTCCATAATTCTCTTCGGCAACAACAATAGACGGAATACCTTCGGATTTATACATCTTTGCCGTACCGGAAACTGTTCCATAAGTATTTGTCGAACGATTCCAAACACGGTTCGTTTCACCATTGAAAGCATTGACAGCTCCCATCAGCATATTGTCGGAAATATTCTCCAAATGTCCCCGGAAACGGAGCCACGGACCTGCCATAGAGATATGGTCGGTAGTACATTTTCCCTGTGCTTTAATCAATAAAGGCATGTTCAGCAAGTCTTGTCCGTCCCATGCCGGGAAAGGAGTCAGAAGCTGGAGACGTTGGGAATCCGGTTTTACCCTGATTTCCGTTTTTGCTCCGTGCGGGGCAATATACCCTTCATTTCCCTGTTCAAAACCTTTCAAAGGAAGTTCATCTCCTACAGGCTCGGAGAGTTTCACTTTTTCTCCGTTATGATTCACCAGTCTGTCTTTCAACGGGTTGAAACAGAGATCACCGGCTATCGTTAACGCCATCGTTAGTTCCGGAGAAGCTACAAACGCATAGGTATTGGGATTACCGTCAGCGCGTTTGGCAAAATTACGATTGAAAGAGGTGACGATTGAGTTTTTCCGTGTCGGATCGTCCGTCTGACGTTTCCACTGACCGATACAAGGTCCACAAGCATTTGCCATAATCGTGGCTCCCAGCCGTTCAAAAGCTTCAATCATGCCGTCTCTTTCGGCAGTAGCCCGAATTTGCTCCGAACCCGGATTGACGATCAGCGGAGAAGCGACGCTCAAATTCTTTTCTGTCACCTGCTTTGCCAAAGAAGCTGCACGGCTCAAATCCTGATAAGAAGAATTGGTACATGAACCTATCAAGCCTACCTCCATTTTACGGGGGTAGCCGTTCAATAACACTTTTTCTGCAAATTCAGAGATGGGAGTAGCGGCATCCGGTGTAAACGGCCCGTTTATATAAGGTTCGAGTTCTGACAAGTCAATTTCAATCACACGGTCGTAATAGTTGGATGGTTCGTCGGTCACAATGTCGTCTGCACGAAGATCTGCATCAACAGATTCAGCCCAATCGACTACACAATCTCTTCCGGTAGCTCTCAAATAAGTAGCCATGCGCCCGTCAAAGGGGAATAAAGAGGTAGTAGCTCCAACTTCGGCACCCATATTGCAAATGGTAGCTTTCCCGGTAGCAGAAAGGGATTCGGTTCCGGGACCAAAATATTCGATAATAGCATTCGTTCCTCCTTTTACGGTAAGGATGCCGGCCAGTTTCAGAATCACGTCTTTCGGAGAGGTCCAACCGCTTAGTTTTCCGGTCAGACGGACACCGATAATCTTCGGCATTTTCAGCTCCCATTCCATTCCTGTCATCACATCCACGGCATCCGCACCACCAACACCGATAGCCACCATGCCCAGTCCGCCTGCATTAGGCGTATGAGAGTCTGTTCCCACCATCATACCGCCGGGGAAAGCATAGTTTTCGAGCACTACCTGATGGATAATTCCTGCTCCCGGTTTCCAGAAGCCGATACCATAACGGGAAGATACATCACGGAGGAAGTCGTATACTTCTTCATTGGTTAGTCTTGCCGTAGCAATATCCGCCTTTGCACCTTTATACGCCTGTATCAAGTGATCGCAATGCACTGTTGAAGGCACAGCCACCTGATCCTTACCTGCATTCATAAATTGAAGCAATGCCATCTGCGCAGTTGCATCCTGCATAGCCACACGGTCGGGACGGAAATTCACATAATCCTCCCCCCGTTTGTAATCTTTCAAATCGGCTACATCATACAGATGAGCATACAAAATCTTCTCGGCCAACGTCAAAGGGCGTTTCAGTATAGCCCGTACGTGTTCTACCTTTCCTTTATAAGCAGCGTAGAAAGCTTCTAACATAGTCACATCATATACCATATTGCTTTTTGTTTTTTTAGTCTATCTATTAAAATAACGAACGACGTTCGAGTAATGTTTAACAAAATGAAATATTTTTTCTACCCGGAACGAAGATTTGTTACCTTTGCGCCTATTATGAGTAATAATCCGAAAAGTCCCATTATAGACCTTCAGCAGCAGCAACTCCTCCTGCGGATGGAGTATGAATATGAGAAGGAAGAATTTAAGCGGCAGACCGAAACAATGGGCGTTGCCCGTAAAGTGAAGCGCGGTCTCTGCTGGTATCCTGTCTCTCTTGGCCGAAGTTACTACAATTCGCTGAATCAGCTTGTAATAGATATTACACGGACCGAAAATAAAGAAATAGAGCATTCCTTTGAGTTCGGTCGCCCTGTTTGCTTTTTCCACCAGTCATTCGAAGGAAAAGTGAAGTATATGGATTTCATCGCTACCGTCAGCTTTGCCGACGAAGAACGAATGGTCGTAGTGCTCCCCGGAGCGGGAGCTTTAGCGGAACTGCAAACTGACGGTATACTGGGGGTACAACTTTATTTTGACGAAACATCGTACCGGGCCATGTTCGAGGCACTGGAAGACACGATACGCGCCAAGGACAACCGCCTGGCGGAACTGCGCGACATTTTGCTGGGTACCCAAAAGCCGGGATTCCGCGAATTATATCCCGTCCGCTTCCCATGGCTGAACAGTACACAGGAAACAGCTGTCAACAAGGTGCTCTGTACGCGTGACGTATCTATTGTTCACGGTCCTCCGGGAACCGGAAAGACAACGACTCTTGTCGAAGCGATTTACGAAACGTTACACCAGGAACCACAAGTGCTTGTCTGTGCGCAAAGCAACACGGCTGTCGACTGGATTTGTGAGAAACTGGTAGACCGGGGAGTAGCCGTGCTCCGCATTGGAAATCCAACCCGAGTCAACGACAAAATGCTTTCATCCACCTACGAACGCCGGTTTGAAAGTCATCCTGCCTATCTGGAGCTTTGGGGAATTCGTAAATCTATTCGCGAAATGGGTAGCCGGATGCGCCGGGGTAGTTATTCTGAACGGGAAGGAATGCGTAATCGCATGAGTCGTCTCCGCGACCGTGCCACGGAATTGGAAATACAAATCAATGCCGATCTTTTCGACAGTGCCCGTGTGATTGCTTCTACCCTAGTCAGCAGCAACCACCGCCTGCTCAACGGACGTCGTTTTCCGACTTTATTCATCGACGAAGCTGCACAAGCCCTCGAAGCTGCCTGCTGGATCGCTATCCGCAAAGCAGACCGGGTCATCCTTGCAGGAGATCATTGTCAGCTTCCGCCGACTATCAAATGTATAGAAGCTTCCCGTGGAGGATTGGATCATACGTTAATGGAAAAAGTGGTTCAGCAAAAACCTTCCGCGGTCTCTCTATTAAAAGTACAGTACAGAATGCATGAAGCCATCATGCAGTTTCCCTCCGACTGGTTTTATCACGGAGAACTGGAAGCTGCTCCGGAAGTACGCTATCGGGGGATTCTTGATTTCGACACTCCCATGAACTGGATCGATACTTCAGAGATGGACTTTCACGAAGATTTTGTAGGCGAAAGCTTCGGACGCATCAATAAGCAGGAAGCCAACCTACTACTACAAGAACTGGAAACTTACATCGAACGTATCGGCAAAGAGCGAATACTGGATGAAAGAATTGATTTCGGTCTGATTTCGCCATACAAGGCACAAGTGCAATATTTGAGAGGAAAAATAAAAGGAAGCAGCTTTTTACGTCCTTTCCGCAGCCTCATCACCGTGAATACGGTAGACGGCTTTCAGGGACAGGAGCGAGACGTTATTTTCATCAGTCTCGTACGTGCCAACGAGGACGGACAAATCGGGTTTCTAAATGACTTGCGAAGAATGAATGTAGCGATTACGCGGGCACGAATGAAACTTGTTATATTAGGAGATGCTTCCACCCTTGCCAAGCATCCTTTCTATAAAAGGTTGATGTTATTCATTAAAAAGGAGGATTAAATACTTAATCCTCCTTTTAACAAAGTGCACTTTCTCACGAAACCACACTTCATTTAACACAAACAAAACAAACAATATTTTACATCAGTACTATTCTTTATTTAAAAAGTCAATGAATGATCTTTCCTTCCAATATACATATACAGATTTCAACAAGAATATCAACTTCCACAAAGAAAAACATACAAAATTACCACTTCTGATAAATCAAAAGCAGAGTCATTCATTTATTTAGTTAGCCATATTATTCATTCTTCGGGGTTAGTTAAATTATTTCATACTTCTTGTTTATTTTATCTGATGACGCAAAGATAAACATAAACTTGCATTTTTTGTCCACATAATCAATATATTTTCAAAAAAAATTAATAAATTCCATTTATTAATTTCTCAATCTATTTTTTAATAAAAAGAAGGAGAAAGCAAAAAGCTCTCTCCTTCTTTTAAAACTTGTATAATCTAGTCTAATTAATTATTCTCCGGACGAAGTTTACGAACAGTTACAGCAGTCTGCCACATTTCGCTTTCGCGTAATTGACGGAGTTCTTCGTTCAATTTTTCACGATAATCAGGTTGTGAATTACTGTCGATAGAAATCTGTGCTTCGTTACCAGTCTTCACACTGTTATACAACTTTTCAACTACCGGTTTGATAGCATCGTGGAATGGGCCCATCCAATCGAGAGCACCACGTTGAGCAGTAGTAGAGCAGTTAGCGTACATCCAGTCCATACCGTTCTTTGCGAACAACGGCATCAACGACTGTGTCAGTTCTTCCACTGTTTCATTGAATGCTTCAGAAGGAGTATGACCGTTTTCACGCAATACTTCGTACTGTGCCAGCAACAAACCTTGGATAGCACCCATCAATGAACCACGTTCACCTGTCAAGTCAGAAGTAGCTTCACGCTGGAAAGTTGTTTCGAACAGATAACCGGAACCGATACCGATACCCAGTGCGATGGTTCTTTCGTAAGCCTTGCCTGTAGCATCCTGATAGATAGCATAAGAAGAGTTCAAGCCACGTCCTTCGAGGAACATAGTACGCAAAGATGTACCCGACCCTTTAGGAGCAACCATGATAACGTCGATATCAGCAGGAGGAACTACACCTGTACGGTCGTTCCAAGTGATAGCAAAACCGTGTGAGAAATAAAGAGCTTTTCCGGCAGTCAGGTAAGGCTTGATAGTAGGCCATACTGACATTACTGCTGCGTCAGACAACAGACACATTACAATAGTACCTTTCTCGCAAGCTTCTTCGATGCCGAACAAAGTTTCACCCGGAACCCATCCGTCTGCTACTGCTTTATCGTATGTTTTTCCTTCACGTTGACCAACGATTACATTGAAACCGTTATCACGCAAGTTCAGTGCCTGTCCAGGACCCTGTACGCCATAACCGATTACAGCGATTGTTTCATTTTTCAATACTTCACGAGCTTTTTCCAATGGAAATTCGTCACGGATTACTACAGTTTCAGTAGTACCTCCAAAATTCAACTGTGCCATTTTCTTTTTGTTTTTAGTTTTTGATGACTTACGCCATCCGTTATTAATTGATTTTATATTCTCACATTTATTCAAATATCACTTTCGAGCGGCAAACAACTTCGCTGCCATTCTTCTTCACTTCTACATGAAACTCGCTTGCGTTCACTTCATCGCAGAAGAAAGAGAGTTCATCACCAAAATAGCTTTCCGCCACATACGCCATTTCAAAACGACGGATACGTTTGGTCTTATACAATTCAATCGGGAACAAATCAAGGATATGCTCGATGTAACGGATGCTGTTCACATGACCGTTAATATCTATATCACTGTATTTTGCCGTCAGGGTAGCTATCGGCTGATCGCTTGTCACTTTGATGCGTGAAGGCTTTTCAATCGGGCAAGGTTCATCACAAACATAGTCTACGATACTTCCTCCGTGCAAGGTCAGCAAGTCGGCCGGCTTGCGGGTATTGAGATTAATCATTGCCCATACGGAACGGGCGTAACCAATCTTCTTTCCATCCTTATCGAGGATAGCAAAATTACGGTCCGTAAACAAACGGTAGACATTTTCCACCCACGTCTGAACCGAGAAATTCTCATACTGATAAGGCATTTCATCCAACTCAATAGCCAGACGTGAAAGCACCCATGTATAATTGTCCTCATTCAGCGTTGCAATACCAAAACCACGGTCATTGGCGTGAAAACCTGCACAATTCAGCAGATGATTTCCCAGTACCCCCATGGTCAAACGTCCGTTGAAGTCAACATGGAACGGTTCTGCCACAAACTGATAAGTCCCTATTCTATTTTCTTCACTCATTATTCTTATTGGTTTTTACTTTGGTTATACATAGCTTCCCGTCCATCGAGAAACTCATTCACCCGTTCAAAGCAGCTGGTAGTAATCGCTACACGTCCCGAACGAACAAACTGCAAAACACAATTCAAAGCCTTCAGTTCACCATAGAGCGAAGTTATATCTTCGCTCATTCCATTTTTCTCGACAATAGAAAATACCGGATTGACTTCCACTATACGTGCATTGTATCTACGGATCAGCTTGGATGCTTCCGGATTCTCCTGAAAAGCAGGGGTAGACACCTTATATAATGCAATCTCGTGGAAATAAATCTCATCCTCTGTGAAATAATGTGCCTGAATCACGTCGATCTTCTTTTCGATCTGTTTCACTACCTTCTCAATGATGTCCTTATCAGTCCAAGCTGTTATTGTATACTTATGTACACCTTTAATAGAAGAAGCAGATACATTCAGGCTCTCAATATTTATTTGCCGACGGGTAAATACAGCAGTTACCTGATTCAGCAACCCGGCTATATTCTCCGAATGAACAATGATTGTATATAACGTTTTATCACTCATAACTCTAATTTTTTAAATGCGAACTCTCAACTCTCCATTCTCAACTCTCAACTTCTCCTAGCACTCCAGCAACATCTGGTTTACCGAACCACCCGGAGGAGTCATCGGCAAAACATTGCCTTCTTCCACCACGCAAGCTTCGAGCAGGAACGGACCGTCCGTTGCCAGCATTTCAGCAATAGCTTCCTTCAGTTCTTCACGAGTGAAAACACGCTTGGAAGGAATATCATAAGCCGAGGCCACTTTCATATAATCCGGATTCAACATCGGGGTAAACGAATAGCGACGGTTGAAAAACATAGCTTGCCACTGACGTACGTTTCCGAGGTAATTATTGTTCAGGCAGATAATCTTCACCGGAGCCTTCTGCTCCATAATCGTACCCAGTTCCTGAATATTCATTTGCAGTCCGCCATCTCCCATAAATACGCATACGGTACGTTCCGGTGCTCCGAAAGTTGCCCCGATAGCTGCGGGAAGCCCGAAGCCCATTGTTCCAAGTCCTCCGGAAGTAATGATACTGCGTTCTTTCGTATATTTAAAGTAGCGTGCAGATATCATCTGATTTTGACCTACATCTGTTACCAAAACAGCTTCATGGTGAGTAGCATCACTAACCGCACGTACCACTTCCCCCATACTCAAAGAGTTTGTGGCAGGATGAAGTTCAGGACGGATTACTTTTTCCTCCTCTACTTTCTCATATTCTTTGAAGCTATCAATCCATTCGGTATGAGTGTTCTTTTTCAGGAGTTTCGTCACAGAAGCCAGTGTTTCCTTGCAATCTCCCAATACAGCTACATCTACCTTTACATTCTTATTAACTTCCGCAGGATCGATATCAAAATGAATCACTTTTGCCTGCTTGGCGTAAGTAGCCAAATTACCGGTCACACGGTCGTCAAAACGCATACCGACAGCAATCAACACATCACATTTATTGGTATTGATATTCGGTCCCAGATTGCCGTGCATACCCAACATACCTTTATTCAACGGATGTTCTGTCGGCAAAGCCGAAAGTCCGAGCAGCGTACAACCCGCAGGCATATCCGCTTTTTCGATAAACTCGCGCAATTCGCTCTGTGCATTTCCCAGTTCAACACCTTGTCCAACCAATACAAGCGGACGTTCAGCGTTATTAATCAGTTCGGCAGCAGCCTGTACAGACTCCTCATCCGTATCGGGAACAGGAACATAACTACGGATAAAATCGACTTTCGTCGGTTCGTATTTCGTTTTCTCTACTTGCGCATTTTTGGCAAAGTCCAGTACCACCGGACCCGGACGACCACTACGAGCAATGTAAAACGCACGTGCTACCGCCCAGGCTACATCTTCCGCACGGCGAATCTGATAACTCCATTTAGTGATTGGCTGGGTGATACCTACCAAGTCAACTTCCTGAAAAGCATCCGTCCCAAGAAAGCCTGTTCCTACCTGTCCGGCAATCACCACGATAGGCGTACTATCGATCATCGCATCCGCAATGCCTGTTACCGTATTGGTTGCTCCGGGACCGCTCGTTACCAGGCAAACACCTACATCACCCGATACACGGGCATAACCCTGTGCGGCATGGGCAGCTCCCTGTTCGTGACGAACCAAGATATGATTCAATATATTTTGATGATCGTACAAGGCATCGAATACCGGCATAATAGAACCACCGGGGTAACCAAAGATGGTAGTCACTCCCTGATGTTCCAAGGAGCGCATCAAAGCCTCTGCACCTGTTATTAAATCTTTCATATTAGTTGATAGTTGATAAATGATAAATGATAGTTGAGAAATGACAGTTGAAAATGAATGGTTTACAATCATTGCGCTAAGTGCTGCGCAGCTAACTATTACCTATCAACTATCACCAACTATATTATATAATTCTCACTGCTCCCTTATCGGCAGAGCTTACCATGCTGGCATACGCCTTCAGGCTCTTCGGTACATAACGGTCACGAGTGACAGGAGTCATCGGACGGGCCGCCAGTTCTTCATCCGTCAGTCGCACGTTAATCTTCCGGGCCGGAATATCGATTTCGATAATGTCTCCGTCTACAATTTTTCCGATATTGCCTCCAGCTGCCGCTTCAGGAGAAATATGTCCGATACTCAATCCGGAAGTTCCACCGCTGAAACGTCCGTCGGTAATCAAAGCACATTCTTTTCCGAGATGACGGGATTTTATATAAGAGGTAGGATAAAGCATTTCCTGCATACCGGGACCACCCTTCGGACCTTCGTGCGTGATGACGACGACGTCGCCACTGACGACTCGACCTCCGAGGATGCCTTCACAGGCTGCTTCTTGCGAATCAAATACTTTGGCAGGTCCGGTAAACTTCCAGATACTTTCGTCTACACCTGCTGTTTTTACTACACAACCATCTTGAGCAATATTACCTTTCAATACGGCCAGTCCGCCGTCTTTGCTGTAAGCATGTTCCAAGTCACGGATACATCCGTTTGCACGGTCCTTATCCAGTTCCTTATAGTACATACCTTGTGAACCAAGTACGAGATTGAATTTATTTCCGGCTGCGCTCGAATATTTCTTAATTGCTTTTTCGCTCACATTCGGGCTGGTGATTGAATATTCGTTAATGGCTTCTGCCAGTGACATTCCGTCTACCCGGCGAACGGATGTATCTATCAAACCTCCCTTTGCCAGTTCGTCCATAATGGCAATGATACCACCGGCACGGTTTACATCCTGAATATGATATTTCTGTGTATTGGGAGCCACCTTGCAGAGGCAAGGAGCCTTGCGGGAAAGCATGTCGATATCATCCATCTTGAAGTCTACCTCTGCTTCGTGAGCAACAGCCAACAAGTGAAGAACCGTATTGGTAGACCCCCCCATTGCTATATCCAGTGTCATGGCGTTCAGGAAAGCCTGACGGGTAGCGATGCTACGGGGAAGTACACTTTCGTCTCCCTCTTCATAATATAATTTTGCATTTTTCACGATCAGTTCCGCAGCGTCTTTGAAAAGTTGCGTACGGTTTTCGTGTGTCGCTACAATGGTTCCGTTGCCGGGAAGAGCCAGTCCAATTGCTTCATTCAGGCAGTTCATCGAGTTGGCGGTAAACATACCGGAGCAGCATCCGCAAGTAGGACAAGCATTTTGCTCGATATTCGCTACTTCCTGATCGCTAACACTTTCGTCGGCCGATTTAATCATCGCATCGATCAAATCCAGGTGCTGGCCATTCCATTCTCCCGCTTCCATCGGACCACCCGATACAAATACGGCAGGAATATTCAGACGCATAGCCGCCATCAACATTCCGGGAGTAATCTTATCGCAATTGCTGATACATACCATTGCATCTGCCTTGTGCGCATTGACCATATATTCTACGCTGTCTGCAATGATGTCACGTGAAGGAAGCGAATAAAGCATACCGTCATGTCCCATTGCTATACCGTCGTCGATAGCTATTGTATTGAATTCCGCAGCGAAGCATCCCAGCTTCTCAATCTCTGCCTTCACCAGCTGACCGATTTCATGTAGGTGTACATGCCCCGGGACAAACTGTGTGAACGAATTGACGATAGCGATAATGGGTTTACCCATCTGATTCTTCTTCATGCCGTTGGCTGCCCACAATGCACGGGCTCCCGCCATCCGACGGCCTTGTGTACTAAACGAACTGCGTAATTGCTTTTTCATTTCAATCTATCTTTTAATTAAAGAGCCTCTCTCACATCAGTGAGAAAGGCTCTAAATTCTATCTTTTATGGTACGAACACATACAACACAAAACCTTTCTCACGCTCTTGATGGGACCACCACGACGCGAATAATATGCAAAACTGCTAGGTTAATAGATGTATGTAACATATTCATATCTTCTTTTCTTTATTTTCGTGCTGCAAAGGTAAGGGCTTTTTTATTATATCCAAACAAATCGAAGAAAAAAATCACTTAAAAGCGAATAATTGTAAGAAAAGAGAGGTGTTATTTCTCTATTTTATCACTTAAAGGTTGAATTTACAACTATTATCTAACTGCGCGCCTCACTTTCTTTTTCTGACAAAAGCACTTAATAATCTGAAATTTACCCTCCCTATACCGGAGTACAAGCAAATAATTCGTATCTTTGTAGACCCGTATTTACGGGAATTATTAATCAGAAACAAAAAAGATCAGATGGAAACAGTAGAAAACAAGTACATTACCGTTGCATACAAACTATATACAATGGAAGATGGTGAAAAAGAGTTGTTCGAAGAAGCAAAAGCAGAACATCCCTTTCAATTCATTTCAGGATTAGGAACAACACTCGAAGATTTCGAAAATCAGATAACTGCTCTTTCTAAAGGTGATAAATTTGATTTTACCATTCCGGCAGATAAGGCTTACGGACAATATGACGAACAACACGTTATTGACCTCCCCAAAAATATTTTTGAAATAGATGGCAAGTTTGACAGCGAACGTATTAAAGAAGGTAACATCGTACCTTTGATGACTGGTGACGGTCAGCGCGTAAATGCCAGCGTAGTAGAAATCAAACCGGATGTTGTAGTAGTTGACCTCAATCACCCGTTGGCTGGTGCCGACCTGATTTTCGAAGGTGAAATACTGGAAAGCCGTCCTGCTACCAACGAAGAAATCCAGGAATTGGTGAAAATGATGAGTGGCGAAGGTGGTTGCGGTTGCGGATGCGACAGCTGCGGTGACGGCTGTGGCGACGACTGCGGTTGCGAAGGCGGACACTGTCATTAATTGAAGTATTAAGTATAAAGTATTAAGTATTAATTCCGTGCGGATATAACCGGAGTTTTAATACTTAATACTTTTTTTATGCCGTCATTCCGGCTAATACTTAATGCCTAATACTTAATACTTGATACTTAAAATCAGCATCCTTTGTGCGTCATGATGTCAAGTACCATTTTATCCGTTTCGTTCATGGCTTGCGAGCCGATTCTTGTCAGGTTACGGATACTTTGGTCTACATCTTCATCTATAATTCCTTCTACGGAAGTCACACAACGGTCTTCCATTGCCATCATGGCAGACAGTACGGCTGTCGAAACTCCGGTGGTTACCTTCAAGGCACAACTCGGTTTTGCACCGTCACAAATCATTCCTGTCAAATTGGCAATCATGTTTTGAACAGCGAAAGCAACCTGATTGTAGTTTCCTCCCATTAACCAGGTGATTCCACAACTGGAACCTGTGGCAGCTACCACACAACCACACAAAGCAGACAGACGTCCCAAACTTTGTTTGATATATATAACAGTGAGATGGCTAAGTATTAAAGCACGGATCAGTTCTTCTTCACTTTTTCCGTTTTCTTCTGCAAAGACAACGACAGGAAGTGTAGCGGATATTCCCTGATTACCACTGCCGGAATTACTCATTACAGGAATCATAGCACCGGCCATACGAGCGTCACAGGCAGCCGACGTATAAGAGAGGATATGAGAAAACACGCTATCCCCCATCACTTTATGCTCATAAGTTCCCCGAAGCATTTTCCCTAAAGAATGTCCGTAGTTACCTTTAAAGGCTTGCTCGGCAGCAGCTTTGTTCAAACGGGCTGTGTCAAGGATGAAACGGATTTCATCCAGCGGAGCAGTCAGTGCAAAGTCATATACTTTACGCAAGTTTAGTTCGGGCGAAGCCTCTTCCTCTTCCTCGCTGACTGTTTGTTGCTTGTCGAGCAACGTTTGTTCATCTTTGGCTATATATATAAAGGTAGTATGTCCACCGGCAATGATGGCTTTAGCCGTTTTATCTTCCGTTTTACAGATCACTTCGATATAAAGCTTTTCCGTAATATCTTCTTTTAGAGAAATACAAATCCGTTTTTCTGCGATGAATTGTTTTCCCTGTTCCACCGCTTCCGGCGTACAATCCCTCAACACCTCCAACTGATAATCTGATTTGCCAATCAACGCCCCCAAAGCAACCGCTATGGGAAGCCCGACCATACCCGTTCCCGGTATTCCGACTCCCATGGCATTCTTTAATATATTAGCACTTAACAGGACTTCTATCTTTTCCGGTTTCGCTCCCAGTGTTTCGGCAGCTTTAGCTACACAAAGCGCTACTGCGATAGGTTCCGTACATCCGATAGCCGGAATGACCTCCTTCTTAATCAATTCTATAATTTGCCTTCTTTCTGATTCAGTCATGGACTTATAAGTTTTGGTTCCACAAAAATAGGAAATTCTTTCTTTTCCAACATTCTATAATGAACAAATAAAATCTCATATTGTTATAAAACCTCCCATACACCAAACTTTAACAGAAAGAATTGATAGAAAAATGAAAGCAAAACACATAGTTGTTTATTTGCTACTAGCTATTGTTTCCTCTTCATGTATCCGCGAAGAAGCTCTCAATGCAGAAGCAGACATATTAAGTTGTATACTACCGGGAGTAGCCATGACAACCAGTCCTATTATTAACAATAATTCCATAACTATCTTTGTTGGTCCGGGAACTGATATTTCAGAACTCAAACCTGAATTTACACTGACTCCGGGAGCTGCGATCAGTCCGCTTAGCGGCACGGAACGAAACTTCAATACCCCACAGGAATATACTGTCACAGCTGCCGATGGTGTTTGGAAGAAAATGTATACCGTATCAGTGATCGACACGGAACTTGCCACGAACTATAATTTCGAAGATACACTGGGCGGAAAGAAGTACTACATATTTGTGGAACGCGAAGGAGATAAGGTCGTCATGGAATGGGCCAGCGGAAATGCGGGTTATGCCATGACCGGAGTAGCTAAAACAGCCGATGATTATCCCACTTTCCAAATAACAGACGGAAAAGCCGGCAAATGCCTCTCCTTAGTGACACGCAGTACCGGATTCTTCGGCCAGATAGCAGGAATGCCTATTGCGGCAGGAAATCTGTTTATCGGCTCTTTCGATGTGAATAACGCTATGAGCAATCCTCTGAAAGCAACTAAATTCGGCCTCCCTTTCCGGCATGTACCCACTTATCTGGCTGGTTATTATAAATACAAAGCAGGAGATCAGTTTACAGAAGGAGGAAAACCTGTGAACGGGAAACGGGATATCTGTGACATATATGCTATCATGTACGAAACCAGCGAATCCGTTCCTACTCTCGACGGAACGAATGCATTCATTAGTCCGAACCTGATTTCAACAGCACGGATTAATAATGCCAAAGAAACAAACGAATGGACTTACTTTAAACTTCCTTTCATCACTCTCCCCGGAAAATTCATAGATAAGGAGAAGCTAAGGGATGGGAAATATAATATAGCCATCGTGTTCACCTCAAGCCTGGAAGGAGATCATTTTAACGGAGCAATCGGAAGTACATTACTGATCGACGAGGCAGAGTTAATCTATCGCTCGGAAAATTAGCGGGATTTCGAAAAAGAATTTTCCATAGCAATACGCTGATAATGCGCTCAAACAATGTACTCATACAAAACGTACACATTATCAAACAAACGGAATTAAATAACTTTATAACAATCATAATGATAAAAATCTATCCGTATATATTCAGTTTACTAGCCTGTATAGGAATAGCTCTCCCCGGCTATTCACAGGTAGACCGAAATGAAACACTGATCCGTTCCGCCCTTCACGGACTGGAATATGAGATTAAAGCAGGTTTCAGCATTGGCGGCACAGCCCCGCTTCCCCTTCCGGTAGAAATCCGTTCGATTGACGGATATAACCCGACACTGGCCATCAGCATAGGGGGCGAAGTAACCAAATGGATTGCCGTTCAGAACAAACTCGGAATCATAGTCGGACTCCGGCTCGAAAACAAAGCAATGACCACCGAAGCCACCGTAAAAAATTACAATATGGAAATTCTCGGACAAGGAGGTGAAAGAATCAGCGGAGTATGGACGGGCGGAGTGAAAACCAAAGTACATACCGCCGGACTGACTATACCTCTAATGGCTACCTACAAACTAAGTAACCGATGGAACATCAAAGCCGGACCTTATTTCTCGTATCTGCTTTCAAGAGAATTTTCAGGTCATGTGTACGAAGGATATTTGCGGGAAGATGATCCCACCGGTCCGAAAGTAGAATTTACCGACGGCAAAATTGCAACCTACGATTTCTCGGACGACTTGAGACATTTCCAGTGGGGATTACAGGTGGGAGCCGGATGGCGAGCTTTCAAGCACCTCAATGTGTATGCTGATCTCACCTGGGGATTGAACGATATATTTAAAAGCAATTTTAATACAATCACTTTTGCAATGTATCCTATCTATTTGAATATAGGTTTTGGGTACGCATTTTAAGTCTCACCACAGATTACACAGATTAACACAGATTGATTTATAAGTCATAGACTATCAATATAAATAATCTGTGTTAATCTGTGTAATCTGTGGTGAATAAGGAATTAATTTCCACCAGACTCCGCCACCTGTTTCACTCCGGAATAGGTCACTTTTACAGTCTGTTGCAATGTAGGCACTTTCACGTTAATGGTCATGTCTGCATTTCCATCTTCTACCGTTCCCGTAACAGTTACAGGACAGGTACCCAAAGCAGCGGCATTTCCCTCAAACGTAAGGTCTTGCTGTCCGGTAAATGTAGACACCCCTTCCCCCTTCTTCACTTCGCACTTATCAACAACAATATCTCCAAATTTCAGGATCTGTTGGTTGATAAACAGTTCAAACTCCTTCAATTCAATCTTCACTTCCGTATTGCTGACTTGCGAGAGAGTGATAAACTTCTCTATTCCATCTCCTATGACAATTTCCTGGTCAGAACCATCCGGTATCATGGATATATCCAGATTTCCCCAATACGTTCCGACTACATCCGGAGCCGTTATCGCAGCTTCCTCTTCAGGAGGATTCCCATTATTCTTGTTATCACTGTCGTCATCGTCACTGCTACAAGCAGCAAAGAAAGTAAGAGAGCAGACCAATGCCAATAAATACAATAGATTCTTTTTCATACGTCTTTGGTTTAGTTATTATAATAAATTTCGTCCCTTATAAACTAAAAAGAAGAAAAAAGGTTCAATATGCTTCCTTTTTCGAAGATATTTCGAGTTCACAACTTTCTTATCGAAAACTTTGTTATATTTGCATATAGTAATTTTAAAAAAGCCACAACTATGTTTAATTCATTTGGCAATATCTTTCGGCTCACAAGTTTCGGTGAGTCTCATGGAAAAGGAGTTGGAGGAGTGATTGACGGATTTCCGGCAGGAATTGTCATCGACGAAGAATTTGTACAACAAGAACTTAATCGCCGCCGTCCGGGACAATCCATTCTTACCACTGCACGTAAAGAAGCTGATAAAGTTGAGTTTCTTTCAGGTATTTTTGAAGGGAAATCCACCGGATGCCCTATTGGTTTTATCGTTTGGAATGAAAACCAACACTCCAATGACTACAACAATCTGAAAAATGTATATCGTCCTTCACACGCTGATTACACGTACACAGTGAAGTACGGAATCCGTGACCACCGTGGCGGCGGACGTTCTTCCGCACGCGAAACGATTTCGCGCGTGGTAGCCGGGGCATTGGCTAAATTGGCACTTCATCAACTGGGCATCAATATCACTGCCTATACTTCGCAAGTAGGTCCTATCAAATTGGAGGGTACTTACTCGGATTACGATCTCGATTTGATAGAAACAAACGATGTACGTTGTCCGGACCCGGAAAAAGCAAAAGAAATGGCAGACCTTATATATAAGGTGAAAGGAGAAGGTGACACCATCGGCGGCACACTGACCTGCGTCATCAAGGGATGCCCCATCGGACTTGGACAACCTGTTTTCGGCAAACTCCATGCTGCCTTGGGCAACGCCATGTTAAGCATCAATGCTGCCAAAGCATTCGAATACGGCGAAGGATTCAAGGGGCTGAAAATGAAAGGTTCCGAACAGAACGATGTTTTCTATAATAACAATGGACGCATCGAGACACATACCAACCACTCCGGAGGTATTCAGGGAGGATTGAGTAATGGTCAAGATATTTATTTCCGTGTAGTATTCAAACCGATTGCAACATTGCTGATGGAACAGGAAACCGTCAACATTGATGGAATCGACACCACCCTGAAAGCACGCGGACGCCATGACGCTTGTGTACTGCCCCGTGCCGTGCCTATCGTAGAAGCAATGGCCGCCATGACTATACTTGATTATTACTTACTGGATAAAACAACGCAACTGTAATGAACGAAATTCAGAAATACATAATAGCGCACGAACCGGAAATGATGAATGACCTGTTCAGCCTCATCCGTATCCCCAGTATCAGTGCTCTGCCGGAGCATCACGATGATATGCTGGCTTGTGCAGAACGCTGGGCGCAGTTGTTACTTGAAGCTGGAGCAGATGAAGCATTGGTGATGCCCTCAAAGGGCAATCCGATTGTTTTCGCTCAAAAGATGGTCGACCCGGACGCAAAGACTGTATTGGTTTATGCTCATTACGATGTGATGCCGGCCGAACCGCTGGAGCTTTGGAAAAGCCAGCCGTTCGAACCGGAAATACGGGACGGATATATTTGGGCGCGTGGAGCAGATGACGACAAAGGACAATCATTCATCCAGGTAAAGGCGTTCGAGTATCTGCTTAAAAACGATTTGCTGAAGAATAATGTAAAATTCATCTTCGAAGGTGAAGAAGAAATAGGCTCACCCAGCCTGGAGGCTTTCTGCGAAGAACACAAGGAGTTACTGAAGGCAGATGTCATCCTTGTCTCGGATACGAGTATGCTGGGAGCTGAACTTCCGTCTTTAACAACCGGTCTTCGCGGACTGGCTTATTGGGAAATAGAAGTGACCGGACCGAACCGGGACTTACATTCCGGACATTTCGGCGGTGCGGTGGCTAATCCCATCAACACACTTTGCCAGATTATCAGCAAGGTGACGGATGCTGACGGACGGATTACCGTTCCCGGATTCTATGACGATGTGGAAGAAGTTCCGCAAGCCGAACGGGAAATGATTGCGCATATTCCTTTTGACGAAAAGAAATACAAAGAAGCAATCGGCGTAAAAGAGCTTTTCGGAGAAAAAGGATACAGCACATTGGAACGTAACAGCTGTCGTCCGTCTTTTGACGTATGTGGCATTTGGGGCGGATATACGGGAGAAGGTTCTAAAACCGTACTTCCTTCAAAGGCGTATGCCAAAGTTTCCTGCCGGTTAGTTCCGCATCAGGATCATCATAAGATTTCGCAGATGTTTGCAGAGTATATTTCAAGCATTGCTCCGGAAACTGTTCAGGTGAAAGTGACTCCGATGCATGGAGGACAAGGATACGTATGCCCGATTTCGCTCTCTGCTTATCAGGCTGCCGAAAAAGGCTTTGAAATTGCTTTCGGAAAGAAACCGCTGGCAGTACGCCGTGGTGGTAGTATTCCTATCATTTCTACTTTTGAACAAGTCTTGGGAATCAAAACTGTATTGATGGGATTCGGTTTGGAATCAGACGCCATCCATTCACCAAACGAAAACTTTTCACTGGATATTTTCCGTAAAGGGATAGAGGCAGTCATTGAATTTCATCAAGAATACGCCAGACGATAAAGCGGACAGACAAAAAGTCTAATTATAAACGGTATATAAAAAGAGCGATGGACAAGTGTTTGATTACAAACCTGTCCACCGCTTTTTTTTATATATTTACAGATACCAACAAATTACATGACCGGAGTCTGGAAAAGGAAAGTGAAGGATTGACTGTCTTTCAAATCTTTCACTGCATCACCTGCATAAATCTCTCCCTTTGTCAGAGACAATTTCTTAATCCCTGCTTTCGGACTAAAATCTATTTTCTTCAAGTCCAGCCAAAACATATTCGGTGTCAAAGTAGATTCGAAATAATACACTTTATTCTTCTGATCGGAAACGGAACGCCAACGGGTAGAAGAAATATAAGGCTTCTCCGGCGTGTTAATACCAAATGGTACAGAAACATTACGCATCACACTCAATACACTGGGAACTGCAATTTTTGCATCAGCAGTTTGCGGAATGGCATGAATGTAGAAAGAAGCCCTGACAAAGCGGTCACTCGCACGATTTGTTCCCGGTAGCATCTGTAAGCCACCAATTTCTTTCCAATAATCATTAATAGCCAATTGATAGTCATATCGGGGAGAATTTGTCATCACCCGGTATTCTTTCCCTTCGTGAATACTCAATTTTCCATCCAGATATTCCAGTACAGCCGTATTCCCAGTTTCATCGGTTATAGCCAGATGCAAGGTAGATTCCGGCCCTCCATTCGGCATACGGGGAGCATCAATTCGGAAAGTCTCTTTTTTCAGTTCATCCACGGCTTCGCGTACCGTAGCAAAGTTATCGAGTACGTACTGTGTCCAAATACTGATTCCCATTGCCGGACGGGTATCACCGGGAAGAGAGTAAATGGATTCCGGTAAGAAAAGCAGACTCGCCACCAATCCTTTCTCGTTCATTCCATCGCAAGTACCAATATCATATCCTGTGGCAATCACACTTCCGTATTTGGCAGTCCAGTTCACCGTTTTATCCTTGTTATGTCCCGCACGCTGAATACCACGTGGAAACACATAGATATTCGTCATGATATCTTCTTTCCAGTCCATGGTACGCCCCGTTATCACCATCTGATCAGGACCTATGTATACTGCACGCGTACATGCTTCCACAGGCTGTATACTCCCCAAAGAGACGGCAGCCAACACCAATGCAACTCCTACTAATCTTTTCTTCATATTCTTTCTATTTAAATAATTGATACTCTCATTTTATAAATAACAAATATGCCACGATTATTGCCTACAAGAAAGATGATTTTAATGAAAAAAAAGAATTTATTCAGTGAATGAGGAAGTTTTTGGTTTTCGACGCATGATAGTTATCATCGCAGAACTCATTTCTAGCGATAGATATTAAATAAATAAAAAGGATATGCATAAAGTATTACGCGGAGGCAGTTATTACACCTTCGAGAAATACTGTAAAGTCACCAGCCGTTATGGAGTGACCCCACAACGGTGGGATATTGATTACGGGTTGCGGTTAGTAGTGTCTCTCTAACTTATGTATAAATGTTAAGTCGGCTTATTAATCGGCCAATCTATAAAGCTCATATCCTCCCAATGCCAGTATGTAGGGCAGATTATAAATTACATCAGCATCCTTCTCTACCTCCTCGGGATACTTTTGTAGTAATTCGCTGAAAGGCATAATAAGAGGATGTTGCAAAAATACCTTATCCTTCACCTTAGCACGTCTCCAGCCGGCCACCGTACGCTCGGCATTCCATCGGTACTTCTCCATGCGTACTAACAGATACAAAACTTGAGCTGGCAGATCTTCATTGAACATAGATTCGGATATGTGTGCCGGTGAGTGGTCACTCCGTCTGATGCCGTAGCCCAGTGTGCGACAAAATACACTATAGGCATCCAGCTGATAGCGATTAGCCCAACGTAGTGGTTCGCTTAGTTTATTCCACAAATACTGCGCCTGGTGGTTCATCAAAATAAAGTCGGCAGAATGGTTACCATAGGATTCATACATCTTCTTCAATACCTCTTTTTGTTTGAGGCTTTCATCAGCATAACAACAATCGTATAAGTAGTTCACATACAAAGCCAGTTTATCTTGCAAGATGTTTTTCTTTATTCCCCTGTCTACCATACCAAACACCTTGACATAGCGATAGCGTCCCTTCTCGTCGTCCACCATCGACGACAAATCATTATTAAACTCCTGACGGATTAGCACACGACACTGATACTGATAAACTTCATGCGGCAAGTTGAGTCCTAATGAAAGACTCAAATCAGGATCATGCACACAAATGGCCACTGTAAGCATACAATGCTTATTTTGTGCCCATTGTTGCAGGCGGGTACGCATAGCAGTACTGCAAATATCGTCATGGCAATATTCCACCTCAATATCATCTATTTGACTCTCTATATAGGGGAATTGAGCTTTGAAGTAATCTTTCTGTGCCTCCATCTCGCGATCCACTAAAGTGATACGGGTACGTATACGTTCATCTGCAGGCAGACGGTCATCATAATTGGCATAATGGCAGATACGCAATGCTTCGAGTAGCAACGAACGTCCCACTCGGTTGAATCCCACGATAACCAGATGCACATAGTCTTGACTGGTAACGCTCCAACTTCCATCAGGTTGTTGTGTAATGCTTATGGGGCGATAATCCAGCGGATCATAACGCCTTTCACAATCAGCTCCATAAAGGCTCCATAGCTGCCGGGCCAAGTTTTCATGGAGATTAAAGGGCCGAAAGAAAATATTAGGCTTGCCTTCTATACAAAAGACTTCGGGCGGCAGATTCATTTTCTGTATGTTAGAATACGAAGGGATGCTATCAAACTGTACATACACAGGCATCATCTTGCCATCATAACATTTACCACGCAGAGTACTTACCAAGTGCATAATAGCTATATTTTTAGCATCGCGCCCGTAACGTTCTTCATCACCCAGCACATATACTTCAATAGCACTCTCTATGTTCAACCGCTGAAGTTCTTCGATCGACTCAATGTTGCCAAAGTAAACAAGCACTTGTCGCTCAACTTCAACAGGCAGGGCCGACTGTATACGATGCCGCACCGTTGCCGACTCCATACCGCTCATCAGCAAAATACGTGCCGAAGGACATTCGTCATACAGTTCACGTATCATATTGATAGACAACTCATTGAACCCGATCAATACATAATGATTTTTTATATTACGGTAGGTCATTCGCCCCGCGTATACCACTCCCACACGCCGCTCTATAATATTAGAGATGGTAGAGATGAGCACACCACCCAATAAAACGGATCCCGAAATGCTGATAAGTCCCACTAATATCCTGTTAGGCCAGGCAGTCTCTTCTATTTGGTTACCGGAATCGACAAAGTTGTTGTACACCGCCCAGAGCCTTTCTCCCCATTCCTCGTGTCCATGCAGTTGGATGGAAAAGAGTATCGCGATAATAAAAAAGATAGCCAGCGCCGTAGCAATGGTAACGAGTAGTAGAGTGAGCTGTGACTTGATACCGCCCGAAATGGTGCGATCCATATACTCTTGCGAGAATATCTTCTTGTAGTAGTTTATTAAATGGCTCATATTGATAACGGTTGATAGTCGTGTTTCATAAATAGAACATTTAAAGTTGTGTACAAATATAGTATTTTTCAATAAATTACGTAGTTTTTCACTTAACTATTTTCGATAACGTACTTTACCTTGTCATTGTGCGGCATATAATATAAACTCTTCCTATATCATAGGCTTCTTTCATTAGCTTCATTATATTTAAGATTCTTCAGTGCATAGATTTAAGATTTTCAGTGCAGAAATCTATTATCTTTTATGCATTCGGGTAGTTGTCCCGTTGTAACTAGACAATAATCACCTTACAAAATGACTAATGTCACTTTATAAGGTGATATTAGTCATTCGATAAGGTGACCATCTATCCCCGGAAGAAAGAAAAACACTAAAGATACAAAATAAATCAGTGAAAAGCAATAGTGAGGTAGGAAATATAACCATACTGCCAATGGATTTAATTTATTCCAATACAGACTAGAAATTCTTTCGGAAAGTACATCCATTTCTCCATTCCGAACACCCGTAAGCAGTCTTCCCTTTAATGATAGTTCCTCTACCACAAAGTGGACAAGGTTGACCTACAAAAGCATCTACCTCACCTGTTGCAGAAGGAGTTGAGACAACTGCAGCCACCGGAACCGGAGAAGCAGGCGAATCAGCCTTCACTTCGTTCGTCATTTTTTCCGCTTTTGATTTCTTTTCTTTCGGTGTACTCGGTTTCCGTTCACGCTTTTTAGGCTCTTTCTTTTCTTTCTCTTCAGCTTTTGCAGCTACTGCGTCCTGAATAGTAATACGTCGATTCGTATTATCAGAAAGTACGCTCATCACGATTTCCGAAACCATCTGTTTCAGTTCTTCGAGAAACTGGCGGGCATCGTATGTTTTCTTTTCAATCTCACGCAACTTCTTTTCCCAGATCCCTGTCAGTTCCGCCGATTTCAGCAATTCTTCGTGAATGATCTGCACTAGTTCCACACCTGTCGAAGTAGCAATCAGATTCTTTCTTTCTTTACGGATATAATTTCGCTTAAACAACGTTTCAATAATAGCAGCACGGGTAGACGGACGACCGATACCATTCTCTTTCAAGGCATCACGAAGTTCATCATTGTCCACCAGTTTGCCGGCAGTTTCCATTGCACGAAGCAGTGTCGCTTCGGTATAAGGTCTGGGCGGCTGCGTCCATTTTTCATTCAAGTCCGGAATATGAGGGCCACTTTCACCCTTCACAAAAGCTGGAAGTACATTTTCATCCTCTTCTTCTTTTTCTTCGGTAGGATCTTTTACATCCTTTGCAAACACGACACGCCATCCCGGTTCCAGGATTTGTTTTCCGGTTACCCGGAACTCGATCTTATCCACTTCGCCCATTACGGTAGTAGTAGAAATCTTACAGTCCGGATAGAATACGGCTATAAAACGACGGGCTATCAAGTCGTAGACACGGCGTTCCATATCCGTCAGGTTTTGAGCATAGACTCCGGTAGGGATAATGGCATGGTGATCCGTCACTTTCGAGTTGTCAAATACCTTTTTCGATTTAGGAAGCGTGGTACCGGCTAACGGAGCTGTCAAGACTTCGTAGTCACGGAGTCCTTTCAGGATAGCAGGACATTTCGGATAAATATCATCACTCAAGAAAGTGGTATCGACACGCGGATAAGTGGCTACCTTCTTCTCATAAAGAGACTGGATCAGTTTCAGCGTTTCATCGGCCGAATAAGCGAATTTTTTGTTACACTCTACCTGAAGGGAGGTCAAGTCGAACAAACGCGGAGCAAACTCCCTCCCGTCTTTCTTGCCTACACTGGTGACTACAAACGGGAGATCCTTTATGCGTTCTACTAATGCCTCGCCTTCTTCGCGATTGGCAATAGGATCGATTCCCGGATTATCTATTTTCTTTTTTCCACCGTTCTTTTCTTCTTCCGCTGCTATTTCTTCATCGCTTTTACGGATGAGCGCGGAAAAAGTGGTTTCCCGATAGTTGGTTTTCAGTTCCCAATATTGTTTGGGTTGGAAATTGGCTATTTCCAACTGACGGTTGACAATCAATGCCAAAGTCGGCGTCTGTACACGACCGATAGAGAGCACCTGTTTATTTTGACCGTATTTAATGGTGTAAAGACGGGTAGCATTCATTCCCAGCAACCAGTCTCCCATCGCACGGGAAAGTCCGGCTTCATAAAGTGACTGAAAATCCGTCTGGTCTTTCAATTTAGCAAATCCTTCCCGGATGGCTTCTTCCGTCAGTGAGGAAATCCACAGACGCTTTACCGGACAGCGTGCACCAGCTTTCTGCATCACCCAACGCTGAATTAATTCTCCTTCTTGCCCGGCATCACCGCAGTTGATGATTTCATCTGCGTTCTGCATCAGTCCCTCGATAATGTGGAATTGCTTTTCGTAGGTAGGATTCTCTATCAGCTTGATGCCGAAACGTGGAGGAATCATCGGCAGACTACCTAAATTCCATGATTTCCAGTTAGGCGTGTATTCATGTGGCTCCTTCAGGGTACAAAGATGCCCGAATGTCCAGGTCACCTGGTATCCGTTCCCCTCTATATATCCTTCTTTTCTGGTATGAGCGCCGAGTACTTCGGCTATATCACGTGCTACAGACGGCTTTTCGGCTATGCAAACTATCATTTTTTCTCTTGTTGTTTTATATTATCAGCCTACAAAGTTACACGAATATTTGTCTAAAAGAACAATATCCCACAGAATATGTTACCTTTGCAAGAGTAGAATTCTTATAACAAAGAACAGGTATGATTGATTTAAACCGCAAATTACCCATCGGGATACAGACTTTCGAGAAAATTCGCAAAGAAAATTATCTGTATGTAGATAAAACCGCTCTTGTCGGAAAAATGGTATCAACAAGCATCCCCTATTTCCTTAGCCGTCCCCGACGCTTCGGAAAAAGCCTGCTGATTTCTACTTTCGAGGCTTACTTTCTAGGACGTAAAGACTTGTTCGAAGGACTAGCCATTTCACAAATGGAAGTTGACTGGCAAGTCTATCCGGTTTTTCATATTGACTTGAATGCACGCAAATATGATTCTCCGGCAGATCTGATAGCGATGCTCAACCAACATCTGGAAAAATGGGAAGCAATCTACGGAACCGAAAAGCAAGATCGACAACCGGAAGAACGATTCGCCTATATTATAGAGCGTGCATGTGTGCAAAGCGGGAAACAAGTAGTCGTATTAGTAGACGAATATGACAAACCTCTTTTGCAAGCTCTGGATAATCTGCCCTTGTTTGAAGAATACCGCAAAATACTAAAAGCATTCTATGGAGTATTGAAAAGTGCTGACCGCTATCTGCGTTTCGTATTTCTGACAGGTGTTACCAAATTCTCACAAGTCAGTGTATTCAGTGATTTAAACCAACTGAATGATATCAGCATGAAACCGCCTTATGCCACCATTTGCGGCATCACCAAGCAGGAACTGATAGATACATTCACTCCGGAATTGAATAAACTGGCCTCATACAACCGGATGACACCAGAAGATACAATCCATAAGATGACCTCACTTTACGACGGGTATCATTTCTGTGAATATGCAGAAGGCATGTTCAATCCGTTCAGTGTATTGAATGTGTTCGACGGATATAAATTTGAGAATTACTGGTTTCAGACAGGCACTCCTACTTTCCTTGTCAAGATGCTGATGGATAGTAACTATGACCTGCGAACACTCATTGACGGAGTGGAAGCAAACGCAGCGTCATTCAACGAGTACCGGGCAGAAAGCAGGAATCCTATTCCGCTGATTTATCAAAGCGGGTATCTGACGATTAAAGAATACGATCAGGAATTCAAACTATACCATCTAAAGTTTCCAAATGATGAAGTAAAATATGGCTTTATGAACTTCCTTCTCCCATTCTACGTAAATATCGCCGACAATGACCAGGATTTTTATATCGGTAAATTTATTCAGGAACTAAGAGCAGGCAATATCAAAGCTTTTCTAACCCGCCTTCAAGCCTTCTTCGCCGATATACCTTACGAACTGAATGACCAGACAGAGCGGCATTACCAGACTATTTTCTATCTGATATTCAAACTCATGGGACAGTTCACACAAGCAGAAGTACGCAGTGCAAAAGGACGGGCCGATGCAGTTGTCAAAACACCGAAGTATATTTATGTATTCGAATTCAAGCTGAATGGCACAGCCGAGCAGGCATTACAGCAAATCGAAGATAAAGGGTATCTTATCCCTTATCAGGCAGATGAACGGGAAGTCAAAAAGGTGGGAGTAGAATTCAGTACTGACACACGAAATGTCAGTCGATGGCTACCCGAGGAATGAGAGAGTATACTACTTCTTCCTCATATTTATCTACAAATGATTCAGACTAAACCTCCCAACACTTCCACCCTTTGTTGGCACAGATATACACAATGTACGAACGAACATGGTAATTGGAGAATTTCCTTTTCGTATCTGCGGCATAGCCTTTCACTTGCTCCACGTGTTCGGGCAGCGGTTCGGTTAGGGCCAGCATTCGGTCAGCGTCTTTGGCATGATAGTATTTAAATTCCACCACGCGGTCGTCCGTATAATAATCCGTACCAGGGATGCCGGTCATTTCGAAATCCGAACGGCCTACGGAGTTGTTCTGCTCGATGGCAAAGGTATAGCAACTACTCAAATAACGGGAAACAAGCTCGTAGAAAGAACAACGGATAAAGTTCTCGTTGATCTTATCGAAAACCTGTGCGGGGAATTGTCCCAAGTATTGTTCAAAATAGTTTTGAACAAGGGGTTCGAGACTACGGTTGGAATCATACAGTTCATAAACCGGGACGTAACGGCTGGCGTTACCTTCGATCTTGTTCAGTTGGTTGTAATAATCCATGTAGATGCTGCGCATGGTCATGTTGGGGAGTACCATGCGGTAAGCACTCTTCAAGGTTGTCATGCCCAAATAGAACAGGCTAACAGGATAGAATTCTTTCTCGAAGAATTTCTTCTTGTTGAACTTACTGGATAAGTCGCTGACGTTGTAGGACAGTTCATCGTCTATCACCAGGGCATCAAGCATTTCTTTGGCATTGGTAAGCGAAAGAGTCAGGCGGCGAATCCAGTTGATGTCCGTACGCAGGTTCTCATCGATCAGTTCAGGCGGAATGCTTCCGGCGTTGGCGGCAAATTTTTTAAGGAAATAAGTTAGGATAGTGGAATTAAAAAGACGTTCGCCGACGGGGCTGAAACGATAACCATCATAGTTGCTCACAATAAGCTGCCAAATTTCCTCGAAACGTTCTTCGCTTGCACCGGGAGTATATTTATCAAGTACATAACGCAAATATGTCTTCGTTTCTTCATAGGTGAAACCGAGCATATTGAGGAAAGCCGGTTCGAGGGTGAGAATTTCCGCAATGTTATAACCGCTGGTCAGATCGTCCATAGTAACAGGCAATACGCCTGTACAGAAACAAGTGCGGATAGTACCTTCGCCTATGCCTTTTTTAATCACTTTAAAAAAGGTGCGAAGGAAACTGTCGCTGGTGGTTACTTCCTCATAAAGTGGGTCATTATAAGAAGTAAGCAGTTGATTGGTGAAGTTATCGTATTCGTCAATGAGGATATAGGCTTTAGGAAGTCCGTACAAACGGATATAGGCAAGAGCTTCCTCAAGCATCTGGGATGCATTCCCCCGATTGGTAAATTGAAAATCCCCAAACAAATCGCGATTATGCTCCACCATTATTTCTACAGGGCTGCAATTCAAGGCGTCAAAGTTCTTTGCCAGTCCCTCCATATCATTCGCCATCACCATAGCCGAGAAATCATAACGAATCACCATATATTGATTATGCTCTTTCGTAGGATGTTCTCCAATCCAGGTGCCGCCAAAAAGTTCTTCAAAACGATTCGCCTTTGTACGGTCGTAGTAGTGAGCCAGCGTGGAGATAAGCAGACTTTTCCCGAAACGACGGGGACGGAGAAAAACAGGAGCTTTATAGTCTTCAAGCCCCGGAATGTAATTTGTCTTATCGACATAATAAAAGCCACGTTCACGCATTTCTGTGAAGTCGGCCACTGCGTATGGAATCGTTATTCTTGCCATAATCGTTGATCTTCTCTTTCGGTAGAGACAAAAGTACTAATAAATTAGTACTATAAAAAAGATAATGCGAAAAAGATAGCTAAATACCAAGCTCAAATGGCTATATACATAAGTCTTTGATAAAAAAGAGGGCAAAACAGAGAAAAAGATCAAAGTTATGCACTTATCATGTATAGCCCTATACACGAAGGCTGCACAACTCTATACATGATGCGTGTATAGAGCTATGCAGCCTCTCTGCATAAACCGGGCGAGGCATTGCTCCGCCTGGTCAAGAGAACATTTTATGCCGCAGGATCGGGAGCTTCTCCTCCTCCGCCGCCTTCGCCACCACCGGAACCGGAGCCGCCTCCTGCATCGGGTTTCGTGCCGACGTAGAAAGTAGCGATAGCGGTTCGGGGTGTCTTTAGGAGCGTGCTTCCTGCATACTGTGTAGTGACGGTGAGGGTATATTCGCCATCGGCCAGACCGGCAGGAACAATGAATGTGAGTTGTGACGGGTTGTTGACGGCCAACATATTGAGGTCGACAGGTGTGGTTTGCTCTTTGCTGTTGGTGATAGTGATGCCGACGGAAGAATCCGTACCTGCAATTTTCAACATACGGCCATTGACCGTGAACGGACGGCCTGCAGTAGCGGTGGCAGGTGAGAATCCGGCAACGTACATCACGCTTTGGCGTTCGCCCAAAATACTGATAGAGGTCTGGGCGATAGCTTCACGCAGTTCTTTGTCTTGGGTGAAGGAGACGTAGACGGAGTTCTTTTCGGGATTCCATTTTCCGCCATCGATAACACCGCGGAGTTGCGCTACGGCGTGGTAAAGACCGGTGTTGACACTATATCCGCTAAGGATAAGATCGCTCACAACACGGTTGTAGAGCTTCACGACGTGCTCGATGGTTTCGGGACGGAGCCCGGTGTCTTCCTTGTGCATCTCGTCGAGGATGTCCTTCAACGAAAGATTACCGGACGATTCGAGCTGACCGATCTTATCGTCTTTGTTGTCGACGGTTACAGTGTTGTCGACTAACCAGATTTTCAATACATTCTTCATTATTCAATTTATTAGTAAAAAAGTTATTTTGTTGTATTCAACTATTATAAACTGCGGACATATTCACCATCAGCCAGTCCGAAATGACTGATGACCATTTGATTACGAACTCTGATGTACTACTTTATTATCAAAAGAATAAATAATAACTACCAGAGAAGGTTTATGAACTCTCGATATGGAGAATTAGCATTTTAGGCTGTTACCAGTCTTTACGGAAATAAGTATTATCAGCATCATTTCCAACTGCACCAGCCTCGTGAGGATTTTTAAGTACTTGAGTTTCAAAATTAGGATCATATAAAAATTGCATATCGTCCATTGGAGCTCTTATAAGATCCTCCATTCCTCTTATATTATCACGTAAATCATAAGCAATATACCCTTTTTTGCTCTCATTAAAAACTATAAATCCTGGAAAACTACCGGTACCCTCCATATCTAATAAAAAGTTGAGAAAAGCTTCATCTTCACTATAGATATCTGTAAGTTTCTGAGTGAAATTTTGAGTAAAACACACAAAACGATTCTTTTCTAGCCCGGCAAATGGTTTTCGTCCACAAATCATCCATTCAGCTTCAGGTATTTCAAACTCCGTCCAAAAAGGTAGAGAATATTGGTTTATATAACCTGTGTAAGCATAATCAATATATTTTCCAACCTCTATACCACCACACTTTTCTTTATCAAAAAAGAAGGCAGTCGCTTCCCCTTTATCAGCAACCGTTAACATTGTCTCCTTGGATAATGCCTCACGTAAAGCTTTTATTAATTTAGGATAAGTACTAGTATTTTTTATACCATCTATACCATATTCATCACTGTCGTCCCAAAGATCAATACCATCCAACTCATACAACTCCACTGCATTTCTCACTTGTGCTACAAAATTCTCAATCTCACCATCTGTCAAATGACAAAAGCCTATATCCGAACTGTTTTTCACAGTCAGACAAACTTTCATACCCATTAATTGCAAGGGGCGAATATACTTATCTGCATTTTTCAATACATGACTTATGTCCGCATTCAATTTCAGTTCACCTCCTGCATCAATAGTAGCTCTTAGCAGATTTACAACATCAAAAAGTTGAGAATATTTAGTACAGTCGCCATCCATAAAATTTTTTAGCCAATATACAGAACTTACCAAAGGACTCATCTTTTCAGTGTCAACATATCCTATACAAGTATATCCTTTCCAGGAAGAAGTCAAACGATGTTTTCCATTGGTCCAATTGATACGATAAAGCAATGTTTGATATTTACCATCTTCCTTTATTTTAAGAGGAAGTAAATACTGAGAAGCTCCTAAATTAAAAATTTCTGGAACCGGTAACATCCATCCCTTAAGAATTAAAGTCATCTTACCCGATTGCATAGCTCCGGCAGCAATTGTCAGACTACCACCATTGCCCAACTCATAAGCATTATCCGGTAACAATGTGTAATTCGAGTTGGTATATGCTAATTGGAAAGCTTCCATATCGAAATCTTTATCCACCATCACCGTCAGATTCTTCGTTTCTGTAGTGGCTTCTTTCAGTACAACAGACACATAGTCTGTTACGACCTCATTCTCTTTATCAGTAACTATAAGGAACACCTGTTGATTATCTGTCTGCAACTCGCTGCACAGTCTTGGTGAATCACCTATAACCACTTCGGTCGGTTTATCATGCGAAACATCAGGATTGATTACAGCTGCTTCTTCCTCACAAGAAGAAACGCATAAAGACAGCAAGCCCCAAAGCCAGATATATTTTAATATTCGTTTCATATCGTCATTCGTTTTTAGTTTATAACCACTTTGACTTATTTATTCATTATAGGCACTTCCACACCACTGGGCCATAACTCTGCTTCCGTTTTCGGACGTGGCTGTGTATAGGTGTCATTCGTAAAGTATGGAATCATCTTCGCATCATTATGGTGTCCGGTCCGGTCTATAATCGTATTTCCAGTGCCTTCATCAAATTTCCAGTAAGCCTGTAAATCAGATTCAGCTGCCGGGTCATCGATATTATACATGTTCTCATAGATTTGCTGTTCGGTACGTGCCACGCTCCATATACGGGCTTCACAAATATCACCGTTTAACTGACGACTTATATCATGAGATTGTCCGTACGAACGTCCGAAATAGAAATTAAAGTCACCACCATTACCATTGTCATCATCTGCCAGTTTATCCCCCAAACTAATGGTTGTTACATCGCTCTTGCCGTGTCCTTCTTCCCTGCTTTGCAATTTTCCGTTCACATAGAAAGCAATCACCTGCGTATTCAAATCCCACGTCAATGCGATGTGATACCACTCTCCCGCTTGAAGTTGGAGTTTTTTGTCGGCAGTAGGAAATTTACCCACAGGGGTCTGAACCTGCAACTGCTGACGGGGGAAGCTCGTATCTCCCAAACGCACACACAAATACTGCTCGATACCCATTATGGAGGAAATATCTGTTTCATCATCAAACTGGTTAATCCGTATGATTGCTTCCATTGTAATAGCTGTCAGATTATTCACTACATCTGCGGTAGGGCTTCCCTTGTCGAATCCCGGAACGGCAACATACACGTTCTTCAGGTTCATTGCCGTAGTGATGGCACTGGAACGACGCACGAGGTAATACATTGTGCGTGAACCGTTCATGATGCCTACTCCTTCGGCTCCTCCTATAGAAAGAGGACAAAGATAGGTAGCATCAATCTCCAATTCATCAAGTTTCAGAAACTTGATGCGTACTTCTTCGGAGGTAGTCTTCCCTGCCGGAATAGTCACCGCGTCTGTCGACAGCTGGTAATATGCTTCGGGAAGTGCTTCATAGTGAGTATCATTCTTTGCATTATAAGTACTAATCATTGAAGGGTCTACCTTTAGGCTGACCTTCACGTCATTCCCCGACGGATAAGTCAAGTTCACGTTAAAGACTTTCGTTTGGCTTGTCACCTTACGGTTAAAAGTGAAAGCCTCCGTATTTTTACTGGCAGCCACATTCAAGTATGCCGAATTATCGAACGGTGACTTTTCGCTGTAATCCGTATTATCACAGGCAATCGGCAGAAATAACAAAACTGCGGCTGCAAAGCACTGATAAAGTTTATGTATTCTCATAGCTTACATCGTTTAGTGAGCCGAAGCAGGATTCAGGAATTGAATACCTCCACGGGTCTGTTTATAAATAATATCAGTATCGTAGTAATCGGCAGAGATATTGTAAATAGCAATACCTCCCAATGGCGTTTCCATATTGAGAGCACCGTAAGCAGCTCCGGCGATGGCATTACGCGTCACTCCGTTATAGTCGGTCAATGTACCGCCTGGAGTGACGGCCAACAACAGACGGTCCGGAGCGGCCTTGCCATATCCGGTGGCATAAAATACGGAGGTTTCTATATCATATTCATCGGATGCACCGGAAATATCGAGTACGAAATAGTTGAAAAGGCTGCGCTGCGCTTCCGGCAACAAGGAAGGAGTACCCTCAAAAACTAACAGACACGGTGTCTGTCCCAAAGCATCCAGCAGCGGCTTTAACGCCGAAACGTCTACCGCAGAGCCTTCCGAACCGAGGGCAATCCCGTCAAATGTCCCTGCACGCACTGCCTCAACAGCAGAGGTAATAGAGGTATTCAGTTTATCTTTAGCCACACAATCTATATAGTAAAGCACTTTCGTCCCATAATCCTCACGCACCAACTTCATATCTTCCCGGTCATATTCGGACAGACGGTCGGCATTACGCATCGTCACTATATCGATACTATCCGGCAACGCACGGAGAAAGTCCTTCTCACCGGTAGATACTTCCGGAGCATTATCCAACCGGGCATAAACGACAGCGTGTTTCGTTGCTTTATATGCACGAAGATTCTGCGTATATGCCGCATATTCTTGCGGATTCTGTTCCTTAAACCCATTCACCTGACTATCGTGTATTTCCATTTCCGTCCAGTCGTCGCAACTGATGGTAGCAACCGACAGGAAAGTAGTCAGTAGGCATAACTTAATGATTGATTTATATTTCATAATCTCATTGATTTAAAGGTTCGTTCTAGTTTGAAGATTGACTATTCTCAATGGAATGGTCTTTCTTATCCCACCAAAGTTTAGTTCCTGCGGCATCGGGACCATTCAGCATTTCTACAGCTTGATCGATGTATTTCGGATTTCCCGTATATTCATCTGCAGGGAAAGGCAGACGACGGGGACCGATTGTTACATTCACACTATTATTGGGGTCTTTATTCTCCACGGCAGGCAACAATTTCGGGTAGCCCGTACGACGATGTTCCGCCCATGCTTCCAGCCCCAGCGGAAATATTGCAATCCATTTTTGAGTAATGATACGCTCCAGGTTCCGTTCGAAATACTCCGCTCCAGGTTCCCAGGCAATCGTAATGGTACTTACCGCCGGATGACTATACTTAATATCAGCCCCGTCCATCGGGTTCACATAGTCTATAGGCTTTTTCTCCGCATCCTTCACATATTGGTCTGCTCCGGTGGCTCCGCCACGCTCTTCGAATGAAAGGGCAATAGCCTTTTCATACAATGCCTGCGCATCACCTCCCATACTCCAACCACGCAACGCGCCTTCGGCACGAAGGAAAGTCACCTCCGCTGCATTCATCCAGAGATAAGGATCGGTGCTGGAAATCACCTGCTTTGAGTAAAGGTTAATCATGTCGTCTTTCTTCTGGGTAAATATGCCGATACGTACACCGTAATAATCGTATACATCGACTTTCTCGCCATCCTGATCGACTGTCTGCACACCTTTGACAAACATCTTATCCAAACGCGGATCTTCATAACCTTTCATAATAGAAACTAAATCGGCACTGATACGGTAGTCATTCCAGTTATTAAATAGCAACTCCGAACGGTTCTCCGCCACATGAAGCATGGCGTTGTCCTCATTCGATTCAATCACTCCCGCTTCCACAGCCTTCTGCGCAATACGTTGCGCCTCGGTAGGATTGACATAGCTCATACGCATAGCAATGCGAAGTTGCATGGAATGTACAAACTTACGCCATTTGGAAATGTTTCCGTAATACAAGTCTTCCAGTTTGCGGAAAGCCTCGGACGACAGGTCTTTGTTTTCCTCCAACACTTTATCCGCTTCTTCCAGTTCTTTCAGCATCTGTGTATATACCTGCTCCTGCGAATCGTAAGGAACAGCCAAGTCTTCACCCGAATTATCATTATCCATCATCTTCGAATAAGGAATCGGACCATAAATGTCCGTCACACGATGCATGATACACACCCGGAGAATTTTACCAAAAGCTAAAGCCACAGGGTCATCCGTCTTGTTCATCATATCGCGGTACTGCGGGTACATGTCTTTAATCGGATCGGCAAACGGGGATTTGAGCCATCCCTGTTCGGGATTGAAAGTAGAGAATTTCATCACCCAAGTGTCTACAATTCCTTCCAGATAACCACCGTATGCTCCTCCTGCCATGGCATCCATAAACTGGTAAAGGTGTTCACGTGTAGGAATCACCAATCCCTGCATTCCTTTGAGCGTAGCACCTACAATATGATTCTCACGCTGCATTTCTTCTCCGTCCGCTTCGTACATACTCCGGTTGATGTCGCTGTCGAAACAACCGCCCAACGGAAGCAGAAATAATGAAAGGATCATTATCTGAAGAATGTTATATATTCGTTTCATGTCCATCATAGTATTTAGAAGTTAATCTTTATGTTAAATCCTATATTCCGGGTACTCGGCATCATGAAGTAGTCGATTCCCTGATAATAGTTGTTCGTAGTAGCTACTGCTTCAGGATCGAAAGGAGCTTTACAGTAGATCATCCAGAGATTTCTGCCCACAAGGGATACATTGATATCACAAACATTGCCCAGCCAGCGGCGCGGAACGGTGTAACCGATATGTGCCTCCTGCAGACGCAGGTTGGTAGCACTATAAGTATAGTAGGTAGGCAATCCGCTCTGCGATGCTACCACTTCATAGAAGCTTTGCGGATTCACGCGGCTACGGCCGTTTATCCATACTCCTCCGGCATCACGCGCGGCAGCAGATGTTTCAGATACTCCGTAGAGATCAAGATAAGCCTGTGTTGCCGAATAAACGATTCCGCCCAAACGGGCTGTCAACAAGAAACCGGCATTGATACCTTTATAAGAGAAGCTATTATTCCAGGCTAAATTTGCCTTAGGAAGTACGCTTCCCAACTTTATGTCACCGGCATTGTCGATGGCTGTCACATTACCGCTATCGTCAATCAGGATATTACCGTTAATATCACGCTTCAAATCGGCATGGGTATAAAGATCGCCCAGCGTACCGCCTTCCTTCAGGATAAATTTCGCCTTTCCGAATCCGCGGCCTTCATCAGTTTTGAGTTCCAGTTTATCCACATTGTAAGTTTTGCCCGTCTCCGGATGAACATAATCCTTCACTAGTTCGACGATTTCATTCTTGTTGGCCGAGAAAGTAAAGCTGCTGTCCCAGCCGAAATCTCCCCAACGATGCCCATAAGACAACATAGCCTCGAAACCATAGTTGCGTACATATCCGGTCTGTACATACAATTTGTCATATCCTGACGAAACAGGAAGCCGAGGATCAAATGTCTGATTATAAGTATTGGCGTAATAGAAAGATCCGCTCAATTTGAAATCTTTAAACAGGGTTGCATCCAGACCTACTTCCCATGAGTCAGTACGCTCGGGGTATAGTTTACCAATGGGATAATTCGTCTGCGATTTCCAGTCCTGCTTATTGGCATCATACGAGTAAGTAGGATAGGTAAGAAAACGAGGATAAGGATTACCTACGGAACTGAACGATCCGCGTACTTTAAGATAATCCACCCAATCAGGCAGTTTCAACATTTCAGTGATGACAGCCGAAAGCCCTACGGAAGGATAGAAGAATGAAGCCTGCGGAGAATGTGTCAGCTGCGAAGCCCAGTCGTTACGTCCTGTAACGGTGAGATAAAGCATACTTTTCCACCCTACTTCGGCACTAGCAAAAATAGATTCGGTCGCTTCGCGCCAACCCACCTGCGTAGCACGTTTTTTTGCGTTGTCAAGGTCGTAAACATTGAACAGATTAGGAATACCTGTTTCTCGTATAGGCCCCGCATAGCCCAATTCCTTACTAGTCACTCCACTATAACTGGCACCGATATTGGCTACAATCGTAAAATCCTGAATACGTTTATTAATATTCACCAACACATCGGCATAAGTCTGCGAATATTGTCCGTTGTTTACTGTATAATGGCCTTGTGAACTACCGTCAGTCAGCGTGTTGCTACTGCTTGCATAAAGCTTGCCTTCATATTCGCTATGAGTATTGTCGATGCGGACACGCCCTGCCACATTCAGCCAGTCAAGAATCTGGTAACTCAAACCTGCCGAAGCCATATAGCGTTTCTTATTGTTGAGACGGAGATTACGGTAAGCAATCCAGTAAGGATTCTGCATACGAAGGTCACCTTCGCCCTGCGGCCAAAACTGTACGCTAATTTTCCGGGCTTCATCCCAACGCTCGAAATTCTTCACTATAGAGAAATCATCCCCGCGAGGGAAAAGATAAGCAGAAACCAACGGATTGGAGTACTGCCCCTGATTGGTCATATTACGGTCGTTCTGAAGAATATAGCTTGCACTTACATCCAGTTTCATCTTATCATTCAAGAAACTGGTCGTATTACGGAAAGTAAAATTATATCTGTTATACCTATTGTTGGGAACCATCCCTGCCGAATTGACGGCAGCCGCAGAAAAGAAAGTCTGATTTTTATCCGTTCCGGTAGACAGCGTAACGGAATTTGTATATACCGCACCCGTATCAAAGAAATCATCGGGTTCATATCCTGTTTGAGCAGCCGAGTTCAACTTCGGTCCCCAGCTATAAATATTGGAATTTCCCGCTTTTCCATTGCTACCCGTACCATAACGTCCTTGGAATTCGGGCATCTTAAAAGCATTCAACCATTCAATGCCACTTGATACACCTACTTGCAGCTTACCTACCTGTCCTTTTTTTGTAGTAATCACAATCGCACCGTTTGCCGCATTACTACCATAAAGGGCGGCAGCTGCCGCTCCAGTCAGTACGGAAATACTTTCTATATCTTCCGGATTAATATCAGCAATGGCCTCGGTAGCTCCCTTTGAACCAAATTCCGTATCTCCTCCGCCACCGAAATTATACATCGGAATGCCGTCAATCACGTACAAAGCGTTACTACTCTGTTCAATAGACTTTGTTCCACGCATCACCACTCTACTTGCCCCACCGACACCGGAAGAGCTCGTATTGATAGTAACACCCGCAACTTTACCATTCAGGCTGTTTACAAAATTAGCATCCTTAATCTGGGTCAGTTCGTCGGACTTTACTTGCTGTACGTTGTAGCTCAATGCTTTCTGCTCGCGTTTGATGCCAAGTGCTGTTACAACAACTTCACTCAACAGTTTTGTATCCGAAGCCAGTTGCACGCTATATGTATTCTGTCCGGTTACTTTTACCGTCTGTGGAGTGTAACCTACATAACTGATACTCAACACACTTCCAACAGGAGCTTCGAGCGAAAAGTTACCGTCTATGTTTGTGATAGTTCCAATGCTTGTACCTTCCACACGTACATTGACACCAATCAACGGTTCTCCGCTATCATCCAGTACGCGTCCGGTGATACGTTTGGTGGAAGCAGTTTCGGTTGGTTTCTGTTCTTGTGGAACGATGATGACATATTTTCCTTTGAGCTGATACGTATATCCTGTACCTTTTAGGATTTCCGTGAGAGAGTTCTCCAACGTGGCTTTTTCCAACGCCAAATTGATGGAGGGTTTGTTTTTCAACTGCGACTCGTTGTAACCAACGGACAGTTTCGTTTGTTTTTCCACTTCTTTCAATGCCTCGATGACCGATATGTTTTTCTTATGGATCGTAATCCGGGCATTACTACTTTGAGCAAAAGTAGGGGTAGAAAGGAGCAGACAGCACAAAAAAAGCATAAATACTCGACTGATTGCCTGCTTATTGGCTATAAATTCATAAATTTGCTGCATCTTCTTAGTATTAGTTTATACAGATAAAGTTAGATTCTCGAATTTAGTAGCGTCTGGTTAACGCTAATAGTAAGAATTTCGATTTCACATCCGGGGGAAGGTTGCAGCTTCTCCCGGATATTTTTTCCGCATAGGCTCAATGTATTTTAAGGTTAATATTCAGTGTTTACAAGTTCTATTTTGTTCCCCGGTGCCGAAGCATGTCTTCCCCGGTACCGGAGTCTATCTTCATCGGTGCCGGAGACGCCCTTCCCCGGTGCCTGAAATATAGCACTTGTCTCCCACTATTTTATAGTCCAGATTTCCCGTCACACGAGCGATAATATCCATCACTTCTTCCATAGAAGCATTTTGCCCGAAAGTAAGATTGAACCGGTCTTCTTTCAGACTACGGAAACTATAAACAAAGGTGTAAGGGTATTTGCGTTCGAGACGGGTGAAGATTTCTTCCAATGTCATACTGCGGAAAACGATTTCGCCACGTTGCCAAGCAGTGACATCCTGCATATCAGGATGAAGTACGTTTCCGGAGCGGGTACGTTTGTTATAAGCCAGTTGCTCGTTCGGCTTCAAGATCTCCTGCCCCTGCTGATTATTGTACTCCACCAACACTTTTCCGGAAATCAGGGTAGCTGTCACTTCCTCTTCGTCGGGGTAGGCTGTCACGTTGAATTCCGTTCCGAGTGCCGTCACCTGAAAGTCCGAGGACTTCACGATAAAAGGATGCTCTTCGTCACGTTTCACCTTGAAGCTGGCTTCTCCCACAAGATACACACAACGGGTATCACCCTTAAATTGCTGTGGATAAAGTAAAGTGCTTTGGGAATTAATCAATACCTGCGTACCATCCGGCAAAGTGATGTTCCGCATCTCGGCGGTAGGAATATATGCTTGCAACAAATCTGGTGCCTGCCGGTTCTGCAAAGCCAGATAGATAGAAACGGAAGAAACTGCAATCAACAAAGCTGCCGCTACGCGCCACACTACCAGATGAGTACGTAAAGAATGTATCCTGCGCCTCGTTCCAATGCCTGTCAGTTCACGCATCCGTTCCAAAGAATGACGGTAGCCGGAAGTCGTTGCCGATTCGGTAGCTTCCCAAAGTTGATTGAGTTCATGATCTTTTTCATCGGCACGTTCTTCGTCGGTCAGCCATGTACGGAAATCCTGATCGACTTCTTTCGGATAGTCGTGATTGATATAACGGTCGATTACATCGCGAATATAATTCTTCATAAGGTGATATTTATTGTTCTGTTTAGAAACGCTTACGTAAATATCACTACTCAGCAAGGGCAACTACGGGAAGAGACGGAATAGAATAACAAACATTAACACTTTGCGGAGTTCCGTCAATGTTTTATAGATGTGATCTTCTACGGTACGCAAGGGGATTTGCAGTTTATCTGCTATTTCTTTATGAGAAAGTCCTTCAAAACGGCTCATCTCAAAAACCCGTCTACGGCGATCAGGCAACTGACTGAGTGTCATCCTAATAAGCATTAATACTTCTTTATAGTATAGATTTTCTAACAGGGAGGAATCTTCGTCACAAAGTTCACCCAACAACTGGGCTTTCAAAACTTTGTCTTCATATTCCTGCTCTACCTTCTGATGCTTGAACAGGTTGAATATTTCATTCCGAGTCACAGTATAGAGATAACCAGTCATGGTTTCCTGATCTTGCCAAAGTTCAGGACGTGTCCATAACTTAAGAAATATATTCTGGGCAATGTCTTCCGCATCCTCCTCCGACTTGGTCAACAACTTCGCAAAGTTCTTCACACGAGGGAAGTTAGCGGCATAAAACTGCTCAAAACGGATATCCAATTCTGCTATCGTTTCGTTCATCTGTCGAGTCTTTTACTATGAAACCCGGGGCAAATATAGGCAAAATTAATTTCAGGCAATGGATGCAAACAAAAAAAACATCCCACCTTTTAAACCAAAACAAGTCTAAAAGGTGGGAATATTATAAGATTCTAAAGAATCTCAGAAGTTATTCTTCATCCATCAGAATTTCCAAAATCTGACAAGCAGCCTTCGCCACCGGAGTACCCGGACCAAAGATAGCAGCTACACCTGCCTTATACAGGAAGTCATAATCCTGTGCAGGAATAACACCACCGGCAATCACCACAATGTCTTCACGTCCCAGTTTCTTCAGTTCTTCAATAATCTGCGGAACCAATGTCTTATGACCGGCAGCCAGTGAAGAAACACCTACTACATGAACATCGTTTTCTACCGCTTCACGAGCAGCTTCTGCCGGAGTCTGGAACAACGGTCCCATATCCACGTCGAAACCACAGTCCGCATAACCCGTTGCTACTACCTTGGCACCACGGTCATGACCGTCCTGTCCCATCTTTGCAACCATGATACGAGGTTGACGTCCCTCTTTTTTCGCAAACTTCTCTGCCAGTTCACAAGCACGCTTGAAGTCGCTATCGTTTTTACTTTCTGATGAATACACGCCTGATATAGTTCTAATTATTGCTTTATAACGTCCTACTATCTGTTCGCAAGCAAATGAGATTTCACCCAATGTCGCACGAACACGAGCCGCTTCCACAGCCAGTTCCAGCAAGTTACCCTTACCGGTCTTCACACATTCGGTAATTGCAGCCAATGCCTTGTCCACTTCAGCCTGGTTGCGTCCTTCTTTCAAACGTTTCAGGTTTTCAATCTGTTCAAGACGAACGGCAGTATTATCAATTTCAAGAATATCAATCGGAGCTTCTTTATCCAAACGGTACTTGTTCACACCCACAATAGTCTGCTGACCACTGTCGATACGAGCCTGTGTACGTGCGGCAGCTTCTTCGATACGCATCTTCGGAATGCCGGTTTCGATAGCTTTCGCCATACCACCCAGTTTTTCGATTTCCTGAATGTGCTCCCAAGCCTTATGAGCCAATTCGTTCGTCAAAGACTCTACATAATAAGAACCGCCCCACGGGTCAACATTCTTACAAATGTAAGTTTCTTCCTGAATATAAATCTGAGTATTACGTGCAATACGTGCGGAGAAATCTGTCGGAAGAGCGATAGCCTCATCCAATGCATTGGTATGCAGAGACTGAGTATGTCCCAAAGCGGCAGCCATAGCTTCGATACAAGTACGTCCCACGTTGTTGAACGGGTCTTGTTCGGTCAGTGACCAACCGGAAGTCTGTGAGTGAGTACGCAATGCCAGTGATTTCGGGTTCTTCGGATTGAACTGTTTCACAATCTTCGCCCACAACATACGTGCGGCACGCATCTTGGCAATTTCCATAAAGTGGTTTGTACCGATTGCCCAGAAGAAAGACAGACGCGGAGCAAACGCATCAATGTCGATGCCTGCGGCAGTTCCGGCACGAAGATATTCCAAACCGTCAGCCAATGTATAAGCCAACTCGATATCCGCCGTAGCACCTGCTTCCTGCATGTGGTAACCGGAGATAGAGATAGAATTGAATTTCGGCATCTTCTGTGAAGTATATTCGAAGATATCGGAAATAATCTTCATAGAGAATGCAGGCGGATAAATATAGGTGTTACGCACCATAAACTCTTTCAGAATATCGTTTTGGATTGTACCTGCCATTTCTTCCAGTTTGGCACCTTGTTCCAGTCCGGCATTGATATAGAATGCCATAATAGGAAGTACCGCACCGTTCATTGTCATAGACACGGACATCTTGTTCAAAGGAATGCCATCGAACAGGACTTTCATGTTCTCTAAGGAACAGATAGACACACCTGCCTTACCTACGTCGCCCACAACACGTTCGTGGTCGGGGTCATAACCGCGATGAGTAGCCAAGTCGAATGCTACCGACAGACCTTTCTGACCGGAAGCCAGGTTACGGCGATAGAAAGCATTTGATTCTTCAGCAGTGGAGAATCCGGCATACTGGCGGATAGTCCAAGGGCGAAGCGTGTACATTACTGAATACGGACCACGCAGATAGGGCGGAAGTCCGGCAGCATAGCCGAGGTGCTCCATTCCTTCGAGGTCTTCTTTTGTATAAACAGGCTTCACTTCAATGTGTTCCGGCGTTTTCCAGTCAGCGGAGATACCGTTAGCCTTTTGCCATTCAGCACCGTTAGCAGGCTGAAATGCGGCATATATATCTAAGTTTTTAAAATCTTTTCTCATCTTACTTCAATAGTTTGGCGTTAAACTCTTTCAAGGTATCCAGTACGTTGACACGGACATGGATGAAGTTTTCGATACCTGCTGCTTTCAGTTCGTCCATACAAGCAGGAGCACCGGCAACGATAAACATAGCGCGGCCGTCCAATGCCTTGAATGCAGGAATTGCATATTCCGCATATTCATCATCACTTGAACAGATTACGACAATATCAGCTTTGGCAGCCATAGCTGCTTCTACTCCAGCTTCTACCGTTTCAAATCCGAGATTATCAACCACTTCATAACCGGCACAAGCCAGGAAGTTGCAAGAGTACTGTGCACGTGCCTGACGCATAGCCAGATTACCGATAGTCAGCATGAATGCTTTCGGACGTTTGCCGGATGCTTCCGTTTCGAGACGCAATGCTTCAAACTCGCTGGCAGCACGGTCGAATACCAATGTATCCACATCTTTCTCACAAGTATGGTCTTTTCCACCACAGCAGCATTTTGCTTCAACCGGTTGCTTATCTCCGGCCTTTTCATTGAAGTTCGGGAATTGGTTAGTACCCAGCAATACTTCACGACGTTGGGCCACCGCTTTATGACGGGCTTTATTACTTTCGTTGACAGCAGCCTGAACAGTCCCCGCCTTCAATGCTACATAGAAACCACCGGCTTCTTCTACAGACAGGAACAAGTTCCATGCTTGCTGTGCAATAGAAATTGTCAGGTTTTCAATATAATAAGAGCCGGCAGCCGGGTCAATTACTTTATCGAAATGAGATTCTTCCTTCAACAATAGTTGTTGATTGCGTGCCAGACGTTCTGAGAATTCATCCGGAATCTCGTATGTCTTGTCAAACGGAGTCACTGTCATAGAATCCACACCACCTAATGCAGCGCTCATCGCTTCAGTTTGTGTACGGAGCAGGTTCACGTGTGCATCAAACAAAGTCAGATTGAAAGTGGAAGTTTCGGCATGAACCGCCATTTTTGCCGCGCAACGACATTCACCGTTAGCACCTTTGTTATCACAGTCGCGCAAACATTCCGGATTGTAAGAAGCTACAATATTCGCCCACAACAGACGTGCTGCACGGAATTTAGCAATTTCAAGGAAATAGTTGGAACTGATACCGAAGTTGAATTTGATTTTTTTAGCCACTATAGCAGCAGGAACACCGGCATCGGTCAGTTGGCTCATGTATTCATTACCCCAAGCCAGTGCATACCCCAATTCCTGAGAAATATAAGCTCCGGCATTGTTCAGCGATAATGCGTTCACATTCAGTACGCGGTAAAAAGGAAGCGGTTGGATAGCTTCAATCAGTGCTTTAGCAGTTTGCACCATATCACCCTTTTCCTTGCCGCGGGTCAGCATTTTGTTGAAGAAATCATAGTTGATAGAGCCTTTCAGCTTCTTCACATCATAATCCTTCTTCCGGAAATAAGCTACCAGCAGATTAGCCAGTTCAACAACGTGTCCCTGACAAGTAGAGAAGTTCAGTTCAACACACTCAGCTTGAATATCATTCAACAGAGTCTCAAGATATTCCGCATTGAGTTCTTTTGCCCTTACATGGAAAGAAAGTGAATCGACACCTTTATTCAGGATATCCAGTGCTTTCGCATTGGCCTCTTTAGGACATTCCACTTTGATTTCCTGACGTACCAGCCATTCATTGTTGTCCTTCTTGGTTCCTCTTAAATAAGGGAATTCTCCGGGAAGTGCGTCTGTCGTCTTCAACCCTTCCAAGTCCTCCATCCGGTAGAAAGGTTTCACTTTGAATCCTTCGTTCGTCTTCCAAACGAGCTTCTTCTCAAAATCAGCACCTTTCAAGTCGGCTGTAACCTTCTCCATCCATTGTTCGGTGGAGACAGGAGAAAAGTCTGAGAAGAGTTTTTCTTTTTTGTCTGCCATAGTTTATCTAAAATTAAAACAAGAATTAATATTGTCTCTATTTTTATCTGTCTCTTTCCAAATGTCTGTTGTTCGACTTGCAAATATAATTAATAAGTTCAAACGAAACTTCTTTTTATAGAAAATTCGCACACCTCCACTTTGTATAGAATCTGTATGGAAATTCTTCTTTCCCGCAATTTTTAGTTCTTCTTTTATTTGATTAGCTCCAATGTTATGACTAATTTTGCACCCGTTTTTAGAAAAGACATTATAAAAACTACTAAATTATGGATTGGTTACAAAGTTTATTGTGGGACCCCAGTTCCGTGGCACACATCGTGTTCCTCTACGCATTCGTAGTGGCAGCCGGCGTGTATCTCGGTAAGATAAAGATATTCGGTGTATCTTTGGGCGTCACATTTGTTTTGTTTGCCGGCATCCTAATGGGACATTTCGGCTTCACAGCCGATACACACATCCTACATTTCATCCGTGAATTCGGATTGATCTTGTTCGTATTCTGTATCGGTCTTCAGGTGGGGCCATCTTTCTTCTCTTCTTTCAAAAAAGGAGGAATGACATTGAACCTGTTGGCTGTAGGCATCGTAGTGTTAAATATTGCCGTTGCACTGGGGCTTTACTACCTCTGGAACGGTCGAGTAGAACTGCCGATGATGGTAGGTATCCTCTATGGAGCTGTCACAAACACTCCGGGACTTGGTGCCGCCAATGAAGCATTGAACCAGCTTAATTACACTGGTCCACAAATCGCACTGGGATATGCGTGTGCTTATCCGCTGGGGGTAGTAGGTATTATCGGTTCAATCATTGCTATCCGCTACATCTTCCGTGTCAATATGGCCAAAGAGGAAGAAAGTCTGAAAATCCAAAGTGGAGATGCACATCACAAACCTCACATGATGAGTCTGGAAGTACGCAATGAATCAATCAGCGGAAAAACGTTGATTGAAATCAAAGAGTTTTTAGGCCGCCAGTTCGTTTGTTCCCGTATTCGTCATGAAGGTCATGTAAGTATCCCCAACCATGAAACCATATTCAATATGGGGGATCAATTATTCATTGTCTGTTCAGAAGAAGATGCTCCTGCAATTACCGTATTTATCGGTAAAGAAGTGGAACTCGACTGGGAGAAACAAGACCTTCCCATGGTTTCCCGCCGTATTCTGGTGACTAAACCGGAAATCAACGGAAAGACTTTAGGATCTATGCATTTTCGTAGTATGTACGGAGTGAACGTAACCCGCATCAACCGTTCCGGTATGGACTTGTTTGCCGATCCAAATCTGGTACTTCAGGTAGGTGACCGTGTAATGGTGGTAGGTCAGCAAGATGCAGTTGAACGTGTGGCAGGTGTTTTGGGTAATCAGTTAAAACGTCTGGACACACCGAACATTGTGACTATTTTCGTTGGTATCTTCTTAGGAATTCTCCTGGGTAGCCTTCCTATAGCATTCCCCGGTATGCCGACTCCTCTGAAATTAGGTTTGGCAGGCGGACCGCTGGTAGTAGCTATTCTTATCGGACGTTTCGGTCATAAGCTCCATTTAGTGACTTATACAACCATGAGCGCTAACCTGATGCTTCGCGAAATCGGTATCGTGCTCTTCCTTGCTAGTGTCGGTATAGATGCCGGAGCCAACTTTGTGCAAACGGTAGTCGAAGGTGACGGATTACTATACGTAGGTTGTGGTTTCCTTATCACCGTTATCCCATTGCTTATAATCGGTGCTATCGCAAGATTATATTATAAGGTAAACTACTTTACCCTGATGGGATTGATAGCCGGTAGTAATACCGACCCGCCCGCATTGGCTTATGCCAATCAAACAACATCCGGAGATGCTCCGGCAGTAGGGTATTCTACAGTTTACCCATTATCCATGTTCCTCCGTATTCTGACGGGACAGATGATATTATTAACGATGATGTAAATCATGTTTTATTTATAAATAATAAAGCCGGTCATATCCTTCAATGGAATATACCGGCTTTATTTCTTTTTCTTATAGACTTCTTCTACGCCTATTATATAAGCTGTAGTTTCTTCACTACAAATTCTTCTATAAACCGAACTGTCTCTTCAACTCCCAAAGAAGAAGAATCGACACATAAGTGATAAGTAGCAGCTGCTCCCCACGTTTTATAACTATAATAATTATAATACTCCGAACGTCTCTTATCCGCTTTTTCTATCATTCCTTCTGCAGCTTCCGCATCAATATGATGCATGGCGCATAATCGCGCAATACGATCTTCCTTAGAGGCCGAAATAAAAACATTCGCACAACGGGGATGTTCACGCAGAATATAGTCCGCACAGCGTCCGACAAAGACACAAGATTTTTCTGCCGCCAGATGACGAATCACATCACTTTGCACTTTAAACAGGGCATCATTACTCAAACAGTTATTACATGGCATAGCTCCTTCACTGATAAAAGGAAAACGCATGCCGAACAATCCGCCAATAATACCTTGCGAAGCTTTCTCATCCGCTTTTTCAAAAAATTCTTTGCACAACCCGCTTTCTTCAGAAGCCAGATTAATCAATTCTTTATCGTAGAAGTCAATCCCCAAACGGGCTGCTAACTTCTCTCCTATTTCTTTTCCGCCGCTACCTAGTTGCCGACCGATGTTGATAACATAATTACCGCTCATAGTACATTTTGTTTTATGGTTCTGTAGCAAACATACGACTTTTTTCTAAAAATCACATCATCAAACGAAAGTTATATTTGAAAGTAACGATGAAATACCCTTTTATTTCCTGCGTACGATACTCATAAAAGCCGTCGGAAGTTGCCATACGGTTATAACTTTTCCTCTTTCCTAAAATGTCTACCCAATAAGCAGACAGTTCTGCTTCTTTCTTTTTCAAGAATCTCCAGGTAGCACTCGCATTCCATAACATCTCATCATCTTCTCCTTTACGGATATTCGTACCATTACGGAAAGTATAAGCCCCATCCGTCCGTAATTGTATGCCCAAAGGAAGATCAACATATCCTTCCAAACGGAAATTATAATAACGGGTATATGTATTGTTATCATTCACAGAGTTGAGCGAATACTGATAATTCCAGGAAGTAGAGAAGTCAATACCTCCCCAGGCAGGCTGATAAGAAACATTCGCTTCACAATTCAAGCCAGTGTCACGCGTTGTACTTTTCACCGGCTCAAGACTTCTATCTTCATTAATCATGCTGACACTATTACTATGATTACCGTTCATATCCAACCGTAAAGAGAAATGTCCTAAACGTTTCCACCAGTTAGCACTTCCATACATATTCCAGTTACCGTTTATATTGACAGGATATGTCTCACGTCCGCCAGTCTGTGCATCATATATCATTACCTGTGTAACGCTATTCTGTTCCAACTGTCCTCCAAGATTCGCAGATATGCCTTTTTTAGAATGTTGAAAGCTTATACGCATACTATGAGCAAACATTTGCTTCAAATCCGGATTCCCTCGAGTAATATATAATGGATTACTATTATCTGTAAGTGGCATTAAGTCCGATAAAGAAGGTTGCCGGGTTCTACCGTCATAATTGAAAGTTATTCGTGCCTCTTTCTTTTTCCAGGCCAGCCATATCATAGGCTGAAAGTCGATAGTATGCACAGTGGTATCCGCATACAGTTTCCCCATTTTCCGTTCAATGGTTCGCCTTTGCGGAGTAATCCCTAATGATGCATTCACCATCCATGTATCATCAGAGTAATTGAAGCCTACATTCAGATCATGTCCATTAGTACGACTATGACTTCGATTACTCAAACTATCTACATAACCCATTTCATAGTCAGGAGGCAACTCACCAAAAACATCCGACTTCGCCAAAGAAGACAATTCATAAGTGTCGCGGTTATCGCGTTCATAATGAGTGTTCCAGTTATACGCTGCACGAATATGCATTTTCTTACCGATAGGTTGGGTGAAGTTAATCCCTACCCGCCACGAATTATTTTTCTGGGGTGACTTCAAATACTGGTTACGATAAAGTAAAGAATCGTTGCCCTGCTTATCTTTAAGACGGAAATAAGTAGTTTTTGAAAGCGAAAAACTTTCATTATCCCCCCAAGAATCCGAACTTTGAATGTTCAATCCTAAAGTTGTACCTTTTTCATTCAGCCGCCTCATAATCCCCATCATCCAATTACAACGGTTCGATTGCCCTTCCGAACGCGACCGGTTTTCACTACGATTTACTTTGATATCTTGGGAAATCGATTCAAAATCATCGAACAAGCTTTCATGATTGACGTTAGGAGGAGCGTCAAAAGAAGCATTCTGGCTATTACTTTCATTCCGGTTAGGAGAAAAGCTGAAACCACCGTTAAAATGTATGCGTGTACGTTTATCCACTTCCCAACTACCCATGATATTAGAATTGAACGACCGGCTTTTAGAGTTACCTTCATTAGTGGACGCAGAATATTGGTTACCAGCAGTTAAATATTGCTCCTGATACATGGAAGAAATATTTCCGTTCCGATTGAGATTATAGTTCATGCTTCCGGTCAAAGAAAACTTCTTTCCGAATTTATGAGTCATATTCATTCCCACCGAATTATTAATATTATCCTTGTAAGTGCTATTCTGATATCGGTTGGTGGAACGTCCTATGAAAGAAAGATTTTCTCCATCTTTGCTAAAATAATTCACCTGCCCTTCCAAATCCTTCTTTTGATTGTTTCCATATCCCACAGTGGCATTCGTCAGCCAGGTTTTATTCAATTCATCCTTAGTCTGCAAGTCAAGTACATATTTCTTTTCTCCTGAACTAATTCCGGTAAATTCTTCTTCTTTTGATTTTTTATCGTACACTTTCAACTTACTAATCAAATCTGCCGGCAAATTTTCGAGTGCCGTCTTTTTATCTCCGGAGAAAAAAGCTTCGCCATTCACATTGATTTCACTGATAGGTTGCCCATTATATGTCAGCGATTGATCTTTCTTATTATACACCAATCCCGGAACACGCTTCACTAAATCCTCCAAATAAGCTCCATCGGGAGTTTTATAAGCAGCAGCATTGATAACGGTAGTATCTCCTTCCATTACTACTTCTTGCAATTTCCCGGTCACTACCACTTCCCTAATCTGAATATCATCATCCTTCAATGTAAGTGTACCAACATTTACCAATGCCGAATCGCCCAATGCATGATATACGGATTGCATTCCCATAAAAGAGACTTTCAACAGATATTGTTTTTTCTTCTGCGACTGGTAACTAAGAGTAAAACGACCATTTTTATCGCTTGTTATTCCTTTTATGAAAGTAGAGTCATTCTTTTGCAAAACAATAACACTAGCCGAAGGTAAAGGCTGTCGTTTATTACTCCCAGACTCCAACGTCTGCACTCTGCCTTTGACAGTTCTTGTTTGTTGAGCATATAATACAGTATGTATGCAAAGTAACAGCAAAAGTAGTCCACATAGTCTACAAGTTTTCATGTCAATAGCAGTATAAGTCTATATTCTAATTTGAGTCAAAATTGTGGAGGTAAAATTAAGGAGTTTTCTTGAAAATATACTACTTTATTTATTTAATTAAAACTAATTACATTCCAATCACATAAGGTCACAGTATAATCCCCAAAAAGACTTTCCCATCAATCAAAAAACAGACTCTTTTTAAAAGGACATTTTTTGATTGAATGAGAAAGTCCTCATCAATAAAAATGATAGATTATAGAGTTAAATCTATCACTTAAAATTCTCCGTAAAGAAAACTCCTGCCGGAAAACTATTCTTATTTTTAATGTCAGCCTGTAAAGCTGGTGTTTTAGTAAAATCAAATATGGCAATATCATTTATTTTGTACTCTGAAAATCCCTTTAAAGTCGCAAAATAAACCTCTCCACTTACCGGATCAACACCTAAGCTATTGTAATATGTTCCGGCATCTTCTACATAATCTTTGATATTAGCAACTTTTTCCGTCTTATTTTGAGAGAAAATATGTCGATACAGATTAAAGCCTGCATTACTGAAATAAACAATATCATCTTTCGCAGAAAAAGCAGGAGCAACACCCCAACCGGCGCCAATACTAACATCTAAAGCATGAGACTCAACCGTATAATCAAGAGGATTAACTTTATTAATACTTGCCGGATTTGTACATGATACCCATAAGTTTTCATCATATGCCTTCGCGATACCAGACAAGGCACTTTCAAAAGGAATAGTATGTATAACTGTTCCATTCTGAATAACAAAAAGCTTCTTACTACCCATCACAAAAACTTTTTCTCCAACCACAGCCATACGATTTTTCAAGGCTCCGCCAGTACCCTCGACAAAAGTCAAAGCATCTGTAGAAGTATTTAGCATATAGACACCTTTATTATCACGAATATAAAGAGCCTCTTTTATTACCGCTAAATTAGTAGGCCAAGACAAAGTAGCATTATCATAAATTCTTTCTTTCTCTAAATTATCCGCATTAGCAATAGTCAGTAATCCCTCGCCACCATTCTTTGCTCCATTTTGAGAAAGTACATAAATTTTACTATCACTAATGAACAAATCCTGGCAGACATTACCGAGTAAAGTTTGATTTACCCGATAGTATGCACTATCCATCGCTGTTCCTTTTGAATCCACAAAGGTCAAAGTTCCGGTTTCATTACTCATATTTCCTTCATTCAAAATAAAAGTTCCTTTTCCAAACCGACCTTCTACCTTGGCAGTTATATTCGTTTGAAGAGTTTCTCCATTGCCATCCGACACAGTCAACCCTATAACATACTCTCCAGTCTTAGGTTGTGAAAACTTATATGTTGAAGCGGTTGAGACTTCTTTCCCATCTACTGTCCATAAATACTCCATCGTTCCGGACAGATTTTCAGCCCGGGCATCCAGATACAAGGTATCTAATTGCACTATCACATTACTTCCCGACTTATTTCCGATTAATACAGACGAATTCAAATTATCTTCATCATCACACGCTGTAAAAACAAATCCCAAGGCAACAGTTGCCAATACTAAAAACTTTCTCATTCTTACTTTTATTTTCAATTATTTCTTAGCTTATTTGCGAGCATCAATATCAACTCCTAAAACATGCAAATCCTCAACCCCTGATATTTCAGTAGAACATTCACCCAGCCAACCGTTTTCCTGATTGACACCAGTATATATCTTTATGAAATCGACTCCTGGCAGGTGTACTTTTTGACCTTTCGAATTTACTGCCCAATCTATATCAATAGCAGATTCATCCTTACTATTCAATTCATTATCAGCATAACCATATCGGAATTTATACAAAACAAAATAACTTCCTTGTCCACTCTCATCAACAGCATTTTGAGGCAAACAAGTTCCCTTAAATGTTACTTTATCTTCCTTTATCCATTCCGGGTAATAGCATTGATTATGAAATGTATTCTTCACTTTATATCCAGATTTTCCCTGGTTATCTTCCCAGCGAATATACATTTCTCTTTCTTCCGCAGTTGTCGGTTCTTTTTCCGGCCGATAGTAAGTAATTTCATAATTTCGATAAGTCTTCACATCATTCCCGGCAGCAACAGCCTTATCATACCATAATTCTAATGTAGCATCTTCATGAGCACTACCAGCAATTTCATACCATTCATCATCATCCGGTCTCCCATTCTGATTTTTATCATAAGCCACCATGATAACTCCCGGTTCACAACTTCCTCCTTCTGGCGCGCCAGAGTCTGGATTAGCCGCAGAATAAAAAGCATTGCCAAGTACCCGAAAATCACGTTTCCCAGTAACATTGGTTATCGTATGGTCAAAACCGACTACAACATATCCTCCGAATCCCCCTAACGAAATCATCCCTTTTTTATTATTGCCAATGGCTGCCAATACTTTTTCATTCATAGCCTCCTGTGTATCACCTTCTTTATATACCGGCAATGTATTAGTAAATTGTCCGACAGCCGGAACAAAATCAAAAACTTTAGTAACATAAGCTGTCGCTCCTTCAGGAGCAGGTTCTATGTTTTCAAAAGTTACAGTAACCGTAAAGGGATAATCAAAACGACTCTCTCCCTGTGACACACGTAATGTCAATTCGTATTCTCCCACCTCTTCAAACATATACTCCAAGCCTTTCGTCTGAGCAATTTCAGTACCATCCAACAACCACACATAAGAGATTCCTTCGTCTGATTCACTTTCAACCTGCACTTTTAGTAGTTGATCTATCACAACCGCAAAACCACCCTCCGGTTGTGATACACGAATATCCTCCTTCTTTAGTTGATAAGCCGCCGGAGTATTTTCTTCATCACTACACCCTGTAAATGCAGTTCCCCAAAATAAAGAAACTGCAACGACTAATGTTAGTCTTAAAATCTTTTTGTCCATTTTTATTAAATATCAGTTAGTTATTGAAATGTTTTCGTTGTAAAAGCAAAATGAGCCGGTATATCGCCTGCCCTGACTTTCCATCTTTTCTTTCCTTCAGGACTAAAACAATAGAGATAACCAGGCACGACATAACTTTTTGCATCTGTTACAAATATTTCTTTCGTCTCCGGGTTCACAGTCACCCCATACGGAATTGCTATTTCCGCCTCTGTTCCATCGGTTATAAAATTGCGAGAGACCATTTTATTTTGTTTCACGTCATAGAGAGCATAAGTAATTGTATTACTTTCTGTAACGTAACTCCATTCTACACTAGTCATGTAAATAGAGTCCCCACTTAAACACATTTCACTCGCGGCAATACCCAAGCTTCCTGTCACACGATCCGTTTGAGTATCTATAACAAAGACATTTGATCCGGTTCCATAATAATCCCCTCGCGAGCTAACATATATACGTCCATAACGATCCAACTTCATATGGTGAAGATTAATAGCTACATCAATTGTTTTAATAACCTGAAAAGTCTTCAAATCAATAACCGATACAGTCCGGTCATAATCAGGGAAACGATATCCGCCAGAATTGGCAACATAAAGTTTTCCATCCTTTATCACCATCTCTTCCGGTTGATAACCGACTACCACTTCACGGGTGATAGCTAAATTTGTCGTATCCACTTCAACCACTTTTCCCGGACGCGCATTGGGATCTATCCCAACAGGCCCCGCGTACGAACTGACATACGCCTTTCCATTACTAAAAGTGATATAACGGCAATTAACCACATCTATTTGCTCCAAATGTTGTGCAGTTTCCACATCCATCACCTCTATAAAATTGGAACAATTGATTACAGCATACAACTTGTCTCCATAAATCTGCAAATCATTTCCAACATCTCCCAGCTCCTTCACTACAGATGGATTCCGTTCAGCATAAATATTACGATGATACTTACCGGTAGTACTGTCATAAAAATCAAGTGTACACTTATTACTACCCATATTTCCTTCATTGAGAAGATACATTCCTTTAATATGAACACCCCCTAAAGGATCCTTACCGACTTCTATCTCATCAGACGGTAAAACCGGAAGCTCTCCCCGGCAAGCCAGCAAACAGCAACTTGCTAATATTCCAAACAAGATGCGTGAAAAAATATTATTCACAATCATATCGTTAAGTTTAAAATGAATTTAAAGTTAGTTCCGG
>OATG01000237.1_pt1 | contig 64547 bp, 44 predicted proteins | sample 1516581 | NCBI WGS metagenome assembly OATG01 (sample SAMEA2579930, study PRJEB22360) | human gut metagenome | biome: human gut; feature: human-associated habitat; material: faeces | place: Denmark | collected 2008/2010
TCTTTGAAAGGATGCTCGAATGGTGGAATGGTAGACACGAAGGACTTAAAATCCTTTGGCCATTGCGGCTGTGCGGGTTCAAGTCCCGCTTCGAGTACGAGTATTCTTTATAAGGCTTTATGAATCATTGATTCATGAAGCCTTTTTTGTTTTTATGGGTGTATAATATACATTTGTTGTACTTCAGAAAGCCTTGTATAAAAGCTACTTGGAAAAAATAAATCAAAATATAGTAATAATATTTTTTTATTGTGTTATTAATCTTTTATTTTGCTTTCAGAATATGACTTTGCATTCAGTTATATATTAAGCCGCTTCTTTAATCTAAATATATGGATATTTGATTAACCGTTAATACTGAAAAATACTAGAGAGATGGAAAATAACGACAAGCAGATTGAATTGAAGTTTCAGAAGTTCTTTACTTTGAATTTTCCGAAGGTAAAGAACTTTGCTCAAATGCTGCTTAAATCGGAAACAGATGCAGAAGATGTGGCTCAAGATGTTTTCTGTAAGCTCTGGTTGCAACCCGAGTTGTGGTTGGATAATGATAAAGAATTAGACAACTATATCTTTATAATGACTAGAAATATTGTTCTGAATATTTTCAAACATCAACAAGTAGAACAAGAATATCAATCGGAAATTATAGAGAAAACCCTTCTTTATGAATTGGTAGAGAAGGAAGAGATTCTGAATAACGTATATTATAAGGAAATGTTGATGATTATTCAGCTGACCTTAGAAAAAATGCCGAAGCGTCGGAGATTGATATTTGAACTTAGTCGTTTCCGAGGATTAAGTCATAAAGAAATAGCAGATAAATTAGATGTTTCTATTCGAACGATAGAGCATCAGGTTTATTTAGCATTGATAGAATTAAAGAAGGTACTTCTCTTTTTTATTTTTTTCTCCAATATTTTTAAGTAGTGTGTGTGTAGTAGTTGTATTTAGTATATAAAGCCAAAAAAAGAAAGAAAAAGATTCATGAAAAATTATATTCAACAACTCGTAGAATTGTTCGGCCATCATAACTATTCAGCCGGTACACAGAAGAAAGTGCAACAGTGGTTGGCTGACGAGGAGCATGTTGATGAAAAGAATGAGGCTCTTCGTGAGCTTTGGAAACAAGCCGGGGAGCAAAGAGTTCCTGATGGCATGCAACAATCAATACGACGGATGCAGCAGAATTTAGGAATACAGTCTGCTACCTTGCATAGAAACCACCAGTTGTTTATATGGAGAGCGGCAGCAATAATATTGTTAGCGGTCTCGTCTGTTTCTATTTATCTGATGTTGGAAAAGAGCCGACCTGAAAAAGATTTAGTTGAATGTCATATACCAACAGCAGAAGTTCGTGAACTTACGTTGCCGGATGGTACGCGTGTGATGCTGAATTCAAGAAGTACTTTACTGTATCCGGACCAGTTTAGTGGGAAGACTAGAAGTGTCTATTTGATAGGTGAAGCTAATTTCAAGGTTAAGGCGGATAAGAAACATCCATTTATTGTAAAAGCGAACGATTTTCAGGTTACTGCTTTAGGAACAGAATTTAATGTTAATGCATATCCGGAGAATGAGAATTTAACTGCAACGTTGTTGGAAGGAAGCGTGAGAGTAGAGTTTAACGATCTTATAACTAATGTTATATTAAAACCTAATCAGCAGTTGGCATATAATAAGCTGACCAAAGCCCATAAATTGCATCAGCCTGAGATGGATGAAGTAACGGCCTGGCAACGTGGCGAATTAGTATTCAGCAATATGTATTTGGAAGATATATTTACCCATCTGGAGCGCAAATTCCCATATACTCTTGTGTATAGCCCTAATAGCTTGAAAAACAACACATATAGTTTCCGTTTCCAAAAACAGGCAACTTTGGAAGAAGTTATGAAGATTATGACACAGGTTGTAGGAGATATTCACTATGTGATCAAAGGAAACAAATGTTATATTATAAAAAATGAATAGATTATAGAACCTTTAAATTTAATACAAGATGTAAAAAAATACCCGGAAGGAATGCCCGTTCCTCCCGGATATGAAATCAATTCTCTTTAATATTAGCGTGTATTGACGCTATTCTGATTGATCCTAGAATAATAACCAATTAACTAATACTAAAAAAAGATGCTACAAATTTACGAAAAAATAGCAGAACAAATTGCTCAAAAGCGAGTCTTTCTCATTTTTTTAGGTCTCATACTTATACAGACTTTCGCTTTAGCTCAAAATGATAGTAAAATAACTATCCATCAAAAGAATATCACTGTTATTGATGCGTTAAAGACTGTAGAAAAGCAGTCTAAAATGTCTATAAATTATAGTGATTCCCAACTAAAAGGAAAAGAAATAGCCCAGTTAAACTTGCAAAACGCAACACTTGCGACTTCACTTGACACGATTCTAAAAGGGACAGGCTTTTCATACCAAATTCAAGGTAATTATATTATAATTACTGAAAAGAAGCCCGTAGTTAAACAAACTCTTAAAGATATCAAAGGAAAAGTCTCTGATGAAAGTGGAGAACCGTTGATTGGAGTAAACGTATCTGTGAATGGAAGTTCTACAGGTACGATTACCGATTTCGATGGTAATTTCACAATTAAAGCAGCAGAGAGTTCTACCATCAAAATATCTTATATAGGATATGCAACTCAAATGATCCCTGTTTCTAAGAAAGATTTTTATCAGATTATAATGAAGCAAGATACTGAAGTGCTTGACGAAGTTGTCGTTACGGCGTTGGGTATCAAACGTGCGGAAAAAGCATTGTCTTACAATGTGCAGCAGATAAAAGGTGATGAACTGACTGTTGTAAAAGATGCTAATTTTGTGAACTCATTAAATGGTAAGATAGCTGGAGTCAGTATTAACAAAAGCGGTAGTGGAGTAGGTGGTGCAACGCGTGTTGTGATGCGTGGCGCGAAATCTATTGAAGGTGACAACAATGCTTTGTATGTAGTCGATGGTATTCCTTTGTTCAATACTAATATGGGAAATACTGATAGTGGTATTATGGGGGAAGGAAAAGCAGGTACAGAAGGTATTGCTGATTTTAACCCTGAAGATATTGAAAGCCTTTCTGTGTTGAGCGGACCTTCTGCAGCTGCCTTGTATGGTAGTAGTGCTGCAAACGGCGTTATTTTGATAACTACGAAAAAAGGTAAGGAAGGTAAATTGCAATTATCTTTCTCTTCTTCTACTGAATTTAGCAAAGCGTATATGACACCTGAATTCCAAAATACTTATGGAAATATAGATGGTATGTTTGAAAGTTGGGGCGATAAATTAGTAACCCCCAGCTCCTATGATCCGAAGAAAGATTTCTTTAATACAGGAACAAATTTTATTAATTCATTGACTTTATCAACTGGTACAAAGCAGAATCAAACTTTTGCTTCTATTTCTTCAACGAATTCGAATGGAATTGTGCCCAATAATGAATATGATCGTTTGAATTTCACAATCCGTAACACAGCTACATTCCTGAATGATAAATTACAGTTGGATTTAGGTGCATCTTATGTGAAACAAAAAGATAAGAATATGGTCTCACAGGGACAGTATTGGAATCCGACTATGGCTGCTTATCTTTTCCCTCGCGGCGAGAGTTTCGAAGCGATCAAGACTTTTGAACATTATAGTCAAGACCGTTATATCCCCATACAGTATTGGCCGATAGGAGATTCAACGTATGCTTCCCAGAACCCATATTGGACTGCTTATCGTAACGTTGCTACCAATGACAAGAGTCGTTATATGTTTAATGTCGGTCTGACTTATAAAATAACGGACTGGTTAAATGCAGCCGCTCGTTTCCGTATGGATGATACTTATGTATTATATGAGCGTAAGATATACGCCACTTCTGATGAAAAGTTTGCAGAGGGTAAGAAAGGACACTATGAATATGTCAACTATAATGACCGTCAAGAATATGCGGACTTTATGCTGAATATCAATAAGAGAATTCAGGATTTTAGTATTGCCGCTAACTTAGGTTATAGCTATTCTAATTATTGGGCATTGCAAAGAGGATATAAAGGCACTTTACAGGGAGTAACTAATATGTTTACTGCTGGTAATATTGATGCCACCAACGGACGTATTTCTGAAAAGGGAGGTGATAGTCGTGTACGTAATCATGCAATCTTTGCCAATGTCGAATTAGGTTGGAAGAGTATGCTTTATCTTACTTTGACCGGACGTAATGATTGGAATTCCCGTTTGGTAAATACCGATGAAGAATCATTTTTCTATCCGTCAGTCGGTTTGTCCGGCATTATTTCCGAGATGGTAAAACTGCCTGATTTTATATCTTATTTAAAAGTCCGTGGCTCTTATACGGAAGTAGGTGCTCCGATTTCAAGATCGGGTCTTACCCCGGGGACTGTTACTGAACCGATTGAGGGTGGTGCACTAGCTTCTACTGGAATTTATCCGTTCACAGACTTTAAAGCCGAACGTACACGCTCTTACGAATTCGGATTGAGTGTTCGTTTATGGAAAAAGATTTCTGCAGAGCTCACTTATTATAAATCGAATACATACAATCAGACGTTCATCGGTAACTTGAATGAAAACACTGGATATAAGCAAATTTATTTGCAGGCCGGTAATGTTGAAAATCGTGGCTGGGAAGCATCTTTAGGATATAGTGATAGTTTTAAGGACTTTAATGTTTCTTCTACATTTACTTTTTCACGTAATGTAAACGAGATTAAAGAGATGGTAAATAATTATCATACCTCAATGAGCGCTGAACCTATTAATATCCAGGAAGTTTTAAAGGAAAATGGACGTATTATACTGAAAGTTGGCGGTAGTATTAATGATATTTATGCTAATACTTTCTTGAAAAAAGACAGTCAAGGATATGTTGAAATTAAGGAAGATGGTTCTTATGATACAGTTAGAGGTGAAGACGTTTTCTTAGGGAAGACTTCGCCGGATTTCAATTTAGGATGGAATAACTCTTTCTCTTACAAAGGTTTTGGACTGAGTTTTATGATCAACGGTCGTTTTGGTGGTGTAGTAACTTCTTCTACGCAGGCTATTTTGGATAGTTTTGGAGTTTCAAAGGCGTCGGCGGATGCACGTGATGCTGGTGGAGCTATGATACCGGGACAAGGAAGAGTGGATGCTCAAACATACTATAAGAAGATAGGTACAGGAGATTATACTACATCCGGATATTATGTTTATAGTGCCACCAATATTCGTTTGCAAGAACTGACCTTGAGTTATAAATTTCCTAATCTCTGGTTTAAAAATGTACTGAAGGATGTAACCTTGTCATTTATAGCCAACAACCCGTGGATGCTTTATTGCAAAGCTCCCTATGACCCGGAGTTGACTCCGTCCACCGGTACTTATGGACAAGGTAATGACTATTTTATGCAACCGAGTGTCAGAAGTTTCGGTTTCGGCATTAAATTTAAACTATAATTGACCCATGAAAAAGATAAATCAAAATAAACTGTTAGCAGGCCTCTTCGCTTTGTCGTTTTTGACTGCTTGTGACTTTGAAGAGATAAATACCAACCCGTTCGAGGTTACCGAGGAGATGGGAAAAAGGGATGGTTTTGCCGTTGGAGGCTCCATTACGGCTATGGAAAGAACTGTGTTTCCTGTAGGTACTCAAGCTAATGATACGAAAATAATTAATGAATATCAGATTTCTTATAACTTGTCAGCCGATTCTTGGAGTGGGTATTTTGGTCAAAATAAAAGTTCGGAGTGGAACGGTGGATCAAACAATCTGACTTATTGGTTAATGGATGATTGGATTTCGGCTACTTATAAGAACTCTTATACTGAAATAATTCCTGCTTGGAAGAAAGTGAAATTGGAATCAGAAAAAGCAGATACACCGGAAGTTTTTGCTTTGGCACAGATTGTGAAGATTTCTGCGTGGCACAAAACGCTAGAGTCGTTTGGTCCTATTGCTTATACACATGCGGGCGAGGCAGCTTTGGTTATTCCATTTGATAGTGAAAAAGAGGTATATGATGCCATGTTCAAAGATTTGACAGCTGCTATTGTGACACTGACTCCTAAAGCAAGAACAGGAGGAACGATTGTTGCCGATTATGATGTTGTTTATGGAGGCGATGCAAAGAAATGGGTAAAGTATGCCAATTCATTAATGCTTCGTTTGGCCATGCGCATCAGATATGCTGATGAAAAAACTGCGAAAACTTATGCTTTGCAGGCTTTGAAACAAGAATTTGGTGTAATGACGGATAAATCAGATGAAGCTCAAATTAGTGTAGGTGCCGGTTTTGTATTTCGGAATAATATAGAATGGTTGTCTGTAACTTATACTGATTGCCGTATGGGGTCTTCAATGTATTCATACTTATTAGGTTATCAGGACCCGCGGCTTAGTGCTTATTTTAAGCCTTCGGAAAGCGAGCAGGCAACTGAGGCTTTTGATAAGAATAAGTATCAGGCTGTACCTCCGGGACATACGTATGCAAAGAATGATGTTTTTAAGGCTTTTTCCGAGCCCAATATTATCTCTTCGACTCCTACCTATTGGATGCGTGCTTCTGAAGTGTATTTCCTGCGTGCGGAAGCTGCACTCAAATGGCAGGGAGAGTTCGGGGATGCTGAGTCACTATACAAACAAGGAATTGCGATGTCGTTTGCCGAAAATGGAATAGACTCATCAGTGGACAGCTATATGGCTAAAGGGGAAGCTCCGGTGGGACATGAGACAGATAAACCCTACCGTTATACTGCATCGGCTCCTACAACAGCAACGACTGCATTCAGTGGGACACCGGAGCAAAAATTGGAGAAAATTATGATTCAGAAGTGGATTGCTCTTTATCCAAACGGACAGGAAGCATGGACGGAATGGAGAAGAACTGGTTACCCGAAACTGAATCTAGTTCAAACTAATAGAGGAACTTCCGAAGGAATCACCAAAGAAAGTGGTATTCGTCGTATGAAATATCCGAATAAGTTTTCTACATCTGCAGATGATAAGGCTAATTACGAAGAAGCATTGAAGCTTCTTGGTGGTGAAGACAAACCGTCGACCAAACTGTGGTGGGATTGTAAAAATGGACAACTATAGTAAACTATGAACAATATGAAAAGGTTAAAACAACTATTATATATTATACCTCTTGTAGGAATGATGTTTGTGTCGTGTACTGAAGTAGAAAGCTTGGAAATAGACCATGTTGGTGGCTACAACACGATGAACAATGAGGAAAGTGAGCAGTATTATGCCGACTTGCGGGCCTGGAAAGAAACAGGTAAGGACTACAGTCGTCCTATATCTTTCGGATGGTTTAGTAACTGGTCACCAGAAGGAGCTGTCCGCAAAGGTTATTTAGCCTCTTTGCCGGATAGCATTGATATGGTTTCCATGTGGAGTGGTCCTTTCGATTTGAATGAAGCGAAGATCGCAGATAAGAATATTTTCCAGCAAAAGAAAGGTGGAAGACTCCTGGCTTGTTTTATTTTGCATAACATTGGAACTGGTATTACTCCTTCCTCTGTTTCGGAAAAAGTACAAGCCGAAAATCCGGGTGTGACAAGTAAGAAGCTGACCGAGTTAATTAATAATGCAACCGAGGCTTATTGGGGATTTACCAGTGGCGTAAAGGGATCGGAAGAACATCTCAATGCCATTAAAAGGTATGCTAAAGCACTTGTGGACACAATCGTAGCTACTGGTTATGATGGTTTTGATATTGACTGGGAACCTAATGGCGGTGGCGACGGCGGTGGTAGTCTGAAAGGTGAAGATGGTAAATATCTGCATTATTTTGTAACGGAAGTTGGCAAATATTTTGGTCCTCTAGCAACAGAGCGACCGAATGGGAAACATTACTATTTAGCTCTTGATGGTGAAATCTGGCATGCGGCAAAAGAATCAGCGCCTTATTTTGATTATTTTATTAGCCAGGCATACTATAATTTTTCAGGTGAATCTAGAATAAAGCAGATAAGGGACTGGTGTGGAGATGAATACTATAATACACGTAAACATCTTCTGACGGAAGATTTTGAACTCAATTGGGATTGGGGAGGTGTTTTGTTGGATTGGGCCGGCTTTAATTCAGAGAGAGGTCCGAAGGGGGGAGTAGGTGCCTACCGTTTGGATAATGATTATGACAATACTCCTGATTATAAATATATGCGTCAGGCTATACAACTTAATCAGAAGGCTTATCAGGAATATATGGACAAACAATCTAATAATAAAGAAGAACAATGAAACATATCAAATTATTATATACATGTGCATTAGTTGCATTGTCTTTCTCCGGCGTTAGTTGTAACGATAGTGAAAGCGATTTGCTTGAACCGAAACTTTTCTTTGAAGATAAAGTGGTGAAAGTGGAAGTCGAAGAGGATACTTATGAGTGCGAGATAGCGTCACGCATATCCAACATGGTGAAAAATGAAGTAAACATAACGTATGAGATAGGAGATCAAAGCCTCGTAGATAAGTATAATCAAAAACATGGAATTACCGGGCTATTAATGTCGGCTGATAATTACGTGATGGGAGAGAAGACTTCGAAGATTAATGCTGGAGAGCTTTATGCAGATCCTTGTGAGATATCCTTGAAAAATATTTCGAAAGGAGAATTTGGAGTGACCTATATACTTCCTGTTGTAGTGAAAAGTTCGGATATAGCAATGGTAGAAGGTTCCAATGTTGCATACATTGTCGTGAAGAAACCAATTGTTATTAATAAGGTATATGATATTAATCCGAATTGGTTGGATGTTCGCTTGCCTGTTTCTTGTAAAGCTATGGGTGCTTTGACATACGAAGCGTTGGTTTATGCTGACTATTGGAATAATCTGGGCACAATTATGGGTAATGAGGGTGTCTTGATCATGCGAACCGGTGACTTGAAACACCCGGATAATGAACTTCAGATGGCAGGGGATGGTGTTGCTATGCAAGTTCCCGATGCATCTATTCTTCAACTTAATAAGTGGTATCATGTAGCGTTCACTTATGATGGCTTGGTAGGAACACTCTATGTAAATGGTCAGAAAATTGTTGAAAAAACGATGGGTGAAAAAACATTCAATCTGAATCAACACTTTAGTATTGGTTATGCTTATGACTATGATCCTAATCGTAAGTGGTACGGATATATGAGTGAAGTACGATTATGGTCAGTCGCCCGTACTGCTAATCAGATTCGTGAAAACATGATGTATGTAGATCCAAACACTAACGGTTTGGTGGGGTACTGGAAGTTGAATGGAGAAGATTATGAAAAACGTACGGAAGACGGGCAGAATATATGGTATGTGCTTGACCAGTCTCCTAATCATAATGATGCTACTTCAAATAACGGTAGACGTGGTGATAATGGAGCTTCGCAATCATTCGTACAACCCACTGTTGTTGATATGAAAGTAAAGCTTGAATAGATATTGATTAACAGATCGATTCGGTAAGTTGAAAAACCTGCAAACATGGACAAGAAATGTTTGCAGGTTTTTTATTTTTAATTCAGGTATCTTTCTGAAAACGTTTTTTCCAATACATTGGAAGGATGGCTAATGCTGACTTGCAAACTGAGGCGTGGTGAAGAACGGGAAGTGAAACGACATACGCGGGCAAAAGGTGATGTTAGACTTTGATTTGGCGGAAATGTATGGAATAGAAAACAGGGTGCTAAAACAAGCTGTTAGACGTAATTTAAAAAGGTTCGAAGGTGTACATAGAAAGCTTTCTACTGTAATTATGATCTTTTTAGGGAACTTTTCAGATAATGATTGGCGCTGCTTCCGATGACATAAGATTACAGACGAAAGTGGAGATAAAATAGGAGATACTTCGCAAGGAGGAGTAGATAAGGATACAACTATCCGGAAAAACCAGATAGTTCAAAAAGAAGGTAATCGGATGATATTAAATAAGATTACCTCTATTCATCTATGAAACAAAACTCTCAAATTTAGATCTCATAATGATTGGTACCTGTTTTATTGTCATACTGTCAGGAATACATTCAAGTAGATGAATGTCAACGTTCTATCACCTGACAATAACCATTGATAATAGGCTGACAATAAAATATCCCGACTTTTATTGTCAGCCTTACTTTTATCTCTTATGATAGCTTTATAACCTGATAAACAGTACCTTTATAAGTATGCTTCGAAGGAATACCGCATTTTTGCAGCAATCTCCCGAAGTGGTATACTTTGTTATCAGACAATGACATACCGCTTTTCTTCTTCAGATAATTCAATATTTCAACCGGAGTAAGAAATTCCCCTTCCTCTTTCGTTTGTGCAGTCTTGAAATACTGGTAAAACAATTGCAACATAGCCGGTGTCTGCTCAAACTCACGGTTGTTTTCCGTCATAATCTGCTCATCCTCACTGTCAAACCAGTAGCGTTCGCCATGATGAATCTCGTACATGGCTTGTGCGTAAAGCTGTTCATAATCTATCGGCTGTGTAGTGTCGATGTTTCCCGTCACTTCAATACAAATGAAACGGCGGCTTCCCGAAGGATCAGTCAGCAAATCCTTCTGATTGCTTGTGCCGATAAATGAAGCATACCGCTGCAATTCAAGTACCGAGCGACCGTGCGGTTTCCGTAGATTGACCACAGGCTTTTGAAGAATATGTTTCAGAAATCCCTGTTGTGGCAGAGTTATCTGGTCAAACTCATCGATATTGATGAGCGCAAACCGATTCAGATACAGTTCTGCATCCCGTTTATGGCTGAAATCAATGCTGTCTGTATAGTAAGCGCGAAGCGCAGGCGGAATCATTTCACGGCAGAAAGTTGATTTATGAGTTCCCTGTCGGCCCACTAATATGGGCGACGTATTGTTTGCGTGCATTTTATCTACCCCTCTCCAATGTGAAACCATATTCAGGAACCAACGGTGGAAAAGCAATTCCCAATGCGGATTTTTGCAAGGAACCCTGTTTGCCAAAGCATGAATACGGTCTTTGCCGTCCCAATGAGGCAGATGAAACAGGAACTCTTCCAACGGATTGTAGATTGGCACACGGTTGGAATGTAAGTATCGGTCTATGTCCCTGTCCCATACGCCAATACCTTCGGATTGGGCATCAAGCATGATGCTGTTTTGTGCCCGTTTGTCAATAGGATGAAAATAAAACTGAAACGAGAAACGCTCCCGGTATTCCACTTCCCCGATCTGCGTATTATAACGGAACTCATAACGGCGATTCATAAATTCGTCCATCTGCAGGCTAAGGCGTTGCTCTTTAGTCAGGCAGCTGCCTTTGGGCACTCCCTTACATTCCTTATATACGTTTCTTATCATTTCGCGTATCAGCATCGGATTTTTTCTTTTGTAATAACGCATGATGGTTCGTCGGGTTACCTCCTCTTCCGGGATGCCGGAGTAGTAACAATTTTCGGCAAGCGGGACTACTAACGTTTGCAAATCATGATCGTTCCGGTGCCAGTCTGTTTCCATTTCTTCGAATGTCTTCCGCAATGCCGCTTCATAAAGCAATGCTACTGTATCTTCCGTGTCATACCCCGGCAGTGCTCGATTCAGTGGAGATGCTTCAGTGCTCGATTTCTCATGATAAGTCATCTCGCCGGGCATACCGATGGGTTGTGAAAGATAGAAGGGGACAGGGGTGGGACGATAAATCAAGTCCGGATCATAACTAAGACGTGAGAATTGTTCCAGTTTCGGCTCTTTTAATAGAATGTTGAAGGGAAGTTGAGGCTGATAACATTTAATGGCGAGCCGGTAAGCATGTGCCTGAAACACTTCGGCTTCTTCCGTTGTTTGCGGTAAAGTGCCGTCCGGACGGGTGAAGCAAGTCCATATCTTGACGCTTTTACCACTTGCTCCCATAAAAGCCAGCATTGTTTGGGGAAGTTCGGCTGCCTTTTGCTTCACGATTTCCACTTCTGTCTTTCCGGCTAGCGGGCCGATGGTCAGTTCTACAATGCCATTGTAGGTTTTCATTCGTTTCACTCCGTTCACTCGCCCGAAGGCTGCTGCGGGAATCACTCGTGGTAGTTTGTTGGCGAGGGAACAAGGCTCGTCGGGTAGAACAAAATGCAGGGCCTGACGTAATCCGGTTACCGGGCGGAGCTTGGTTTCTTTTTTCATTTTTTCTATCAGCAGGTCGATGTCTGTCACGCTTAGTGCCTCCGTATCTCCGTTTTCCCTGATTTGTGTAATCTTCATTTTTCTTCTCTTGATATTTTGAGAGTAAGTGTTTGTTATTGGTTTCAAAGGTACGGATAAGGTACTTGTAAAACAAACTATTTGCGCTTTATCGCGATAAAGAATGTGCTTTCTTGTTATACTCTATTCAAGAAGGCGGACTTGAAACATTAACAAGTAAGTAAAGATATGCTCGCCACTGTGTATTGTTGCCTAAAGACACCGTTATTCTTACGTTAACTTACCGGTATTGGTAGTTCGCCACGGCCGTGACGAGATCTTCCCACGGCCGTGGTAGGAATTCGTCACGGCTGTGGAAAGAAGTCACCACGGCCGTGGGAAGGTAAAGATACCGTAGCTTTAGCTGAACAATACTGTTACTTTAGCCGAACAATACTGTAGCTTTAGCCGAACAATACCTGCTTCTTTGGTGAAAGATACCAGATGCGCAGCATTCAATTAACGGGGGCGACATTCGCTTCGTAGCGAGTTTATATTTCTTATACGCTCTTTGCTAATATTGAACTTCCTCTCTTTCAATACAAAACTTCCTGTATTTATTTCCGTATTTCCACTTTGTTTCGAAAAAAAAAGCATATCTTTGTCATACGCTTTCTGTTCACCAGTGTGGTGAAACAGGTAAGAAGCGTTATTTATTTTGAAATAGGAATATTATTGCATTATCCCCCTCCTCTGAAATCTAGCAAGTTTCTTTTCCAAAGAGGGGTGATTCAACAGATATTCCACGTGAACGGTCGTATGTCAACATATCGATGAAAGATGTGTTATATATAAACGATTAGCGTGGATGTCTGTTGTTATCATTATCTTTTGGAAAGGTTTTGCTAGGCCTCAGAGGTGGATAATGATTCAACAGCATTCACGCTTTTATTGTACCCGGTTGGTTTCATGATCCTTATAAATCCCCAACCCCAATCTCCTGTCCGCCCGGAATACAAAAAGCGCGAATGTTTGTTGAATCAACATCAACAGAGCACTATTTATTCCTTGTTGTATAACAAATTAAAAACAAACACTATGTCACAATGGATTAGCATAGAAGCGGCAGCCGAGAAATACCGACTCGAAAAAGAGTATATTTGGCTCTGGGTGGAAATGAAAAAAATCACAGTGTCTTATGAGAACGATACAGTTTCCATAGATGATGATAGTATCCAGCAATTCATAAAACGGACTAAGCTGGGAATTACGTCTGAATATATCGATGAGTTAGAGCAACTTTGCATGGAAAAAAACAAAACCAGCAGATTGTATGCTTCACTCTTGAATATGCGGGATCAGGAATTAATGGCAATTAGAGGACAAAGTTCGCGACTGGACGGTTTATGGAAAATGGTGGAGGAACAATACGAAAGACTGCGATCCTTCGAGAAGAATTCTATGCTGGACAACGCTATTTGTAGCAACTGCTGGATCAGAAAGATATGCAGGAGATTGAAACGAATTCTATAATTCTGCTGTGAATTTAATCTATTAAATAATAGGCTGACAATAAAAGTACGATCTTTTTATTGTCAGCCTATTGTCATGGCTTATTGTCAGGGTGCAATGAGTTGCTAGTCACTGTATTATCCAGCTAAAACTCCTGCTGACAATAAGAACCCTTCAATTTATATGTAAATCTAAAACCTATGAAACTTTTCTGTGACTTGAGAAATATTTCTACTTGTAATCATGAATTTTTGTGCTTTGGTTTTACTATATTCCGTGAATAGTTTTTTTTCTAAACCGGGTGAACTCATAGTTAAGCAAAAAGAAATCTGAAGAATTATCATCTATATTAGCAAAAAAATGAGTAGCTTTGTATTATAAAAGAATATATTATGCTTTTTGCAGAGACAAGATATTTGGATTATAAGTTCCCCGAACCTCAATATTTAGGAGCAAAATTTATTCATCGAGGATGGATTGCGCAATTCATTCCAGAGGATGCGAATACAGTATTAGACGCGTTCTCGGGTTCGCAATCTATTGCATATATGCTTAAACAATTAGGTAAACAGGTTGTGACTAACGACTTTTTGAACTTCAATAATTTGATAGGAAAAGCACTAATTGAAAATCCGGGATATATTCTTGATGAGCGAGACATATACATTCTCTTTTCTGAAAATAGCGACCCGATAGAATTTAATCTGATAGAGAAGTTATTTTCGGGTTTGTTTTTTGTCCCGGAAGAGGCTGCTTTTGCTGATAGTTTTCGTAGTAATGTACATCGTTTAGATAATCCATATAAGCAATCATTAGCTTTGGCTGTGATGTGCCGAAGTATAACCCGTAAGATTACTATGGGGCATTTTGCTCATACACAAGCTCTGGTATACGCTGCTGACCCTGCTCGTGTCAAACGCAACCGTAGTTTGGTTCGTCCTCTGAAAGAACTGTTTATGGAGCTACTTCCAGAATATAACGCTGCTGTTTTCGATAATAATAGGAAAAACGCCAGCTACAATGAAAATATTCTCGATTTGCTTCCCAAATTGAGTGGAATAGACTTGGCGTATTTTGATCCGCCATATTGCAACAGCCATGCCGATTACCAGTCATTTTATCATCTGTTGGAAACATACGTGGAATATTGGAAAGACAAGAAGTTTGTCAATGGAACTAGGCGTTATGAACCGAAAAAATATAGCGGATTTGATAAGAACAGCGAGGCTCTGTCAAATCTTCGACTGATGTTTGAACATGCCCGTCATATCCCTACTTGGCTTGTAAGCTACAATGACCGTAGTTATCCTGATATTGATACCATGGTAGGTATGATTGAACCTTATCGTAATGTAAGGATCGAAAGAAAGACATATAGTGCCGGACGTGGAGGGAAAGGTAGTGTGGCAGGTAGTAGTGAAATACTTTTGGTATGTACAATAAAATAAATTCCATACACTATGACAAACTTTGAAAAATGGGACAAGGAGTTCAGAGCCCAGAATTTGTATGCCTTTAATTATGAAATAAACGGATTACTATGGCTCAAGGTGCGTGCTGTATGTCGTAGTAAGCAGATTGAGGAATTTATTGTTGAGAATAATATAACCCTTACCACTGCCAAGATAGCAGAACAGAATATTGAACTGTTTGAGAAGCTTGAAGGTATGTCAAATGCAATGCAATTGCTTGACGATTATCTGAAAGTGAAGAGTCATAATTGGTATGACGCCATGGGTATTGACGAAACCAAACTTAAAGCAGATTTGTATAAAGTGCAACATTATGTTTGGGGCGGTGACCAAAACAATTCGTTGGATAAACACTTGGTAAGCAGATATGTGAAAGTCATCAGTAATTATGATGATTTGCTAAGTAAACAAACAGAGATAGCCAGTAATGCATGGAATTATGTACAAACGAGCTGGTATAACAATTGGACTTCGTATCTTATAGAATCATTGTTTAAACGCCATGAAAAAGTAGTTTCGGCCGTAGGAGAAATCAAAAGTGTAGACTTTTTTATAGATAGTAATCCGATAGATTTGAAAGTTACATTCTTTCCCAATCAATATATGGATGAAAAGTTAAAAAATAAACTTGGAAAGAAAGAACTTACTTGGCTCAAACAAAAAGCAAAGGAGGTTGGCATCACGGTAGATAATACTCTATCCGAGTCACAACAAATGTATACTCTTTCTGAAAAGTTGTCAGAGATAGGACACACTGACATTCTTGACGAATTGAAGGCTAAACGAAAAGAGGTTATAGCTGATGCACAGGCAAATACAATGGAGCTCATGACATGGTTGTATGCCAATCAGGGGGAAATGCGATTTGGCGCAGAAAATCGATTGTTTGTAATTCTTGTTGATGCAACAGATATGAGTCAATCGTGGAAAATGAAACGTGCCTTTTCATTGATTGAACCTAAAATTAATGACTATCTGGATAACTTTAATACAAACTCATTGAAAGAAGTAAATTTTACATTTAAAAAGGATAGCTATAAGAGTTTGGCAGATGTAATCTTTGTGGTGAAAGAGTAGTACTAATGGACAACATTTTCACCTAAATTAAGAAATTCGGTTACTTTTGTATCTACATAAGAAATCCTCCTTCACTTGCCAAAAGACAAGTGAAGGAGGATTTTAGCGATAAATAGGTGCTTTTTTACTTATTTCTTATCGTTTTCGCGAATCTCCACCCGGCGGATCTTGCCGCTGATTGTCTTAGGAAGCTCTTCTACGAACTCGATGACACGCGGATATTTATAAGGAGCAGTCACTTTCTTCACATGATTCTGTAATTCCTTAATCAGTTCTTCTCCGGCACGTGCTTTATAGTCTTTGGATAGAACAATCGTAGCTTTTACTACCTGACCGCGAATCTCGTCGGGTACTCCGGTAATAGCACATTCCACAACAGCCGGATGAGTCATCAACGCACTTTCCACTTCGAATGGGCCGATGCGGTAACCGGAGCTCTTGATAACGTCGTCTGCGCGACCGACAAACCAAAGGTAGCCGTCCTCGTCTTTCCAGGCAACATCGCCGGTGTAATAAATACCATCGTGCCAAGCTTCGTGAGTGCGTTCCGCATCTCGGTAGTATTCTTTGAAAAGTCCAAGAGGTTTACCTTTGCTGGTGCGGATTACAATTTGTCCTTGTTCACCCGCTTCAACAGAGCGACCTTCATGGTCGATCAAGTCTACATCATATTGAGGATTCGGCAGCCCCATGCTTCCCGGTTTCGGTTCCATCCAAGGCATAGTGGCGATGGTGAGGGTTGTTTCTGTTTGTCCGAAACCTTCCATCAGTTTGATACCCGTCAGTTTCTTGAAAGTTTCAAATACAGCGGGGTTCAATGCTTCTCCGGCAATGGTGCAGTATTTTAGTGAAGACAAGTCGAACTTTGTCAGGTCTTCGTGAATCAAGAACCGGAAGATGGTAGGAGGCGCACAGAGAGAGGTGACATGATATTCCTGGATTTTTTCCAGAATAGCTGCCGGGGTAAACTTCTCGTGGTCGTAGACGAAGATATTGGCTCCGGCAATCCACTGTCCGTAGAGTTTTCCCCATACTGCTTTTCCCCAGCCGGTATCGGCAATGGTGAGGTGAAGACTGTTCTCGTCCAGGTTGTGCCAAAAACTACCGGTAACGATATGACCTAACGGATAAGTAAAGTCATGTGCCACCATCTTAGGTTCGCCGGTAGTGCCGGAAGTAAAATACATCAGAGAGATGTCGTCGTTAGTGTTCGCATGGCGCGGACGTACAAACGGAGCAGCATTTTCGATACCCTGATGGAAATCTTCGAAGCCTTCCGGGATTTCCGGACCGACACTGACTAACTTTTCAACCGTGGGACATTCGGGAAGAGCATCTTTGATATGTTGCAGGATGATTCCTTCGCCGGCAGCTACGATCATTTTGATGTCGGCAGCGTTGCAGCGATAGATAATATCCTTCTTGGTCAGCAAGTGAGTAGCCGGAATAACGGTTGCTCCTAGTTTGTGAAGAGCGATGGTGCTATACCAGAACTCATAACGGCGTTTCAGAATCAGCATCACCATGTCGCCACGGCCGATACCCAGGCTCTGGAAGTAAGAAGCGGTCATGTCCGTAGATCGTTTCATGTCGGCAAATGAGAATTGGCGACTTTCGCCTTTGTCATTTGTCCAAAGTAAAGCGTTCTTGTCAGGTTGTTCGGCAGCCCAGGCGTCTACTACGTCATAGCCGAAGTTGAAATTCTCCGGGACGTTTATTTTCAAGTTTTTGATAAAATCCTCTTGTGAACTGAAAGAGGTCTGTGATAAAAATCTTTCTACCATGATGTTATGGATTATGTGAATGAAGAATGAAGAATGAAAAATGAAGAATTTTTCCATGCGTATTATTTATACAGTGCAACATAATTCTTCATTCTTCATTTTTCATTCTTCATTCTTCATTTTTTTATTATTACATAATTACTGCCAGAAAACGTACTGTTTTGCCATCGAGCGCTTTCATGCCATGTGGAAGTTTAGAGTTAAAATAGATACTGTCGCCTTGGTTGAGGATGATTTCTTTGCCTTCGATGTTGATAAGCATACGTCCTTCGATGACAAGGTTGAATTCTTGTCCGTTATGTTGGTTATAATGGATTGGTTCGTCGTTTGCTTTCGGTTCAACAGTGACGATGAACGGATCGGCGGTACGGTTCATGAATCCTGAAGCCAGTGATTGGTATTTATAAGCTTTGGTACGTTCGATGCTGACTCCTTTGCCGGCACGGGTCACGAAGTAGCTGCTCATTTTAGGCTCTTCACCAAACATCAGGGCGTCGAGAGCTATATTATACGTGCGGGCTATTTTTTGTAACATGCTGACAGAGATATCGTAGTCTCCGGTTTCTGCAAGTCGGTATTCTTCGGCAGAGATGTCGCTGTCGCGGGCGATATCCTCTGCGGTCAGTTCCAGTACATCACGTAATCCGCGGAGGCGTTCTGCGATCTGTTTAATTTGTTCATTCATACAAGTGGTTCGTATTTTTATGATTAATAATTCTATGGTATTATTTGGAGGCTTTCATGGCTTTGATGATAGCGGAGGTGAATCCGTTGTGTTCCAGTTCATTGATCCCCTTGATTGTGATTCCGCCCGGAGTGGTGACCTTGTCGATTTCTACGCTGGGGTGGGTGTCGTTGTTCTGAATCAGTGCGGCTGCTCCTTTTAAGGATTGTGCTATCATTTGCATGGCATCTTTGGGACGAAGTCCCATTTCGATTCCGGCTTGCATGGCTGCCTGAACGTATTTCAATACGTAAGCGATACCGCAGGAGGTCAATGCGGTGGCTGCCGCTATTTTATCTTCGGGAATAAGCATCACTGTTCCCATCTCGCTGAACAACCGGAGGATGAATTTGTCCTGTTCATCGTTCGTATTGCGGGCGGCAACAAGCGTCATACTTTCCAGTTCGCTGATAGCGGTGTTCGGAATCAGGCGGAACATGGCCATTTCCGGTGCTACGACATAATGAGCCAGTTCTTCAAAACTGATGCCGGCAGCTACGGAGATGAGTATCTGTTTGCTTTTCAGTTTCAATTCGCGCATCACCGGTTCCATAAACCACGGTTTGACAGCAAGGATGACAATATCTGCGCCTGTGGCAGCTTCCACATTGCTGTTGGTGATAGAGATACCCGGAAATTCCTTTTTCAGTTTCTCTAGTTTTCCGGCACTCGGATTGGACACAATGATGTCCGAATCGTCTATCAGACTTCCTTTTGCCAGGCCACGGGCTATTGAGCCGCCCATGTTTCCTGCACCGATAATGGCTATTTTCATATACGCTTATTTTTAATGAGTTGTTAAAGGCAAAGGTAACAGTTAATTACGAAAAAACAAAAAGCAGCCGGAATAAGAAATAAATTTCTAATAAAGGCTGCTTTTATCGTTGGCTGTTTATTAATCAAATGAGCGATTAGAGTACTTTCTTGAACCGGGCAAGGAAGTCTTCTGCTTCCTCCATAGTAAGACAGAGAGGAGGTAACAGGCGAAGTACATTCGTACCGCTTGCTCCGGTAAATACATGCTCGTCATAGATGAGGCGGCTGCGTAGTTCTTTGATGGGTTCTTCGAATTCGAGTCCGATCATGAGTCCGCGTCCGCGTACCTCTTTTATTTGCGGGAATTTCTTCAGTTCTTCCAGTAAGTAGTTACCTACTACCTTCGCGTTTTCTATCAGATTTTCTTGCTCAATGACGTCCATCACAGCGAGAGCTGCCGAACATGCCAGATGGTTTCCACCGAAGGTAGTTCCCAATTGACCATATACCGGTTTAAACATCGGGCTGATCAGGACACCTGCCATCGGGAAACCGTTGCCGATACCTTTGGCTACAGTGATGATGTCCGGCTTGATGTCATTATATTGATGGGCGAAGAATTTACCGCTACGTCCGTATCCGCTCTGAATTTCATCGAGAATCAGGATCGTTCCTGTTTCGCTGCAAGCTTTGCGGAGTTCCTGCATAAATTCGGTGGTCGGTACCTTGATACCGCCTACACCTTGTATTCCTTCAATGATAACAGCGCATGTGTCTCCTTTAGACAATTCCTGTTTCATCGCTTCGATGTCGTTTAGCGGGAGATAGGTTACGTGTCCATTATTATTAATAGGAGCGATGATGGACGGATTGTTGGTTGCTTCTACCGCGAGAGACGTACGTCCGTGAAACGCCTTATTGAAAGATACGATTTTGGTACGTCCGTTGTGGAAGGAAGCGAGTTTCAGTGCATTTTCGTTCGCTTCGGCCCCACTGTTAATCAGGAACAGGCTGTAGTCTTCGTAACCGGAAATCTTGCCCAGTCGTTCGGCTACCTCTTGTTGGAGCTTGTTGATGACGGAGTTTGAGTAGAAACCAAGTTTTGCCACCTGGTTACTGATCATTGCTGTATAGTGAGGGTGTGCATGTCCGATAGAGATAACGGCATGACCTCCGTAGAGATCCAGATATTCCGTTCCGTTCTCATCCCATACTTTGCAACCGTCGCCCTTGACAATGTTGATGTTATATAAAGGATATACGTCGAATAATTTCATAATAATTAAATGAAGAATTAAGAATGAAGAATGAAGAATTAGGTTACTTCATGGTTCATTTGATTATTTTTGGCAGTTTTGATTGAAGAAACAAGCAGAGCTATGAGTTCTCCACAATCAATCTCCATACTATTAAAAGCATTAGAATCGATATAATCTGAATCTTTTAAAAGATTCAACCAATAGTCGGTTTCATTAGCTTCCTTTAATGATATACTTAGTTTATTAATGAAGTCAGCATTGCTTTGGGCAAATTCGGATTCTCGAATTGAAGCTCCAATAGAAGTGCCGGAACGAAGAATTTGTTTGCTGAGGATGAACTCTTGTTTCATTTCTCGAAGATATTTAGTCATTTGTACAATTCGAAGTGCAAATGAATAGCTTTTTGTATTCAATAATGAATTTGTTCTATTGTGGCAATTCTTCATTCTTCGTTCTTCATTCTTCATTAAAACGCTGAAGGCTTCAAACGTAGTCCTACGGTTTCTTCCAGATTGAACATCAGGTTCATGTTATGAACCGCTTGTCCGCTGGCGCCTTTCAGCAAATTGTCGATACAAGAGATAATCAATAGTTTGTCACCGTGTTTCTCCAGATGTATCAGGCACTTATTAGTATTAACGACTTGTTTCAAGTCAATATTCTTGTCTACGATGTGTACAAAGGAGTCTTTTGCATAATATTCCTCATACATACGAACGATTTCTTCCAGTGCTACTTTGGTTTTGACTACCATCGTTGCAAAGATACCACGAGCGAAATCGCCACGGTATGGAATGAAGTCGATCTCCGCATCGAAACTGTTTTGCAGCTGTTTCAGTGATTGCTTGATTTCCGGAACATGCTGGTGCTCGAATGCTTTGTACACACTCATATTGTTGTTTCTCCAACTGAAATGACTGGTAGCACCCGGTTTCACTCCGGCTCCCGTACTTCCTGTAATGGCATTTACCATTACATCATCCGTCAGCATCAGATTCTTGGCAAGCGGAAGCAAACCGAGCTGGATGCAGGTTGCAAAACAGCCGGGATTGGCTACGTGCTTTGCCGTACAAGTGGCACGGCGGTTCAGTTCCGGCAGGCCGTAGATAAAGTCGTGGTCGTCGCTCATAATGCGGTAGTCCATCGAGAGGTCGATAATCTTCAGGTCTTCCGGTATGTTGTGACTTTCCATGAATTTCTTTGTATCGCCGTGGGCGGTGCAGAAAAAGAGAACGTCGATTTCGTCCAGAGGTAACTGGTCGGTGAATCTTAGATCTGTTTCTCCATACAAGCCTTCGTGTACGTCAGTAATTCTGTTTCCGGCATTACTGCTGCTGTTGATAAATACGATTTCAGTTTCCGGATGGTTGAGCAGCAGACGGATTAATTCGCCTGCTGTATATCCTGCGCCACCAATGATTCCTGCTTTAATCATATCTCTTCGTCTTTATGGTTGTTATAGTAAACACGTAACGGAGTGGAAGTTACCTTGATAAAGCCTTTTGCATCCTCAGCAGTCCAACCTTTTTGCATTTCACCATATTCTCCGAATTTCGTTTTCACGAGGTCGTCTTCCGATTCTACACCTACGGTAGAGAAAGAAAGCGGGCGGAGTTCGAGAATCGCTGTACCGTTTACGTTGCGCTGGCTTTCCTGCAACATCGCTTCGATATCACGCATAACCGGTTCCAGATATTGGCTTTCGTGGAGGAACATACCGTACCAGTTGGCTACCTGGTCTTTCCAGTACTGCTGCCATTTGCTCAATGTGTATTTCTCAAGGAAACGGTGAGCACCGATAATCAGCATCGGGGCGGCGGCTTCGAAACCTACGCGGCCTTTGATACCGATAATTGTGTCGCCCACATGCATGTCACGGCCGATACCGTAAGCGGCGCCGATTTCTTCTACCTTCTGGATCGCTTTGATCGGGTCATCGAATTTCTCATCGTTGACAGCTTTCAGTTCTCCTTTTTCGAAAGTCAGGCGGAGTTGTTCGCTGCCTTCCTTTTCTACGTGTTTCAGGTAAGCTGTTTCGGGCAGCCCTTGTGCGGAGTCGAGGATTTCACCACCACAAATAGAGGTACCCCACAGACCTACGTTATATGAATATTTCAGTTTGGTGAAGTCCGCGTTGAAACCATGTTTGTTCAAGTAGTCAATTTCTTCCTGACGACTCAATGCCATATCACGGGTCAGTGTGATGATTTCTACGTTAGGCGCCAGTACGAGGAAAGTCATGTCGAAACGAATCTGGTCATTACCTGCTCCGGTAGAACCGTGGGCAATGGCATCCGCACCGATTTCATTGGCATAACGTGCGATAGCCAATGCCTGGAAGATACGTTCGGAGCTGACCGAAATAGGATAAGTACCGTTACGCAGCACATTTCCGAAAACCATGTATTTCAGACTCTTTTCGTAGTATTCCTGAGTAACGTCCAGCGTTACGTATTTTACCGCTCCCAGTTTATAGGCATTTTCTTCGTTTGTTTTCAGTTGTTCTTCGCTGAAACCACCCGTATTGGCACAAGCTGCATATACTTCATAACCTTTTTCTTTAGCGAGGTACATGACGGTGAACGATGTGTCCAGTCCGCCGCTGAATGCCACCACTACTTTTTTCTTCTTTTCTTCCATAGTGCTGTATCTTTTAAATGTTATTTCTTTCTTGTTCTTTTTTGATGTTCCGCGGCTCTGTCGGATCGTACAGCATGGCTGTGCAGATGCAGAACTTGCGGTTTTTCGCTACCAGAATATCATGGTTGATACATCCTTCGCATCCTTTCCAGAAAGCTTCATCGTCTGTCAGTTCGTTGAAGGTGACAGGCACATAACCCAGTTCGGTGTTCATCTTCATGACAGCTGCTCCGGAGGTCAGACTGAATATTTTTGCTTTCGGCCATCGGAGACGTGCCAGTTGGAAAGAAGCTTGTTTAATACGTTTTGCCAGTCCTAATCCACGGAAATCGGGATGAACGATCAGACCGGAAGTAGCCACGTACTGCTTGTTTCCCCATGATTCGATGTAGGTGAATCCGGCAAAAGTATCGCCACAAAGAGCAATAATCGCCTTACCTTCTTTCATCTTTGTCGCTACGTATTCGTGTGTACGTTCCGCAATTCCTGTTCCTCGTACGGCGGCAGCATTTCTGATAGTTTCCAAAATAGTGTCAACGTAAACCTCATGTGAGGCGTCGGCTACCATAACATCTATTTGTTGAGTGTCCATTTCTTTATATATATAAATATGTATAGTTATTCAATGTTCGGAATGATGAGTGATAAAAGCTGGCGAATCTTGCTTGTCGCAACTCCTTCACGCAACACCAACATGATAGTATCATCGCCGGCAATGGTTCCCAGTATTTCGCTGAATTCATTGTTGTCGATATCGTAAGCCATACTGCTGGCGTAACCCGGGCGGGTGCGGATAACGGCGATGTTGCCTGAAAATTGCAAGGAAATGAATCCGTTACTTCGCAACATTTCGCCGGCACTCTGATCGGTGGAGCGTTTATACATAATGTTGTTCGGCAGCACGTATACGTACTTCCCGTTCATACTGGCAGCTTTGGCTACTTTCAGTTGTTTCAAGTCGCGGGAGAGGGTGGCCTGTGTCAGTTCGAAGCCTTCGCGGTTCAACTCTTGCAGCAGTTCTTCCTGCGAACCGACCTCTTTGCTTGAGATAATCATTTTGATGGCGTCTAACCGATTTGCTTTCTTCTTCATTGTATAATTATTCTAAGAATGGCGCAAAAGTATGCATTATTTTGGAGAAAATATGCATAAAACCAAAGTTTTTTTGCATAAAAGTGAAAATACTTTAGAAAGGGATGGTGATATAATCAGGATATATGTGGGTATATGTAACAAAGTTGTTTCTTTATTGCTTCATTTTGTGCTGACTTTTTTTATTGTCTATTAAAAAAGATGCAATTGTTTGTTTAGGGATTTTTAAATATATAAATTTGTAAAGTGAATAAGGAGACAAATCGTATGATAGATGAAGATATTGAGCTTTATTCTCTTTTTAGAAAAGGAGATAGAAAGGCTTTTGATACTTTATTTTTGAAGTATTATTCCATACTATGTGCCTTCGGGAAGTACTATATTCCTATAGAAGATGCTGAAGAAGTTGTTTTGGATATCATGACATGGCTATGGGAAAACAGAGAATTCCAGATCATAGAAACTTCTTTGCGAAGTTATTTGTTTATGGCGGTCAGAAACAGATGCTTGGATTTAATAAGTAAGAATCAGACAAAAAGACGTTGTTATGAGCATATGTTTGCTAAAGAAATGCAGACAAGTTTTGAAGATCCTGATTTTTATGTAGTGGAGGAATTGATGGCGAAAATAGAAAAGGCCGTGATGCGATTGCCGGACTCCTATCGTATAACTTTTGAGATGAGCCGTTATCAAGATAAAACATATAAAGAGATTGCGAAAGAATTAAACGTTTCCATAAAATTAGTGGAGTATCGTATCCAGCAAGCATTGAGACTTTTACGTGTAGAACTAAAAGACTATTTACCGTTGATTACAATCATATTCCCTTATTTTCTCTAAGGATAGCCGATTCGTTTTTGAGTCTTAAAATAAAAATGCAGCTTTTAATTAAAAAAGTTGCATTTTTGTTTAGGGGTTAATTGAAGTATTCCGTCTTCTTAATAAAATGAACATAAAAGATGATGGAATTACATGAAAATATAGATGAGGCTCTTTTACTCCTTTATTTTTCCGGTACACTAGGAGAGAAAGAAAAAGAAGAGGTAGAAAATTGGATTTCCCTCTCTGAAGAGAACAGAAAAATAGCTAAACAGATTTGTTACATACACCACGTAACAGATATAATAGATACCGTGAAGCAGATAGATCCTAAACAGGCATTGGTGAAGCTGGATAAGAGATTGTCAAAAAGGAAGAAAATAAACTGGTGGGAATGGGGGATAAGAGCAGCAGCTGTGTTATTTATTCCTTTATTCTTATCTTTCTTCTATTTTGTATTTAATCAAGATAAAAATTATGATCGTTATGTCGAAATTCGGTCTAATCCGGGGATGATGACAAAAGTGGAGTTACCGGATGGTACTTGGGTATGGCTGAATTCTGCTTCTTATCTAAAATATCCAGTGTCTTTTGAAGGAGAATATCGAAAGGTTGAATTGCTCGGAGAAGCTTATTTTTCAGTACAAAAGGATAATGGACGGAAATTCTTAGTCGATGTAGGAAAGGGGATTGAATTAGAGGTTTTAGGTACTGAATTTAACGTGGATGCTTATCCGGATGATAAGTTTGTAGCTGCTACTTTGGTGACAGGTAGAGTAAAATTCCATTGTCAGCAGAAAGGCAGGGAGGTTACTTATAGTATGCAACCCGGACAGAAGGTGATTTATAATTTATTGGATGAGAAACTTTTGTGTACAACTACTTTTGTTGAATCTGATATTGCTTGGAAAAGTGGAAGGATCATTTATCGAGATACTCCTCTTGAAGATGCTTTAAGAACTTTGAGCAAGCGTTTTGACGTAGAGTTCCGTATTGTTAATCCATTATTAAAGAAATATTGCTTTACAGGTACTTTTATTAATCAACGTCTGGATAAGATCTTGGAACACTTCAAAATAGCTTCAGGGGTGAGATACAGATATCTTGAATCGGCATTGGACAACGGTGTTGTGAAAGAGAAAACAATAATAGAAATTTATTAAACAAAAAAGAACTATGAAAACACTCCCTCCTTAAACAAAAAATATGGGAAAAATATAGCACTATTCTTCCCATATAAAAAATCATTTAGCCTTACTTGTTTGCCGACAAGTGTAGTTAACTTTATTTTTAATTTAAATCACAACAAATTTATGCAAAAACATTGTAGTATCCAAATTCTTGGGATTAAAAGGCTACTGAAAGCAACTTTAAAAGGAATTCCATTGCCTATGAGATTATTAATTATTATGCTATGTGTTTCGATAGGATGCATTCGTGCGACAAATACTTATGCGCAAAATGCGATCCTTGACTTGAAAGTCAATAATCAAACGATTGAAACCGTCTTGAAAATAATAGAATCGCGGACTGACTTTGTATTCTTCTTTAACAGTCAGCAGGTTAATGTACATAAACGTGTCTCTATTAATGTCAATAAACAGAATATTTTTAAAATTCTAGATGAGGTTTTTAAGGGAAGTGACGTTGTTTATTCAGTGCTTGATAAAAGCATAATTTTGTCTAGTAAAAGATTTGCGCCTGATGGAAATTTGAAGAAGATTACAGGTAAGGTCGTTGATACGAACGGTGAACCGTTGATTGGTGTTACAATTGCTCTGAAAGGAAGCAATAGAGGAACGGTGAGTGATGTAAACGGAAATTTTTCTTTAAACGGAGAAGAAGGAAAGCTTAATGTGTTGAATATCTCATATATTGGTTATAAAGACCAACAGGTAAAAGTTGAGGATGGTAAAACTTTGATTATTACATTGGAAGAGGATACCAAGGTTTTGGAAGAAGTAGTTGTTGTGGGATATGGTACACAGAAAAAAATCAATTTGACGGGTGCTGTTGCTGTGGTTGACGATAAACAAGTAATCGGACGTTCGGCCGATAATTTGTCTAAACTACTTCAAGGAGCTGTTCCTAATATGAATGTTACTGTTTCTAACGGTCGTCCGGGACAGGGTGGTAGCATAAATATTCGTGGTATCAATTCTATCAGTAGTAGTGCCACGCCTTTGATATTAGTTGATGGTGTAGAAGGTACTATCGATGCAGTGAATCCCAATGATGTGGAGTCTATTAGTGTATTGAAAGATGCTTCTTCTGCTGCTGTATATGGGGCTCGTGCAGCTTATGGAGTAATTTTGGTTACAACAAAATCTGGTAATGATGATAAAACACGTGTTTCTTATAACGGACGTTATAGCTTTGGCTCACCTACAGTTTCCAGAGATTTTGAGACTCGCGGTTATTATTCGGCGGCTATCAATGATATGTTTTATTCTACCTATCAAGGTTCTAACTATACGAATTATAATGATGAAGATTATTATGAAATGTGGATCCGGCGTAATGATAAAACGGAAAATCCGGAACGACCGTGGGTGGTTATCAAAGATGGTGAATATAAATATTATGGTAACTTTGATTGGTATAACTACTTCATGGATGAGTCTCGTCCTACATGGGAACACAATATTAGTGTCAGTGGTGGCAATAAGAAAGTGCACTATTTCCTTTCCGGTGCTTATTATGATCAGAAAGGAGTTATTCGGAAAAATATGGATAGTTTCACTAAATACAATTTCCGTTCCAAGGTAAGTATTGAGATTGCTCCATGGTTGAAGATAAGTAATAATACGTCATACAAAAAGGATTCTTATCCATTTCCGGGGCCAGGTGCTATTAACAATCTTTTTGATGCGATAAGTAAGCATGCCTTAGCTTCTATTGTTCCAATCAATCCGGATGGTACATATATGGGGAATGCAACAGTTATTACAGGAGGATATCGCCCTGCTAATGATCTTAGTGCAATTCTTGAATACGGTAAACACAAGAATGAGGATACTAATTACTTTTTTAATACCACCTTTGAGGCGGTAATGACACCTGTTAAGAATGTAACGGTGACGGCTAATTATTCGTTTGCTCAACATGAATATACGGCAATGAATCGTAGTGCTAATTATCCATATTCACGTGTACCCGGAGAAGTTCTTTGGAAAACAGATGGTTATGGCCTTAATACTCTTTATGAACGTTCTAATCATGATTGGTTTCATTCATACAATATTTATGGAAATTATACAAATACATTTGCCGATGTGCACCATGTAAGTGCAACTGCCGGTGTCAATTATGAAACTAAATTTTTTAAAGACATCAAAATACAACGTAATGATTTATTGTCCGAAGATTTAACTGATTTTAATTTAGCTAATGGTGATGAAATGAGTATTGCGGGTGGTAAAAATAGATATGCTCTTTTCGGTCTTTTTTATCGTTTGAATTATGACTATAAAAATAGATATTTATTTGAATTTAGCGGACGCTATGATGGTAGTTCACGGTTTGCCCGGGGACATCGCTATGGCTTTTTTCCTTCAGTTTCTGCCGGGTGGAGAATTAATGAAGAAAAGTTCTTTGCACCATTACGTAAACAAATTAGTAATTTGAAATTACGCTTTTCTTTGGGAGCATTAGGAAACCAACAAGTCGGATATTATGACTATTTGCAGACTATATCTTCTGGTGGTACAATTTCTTATGCTTTTGGTGATAAAAATAAAGCGTCAGGTGCTAGTATCTCTGCTCCGAATGCTTCTGATTTCACTTGGGAAACGGTTGTTACAAAAAATATCGGTTTGGATCTCGGACTATTGAATAATCGTTTGAATATGACGGCTGATATATATGTACGTGATACGAAAGATATGTTGATGGCTTCCAAGGATCTTCCGAATGTATATGGTGCTTCTTCTCCAAAAACAAATGCTGCTAACTTACGTACGAAAGGTTGGGAAGCATCGATTAGTTGGAATGATTCTTTTAATCTAAAGGGAAAAGCGTTCCATTATTCTGTCGTACTAGGCTTGGCTGATAATACGACTAAAGTGACAAAGTATAACAATGATAACAAAACATTGGGCACTCCATATGAAGGACAACAACTGGGAGAGATTTGGGGATATGTTGTTGATGGTCTCTTCAAAACTGATGAAGAAGCTGAAAACTATCCGGTAAATCAGAGTTACGTAAATAATATATTGAATATTTCTGTAAAATCTCAAGGTCTCCATGCGGGGGATGTGAAATATGTGGACTTGGATGGCGATAATATTATTTCTCCTACTTTATCGGCAAACGATGTGAAGGATCAGAAAGTGATTGGAAATTCTTTACCAAGATATACATATTCTGTCAGATTAGCTGCAGATTGGAATGGAATTGATTTTTCTGCTTTGTTGCAAGGCGTCGGTCGCCAACATTGGTATCCCAATGGTGAAACTAGTCTGTTCTGGGGTCCCTATGCCCGTCCTTATTGTACTTTTATTCCGAAGGATTTCTTGACAGATGTTTGGTCAGAAGATAATCCGGATGCTTATTTCCCACGTCCGAGAGGCTATGTGGCATTGGATGTTAATCCACGTGAGTTGTCTAAACCTAATACTCGCTATTTGCAAAATGTGGCTTATTGCCGTCTTAAAAATGTAACAGTCGGTTACTCTTTGCCACGTACTTGGCTAAAGGCTTTGCATATGGAACGTGTCAGGGTTTATTTTAGTGGAGAGAATCTTTTTACATTCAGCCCTTTACATAGTAATTATATTGATCCGGAACATGCTGGGGCTTCTACGAGCTGGAAAAGTGGTCATACGAACGTGACTTCTTATCCAATGAGTAAGACCTATTCATTTGGAATTGATGTGACTTTTTAATGGAAAATAAAAACTAGGATAATATGAGTAGTATAAAATATAAAATATGGATGCTCTTGCCTCTGATGGCAATGATTTCTTGTGAAAGTATTTTGGATAAATTTCCGGAAGATAAAATTACACCGGAAACATTCTTTACAACAGAAAACGAGTTAGAATTGTATTCAAACAATTTCTATGTCGCTTGTATTTCGGGTACAGGAGTGTTTAAAGATTACGGTGATGTAATTATTCAGCCTATCTTGGAAAAAGCGATTAGCGGGCAACGCACTATACCTGAAACAGATTCTAATTTCGATGGTTGGGGTTGGGGAGCCCTTCGTGATATTAATTTCTGCCTGGAGAACATTTATCGTTGCCAGAATGAGGAAGTACGGAATCATTATGAAGGTTTGGCACGTTTTTTTAGAGCTTATTTTTATTTTGTAAAGGTGAGGCGTTTTGGAGATGTGCCATGGTATGATTATGTGATTGGAAGTGCTGATACGGAAGCTTTGAGTAAACCTAGAGATTCTCGTGAGTTTGTAATGGGGAAAGTATTGGAGGACATTGATTTCGCGATTGATAATTTGAGAAAACAAAAAGATGTATACCGGGTGACTCGTTGGACTGCTTTGGCTTTAAAATCCAGAATTTGTTTGTTTGAAGGTACATTTCGAAAGTATCATGGTTTGAATGATTGGGAAAAGTATCTTCGTGAATGTGCATCCGCATCGGATATCTTTATCAATGAGAGTGGTTATACAGTTTATACGGCAGGTTCTACCCCTTATTTCAATTTATTTGGCTCTTTGAATGCTGAACCCACGGAAATAATCCTGGCGAAAGATTACAATGCAGCTTTGGGATTGACTAATATTGTACAGGCATTTTGCAATTCTCCTGGTGAGGCAAATTCAGGTGTGACAAAGCGTTTTGTTAATTCTTATCTGATGAAAGATGGTTCTCGTTTTACAGATAAGAGTAATTATGAGACTATTGGATTTGTGGAAGAGATGAAAAACCGTGATCCGCGTCTGACACAAACGATTCGTGCAGCAGGATATGTACGTGATGACGGGAAAAAATATCTGCCAAACTTTAAGTTGGCAAAATTAGGGTATCATCTGAAGAAGTACGATTGTGGAGTTAAATATGATATGTCTTCTGAATCTGATTTGCCATTGTTTCGTACAGCCGAAGTTTATTTGAATTGTGCGGAAGCAAAAGCAGAATTGGGGACATTGACTCAGGATGATTTGAATAAAACAATTAATAAGCTAAGGGCTCGTGTAAATATGCCGAATTTATTAATGGCAACAGCAAATGCTAATCCGGACCCTTATTTGAAGGAGTGGTATCCGCACGTGGAAAGTGACGATAATCAGGGGATTATCCTTGAAATTAGACGTGAACGCGCTATAGAACTGGTAATGGAAGGCTTTAGATATTATGATATCATGCGTTGGAAGGAAGGTAAAATATTTGAAAAACCATTTCTTGGTATTTATTTTCCCGGTCCGGGTGAATATGATTTGGACGGTGATGGAACGAATGATGTTTATCTGTATTTGAGTACTGATAAAGGAAACTCTTCTTGTGTAGATCAGTTTGAGATAGGTGGTGAACTTAGCTTGGATCATGAGACAAGTGGTAATTTGATTATTCATCAAAGTATCAAAAGAGTATGGAATGAGGACAAGGATTACTTGTACCCGATACCAACAAAGGATCGTGTTTTAACCAATGGAGCATTAACGCAGAACCCGGGTTGGAATGATGGACTTATTTTTTAATTTTAAATGGAGAAAATAATGAAAATGAAATATTTATATATGTCTTTTCTATTGGCGTTAGTCTATAGTTGTAGTGACTCTGGAGATAATTCAGATTATAGCGAAATGTTGAAAAAAGATTTCAACCAAGAAATTAAATGGGATGTGGATTCATTGGCTCTTATGAGAGCATCTTGGGAAAAAACGGATTTAGGTAACGGGGCAGCTGTTTGTACGGCACAAGCGAGCATGTGGGGGACTACCCAAAGCGTTTCTTATGTGGTATATCCGACGACTATGTTTTCTACCAGAGTTGCTGTATGTGATACTCCTGCCAAAACTAGTATGATTGCTAAAGATAAAAAAGCATTGTTTGCTATCAATGGCAGTTATTCTATTTCCGGAAATCCGTCTACATTTACTATGGTGGATAAGGTGGTGAAGGTTGCGTCTACGATCGAATCTGCCAGTAAAGTGAACGGAGTGATTGCTATTGATGCGGAAGGTTCTGTAGATGTGAAGTCTTGTACGTTTTCAGATTATACGGATGTGGAAGATGAATATGAATCAGCTTTAGCATCAGGTCCAATGTTACTTATGGAAGGGAAAGTGTGTTCGTTTCCTCAAGATGCTATTTATACACAACGTATGGCTCGGTCTGTGATTGGGATAACTGCTCAGGGAAAAATGATGCTGCTTACTATTGATGGTGCTATAACGGGAAATGCTGATGGTGCAACACTTGAGGAGGCAGCTTTTATTGCCAAAACATTGGGGATGAAGAATGCGGTTTGTTTGGCTGACGGAAGTTCTTCCACGCTATGGACATCAGGTAAAGGCGTAGTGAATCATCCGGTTGGAAATGGACAGTATGATCATGAAGGCGAAGGTACAGTGTCTACTGTGATCTATGTTGCAGCTTCTTCTTTATTTGACGGTGGTGATGGAACGGTTGATAATCCTTATTTGATTAGCAATAGGAATCATATGAGGAACATGATGTCTGTTGTAGAACTTGATAAAACTTATTATTTCGAAATGACGAATGATGTTGATATGACTGGCATTGACTGGAAACCGCTGAATACGGGTGAGCCTGTTGACCGTTTTGATATAAAGATTCATTTTGATGGTAAGGGACATACGATTAGAAATTTACATTGTGAGATCAGTTCTCGGTACGCCAGTTTCTTTGGGGTAATGAATGGTTCATGTCGTAATGTGCGCTTTGAAAATGCGGAAGTTATTGGATATGGTTCTTCTTGTACGGGTATTGTTGCCGGTTATTTGGGAACAAATGCTTTGGAGTGTTTGATTGAAAATGTATATGTGTCTGGTACTGTAAGTGGCATACAGCAAGTGGGTGGTATTGGTGGCATTTTTGCTAAAGGTACTGTACGGAATTGTTATGCAGATGTAAAAGTAATCGGGTCTTCTCGTGCCGGTGGTATTGTTGCTGAACCAAGGAATGCTGTAGTTGTTGAAAACTGTTTTGCGACAGGAACTCTTTATAGTACAGGAAATGCAGGTGGTATTGCCGGAGGACTTAATGGCAATAATCCTACAATAAAAGGTTGTATCGCTTGGAATGAACAGATTGATGGTGAACCTGTATCAGGACGTGTTATTGGATGGCAGTCAAATACCTATACGAAGGCTACGGATTGTTATGCGAAAAAAGATATGATTATCGCATGGGGACCCAACAAAGGTATGACGGGGGCCGATGCTAATACTGCCGGAACTTATGATTGGGGTAACAATAAAACTGCAATTTGCCATGGTATTACTACGGAAAATAGTGTAGATGCTGCTAAGAAAATAGGTTGGTCTACAGATATATGGGATCTTTCAGGCGTAACTCCATTATTGAAATCTTTTAATGATAAGTAATGATACGAATAGGGAATCTATATGTTTATTTAAAAAATTATATTATGAAGTTTACGAAGTTAACAATTGCTTTTTTATCCGTATTTTTTTGTCTAGTTGTCGCTTGTGGAAGTGATGGGATCAATGATGACCCCAAAACACCGGATGTTACAGAGCCGGTAACACCAAATGAACCGGACGAACCGGACAACCCTTCCGTTGTAAAAGTTCCGACTCTACAGAAGAATGTCCAAGATGAATGGAAAATTGATTCTATCGATGATGGTTTTATTTATTATAACTATGAACGGTATGACGATGTGAGTAAGGCTCAACAGATTGTAAATGTGCTGGAAATTGATTTACTTTCCAATAAGTACAAAGTTGAATTTACATATAATAATGGAGATTCTCTTTCAACTACAGCACAAGTACGTGGGGCTATTGGTGGTATTAATGGTGGGTATGAACAGGAAGCTATTTATATTCGTATCAATGGAACTAATATCTCTGAAGTGACACTACCGGAGGGACATTTACGATACTGGAAACATGATGGTGCGCTTTATTCGGATGGAAAATCTGATATTGGAATTATATATGGCGGCAGAAATGGAAAGGCTGCAATTGATACATATAAACAACATTCTGCAAAGTATTTGTTAGCTAGTGCCCCCACACTGATTGACGATTACAATCCGTTAGGTGAAACTTTTGTTGGTAATTATACTATGGAACAATTGGAGTCTTTTGACTATGAAGATTATCGCAGACATCAAGGAGTACGTCATCCTCGTACGGTGGTTGCTGTGACAGAGGATAAAGATTTGTTGTTAGTCACTATTGATGGGCGCTGGGCTGGTAAGGCGGAAGGTATGAGCGCAAAAGAAGTAACCTTATTCCTCAAAAAGCATTTCAATCCTCAATATGCACTTAATATGGATGGTGGTGGATCTACTACTATGTATGTGAAGGGGAAAGGAGCGGCAAAAACAGATGTTGTCAATTATCCTACTGATAATGGAGTCTTTAACCACTATGGACAACGTCGTGTAACAACTCATATTATAGTAAAAAGAAAGTAGATCTTAATCATTTCATCATAAAATAGGTATTTTATATATTGTAAACGGTATAAATCCATTTAGCAAAGATGGCTTTATACCGTTTATTAGTACCTATACAGAGGTGTAGGGAAAATGTGAATCTGTTTATATTTGCAATTGTATTGTGTCTTTTGTCTTTTGTGTCAAAATGTATACCCTTTCAATCAAAATACATAAGGAAAAGGAGGAGGGAATCGCCTATCTTTGCCATGTAGGTAAATGGATACCTTAAATATATAGACAGAATACCATGAAACAAAACTTTTTTGCAGTCGATCTGGGCGCAACGAGCGGCCGTACAATCTTAGGAACTTTCATTGAAGGCGGATTGAATCTGGAAGAGATTAATCGTTTTCCTAACCACCTGATTGAAGTAGGTGGACATTTCTATTGGGATATTTATGCATTATATCGTCACATTATTGACGGATTGAAGTTGGTTGCTCATCGTGGCGAATCCATTGCTTCTATCGGTATCGATACCTGGGGAGTGGATTTTGTATGTGTCGGAAAAGACGGTAACTTGCTTCGCCAGCCTTATGCATATCGTGACCCGCATACAGTAGGAGCACCGGATGCTCTTTTCTCCCGTATTTCCCGTAGCAAAGTGTATGGTAAAACGGGTATTCAGATTATGAATTTTAATTCACTTTTCCAATTAGATACTTTACGTCGCAATCACGACAGTGCGTTGGAGGCGGCAGATAAAATTCTGTTTATGCCGGATGCGTTGAGTTATATGCTTACCGGAGAGATGGTGACGGAATATACGATTGCTTCGACAGCCCAGCTGGTGAATGCACAGACACGACGTTTGGAGCCGGAGTTGCTGAAAGCGGTAGGATTGAGTGAGAAGAATTTCGGCCGTTTTATATTCCCGGGTGAAAAGGTGGGAGTATTGACGGAAGAAGTGCAAAAGATAACCGGACTGGGTGCAATTCCTGTGATTGCGGTAGCCGGCCATGATACCGGTTCTGCTGTTGCTGCCGTTCCGGCATTGGATCGCAACTTTGCTTATTTGAGTAGCGGAACCTGGTCACTGATGGGAGTTGAAACGGATGCTCCGGTGATTAATGCCGAAACGGAAGCGTTGAACTTTACCAATGAAGGTGGTGTGGAAGGAACTATCCGTCTATTGAAGAATATCTGTGGAATGTGGTTGCTGGAACGTTGCCGTCTGAATTGGGGAGATACAAGTTATCCTGAATTAATCAGTGAGGCGGATGCTTGTGAACCGTTCCGTAGTCTGATTAATCCGGATGATGACTGTTTCGCGAATCCTGCGGACATGGAAAAAGCTATTACAGAATATTGCCGGGCTACCGGACAGTCGGTTCCCGAGAAACGCGGACAAGTAGTGCGTTGCATCTTTGAAAGTTTGGCTTTGCGTTATCGCCAGGTGTTGGAGAATTTGCGTTCACTTTCTCCCCGTCCGATTGAAACATTGCACGTGATTGGCGGAGGTAGCCGGAATGATTTGCTGAACCAGTTTACTGCCAATGCGATAGGAATTCCTGTGGTAGCCGGTCCATCTGAAGCAACAGCCATCGGTAATGTGATGATTCAGGCCATGGCGGCAGGCGAAGCGACGGATGTTGCCGGTATGCGGCAGTTAATTAACCGTTCTATCCCGTTGAAGACTTATCAACCACAAGACACGGAAGCTTGGGATGCGGCTTATATCCATTTTAAAAATTGCGTTCGGAAATAAATAGAACGATCGACAGAATAATCATTTTTAAAACTAATAGAATATCATGAAAAAAGAAGAACTGATTCAGAAAGCGTATGAAATTGCTGTGGAACGTTATGCAGCAGTAGGTGTAGACACCGAAAAAGTATTGAAAACTATGCAGGATTTTCATCTGTCACTTCACTGCTGGCAGGCTGATGACGTTGCAGGATTTGAAGTACAGGCCGGTTCATTGACCGGAGGTATCCAGGCAACCGGTAATTATCCGGGCAAAGCTCGTAACATTGATGAACTGCGTGCTGACATCTTGAAAGCTGCTTCTTATATCCCGGGTACTCATCGTTTGAACTTGCATGAAATCTATGGAGATTTCCAAGGTAAGGTGGTAGACCGTGACCAAGTGGAACCGGAACATTTCAAGAGTTGGATAGAATGGGGTAAAGAACATAACATGAAACTTGACTTCAACTCTACTTCTTTCTCTCATCCGAAATCAGGTGACTTGTCACTTTCTAATCCTGATGAAGGTATCCGTCAGTTCTGGATTGAACATACCAAACGTTGTCGTGTAGTTGCAGAAGAAATGGGTAAGGCACAGGGCGATCCATGTATCATGAACCTTTGGGTGCATGACGGAAGCAAGGATATCACTGTAAACCGAATGAAATATCGTGCGTTGTTGAAAGATTCTTTGGATCAGATTTTCGCTACCGAATATAAGAATATGAAAGATTGTATCGAATCTAAGGTGTTCGGTATCGGCCTGGAAAGCTACACGGTAGGTTCTAACGACTTCTATATCGGTTACGGTGCTTCTCGCAATAAGATGATTACTTTGGATACCGGTCACTTCCACCCGACAGAAAGTGTAGCTGATAAAGTATCTTCAATATTGCTTTATGTTCCTGAATTGATGTTGCACGTAAGCCGTCCGGTTCGTTGGGATTCAGACCACGTAACTATCATGGATGACCCGACTATGGAACTGTTCAGCGAAATCGTTCGTTGCGGTGCTCTGGATCGTGTACATTATGGTCTTGACTATTTCGATGCATCTATCAACCGTATTGGTGCATACGTAATCGGTAGCCGTGCTGCACAGAAATGTATGACTCGTGCTCTGCTCGAACCGATTGCCAAGTTGCGTGAATACGAAGCAAACGGACAGGGATTCCAACGTCTGGCTCTACTCGAAGAAGAAAAAGCGCTGCCTTGGAATGCAGTTTGGGATATGTTCTGCTTGAAGAATAATGTTCCTGTAGGTGAAGATTTCATCGCAGAAATCGAAAAGTACGAAGCCGAAGTAACTTCTAAACGATAAGTTATGGATATTTTAATCGGCTTATTGATTATAGCCATCGGTAGCTTTTGCCAGTCCAGTTCTTATGTGCCTATTAAAAAGGTAAAGGAATGGAGCTGGGAAAGCTTCTGGTTAATACAAGGTGTATTTGCCTGGTTAGTGTTCCCGTTTCTGGGTTCACTACTGGGTGTACCCCAAGAGAGCCGTTTGTTCGACTTGTGGGGAGCGGGAGGTGCTGGAATGAGCATCTTTTATGGTATATTGTGGGGAGTAGGAGGTTTGACTTTCGGACTTTCCATGCGCTATTTGGGGGTTGCACTGGGACAGAGTATCTCATTAGGGACTTGTGCCGGTTTCGGAACCCTTCTTCCGGCTCTTTTTGCAGGTACAAACTTGTTTGAAGGTAACGGGCTGATTCTTTTGTTGGGTGTTTGCATCACGTTGGTAGGTATTGCTATTATCGGGTATGCCGGTAGTTTGCGTGCGCAAAACATGAGCGAAGAAGAAAAACGTGCTGCTGTAAAAGACTTTGCATTGACAAAAGGGTTACTGGTTGCACTCCTGGCCGGTGTCATGAGTGCTTGCTTCGCTTTGGGACTGGATGCAGGAACACCTATCAAGGAAGCTGCCTTAGCCGGTGGAGTGGAAGGACTTTACGCCGGTCTCCCGGTGATTTTCCTGGTTACATTTGGCGGGTTCCTGACAAATGCAGTTTACTGCCTGCAACAGAATGTGGCTAATAAATCGATGGGTGACTATGCTAAAGGAAAAGTATGGGGCAATAATTTAGTTTTTTGTGCGTTGGCTGGCGTATTATGGTACATGCAGTTCTTCGGACTGGAAATGGGTAAGAGTTTCCTTACGGAGAGTCCGGTATTGCTGGCTTTCTCCTGGTGTATTTTGATGGCATTGAATGTCACATTTAGTAATGTTTGGGGAATTATTCTGAAAGAATGGAAAGGTGTGTCAAACAAGACCATAACTGTGCTGATAGCTGGTCTGATCGTACTTATCTTCTCATTAGTGTTCCCAAATTTGTTTTAAAAAATTTAGGTGTGGATTACATGGATTACGCGGTTTTTTTATAACTTGCGGCAAAATCAGTGTAATCCATGCCTAATTAAAATTATATATAGAATGAAATCAATTTTAGAGAATCGTCCGGGACTTGCCAAAGAAGTAAATAAGGTAGCAGAAGTTGCTGGATACTTGTGGCAGAAAGGATGGGCTGAACGTAACGGTGGTAATATCACTGTTAATATCACAGAGTTTGTAGACGATGAAATCCGTCAGATGAAACCGATCAGTGAAGTTAAATCTATCGGTGTGACTCTTCCTTATCTGAAAGGATGTTATTTCTATTGCAAGGGAACGAATAAGCGCATGCGTGATTTAGCTCGCTGGCCAATGGAGAATGGTTCGGTAATCCGTATTCTGGACGACTGTGCCAGCTACGTAATTATTGCGGACGAGGCTGTGGCTCCGACATCGGAATTGCCTTCTCACTTGAGCGTACATAATGACCTGTTGAGTAAAAACTCTCCTTATAAAGCATCTGTACATACACACCCGATCGAACTGATTGCCATGACACATTGTCCGAAGTTCCTGGAAAAAGATGTGGCTACTAATTTGTTATGGAGTATGATTCCCGAAACAAAGGCATTCTGCCCGCGTGGTTTGGGTATCATTCCTTATAAATTGCCTAGTTCTGTAGAATTGGCGGAAGCTACCATCAAGGAATTGCAGGATTATGATGTTGTGATGTGGGAGAAACATGGTGTATTTGCAGTTGATTGCGATGCGATGCAGGCGTTCGATCAGATCGATGTACTTAATAAATCGGCTCTCATCTATATCGCAGCGAAAAATATGGGCTTCGAGCCGGATGGTATGAGTCAGGAACAGATGAAAGAAATGACTGTTGCTTTCAATCTGCCTAAATAAAACAACAAATAGCACAACCATGAATCGAATTATTTTAAACGAAACTTCTTACTTCGGTGCCGGATGCCGAAGTGTGATTGCTGTGGAAGCAGCTAGACGTGGCTTTAAGAAAGCCTTTTTTGTAACAGATAAAGACCTTATCAAGTTTGGTGTGGCTGCTGAAATCATTAAAGTATTTGATGAGAACCAGATTCCTTACGAACTTTATAGCGATGTAAAGGCTAACCCTACTATTGCAAATGTGCAAAACGGTGTGGCAGCTTACAAAGCTTCCGGAGCCGATTTTATCGTTGCTTTGGGTGGTGGCTCTTCTATCGATACTGCCAAAGGAATCGGTATTGTTGTGAATAACCCGGATTTTGCGGATGTGAAGTCTCTGGAGGGTGTAGCTGATACCAAACACAAAGCTGTACCTACCTTTGCACTGCCTACTACTGCCGGAACGGCTGCCGAGGTAACTATCAATTATGTGATTATTGATGAAGATGCCCGTAAGAAGATGGTTTGCGTAGACCCGAACGACATCCCTGCCGTGGCTATCGTAGACCCCGAACTGATGTACTCAATGCCGAAGGGGCTTACTGCCGCTACCGGTATGGATGCTTTGACACATGCCATCGAAAGTTATATTACTCCCGGTGCCTGGGTAATGAGCGATATGTTCGAATTGAAGGCTATTGAGATGATTGCACAAAATCTGAAAGCAGCCGTAGACAATGGTAAAGATGTGGCAGCCCGCGAAGCAATGTCGCAGGCACAATATATTGCCGGTATGGGATTCTCGAATGTCGGTTTGGGAATAGTTCATTCAATGGCTCATCCGTTGGGTGCATTCTATGATACTCCTCACGGGGTAGCTAATGCCTTGCTGTTGCCGTATGTGATGGAATACAATGCTGAATCTCCGGCAGCTCCGAAATATATCCATATTGCGAAAGCAATGGGAGTGGACACTACCGGAATGAGTGAAGCGGAGGGCGTTAAAGCTGCTATTGAAGCTGTGAAAGCACTTTCTATCAGCATTAATATCCCACAGAAATTGCATGAAATCAATGTGAAAGAAGAAGACATTCCTGCATTGGCTGTAGCTGCTTTCAATGATGTTTGTACAGGTGGTAATCCTCGTCCTACTTCGGTAGCGGATATTGAAGCCTTGTATCATAAAGCATTCTAAATCTCGTCATAGTAAAGTTTGTTTTTATATAAACATCCGGGGATACTTGAAAGTACACTCCGGATGTTTTTTTATACCCTTGCATGTGTTTTCTGAAAATAATTCCTATTTTTGTCCAACTCAATTACATGAAAACACTCTGATATGATCGAGGATAATAGTTTGGGATTGGAATTTAAATATCTGATTGTAAATGACATGGACCGTAAATTCGGGCTGTGGGTGAATACCGTCGGCTATCAGTCTATCCCTCCTGATTCACCTTATCCATTGAAAGAGCATCCCTCCGGTTACTTTTTTAATGCGGAAAAAGGAAGGGTGCTTCGCGAATATCAGTTGGTCTATATCACAAAAGGGCGTGGTTTGTTTTCATCCGATTCCACTTCTGAAAAGCAGGTTTGTAAAGGCCGGCTGATGGTATTGTTTCCCGGGCAATGGCATACTTACCGCCCGTTACGGCAGACTGGTTGGACGGAATATTACATCGGCTTTGAGGGGCCAATGATAGATGCCATCGTTAATGATGCTTTTTTGTCGCAGGAGCAGCAAATATTGGAAATCGGTATTAATGAAGAGTTGGTTTCCTTGTTCTCCCGTGCTCTTGCTGTAGCTGAAGCGGATAAGATTTCCGCGCAACAATATCTTTCCGGGATTGTGCTCCACATGATAGGTATGATTCTTTCTGTCTCCAAGAATAAAGTTTTCGAGATGAGTGATGTGGATCAGAAGATAGAACAGGCGAAAATCATCATGAATGAAAATGTTTCCGGTAATGTAGATCCGGAAGAGTTAGCAATGCGGCTTAACATCAGTTATTCATGGTTTCGACGTGTTTTCAAGGAGTATACTGGTTATGCTCCTGCCAAATATTTCCAGGAATTGAAACTCCGTAAAGCCAAACAAATGTTAGTAGGAACTTCCCAATCAGTGAAAGAGATTTCTTTTTTTCTGGGTTTCCAGTCTACTGAATATTTTTTCTCTTTTTTCAAGAAACGTACAGGGCTTACCCCGTTGGAATATCGTTCGTTCGGACGGGAAGAATAAAATAGGGTGAAGTCTATATCTATCAGTTATTTTGCTCTGATTTTGGGAATATCATAAAAACTGTTACTTTTGTGACGAGATTAATGTGTGCTATAAACCATCATTCTTGATATGCGCGAACAAAGACTATCTAAGATCCATTTTTTTATTCTGCTATCTCTTTTTGGATTTGTATTTCCACTCCGGTCACAGGAATACAAGTTCAGAACATTGGGTGTGGAAGATGGATTGTCGCAAATAACGGTGAGCGATATTTGCCAGGATGAGAAATCGCGTATATGGATTGCCACTCTGGACGGGCTGAATTGTTTCGATGGCAATCACATCAAAGTCTTCAACCACTTTCATAACGACTCTATCAGTTATGGTAATTTATATGTGACTCAAATGGTGGAAGACGGTCAGGGAAGTCTTTTCCTGTTGACCTCTACCGGACTTTTCCAGTTCGACCTTGAAACAGAAAAATATTATATTCTTCCGGTGACTTCTCCCTCCACTCTTGCCAAAGGAAAGACGGGAGTGTGGATTGCAGAAGGAGGGAAACTGTTCTTATACGATAAGAATACCCGCCTCTTGAAACCGATGTATGCCGATTTGCAGCTGCCGGATAGTGGCCCGACGATGGTGGAAGGTTCCGAAGGAAGTCTCTGGATTGCTTTGAAAGAGGGTGGGGTGATGCGTGTAGATACTTGCGGATCGATGTCACTTCACTTGCCCGGAATTAAAGTGATGAAACTGATAAAAAGTAACGACCAGAATATCTGGATTGGTTCGCAGGATCAGGGCGTTTTCTGTTTTTCACCTCAAGGTACGATCATACATCACTATGAATATAATGATAAGAGTGTTTACACGGTTCGGGACGATATGGCGAGAGCGTTATGTCAGGATTTGGAAGGGAATATATGGGTAGGCTACAGAAGTGGATTGAGTAAGATTGAAGTGGCTACCGGGAAAATATTCCATTATCAGGCTGATCCTAACCGGGTGGGTGCTATGTCCAATCGTTCGGTGACGTCTCTTTATACCGACAAACAAGGAACTGTTTGGGTGGGGACTTATTGGGGAGGGGTAAACTTCTTCTCTCCGGAATATCAGCATTTTGTGCATTATCATGCTTCGGACACCGGATTGTCTTTTCCGGTGGTCGGTGCTATGGCAGAAGATAAAGTCGGAAATATCTGGATTTGTACGGAAGGAGGGGGATTAGATTTATATCAACCGGAACAGGGAAAGTTCAAGCATTTTAATGCGCATACGGGATATCATTTCAGTACGGACTACCTGAAAGATGTTGTTTTTGATGAGGCTAATAATTGCTTATGGATTGCAGCCGACTTTACCAATAAGGTGAATTGTTTTCATCTTAATAACTATCGGAATGATATCTATAATCTCGAACCGCTTGGAGAAGAAAGTGTCGGAGAAGCCCTGTTTGCCTTGGCGGATACTCCTCGTAAATTGTATGTCGGGACAACATCCGCTATTGTGAGTTTGGATAAACAGACCTTGAAATCCGAGGTGTTGTTTCATCAGAAGGAACTGTTTACACATAATTATAACACCCTATTGCTTGATTCGAAAAACAGATTATGGTTTGCTGCCGACGACGGTTGTGTAGCCTATGTGATTGATGAAATGCGGTTTGAAACCTATAGGATAAGTCTGAAGAAACGGGTCAGATCTCAAAAAGAGTTGGTCAATGTTATCTATGAAGATCGAAAGGGAAATATTTGGGTAGGGACACATGGCAACGGACTTTTCTTGCTGGATAAGAAAGAACGTTTGTTTCGTTTACATACTCCTGAAAGTGTGTTGTCGGGAGAAAATATCAGGGTACTGGGGGAAACCCCTTCCGGGAATTTATTGATTGGTACCGGGCATGGATTGTCAATGCTGGAACAGAAAGAGGGGAAAGTGATAAACTTCAATTCTAAAACCGGATTCCCGCTGACTCTTGTGAACCGGAAATCCATGCATGTATCCCGCAACCATGATATTTATATGGGAGGAGCTACCGGATTGGTAACCATTCGTGAAAGTAGTCTGTATTATCCTCCGAAAATATACGATCTGGAGTTGGCTCATTTGTATGTCAACAACAAAGAGATAACAACAGGCGATCAAACCGGTATTTTAAATAAATCCTTTGCCTATACCGGGCGGATCAAATTGAATTACTTGCAAAATGTGTTTTTATCGGTTTCTCAACAGATAATTTTCTGCATATAGGCGGTGGTGAGGTAGAATATCGGTTGATGGGGTATAATGATGAATGGAGCGAGAACCGTCTGGGAAATGACATTACTTATACAAATATCTCTCCGGGTGATTATGTCTTTGAGATCAGGCTGAAGAACTTCCCGGAAGTAATCAGATCGCTGGATATAACGATTACGCCACCTTTCTATGCTACTTGGTGGGCCTATACTATTTATGTATGCGTGATTCTGACTATTCTATTCTTCATCGTGAGAGAATATAGAATCCGTCTGTTCCTGAAAACTTCATTGGATTTTGAACTTCGCGAGAAACAATACATTGAAGAGATGAATCAATCCAAACTTCGTTTCTTCACGAATATCTCGCATGAAATCAGAACTCCGATCACTCTTATCCTGGGGCAGGTTGATCTGTTGCTGAATTCCGGCAAATTGTCTACCTATGCTTATTCGAAACTGTTGAATATACATAAAAATGCAGGTAACCTGAAATCATTGATTACGGAGTTGCTTGATTTCCGGAAACAGGAGCAGGGACTTTTGAAACTGAAAGTTTCTCAATTTGACTTATATTCTTTGCTCAAAGAGCATTATGTATTGTTTAAGGAGTTGGCTGCTAACAGGAATATTTCGTTTGTTTTGCATGCCGACTGCGAGCAATGCCTCGTGTGGGGAGACCGGATGCAAATACAGAAGGTGGTTAATAACTTGCTGTCTAATGCTTTTAAATATACTTCAGACGGTGGAACTATCCGTATGGAATTGGCTGATGGAACGGAGGAATGTATGTTTTCCGTTTCCGATAATGGTGCGGGAATATCCGAGGAAGACTATGTTAAGATATTCGAGCGGTTCTATCAGGTTGAGAATATAGGACAGTATGGAGGAACGGGTATCGGGCTGGCTCTAAGTCAGGGGATTGTGAAAGCTCATCAGGGAGATATAACTGTAGAAAGTCAGTTGGGGAAAGGTTCATGTTTTAAGGTCACTCTGAAGAAAGGAGATGCTCACTTTGATTCTTCTGTTTCCCGGATTGAACCGGAGCAGGATAAGGAATATATTTATTATTCGGAAGATAAAGAACTATTGGTTAAGGAGGTACAGTCGGCTCAAAGTGAGAGTGGGACTACTGACTGCAAGCTGTTGGTTATTGATGATAATGAAGAAATCAGAAATATCCTTGTAGATATCTTTTCTCCATTGTACACGGTTGAAACTGCAAGTGATGGTGAGGAAGGGTATGAGAAAGTAAAAATGATGCAACCTGATCTGGTTATTTCGGATATTATGATGCCCGGAATGCCTGGAACGGAATTGTGTGCCAAAATTAAGAACAATATTGAAACTTGTCATATACCTGTCGTTCTTCTGACTGCCCTTAGTGCGCCCGAACGTGAGTTGGAAGGATTGAGAATTGGAGCGGATATTTATGTGGTGAAGCCATTTAATATGCGGCGGCTGGTGATGCAATGCAATAATCTGATTAATACCCGCAGACTTTTACAGAATAAATATGCCCATCAGCTGGATAGCAAAGCGGAGAAGATTGCAACGAATGAACTCGATCAGAGGTTTATCGAACAAGCGACGCAGGTAGTGGAAGATAATATGGAAAATCCCGAATTCAGTGTAGATGTCTTCTCACGTGAGATGGGGGTGGGACGTACTGTCTTATTCCAGAAGATAAAAGGTATCACGGGAAGTACGCCAAATAATTTTATCATGAATCTGCGTCTGAAAAAAGCGGCATATTTTCTGCAGAATTCTCCGGAAATGAATATATCGGATATTGCTTACCGGTTAGGATTTGGAAATCCTCAATACTTCAATAAATGCTTTAAAGAACTTTTTGATATTGCTCCTACGCAATACCGAAAAGCTCATAATACCTCCTCCGAACCCTCTGTGAAGTGATTAAAATAAGCCATCTGAATTTTTAGACTAGATAAAACGAACAATTCGATAGGGTGCAATATATTCAAATGCGATACTTTTGTGGCGTTGGATAATGCCAGCTTGTACTTGAGTTTTCTTTGGTTAGGTGTGTCCGCACACACTTTCATTTGGTAGACCGGGTACTGTGTAATCTTTATTCTAATATAATAATTATTGTGTAGTATTATGAAAGACAAATATCCATATAATAAATAAAAGATAACATCTTATTGGAGAGAATCAATATATTTTCCCCAATTAATTAAGTAGTGAGTAAAACCTTGATAATTAACCAATTTAATTTTATTCTAGTTATGAAAAATTTGCAGAGTAGGACAAAAGTGCGGTTGCTTCAGTCGTTGCTTTTGATTTCCTTGAGTCTCTTTTTCCTTGTCAATCCGGCTTATGCTCAAGGCGGGTTTGCAGTGAAGGGAGTTATTGTGGATAAAACAGGATTTCCTTTGCCTGGCGCCAATGTGATGGAAAAGGGAACATCTAATGGGACAATTACAGATTTAGATGGTAATTTCTCATTGAATGTTTCGAAGAAGGGAGTTACTTTGACTGTATCATTCATGGGATATACCCCTAAAGATGTGGTAGTGAAAGATAAAACAATGAATATTACGCTTGAAGAGAACTCTAAGCTATTGGACGAAGTAGTGGTAGTGGGTTACGGTACGATGAAAAAGCGTGATGTAACAGGAGCTATTACTTCCATTTCAAGCGAGACCATTGAGCAAAAAATGGCTACTAATGTTTTTGAAGCATTGCAGGGAACTACTGCTGGTGTACAGGTGGTATCCGGTTCCGGACAGCCCGGTGAATCTTCTTCTATCAAAATACGTGGTACTTCCACGTTCTCTGCCGAAGGGGTTACTCCTCTTTATATCGTAGACGGTGTGCCTTTGGAAAGTATCGACGGTATCAATACGAATGATATCACTTCTATGGAGATTTTGAAGGATGCCGCTTCTGCAGCTATCTACGGTTCGCGTTCGGCGAACGGTGTGATTATTATCACTACCAAAAGTGGGCAGGAAGGTAAAGCCCGTATTGATATCAAGTATAATCACTCGTGGGGTACATTGTCTCACAAGGTACCACAGGCAAACCGCAAGGAACGTTTGTTGTACGACCAGTATCGTAAAGAGTATTTTGAAACATACGGCGGAGGTAATCCGGATGAAAGTAGTGATATACTGAATGATCCGTTGAACTCTTTCTTTAATGTGGATAACGATTATCTGGACATGATTACAAGCACTGCACAAAAAGATCAGGTGGATATCAGTGTAGGGGGTGGTACAAAGAAATTGAAATATTTCATCAATACCGGTTATTATAATGAGAAAGGTATTATTTCCAATACAGGTTTCCAGAGATTAAATACTCGTATCAACTCCGATTATTCACCGACAGACTGGATGAATATGGGTAGCCGTATTTCTTTGACTTATTCTAAAAAGAAAGGTCTGAATGAAGGTACTTTATTGAGCGCAGTGTTGACTCGTCGTCCTTATTTCAATACTTATTATCCGGATGGCTCTTTGGTCGGAGTGTTTAACGGTCAGAAGAATCCTATTGCGCAGGTCAATTATACCACCGACTTTACTGATTCTTATAAGGCTAACTTCTTCCAGTTCTTTGAAATCAAATTCAACAAGTATTTGAAGTTTAGAGCTAATATTAATGCCAACTTCTATCTGGATAAGCGTAAAAAACTCGAACCGAGTCTTATCACCGACGAATGGCAGAAACAGAATAAAGGTTATTCTTATAATTACCTGAACTGGAACTGGATGAATGAAGACATCCTTACTTATGCACGCAAAATAAAAGATCATAATTTTACGGCTATGGTAGGTGTTAGTGCACAGCAGTGGCGTTATGAAAACGAAACATTTGTGGGGATAAACTCATCTACAGATTTTATCTATACAATGAATGCTTTTGCCGCAAACCTGGATTTGTCATCTACAGGTTCTACATTAAGCAATCACTCTATGGCTTCCATTTTTGCCCGTGTGACTTATGATTATAAAGGAAGATATTTGCTCAATGCCATTATGCGTCGTGACGGTTCTTCTCGTTTTGCCAAAGAGAACAAATGGGGTAATTTCCCTTCCGTATCTGTGGGATGGCGCTTCTCGGATGAGAAATTCATGAAATTTTCGAAAAAGTTTCTCGAAGATGGTAAGATCCGTGTAAGTTTCGGTATCACGGGTAACGAAGCAATCGGCAACTACGACTATATCTACTCTTATTCTCCGAATTCTATTTATGACGGAGTGGGTGGCGTTATTCCGACTCGTATCGGTAAAGACAATTTGAAATGGGAGGAAACTAAACAATTCAACCTTGGTCTGGACTTGAATTTCTGGAATAGCCGTTTGACAATCACTGCCGATTATTACGATAAATATACAGACGGTTTGCTGGCAAACTACCAATTGCCTAAAGAATCCGGTTTTGCATATATGAAAACCAATGTCGGTGAAATGAGTAACCGAGGCTTTGAAATAGCTGTTACCGGTGATATTATCCGCACGAAGGACTGGAAGTGGAATGCTTCTTTCAATATCTCCAGAAACATCAACCGTATTGAGAAGCTGTCTGAAGGTAAGGCATATATGGAAGGTGATATCTGGTGGATGCAGGAAGGTGGCCGTGTGGGTGACTTCTACGGATTTAGAAGCGCCGGTGTCTTTGCATACGACGAATCGAATGCTTTCACTGATAAATGGGAACAACTGACTCCGGTGTTTGAGAATGGTGTATTCCAGTACAAATATTTGTTGGATGGAAAGGAATATGCAGGTAATATCCGTCAGAAAACGTTGCCGAACGGCAAACCGTTCCGTGGGGGAGATTACAACTGGGAGGAACCGGAAGGAACCCGTGACGGTGTGATTGATGATAATGACCGTATGGTGATCGGTAATGCCATGCCTGATGTAACCGGTGGTTTGAATACAACGGTGACTTGGAAGAATTTGAGTTTATACTTAGGATTCTATTATTCATTGGGAGGACAGATTTATAATGCAGCCGAACATAATCGTAATATGTTCAAATACACCGGAACTACTCCTTCACCGGAAGTCATCCATAATATGTGGTTGCATCCGGGTGACCAGGCAATCTATCCGCGTCCGTATAATGATGATTACAACAATGCCCGTATGGGGAACTCGTTCTATCTGGAAGATGCTTCATTTATTCGTTTGCAGAACATACGTGTAGCATACGATCTTCCTGAAAACTGGATAAAGAAGCTGATGTTGAAGAATATAAATATCTACGCTTTTGTAAACAACGCCTTGACATGGACCAACTATTCGGGATTCGATCCTGAATTCTCTACCAACAATCCTCTGCAGGTAGGTAAAGACTCTTACCGTTATCCGAGAAAGAGAGAATATGGTATTGGTTTTTCTGCAAACTTTTAATTGAAGATATCGTATGAAGAATATAAAATATTTTGTTGGAGCTGTATGCCTGGCTCTATCATTGAATAGCTGTTCAGACTTTCTGAATGAGGAACCGGTAAGTGAAATTCCGGCAGGTGACATGTGGCAGACTGCCCGTGACGCTAAGGCAGGTATAAATGAAATCTATGGATTGTTACGTTCCACTTTACGGGAGAACTATTTCTATTGGGGTGAGTTCCGTTCGGATAATGTAGCTCCCGGAGCACCGGTAATGGCCGATCAGGCACGTGTTATCAACAACCTGATGTCTACGGATGAGAAATGTGCAAAGTGGACGACTCTGTATCAGATGATTAACCAGGCAAATCTGGCTATTAAATATGTTCCTAATATCAGTATGCCTGATGTGGCAGACCGAAATGACTATCTCGGACAAGCGTATGCATTGCGTGCTTTGGCCTACTTCTATGCTATCCGTGTTTGGGGAGACGTACCTTTGTTTACAGAACCTACTGAAAAGTATTCGGAAGCCATCTACAAAGAGCGTACGGATAAAAACTACATTTTGGAACATGTCATTCTTCCGGACCTGAAGAAAGCGGAAGGACTGATAAACCGTAACAAGAATTACGAACGCAAACGCATTTCTATCTGTGGCGTATGGGCCATCATGGCGGATGCTTATATGTGGGCTAAAGAATATAATCTGGCCGACCAGACCATCGATAAGATGGCGACTATCGCTTCCAAAAAGGGCGGTCGTTTTGTAGACTTCGAACCTAACATTGCTACTTGGCATACCATGTTTACGGAAGAGCTGACTAATAAACCTTCTGATGATACACCGGAAAATGATGAATATAACTCCAGAGAGTTTATTTTCCTTGTTCATTTCAACATGGATGAAGTCGGCACGAATGGTTACAGTTACATGTATCAATGGTTTTCCGGTTCAGGGAATCGTGCGGCAGTCATGTCTGATAAGTTTATGAGTATCTTTGATGAAAAGGATATGAAAGGTGATTTACGTAAAGATTATACGGTGAAGAATTACCAAAATGGAAATGAATTGCGTAAATATATGGCAGGTGACATCAGTAACTCTTTGAATAAGACATGTGAAGTAGCCTATCCAATCTATCGTTACACAGATATGATGTTGTTGCAAGCTGAAGCTCGTGCTCATCAGGGAAAATGGGGGGAAGCTTTGGATTTAGTAAAAACTGTACGTGACCGTGCCGGATTGAATACACTGACTGAAAATGATTTTGCTTCAGAAGAAGAGGTAGTCAATTATATCTTGCGTGAACGTCAAGTGGAGTTAGCCGGCGAAGGACGCCGTTGGTTTGATTTGCTGCGTACAGGAAAGTGGAAGGAAGTGATGAAACCTATCAACGGAATGGAGCAGGATGGCAATGAACTTTTCCCGATCCATTATTCACATATCTTGGAAAATCCGAAGATTGTGCAGAATACGTATTATGGTAATACTAACAACTAAAAAGGTAGAAGCAATGAAAAAGACAATATTATATAAGACTCTTTTCTTTTGTTGGACAATTTTGGCATTGACCGGTTGTGACCTGGACTTGCAAAAGAACTATGATTATGAGCCTTCGGTGGATGATCCGTATGTAAAAGTGACAGCGTGGGAATATTTCCAGGATCACAAAGATATGTTCTCGGAGTTGATAGCAGCTATTGAGTATACAGGTTTGAAGGACTATTATACCCAGACTGATAATAAATATACTTTTCTGGCTTTGAATAATGCCGGTATGCAGCTTTATCGGGAGAATGAATTTGCTGGTGTAGCTTCCATTACAGATTGTGATAAAGAAAAGGTGAAGAATATGTTGCTTTATCATATTGTAGATGGAGAATATAGTTCTTATGGGCAATTGCAGGTAGAACCGATGTTCGTTTTGACTATGCTGAAAGGTGAGACTGGATTGATGACAATGTCTGTATGGAAAAATCCATGGCAAGCTGCAGTAGGTAAGATTCTGGTAAATCAGACCGGAAGCAACGGAAAATCTCCGCAACGACAAGCTAAGACTAGCAATATTCTGCCGACAAACGGTGTGATTCATATATTTGAGAACTATTGCAAATATTCCAAATAACCACAGTTAATTAAAAAGAGAACTAATTATGATTCGTAAAATATATACCTTATTAATATTAGGACTTTGCTTGGGCTTTGCTGCCTGTGGCGACGATAATGATGGACTGGATCCTAATGCAGCGGCTCCTGTGATTAATTTTCCTATGGAGCAGCTGGACGTTGATTTGAATAAAGTAGACAATCTGCCGGTAGTGGCTGTTATTAAATCACAGGCAGGGCTTCAGAGCGTGACAATGAAATTGCAGACGGCAGAGGGAGTGACAGAATATAAAACAGTAACTGACTTTTTCAATCCCAATTCGTATAGCCTCTCTGAAAACTTGGAATATAATGCTAACTACGAAGCCTTTATAATTGAAGCTACGGATAAACTGAATCATGTTACGAGTGGGACTTTACCAATTGCTGTTACCGATGTAATGGCACGTCCTGTCATTACATTCGATCCGGAAGAGATTGTATATGATGAGATGGATGAAAATCCGGTAATTCCCCGTACTACTTTCGAAGTTGTTTCGGAAGCCGGCTTGAAGGTCGTGGAGGTGTATCTGGTATCTGCCACCGGACAGGAATCAAAAGGAAGCGTGGAACTGAATGGCAAAAAAGATTTCTCGTATGACGAAATGATTAACTATAAAGAAGGCGATAAAGGTTTCAAAGTAAAAGCAGTCGATATATATGATAATGTGACTATTTCAACTTTACCTGTGGAATATAGAACAGTGCCAATACCCGTATTGACCTTGTCTGAATTGCCTATTCTTGCTACAACAGATGCAAAACAGGGAGTGCCGGTGAAGGTCGAATCTGTACGCGGAGTTCACGAAGTAATTATTTACCGTATTGAAAACGGACAGGAAGTCGAAGTCTTGCGGGAACAGAAGAATGGTGAGAAACAATTGGATTACACTCCGGAAATAAACTTTACAGAGTCTACTTCTAGGGTTAAGGTGGTTGTTTCCGATGGAAGAGAAGGAAAAGAAGCTGTCGGCACTGTGAAAGCATACGTGAATATGGACGTTGCTACTGTGAATATATCTAGTAAGACTTTTGCTAATAGTGCACACGAAAAATATCCGGATGCTTATGGTCTGTTATCTTTCAAAGATTTAAAAACGTATTCTGTTGATTATGCATTAACTAGTGCAGATAATGCGAAGAACGTTGATTTGAAATTTTATTGTATGGGAAAAGGTTCAAAAGTGGATTCAGAGCCTCGTCTGTATTCTATAAATGCAGCGAAGTCTGATGAATATAAAGGTTCTAATGGTGCAGGTTTGAACACTGCGGCTGTAAAAAATAGAACTACGTTAGCCAAACTCTCCGACTTTGATTATGATAATGCAACAGTTACTTCTATTGCTTCTGAAATATCAGCTAGCTTGATCGTGAAAGAAGACTTGATTCCTATAGCGGAGGGAGATATTATTGCCTTTAAAACAGCATCGACTTCTGCAGCAGGTGGAAATAGGATCGGAGTGATGAAAATCATTAGTATGACACCATCTATCGGTGAAGGTGTGTTGAAGCCCGGAGATACAACAGCTCGTGTATTAACTGTTGAAATCAAATTCCCTAAGAAGAAGTAAGCAGGGTAGTATTACCTACCGTCTGAAGTCTTCATAGAAAACTTCTTTTCTATGAAGACTAAACTTCCCTTTCATTGGGAGCAAAGTTGCTCTTTGTCCGATATAAACTATAAATGAAGCTTCCGTTTTTATAATTGCAAGTTGCGTTTATAAAAACAAAACTTGCAATTATAAAAACAAAGCTTGCGTTTATAGTTTATAATAGAGATAAAAGAAGTTTGCAACAAGGGGGAAGGATGTTCTCTCCTAGTGGAGGATAACTTTTCTATTAATAGCCAGCGCGAGAGTTAGTAATAACTATCCCGGTAAACCGTAGAGCATTCGAAAGATGTGACTGATAACAAGCACGATGGTTAATAAGTATTGTGTAATAGCTGAAAGTGATATGAGAAAACAAATATATTGGTATTTCCTCTTTTTATCTTTAGTCGGACTGATGCAGTTAACGCTTGGTTGTTCCTCCTCTTCCAACGAAATAGAACCTTTGAAACCGGAAGGAGGAGATACTTCTTTGGAAAAAGATGAATATACTTTTATGAATGTAGAATACCGGAAATGGCAGAACGGAACATTCCAAGCATGGACAACGGCAGATTCAAGGGAAACACGTACCATTGATAATATGAATTGGTATACTCCTTCTTCGGATTATAGCCGGACTGCGTGGGGAGGACGAATCGGTTTGCAACCCTCTTCTGTGGTTGGAAAAGAAGGCTTTTTCCGAGTGGCTAGTTGTGGAGGCCGTTCTTATTTACTGGATCCGGATAATGGAGCTGTTATCATTCATGGAATTCAGCATGTTCGTCCGGGAGAATCTACTGCTCATAAGAAGGCTTTCAGTACTCGATACGGTAGTGAGGCGCGATGGAGTGAAGAGACAGGCAAACTGTTGGCAGACAATCATATAAACTATATTTCGTATGGTTCGAACCGTATTGAAGTATTTCCTGCTGCAGTACGTGCTAACTTGTTGACCCCTAAGACGCAAAAGATTGCTTATGCAGAGAATCTGTATCTGCTCCGTACCTTTATGTGGGATATGAGCAAGAATTTGGGCTATGCGTTTGATGATGACAAGTATAATCGTTTCGTTCTTCTTTTCGAACCGACATTTGCTACGTACATAGATCATCTCGTACAAGAGAAGTCAGCTTTATTTGCCGGTGATCGGCATTTTATAGGTTTCTATCTTGACAATGAATTGCCGTTTGCCAGTTATCAGAATACTGACCCTTTGCGAGGAATTGATCTGAAACATTTCTTGTCCTTACCCGAACGCTATAAAGCGGCTCGTGAGTATGCAGAAAAGTTCATGCGGGATAACGGTATAGCTTCTGCCGGAGCGATCACCAAGAAAAATCAGGAAGACTTTCGGGGGATGGTTGCTGATTATTATTATCAGTTGACTACCGCTACCGTCAGACGATATGATAAAGAGCATTTGATTTTGGGGACACGGCTGCATGACTGGAGCAAATACAATCAGAAAGTGGTGGAAGCTTGTGCCCGTTATTGCGATCTTGTTTCTATCAATTATTATGCCCGTTGGCAACCGGAAGCAGATTTCTTGGCGAACCTGAAAGTTTGGTGTGGAACGAAACCTTTTTTAGTTTCGGAATTCTATACGAAAGCAGAAGATGCCAGTTATCAGGGAACTGGATATGCCAATACCGAAGGAGGTGGATGGCTGGTACGTACACAGAAAAACAGAGGTGAGTTTTATCAGAATTTCTGTCTTCGTTTACTTGAAACCCGGAATTGTGTGGGTTGGGTACACTTTGAGTATAATGATGGATACGGTTCGGATGGAAAAGCTTCTAATAAAGGAATAGTCTCCATCGAATACGAGCCTTATACATCTTTTCTGTCGCAGATGCGACAGGTAAATCTTGCAGTTCATTCATTGATCGATTATTATGATACAAAATCGGTTCAGTAGATCAACGTAAACCATTAAAAGACAAATAAGAAAAAATAGAATTAAAATAGTTATAACCATGAAGAAGTTTAGTTTATTCGCAATCCTTTTAGGATTTAATATAGCTTTGGGAGCTTGTTCCGATGACGATACCACTCCTGTAGTACAAAATGAAATCTTTCAACTGCCGGAAAAGGCCTATGTGTTGGCGGAGCAATCCAGACGGGCTATCGTCATCAGGGATGCGGAGACGCATCGTAATATTTGGAGTTGGGACCCTTATACGGCTTGTGTTCCTGCTGCCCAACAGGGTTGGTTTGTCAATCCGAGTGAAGTGAAACCTGTTTTCAATAGACGCTATATCTTGATGACTGCCTCCGGCGGAGCTGTGGCTTTAATCCGTTTGTCGGATCATAAATTAATGTTCTATGCAAATTGCGGACAGAATCCTCACTCTGCGGAGGTATTACCCGATGGAAATATTGTGACGGCAGAATCTAAGAACGGTGAAATTAGTACCTTTGTGGTTGACACAGTTAAGGTATTGGGAGCGAAGGCTAATACGGTGAAGCTGGGTAATGCGCATAATGTAGTTTGGGATAAGAAAAGGTCGTATCTGTATGCCACGGCTACAATAACGGGCGGAGTTACCGCATTATTCCGTTTTAAGTATGATGGTAACCGGAGCAATCCTAAACTGACAAATCAGACTCGTATTTATACGTTCGACAAAGAATCGGGCGGACACGATTTGTTCCCGGTATATGGTGAAGAAGATAAACTGTGGCTTACTGCCGCTTCGGCTGTCTACAAGTTTGATTTGACCGGAGTTACGGATGCTACGACTAATGCGTCCGCCGAACCGACTTGTGAAAAGGTCTACAGCATAGGCGATATAAAAAGTATCTGTAACGGACCTGACGGAATCTTGATGCTGAAACCGACTGAAGAGTGGTGGGCTGAAGGACTTGTAAATGAGAAGGGAGAAGAACTCTTCAAGATGGACGGAGCTAAGATTTATAAAGGTCGTTGGATGATAGACAATACTTTCAGTTATCCGGAAAAGCACGATTTCGTATTGGGTGAGGATTGATTAAGTATCGTCGAAGGGTAATAAAATACATAAGTTGAATAATTAAGTTTGGAACAATGAGGAAACTTCTTCTTTTTTTATTGGTATCTATCGCATTACCGGCCTTGGCGCAGAACGGAAAGAAAGTGTATGCTGACTTCCACGGTGTGCGTTATACCCGGCAACATGACGGAAAGTTGGGGCGTTGGGAGATGTATGCCAATACGGAGAAATCAAGTACGGGAAGGAAATCCCTGTGTTATAATGCCGACCTGATAGACAGTGAAGGACGACATGAGATAGCGGCAGTGGCCTATCCCCAAGTCGGAATGCAGTCCAATCTCGATCCCGATTATATCGAATATCAGATATTGTCGGCAAAAGCTGCCAAGATAGACGGATTCTTTATCGAATGGGGATTCAAGCCTCACGAAAATGACATCTTGCTGCGTGAAATGCAGAAAGTGGCAGCGAAGTATGACTTTGAAATCGGTGTAAACTGGTGCGACGGTTGGTTGTATTATGACTGGATTACGAAGATTTATCCGGAAGTTAACACCCGTGAGGCAAAGACCGAATATATGGCTAAATGTTACCAATATTTAGTAGATAGTGTCTTTACCGGTCCGACTGCTCCTATGGTGAAGGGAATGCCTGTCTTTTATCATTTCGGTCCCGGAGCAAAAGTCGATGAATACAAGAAAGTATTATCACAGGTGAAGTTTCCGCAAGGAATGAAGCAGCCCGTTGCCTTACGTCGTTGGGCGGATTGGGGAAAACTGGAAAACGATAAATACATTCCTGTCACCCGCAGTGATGATATGGATGCCTGGAAAAAAGTGGGAGAGATACCGACCGCATGGCTTCCCGCCCGTGTCCGTACAAGAGATCAGGCACATGCTGAATGGGATAATTATGCCACGCAGGATGATGTTATTGAGTTTATGAAACCTTTCCGTGACTCGATTTGGCATAGTAACAATCCTGCTTATACCATTAAGTCGGGATTTGCCATGCCGGGAATGGATAACCGGGGATGTGCAGGCTGGGGACGCGGACACTTCTATTATATCCCTCGCAATAATGGAGAAACTTACCAAAGCATGTGGAAGTTCTGTATGGCGGAAAAAGACAGTCTGGACATGATGTTTATCGCTTCGTGGAGCGACTATACCGAAGGACACGAAATAGAACCTACTATTGAAAACGGTGACCGCGAACTGCGTACCACTTTAAAGTATGCGGCAGAATTCAAAGGCGAACAGGCGGACGAGCGTGGCTTAACCTTACCTTTAATGCTTTTCCGTTTGCGAAAAGAAGCCCGTTTCCTGGAAAAGACGAAGATGGACGTATCTGCTTGTCAACGTTCGCTCGATAAGGCAGCGTTGTTGATTAGCCAGGGACGTTATCCGGTGGCGATAGGTTTGTTGTCACAAATAGAAAATGATGTCAAGACAGCCAAATCCGCTTTGGCGGTTGAGATGATGCGTTTGCGTGAGTCGGACATGAAGATTCAGGGAAAGCGAAAATCAGGTGGTTACAATGCCGAAGAAACGCTTTCTATCTCTTTGCCCAAAGAATTGGTTTCCAAACTGCAAATGAATAACTATGTAGGGTATCTCTATTTTGAATACCTGGACAAAGGAAATGAATCTCTTTTTATACGTTCGTCCACACAGCGCGAACCGAAAGAACCGTTTAAAATTGTATCCCGGATACGTACCGACAATACAGGCGAATGGAAAAGTGCAAAAGTGGAACTGTATAAAGATAATATCGTAAATGGATTCAATATGCCTACTTTCTATTTAAAAGGAAATGTCGTTATCCGTAATTTGTCATTGGGCTATACCATCTACACTGTCAAATAAATGTATTGATGAAGAGTTTGAAAAATTGGTTCTTAGTTTTATCCGTATTATCTTGTTTCGGGTGTTCCTCGCCGGTTCATGAAGACGGCAGGGGATGTGCTTTCGTATCCGATAGTATCCAATACAGGGTTGAGTTTATGTCGGAGGGATGCGTGCGGATTCTGTCTTTTCCCGAAGGTGATACGCTGGTAACAAAAAGATTGGTTGTCGATTCGCAAAAACCGGCATTCAAAGATTATAAATGGAAAGATACAGGGCAGCAACTGATCTTTTCTACCCGTGAGCTTTCCGTTGCTTTTGATAAAGAAGATGCGGCTTTCACTTTTCAGGAAGTATCGACAGGAAAGTTATTACTGAAAGAGAAAGAAGCTAAAAAGGCACGGCACTTCAAACGTTCGGTTACCGGAGGTGAGCAATGCCTCGAAGTAACCCAACGCTTTGTTCCTACTGACGATGAGGCTATTTACGGTCTGGGGCAGTATCAGAACGGAATCATGAACTATCGTGGAAAATCCGTACTACTGTTGCAGGCTAATATGGATATTGTCAATCCGTTCCTTATCTCGACTAACGGATATGGTATCTTGTGGGATAATTATTCTTCAACAAAGTTTGAAGATACGGAGGAAGGATACTCATTTACTTCCGAGGTAGGCGATGCCTCCGACTATTATTTTGTATATGGCAAGAATATGGACGAAGTCGTTGCCGGTTATCGGGAATTGACGGGAGACGTGCCGATGTTCGGGAAGTGGGTATATGGTTTCTGGCAGTCTAAAGAACGCTATAAATCGTTCGATGAGTTGAAAGCCGTTGTAAAGGAGTATCGTAAACGGGGGATTCCGTTGGATAACATTGTGCAGGACTGGGAATATTGGGGAGATAAACCCCATTGGAACAGTCTGACTTTCCATCCGGCGAACTTCGATCATCCCCGGCAAGTCATTGAAGAACTGCATCAACAGGATCATGTTCACTTTATGCTTTCCGTATGGCCCGGATTCGGACCGGAAACAGCTGTCTATCAGTCACTCGATTCTATCGGTGCCTTATTTAGCGAACCTACATGGGCAGGTTATAAAGTCTTTGATGCTTACAATCCTGTCGCACGGGATATCTTTTGGCAATATCTCAAGAAAGGACTCTATGATATGGGTGTGGATGCCTGGTGGATGGATGCGACAGAACCTTCTTTCCGTGACGGATTCACACAGTTGAAACAGGAAGAGAGGACGAAATCAGCCGGAAATACTTATCTGGGCAGTTTTCACCGCTATCTGAATACCTATTCTTTGGAGATGCTGAAGGACTTTTATCAACGTCTTCGAGCCGAAAGCGATCAGAAGCGTATATTTATCTTAACCCGTTCCGCCTTTGCTTCACAACAGCATTATGGTACGGCGGTATGGTCGGGGGATGTCTCGGCTTCATGGGAAAATATGCATAAACAACTGGTTGCCGGTTTGAACTTATCCATGTCCGGTATTCCGTATTGGACTTCCGATACAGGAGGATTCTTTGTCACGGAACGTGATGCAAAATATCCTGATGGGTTGAAAAGCAATGATTATAAAGAGTTGTACTCCCGTTGGTTCCAGTTCAGTGCATTTACTCCTGTCTTCCGTGCTCACGGCACGAATGTGCCGCGTGAAGTTTGGCAATTCGGTGAAAAGGGAACACCATCTTATGATAATCAGGTGAAATATATCCATCTGCGTTACCGTCTGTTGCCTTACATTTACTCGATGTCCCACCAAGTCACAGCCAACAACTATACCCTGTTGAGAGGCTTGGCAATGGATTTCACCACAGATACCCGGACTTTTGATATTGATAACGCCTATATGTTCGGCACCTCTTTATTGGTACGCCCGGTATTTCATCCGCAATCGGAAGAAAAGAATATCAGTATCTATCTGCCGGAACACAACGGCGAATATTGGTACGATTTTTGGACCGGAAAGGCCTTTGAAGGAGGAAGAGAACAAATGCAGGCAAACACCCTCGACATCCTTCCCCTGTATGTAAAAGCCGGTTCTATCTTGCCTTTGGCAGAAGTGAAACAATATGCGATGGAATACCCCGACCGTGAATTGGAACTGCGTATTTACGGAGGAGTGGACGCTTCTTTCTTATGGTATGAGGATGAAGGCGACTCCTACCGCTATGAAGACGGCGTATGTTCCAAAGTACCGATGCAATGGAAAGATTCGGAACGGACATTGACGATTGGGCTGCGTGAAGGAAGTTATCCCGGTATGCCGGAACAAGTAAAAATGCGTGTGAAGTTATATCTGCCTGACGGTGCTGCTCTTGAGAGTAAAGAGTGTGTCTACACAGGCAGAGAGGTAAAAATAAAGTTTTAATTAGATGCATACATAGATTATGAAGAAGTTATTCTATATCTTTATTCTATTGTTTATTGTGGGATGGGCGCAGGCACAGCAACGCGTGGTATACACCATCAACGACGGATGGAAATTTACAAAAGGATCTCCATTTGAAGCACAACTGACTGGTTGTGACGATTCTTCATGGGAGACGGTTAATATACCTCATACCTGGAATGATAAAGATGCAGACGATGAAACCCCGGGATTCTATCGGGGGCCGGTCTGGTATCGAAAACAGTTGTTTATAGACAAAAGCCAGGAGGGACGTCGGGCAGTAATCTACTTTGAAGGAGCCAATCAGGAAGTACGATTCTACCTGAACGGTCAGTTCGTTGGAGAGCACAAAGGAGGGTATACCCGCTTCTGTTTTGACATCACTCCCCATTTGCGTTATGGACAGGAAAACCTGTTTGCCATTTATGTAAACAATGTCTATAATCCGAATATTCCCCCCTTATCTGCTGATTTTACTTTCTTTGGCGGTATCTACCGGGACGTCTATTTGCAGTTTATGAATCCGGTGCACATTGCAACGAATGATTATGCTTCGTCGGGAGTTTATATCCGTACCCCCGAAGTGAATAACTCCGCTGCTTCGGTAGAAATCACTACGCTACTGACAAACGATATGTCCCAGGCTACGGAAATCAGGGTGGAGAATATAATCTGTGATGCGGATGGCAAGGAAGTGAAAAAGACGCAGGCAGAAGTAAAGCTGGCAGCCGGCGAGACGAAGACGGACATCTCCAAAAAGATAAAAATAGATTCTCCTCGTCTGTGGGATATAGACGATCCTTATCGCTATATGGTATATACCCGTATTCTTGATAAAAGAAAGGGTACTTTGCTGGATGAAGTGGTGAATCCGTTAGGTTTGCGCTGGTTCAAGTTTGATTCGGAAAAAGGCTTTTTTCTGAATGGCAAAGGACGCAAACTGATCGGGACTGCCCGCCATCAGGATTATTTTCAGAAAGGAAATGCTTTGCGTGACGAATTGCACGTACAGGATGTATTGCTATTGAAGGAGATGGGAGGAAACTACCTGCGTGTATCACACTATCCCCAAGATCCGGTAATCATGGAAATGTGTGATAAACTGGGCATTGTGACTTCGGTTGAAATTCCCGTCGTTAATGCTGTTACAGAAACCGAAGAGTTCCTGCATAATTCCGTTGAGATGGCGAAAGAGATGGTACGTCAGGACTTCAACCGTCCTTCCGTAATGATTTGGGGGTATATGAATGAGATTTTCCTGCGTCGTCCCTATACCGAAGGCAAACAGTTGGAAGATTACTACCGTTTCACGGAAAAAGTAGCCCGTGCCTTGGAGGCGACTATCCGTGAGGAAGATCCTTCAAGATATACGATGATGGCTTATCACAATATGCCTCAATACTACGAAGATGCTCATCTCACCGAAATCCCGATGATTCAGGGATGGAACTTGTATCAAGGTTGGTATGAACCGGATATCAATGAGTTCCAGCGTTTGCTTGATCGTGCCCATAAAGCATACAAAGGGAAAGTGCTGATGGTAACGGAATATGGACCGGGAGTGGATCCGAGAGTTCATTCGTACCAGCCGGAACGTTTTGACTTCTCGCAGGAATATGGACTGGTATATCATAAACATTACCTCAATGAAATGATGAAACGTCCGTTTATAGCCGGTTCCAGTCTGTGGAATCTGAATGATTTTTATTCCGAATCCCGTGTAGATGCTGTTCCTCATGTAAACAATAAAGGCGTTGTCGGGTTAAACAGAGAGAAGAAAGATGTTTATTGGTTCTATAAGACAGTCTTGTCACGTCGTCCGATACTTGTCATTGGTAATCGGGAGTGGAAAAGCCGTGGGGGAGTGGTGAATACGGCGCAGAAAGAATGTATTCAATCCGTTCCTGTATTCTCTAATGCGGAAGAAGTCGAGCTGTTTGTGAATAACAAGAGTCTGGGAAAGAAAAAGATAGAAAATAATTATGCTTTGTTTGATGTACCGTTTGTGAGTGGAGAGAATCTGCTGGAAGCTGTTGCTGTGACTGGGGATAATAAGTTGCGTGATATGCTTCGGATTCAGTTCCAGTTGGTAGGCTCGCAGTTGAAAGACGAAGCTGTGCCATTTACGGAATTAAATGTAATGTTAGGTTCTCCGAGATATTTTGAAGACCGTGCGGCAAACGTAGCATGGATTCCCGAACAGGAATATAAGCCCGGTAGTTGGGGATTTATCGGCGGAACATCTTATCGTCGTCAAACAGGATTCGGCACCATGCTTGGTTCGGATATCGATATTCACGGAACGGACATGAATCCAATTTTCCAGACCCAACGCGTTGGAATAAAATCTTTTAAGGCTGATGTACCAAATGGAGAATATTCCGTATATTTGCACTGGGCAGAGTTGGAGTCGGACAAAGAAAGAGAAGCATTGGTTTATAATCTGGGAGCTGACTCGGAACAAACATTTGCCGGAAATCGCAGCTTTGGTATTTCAATCAATGGAACAACCGTTTCAGATGATTTCAACGTAGCCCGTGATTACGGATATGCCCGTGCTGTTATCAAAAAGTTTGTAATAACAGTAAAGGATGGAAAAGGAGTAAGTGTCGACTTTCATAAAAAAGAAGGAGAACCTATTCTGAATGCTATCCGTATTTATAGAAACTATTAATCATAAACACAGTTCGTATGCTTAGGTCTATTTATTTACTGTCTTTTTTCCTCCTGCAATCCCTGTTTGCTTTTGCAGGAAATGTAAAGGAAAGTGTTCCATCCACTTTTGATTTGTATGTATGCATCGGTCAATCCAACATGGCGGGGCGTGCAACATTGACTCCGGAAGTCATGGATACGCTGCAAAATGTATATCTATTGAATGATAAGGGGAATTTTGAACCGGCAGTAAATCCTCTCAATCGTTATTCGACAGTCCGTAAAGACCTGTCGATGCAACGCTTGGGACCGGCTTATGGTTTTGCCAAAGAAATGACACGGAAAACGAAACGCCCTCTCGGACTGGTAGTAAATGCGCGTGGTGGCTCTTCTATCAACTCTTGGCTAAAAGGCAGTAAAGATGGATATTATGAAGAAGCCCTCTCCCGGATTCGGATTGCGATGAAACAGGGAGGTGTTTTGAAAGCGATCCTTTGGCATCAGGGAGAAGCCGATTGCTCCAATCCGGAAGCATATAAACAAAAACTGATTTCTTTGGTGAAAGATCTGCGGGAAGATTTAAACATGCCGGATCTACCGGTTGTTGTCGGACAGATTTCTCAATGGAACTGGACGAAGAGAGAAGCGGGTACTGTTCCCTTTAATCAGATGATTAAAAAAGTATCTTCATTTATTCCCTATTCCGATTGGGTGTCGTCGAAAGGATTGGGATGGTATAAAGATGAGAAGGACCCTCATTTTAATACAGAAGCACAATTATTGTTAGGAAAACGTTATGCGGAAAAGGTATGGAAGTTCTGTAAGCATAAATAAGATCAACCGGGAATCTCTGTTGGCGGTACTATATGAATAAACGTGAGATCGCTGATTGATGTAGAAAAACTAGTGACGGTATATGTTCAGGATACTAACGGTATCGCTGTCATATACCGTCACTATTTGCATTGGATAGCGTCATTCTTTTTTTATGTAGAATGGCTTATTTATGGCAACTTTTTTAATTCCCTCAATGAACTTTTTATGCCCCATCTTAGGTTGTGAATAACTAAATACTGCCTTGTTGATAGAAAAGGGGGCTATTAGGTTAATTGTTTAATTATAAATTAATTAACCTGTTAATAACTTTGTTGATATCCTTGTTGATAACTGAAATGAGGTTGTGAATAAAGTCAGTAAAGAAGAGTTGTCATAAAAAAGAAGAACCGCATTTCTGCGATTCTTCTTTTTCTTTAGTTGCGGAGATCCGACTCGAACGAATGACCTTTGGGTTATGAGCCCAACGAGC